>JGI2924J29684_1078206_pt1 | contig 35462 bp, 27 predicted proteins | sample BenlonsequencITS_FD_29684 | JGI IMG/M metagenome (IMG submission 29684)
GGCGCAGGCGCATCCCCGCCGTATAATTTTGATAAGCTTAAATTTCCTGTAAAACTCCGACACTTAAAGCTGTACTTTAAATTAAAATTTGGTAAGGTATTGACCTAGTTCCCAGGAGTGTACCTGTAGCCGATAGCTGTCCCACTCAATGCGCTTGGCTTCCAAAAAACGCTGCAATACGTGCGGACCAAGGGCATCCATAATTACCGGGTCGATGGACAGTTGATACAGGGCGTCCCTCAAACTTTCGGGGAGTATATCTATTCCCAGCTCATCACGCTCCTGCGGAGTGAGTTCGTATATATTGCGGTCACATGGCGTGGGCGGTTCAATCTTATTTTTTATCCCATCGAGTCCCGCCCTTAGGCATACCGCCAGAGCCAGGTAGGGATTGCAGGACGGGTCCGGGCTGCGTAACTCTATACGGGTGGATTGATCCCGTTTGGCTGGCACCCTGATCAACGGGCTACGGTTGCGGTAGGACCAAGCTATGTAAACAGGTGCCTCATAGCCTGAGACCAACCTTTTATAAGAATTTACTGTAGGATTGATAATAGCGGTAATGGCTGGAACATGCCGCATCAGACCCCCGATATAATGCAGGCAATCCTGGCTGAGCTGGTTTGACGTACTGGGATCGTAAAAGGCATTAGCACCATCTTTCATCAATGACTGGTTTAAGTGCATGCCCGATCCGGCAATGCCAAAAACAGGCTTGGGCATAAAAGTGGCATGTAGCCCGTGCCGCTGGGCAATGGTACGCACTACAAACTTAAAGGTCACCACTTTATCAGCGATGTCAAGGGCATCGGAGTATTTAAAGTCAATTTCGTGCTGTCCGGGTGCCACCTCATGGTGGGAAGCTTCAATTTCGAAACCCATTTGCTGCAGCGTAAGCACCATATCCCGGCGGGCGTTCTCGCCTAAATCCACCGGGGTCATATCGAAATATCCGGCACGGTCGTGGGTTACAGTGGTGGGTTTACCTTCCTCATCAACGTGAAACAGAAAGAACTCAGCCTCGGGACCAACGTTCATGGAGTAGCCCATTTCTTCCGCTTCGGCGATGGCCCGGCGCAAAACATGGCGCGGGTCGCCTATGAAGGGGGTGCCGTCTGAATTATAGATATCGCAGATTAGCCTGGCCACCGCACCATCCCGAGGTTTCCAGGGAAATATAACGAATGTGGACGGGTCGGGGTGCAGGTACATATCGGATTCTTCTATGCGCACAAAACCTTCTATAGATGAACCATCAAACATAAGCTCATTATTTAGGGCCTTATCTAGTTGTTCTACGGTGATGGAAACGTTTTTAAGCACCCCAAAAATATCAGTAAACTGTAAGCGCACAAATTTAACACCGTAATCTCTAGCCATAGTACGCACGTCATCACTGGTAAGTACAGGCACGCTAAGTCACACCTCTCCTTGTTAGCTAAGAGGCACAATGGTTATTGCAGTAAATTTTACGAAAAAAAGCCCACACTGGCAGAATATGCATTTAACTGCCAGGTAGGCCTCATTGCCCTTATTTATGATACGCCATTGTACCTTAAATTATTTTATTTTAACCTTAATATTATCCAATTACTATTCTATAGTATAGCATAAGTCTACTAAAAAGCCAGTATTTTTTATTATATGTTTAAAGAATGGGCCATTATCACCGCCTCAGCCACCAGCCGTATATTCACCCTCTTATTCATGCTCTGGCGCTGCATGCGCTTAAAAGCTTCGGCTTCAGTCAGGCCCTGGGTTTCCATTAAAATACCTTTGGCCCGCTCCACAATTTTTCTAGTCTCCAGTGTTTCCTGCAAATCCTTAATTTTTTGTTCAAGAGCGGTAATCTCCTGATAATTCGCCAGGGCCAACTCCACTGCCGGCAACAATGATGCTTCCCCCACAGGCTTGATTAGTAATGCAAATACCCTGGCTTCTTTGGCCTTTTCCAGTATCCCGTGCTGGTCGGATGAACTAGTGGCAATCACCGGGGCCAGTTTATCCTCGTGTACTATTTTGGCCACCTGCAGCCCGTCCATACCACCGGGCAAGGCAGCATCTATAATTAGCAAATCGGGCTCCCGGCTGCGCACCAGTTTTATAGCGCTCAGACCATCACCGGCCTCTCCCACTACCCAGTGGCCATACTTTGTGAGCATAGACTTTACGTTCTTGCGCCATACACTATCAGCATCTACCAATATTACCCTGTTTTCACCCATCGGAGCCCGCCCCCTGTATAACAAAATAAAAATGCCCGCGCAAGTATTATTATAACCTGCACAGGGCAATCGTTGCCATCTAATGGACACATCATTGTATCCGTTATATTATTTTAAACTATGTTAATTATATCAATATGTTTTGGAAAAGCAACGGTTTTTTTATTTCATCATATAAAATCTTATAATCTTCTTCTGTCCAGTAGTAGTTAAAAGCTAGGTTTTAAATTAAGATGCCTTCACTGGATAGCTACTTAAAATTAACTTCCATAATGAATTTAACCAAAGTTTATACGATCCCCTGTGCCATCATGGTGTCAGCAACTTTGAGGAACCCTGCAATGTTTGCTCCGGCAACAAGGTTGCCTTCCATGCCGAATTCTTTAGCTGCCGCATTAATATTGTTATAAATGCCAATCATAATATTTTTAAGCTTGGCATCAACTTCTTCGAAGGTCCAGGAGTATCTCATGCTGTTCTGGGACATTTCTAGTGCTGAACATGCTACGCCGCCTGCATTTGCAGCTTTGGCGGGGACATAGATTATCTTGCTTGCGAGCAATTCATTGGCAGCTTCGGGAGTCGATGGCATGTTGGCGCCTTCGCCAACTGCAAAGCAGCCATTCTTGACAAGAGTTTTAGCAGCTTCACCGTCCAATTCGTTTTGTGTAGCGCAAGGAAGGGCAATGTCACACGGGATTGTCCAAATTCCTTGGCAACCTTCATGATACTCGGCGGTCGGATGCTCCTTGACATATTCTCTAATCCGTTTGCGTTCAACTTCTTTCAAACGCTTTACTGTAGCGAGTTTAATACCGTCCTTGTCATAGACAAAGCCGTTGGAATCACTTAGGGCAACAACTTTGGCATCGAGCTGCTGTGCTTTTTGGGTGGCGTATATTGCAACATTACCAGAACCTGAAATAACTACGGTTGCTCCGTCAAAGGATTTGCCTTTGGTTTTGAGAGCCTCTTCCATTATGTAGACCAAGCCGTAGCCGGTAGCTTCTGTCCGCGCCAGGCTGCCGCCATAAGTCAGACCTTTTCCGGTCAGGACACCTTCGTACAGGCTGGTAAGCTTCTTATATTGTCCAAACATATAGCCTACTTCACGACCGCCCACCCCAATATCCCCGGCAGGGACGTCAGTGTCAGCACCGATATAACGATAAAGCTCATTCATGAAGCTTTGGCAGAATCTCATTACTTCGCCATCGGATTTTCCTTTAGGGTCAAAGTCACTGCCGCCTTTACCGCCGCCGATGGGAAGTCCGGTTAAGGAGTTTTTGAATATTTGCTCGAAGCCCAGGAATTTAATGATACCAAGGTAAACGGATGGATGGAAGCGAATTCCACCTTTATAGGGTCCGATGGCACTATTGAATTGAACCCGGAAGCCGCGGTTGATTTGCACATTTCCTTGGTCATCTACCCAAGGTACTCGGAATAGGATTTGTCTCTCCGGTTCAACGATTCTTTCAAGAATTCCGGCTTTCTCATATTCCGGACGTTGAACTAAAACTGGTTCTAAGGAGTCTAATACCTCTTTCACAGCTTGGTGGAATTCAACTTCACCGGGATTGCGCTTGATTGCTTGTTCGAGAACATTTTGCACATAGGACATATTAATAAACCCTCCTAAACGTTTTTGCTGTCAGCTTGTTGCTATACTCAACCATTCCATGATTTACGGGGTGGTATTCACACCGAGCCGGAATGTCCAATTCCGAGGCAACAATAGCACTGATGGCTCTAATATACCAATGGCTTAATTGCTACAACTCATTGCCGGATAATTCCTTAGGATTAACTATTACGCCGCCCTTGCCGCCACCGTCAATTTACACGCGGTTGTAATGTTATTCCACCTTTCAATTAGTTAAAATTTTAGGAAATTATGTAGTTGTAATTTATTATTTTTGGAATGGCATTTCGAAAATATTTTCTTATCGTGAAATATATTATCACAATGCAAAAAAAAAGAAAAGTTTTTTAGGTATATTAAAAGATAGTATACATAATACTTAAACGGTAACATGGATTATCTGAGCTGCTTTAAGTTCCTTGACAACTCCTCCGTGTTATGTATACAATTTTAAAGGTTATAAGTATAACATGGGTAAGGAGATATGATTTAAATGGCTAAACAAAATAATAATGGAGATGATACCAAAACAGTTCAAGCAGTGGAAAGAGCTTTACTTATATTGGAAACATTGGCCGAGGCTGGTGTTCCAATTACTATTACCGAAATAGCTCAAAAAACAAGCCTTACCCTGGGAACTACCCACCGGCTTTTATATACCATGATGCAAAGAGGTTTTGTGGAGCAAGATGCCGAAAACAGTAAGTACCGGCTGGGGATAAAAGCATTTCAAATAGGCATCGCAGCAACCTATTTCAAGGATTTGCGCTCTGTGGCCCGCCCGGTCATGGAAGACTTGCAGCAAAGGTATAATGAAACAGTTAATTTAGCCACTCTGGATGGTTCCGAGGTGGTATATGTGGATCAGGTGGAATCTACTAATATAGTGGTTGTCAGGATGTTTGCCCGCACAGGCAACCGCGGTCCTGCCCATTGCACAGGCTCAGGGAAAGTTTTACTCTCCAGTTTGCCCCAGGACAAGCTGGAGGATATGGCATATAACATGGAATTACGGAAGTTTTCCAATGAAACCATTACTGATCCTGAAATGCTTTTAAAAGAACTTAGCCGAGTTAAGCAGGATGGATATGCCCTGGACCTTGGGGAACGAGATGAAGGAGTACGGTGCGTGGCGGCCCCAATTTATAATTTTAAAGGTCAGGTTGTGGCGGCACTGAGCATTTCAGGGCCCAGTATCCGCATTACCACACCGTTCATCAAAAATGAACTGGTGGATGCCATAAAGAAGGCCGCTAAAACAATATCTATTCAGTTAGGACATAATGGGAATTAATGGCATTTGTATACAAAGGCACTCCAATTGAACGTAGCTAATGGAAGGTTAAACATTTTTTGCAGTAATCCAATAAAAGAGAGAGCATAGGGCCGTTTTAAGGCTTAAGCTCTCTTTTTTGTTTGACGCATTCTTTTGACAGTCAGTTAACTCTTTATAATCCTCATTTATTTTTTTAGCTTATATCTTTCCTCATTTACCAACTACACATCTCTTGATTTACAATTCATTTGATCATGTTATCTATTTGTTCTCTTATCTAGTACGTATTATACATTACTTTCCTTTCCACTACCCGTTTGGTGCGCCGTTTTCCACTTGGTGAAATTCAATACCATTTATTTATGATTTAATTGCTTCTGTATACAAAATACATTTCACAATGTGAAATACAATAACTCTGCATCCTGTATGCAATATTCATGCATTTTGCGGGCTTTGCGCATAAATTTTTCATATCGTGAAAGCGGTTTCTATTGACTGACTAACTACTAAGAGCTAAAATGTTTTCAGATCAGTGAAATTTAATTTCACAACATGGAAAAGTACAGCGATGTACACCAATAGACATAGGAGGTCTGATTATTAATGAGTTATAGTAACGGAATCAATGCCAGTGCAGCGACACTCACCAAGAACAGAACACCGGGTAATGTTTGTTCCTCCAGCGGCTTATGCGCAACTTGTATAGACGGCTGCCCCGGCCTTTGCGAAGTAGGTAAATCAGCATACCGGGGGCGGGAACTCATTTATCCGCAGCCTTTCGGCAGTACAACCAGCGCTTCCCAGAAGGAGTACCCAGTTGATTTATCCCACTTGAACATTATGGGTACAGCCGTTGGTGCACATGGCATCGAAGCCGATAGCGATAAAGCCACTTTTCCGGCTGTCAATCTGGAAACAGAAATCGGTTCTACCAATACTATTAAGCTTAAACTGCCCATTGTAATACCTGGCCTTGGTTCCACCCAGGTGGCCAAAGATAACTGGGAAGGCCTGGCCATTGGCGCAGCCATATCAGGCATTGTCCTGACCATTGGTGAAAATGTCTGTGGTATGGATCCCGATGGGGAAATTAAAAATGGCCGCGTGGTTAAGTCCCCGGACATGGCACGCCGGGTAAAACTGTTCCAGGAATGGTACAACGGATATGGTGCTATTGTGGTGCAGTTTAACGTTGAAGATACTCGCCTTGGAGTGGCCGAGTATGTGATTAACGAGCTGGGTGTGGAAGCAGTGGAAATTAAATGGGGCCAGGGCGCCAAGGATATCGGCGGTGAAGTTAAGCTTCCCTCTCTGGAAAGAGCCCAGCAGCTAAAATCCCGCGGCTATATTGTATTCCCGGATCCGGAAAACACAAATGTACAGCAAAGTTATGCACAGGGATCAGTGAAGGAATTTGAACGGCATTCTCGCATTGGCATGGTAGATGAGGAATCATTCATGGCCCGGGTGGCTGAATTACGCAGCCTGGGAGCCAAACACGTTATGCTGAAAACCGGTGCCTATCGCCCGGCGGACCTGGCCCGGGCTGTTAAATTCGCTTCGCTGGCTAAAATAGATCTTTTGACCATTGATGGTGCCGGTGGCGGCACAGGTATGAGCCCGTGGCGGATGATGAACGAGTGGGGCGTGCCCACTGTCTACTTGGAGTCACTACTATATCAGTACATGGAACGCATCAAAGCCAAAGGCATGTATGTTCCCAAGGTAGCCGTAGCCGGCGGCTTTTCTCTGGAAGATCATATGTATAAAGGTCTGGCCCTGGCTGCGCCATACGTTAAAGCCATCGGCATGGCCCGCGCTCCACTAGCCGCCGCTATGGTCGGCAAAACCATCGGCAATTATGTTAAAGAAGGTAAAGTACCTGCTGATATAGCCAAGCGGTACGGCAATACCGTTGAGCAAATCTTTACCGCTAATACAGCCTTGAAACAGCAATATGGCGAAGATGCCGCCAGGATTCCGGCCACCGCTATGGGCGTTTACACTTACTTCGACCGTCTGGCCGTGGGCCTGCAGCAGCTGATGTGTGGTGCCCGTAAGTTCAGCCTTGATTATATCACCAGGGATGACCTGGCCAGCATTACCCGGGAGGCGGCAGATGTCACCGGCATACCATATATCATGGATTTAGATGCCGAAGAAGTTGAAAAGATCCTGGGTTAATTAAAATCAAGTAAAACCAAGGAGAGTTAAGGAGAGGTTGTCCCATGTCAACGGGCAAGGAACGAAAAACAAAAACAGTACAGTCGGTAGATCGCTCCCTGGCCATTTTAGAAGCTCTGGCCAAACACAGGGAACCTATAGCACTAACCGTGCTCAGCGTTAAATTAGGACTGAATATTAGTACGGTACACCGTCTGCTCAATACACTAATTGTTGCCGGGTTTGTAGAGCAAGAGCCCAACCAGGGGCATTACCGCCTGGGCCTCAAAACATTTGAAATAGGCAATGCTGCTCTGTATAATCTGGACATTCGCTCCATTGCCAAACCCTATCTTAAAGAACTGGTGGATAGGTGCAGTGAAACGGCCAATCTTTCTGTACTCAACCGTGGTGAGGTAGTTTATATAGATCAGGTGGAATCACCCAATATAGTAAAAATGTTTGCTAAACCCGGGACCAGAGGGCCGGCTTACTGCACGGCCAGCGGTAAGGTGCTGCTGGCCGCCCTTCCCCCGGGTGAACTAAACCAAATTATCAAGGAAACCAAGTTCTATAAATATACCGACAGTACCATCACTGACCCCGAACTATTAAAAAAAGAATTAGCCAAAGTTAACCAACAGAATTACGCTAGTGATTTGGGTGAACTGGAAGAAGGAGTACAGTGTGTGGCAGCGCCCATTCGTAGTCATGAGGGTAAAATCATTGCTGCCATCAGCGTATCCGGACCGGATGCCCGCATTAGCCAAGGCTTCCCCCAGGCCGAACTAATTAAGCTAATCACCGAAGCCGCCAACCGCATATCCCTCCAGTTAGGCTTTTATCGTTAATGTTATCACTCCACTTTCGGGGTTCAAGATTTGCTTGACACCTTGGATTAAGGAGGTGCGCTATGGGCATCAACAATAAGGTAAGCACTGGCTTGAAGGGTTTTGACCAAGCCATTGACATGCTGCGGCTGGGCGATAATGTTGTATGGCAAGTGGATGCAGTCTCTGATTACCGGAAAATCGTTGAACCCTATGTAACACAGGCCAGGCTGGACCAAAGAAAACTGGTTTACGTCCGCTTTGGCAGCCATGCTCCGCTGCTGGAGGACAGCCCGGAGATTAAAGTTTATCACCTGGATGCAAAAAAAGGCTTTGAAAGCTTTGCCACAGAGGTGCACAGCCTGGTAGAGCAGGAAGGGCACAAAGCCTTTTATGTTTTTGACTGCCTGAGTGATTTATTGGAATACTGGTATTCTGATTTAATGATTAGCAACTTTTTCAAGGTGTCCTGTCCCTTTCTACATGAACTGGACACCATAGCTTATTTTGCCATTAAACGCAATGTACACACTTACAGCACCATTGCGTGTATCCGTGAAACGACACAGCTGTTGCTGGATTTATACCAGGTTAAGAACAAATTTTATATTCACCCCCTTAAAGTCTGGAAGCGTTACTCGCCCACCATGTTTTTCCCGCATTTAATTCAGGGTCGGAAGGCTGTCTGCATCACGGCCAGTTCCGAGGCCGCCGAACTGTTCTCCAGCATAAACCGCGGTGAGGAAAGGCTGGATTACTGGGATGTTGTTTTTAACCAGGCCAAATCTGCGCTAACTCTCGGGCCAGAAGAACAGGAAAAAGCCAAAAGACTATTAATGACGCTGCTCATCGGCAGCGAGTCTAGAATGTTCGAACTGTGCGACCGGTATTTTACTCTAAAGGACATTTTAAACATTGCAGCCAGAGAAGTGGGATCGGGCTTTATCGGAGGCAAGAGCGTGGGTATGCTTTTGGCGCGAAAAATTTTGGAGCAGGAAGGCCATGACCGCTTTATCCCCTATTTAGAGCCCCATGACTCTTACTATCTGGGGTCGGATGTTTTCTATACCTATCTCGTGCAAAACGGCTGCTGGAAGCTGCGCACCAAGCAGAAGACGAAAGAAGGTTATTTTAAATACGCGCCTGAATTGAAGCAAAAAATCTTAAATGGTAAGTTTTCGGAGCCCATACGGGAAAAATTTATGCGCATGCTTGAATACTTCGGGCAATCACCCATTATTGTACGTTCCAGTTCCCTGCTGGAGGATAATTTCGGTAACACCTTTGCGGGGAAATATGAAAGCGTGTTCTGCGTGAATCAGGGTACGCCCGAAGAACGCTTTGCAGCCTTTGAACAGGCGATCCGCACGGTTTATGCCAGCACTATGAATGAGGATGCGCTGGCCTATCGAATGAACCGGGGGCTTTTTGATAAGGATGAACAGATGGCCATCCTGGTGCAGCGGGTGTCCGGGGATTATCACAAGGAAAAATTTTTCCCCCATTTGGCAGGGGTGGGTAACTCCTCCAACCTTTATGTTTGGGACAAAAGCGTGGATATGAACGCAGGCATGCTGCGCCTGGTCTTTGGGCTTGGCACCAGAGCGGTGGAAAGAACTATCGACGATTATGCCAAAATTGTTTGTCTGGATAACCCTTTACGCACACCCCCGGTAAATTGTGAGGACAAAAAGAAATTTTCCCAGCATTATGTGGATGTGCTCTCCTTAAAACAAAACACCTTAACCAGTCAAAGCTGGGAAAAGATTGTTAATGATGATCTCAAAGTAGACAAAAACCTGTTTGCTTCTTGGGACCACCAAACAGCCAACCGCCTGCGCGAGCTTGGCTATACCAGCAATCATCTGGCTTATATCCTTGATTTTTCTAAACTGCTTAAAGACACCGAATTTCCAGGCCTGATGCGAGATATGCTGGCACTTTTGTCCGAGGTTTATGATTATCCTGTGGACATTGAGTTTACAGCCAATTTTACTGCCGACAACCACTTTAAGGTCAATCTTCTGCAATGCCGCCCGCTGCGGACCAGGGGTCTGGGTACTGCGATGCAGATGCCGGAACTGGTAGACGAGCAGGACTGTTTCTTCTCCACGCGGGGTAATTTCATGGGCGGAAACGTGCGCTTACCTGTTGATTTTGTTGTTTATGTACATGCGCAGGCTTATGCGGAACGTAATGAACAGAGTAAATGCGCGGTGGCCAGGCAGATTGGTTTGCTCAATACGGCACTGAAAGGGAAAAACGTCATGCTGGTGGGTCCGGGCAGATGGGGGTCCACCACGCCGTCACTGGGCGTACCAGTACATTTTACAGAGCTGTGCAATATGTCGGTCATCTGCGAGGTAGCCTCCTGCGATGCAGGATTTACACCTGAGCTGTCCTACGGCACCCACTTTTTTCAGAACCTGGTGGAAGCGGGCATTTTTTATGTAGCCATTTTTGACGGGCAGGAAGATGTTGTGTTTCACCCGGAGCGTATCTTAAAAAGAGATAATATGCTGACAGCCATTTTACCTCAATGCACACAGATTGCCGATGTAATCCATGTTGCCCAAACAGATGGCCTGGTATTATTCTCCGATATTGTAAGGGGTCAGGCTTTAACTTTATTAAACTAACTTCAATATACGAATATGCTAATATTGCTTTACTACTTCCACCAAGGTGCCGTTATTTTTATTGAAATTATGACTACCGAATACCATCCGGACTACGCCTACCTGCCAGAATAGCTGACTTAATAACCTTTCGCCAATGATAAGCAAAAAATTACTCACCCGCCGACTGATCACCTGTATCCGGGCTGTAACCTATGATACCAGGCTACTACCTGCTACTGTAAAAGGCTCCCCAGTACCTCTGTCTCCGTCACCGGTTCCCGGCAGGCCCGATCCCGGCAAACGTATGCGGTTGCCCGGCCGTCAATAGATTTCTGCTCCCGGGTAAATGGTGCCAGTTTTCCAATCTGCCCGCCATCCTGTTGGTCACCATCCCCTTCGGGACGGTAGATAAGCACAGCACCGGGCGCATACTGCCGCTGGGCCAGACGTAACATTTCCGCCACTTGCGGGTCATCCCTTTGGCCTGTAATGACAATTTCGCTGGTCGGCCCGGTGGCAAACAATAAAGCGGTCAAAAAATATGCGTATCCCCTGGGGTGCTGAGCGGCCGTCCCGGCAAAAATATCTATCTGGCGCTCAGCTAATTCCTCCAGCTCGCTGTTCCCGGTTATGGCGGCCAACTGCAGCAGGTTGGCGGCCATTACGGAATTGCCCGACGGCATGGCCCCATCATATATTTCCTTGGGCCGGGCAATCAGCTGCTCGGAGTCGGTACCGTAGAAAAAGAACCCTCCTTGCTCCTGATCCCAGAACAAATCCCGTACGTGATGTGTTAGGTCAATTGCCCTACTCAAATAAACCGCCTGGAAAGTAGCCCGGTACAATTCCAATAAACCCCAAATCACAAAAGCATAGTCGTCCAGGTAGCCGTTTAAATCTGACTCTCCGTCCCGGTAGCGGGCCAACAACCGGCCATCCCGCCTCTGCAGCTTGTGCCGGATAAACTGCTCCGCTTTTACCGCGGCATCCCGGTAACGCACGTCTCCCAGCACGGCGGCTCCCCGGGCCAGGGCGGCCATCATCAACCCATTCCAGGCTGTCAAGACTTTATCGTCTTTAAACGGGTGTACCCTCCGGGCCCGGTGGTTAAACAATTTTTGTCGGCTTTCCTCTAACAGCTGCAGCAATGCGCGGGTCTCTATACCTAATTTTCGGGCGTGTTCTTCGGGTAAAGCGCTAATTAAATTAGGTATACTTTTACTTTCAAAATTACCGCTTTCGGTAATATTATAAACCTTACAATAAATATCCCCATTTTCACGCCCCAATACTTGGTATACTTCGGCAGGGCTCCAAACATAAAATTTCCCCTCTACCCCTTCAGAATCAGCATCTTCGGCGGAATAAAATCCTCCTTCGGGGTGAGTCATATCTCTGAGCACATAGGTAAATATTTGCCGTGCCGCCCCGGCATAAAAATCATTTTGGGTAGCCTGGTAGACTTCCAGAAATGCCAGGGCCAGTAAGGCGTTGTCATACAACATCTTTTCGAAATGAGGCACCAGCCACTTTTCGTCGGTGGAATAACGGGAGAAGCCAAAACCAATATGATCGTTAATACCTCCCCGGTAAATGGACTGCAGCGTCTTTTTAGCCATGTTCAGGGCAGCTTCTTCTCCGTTTTGCTTCCAATAACGCATTAAAAAAAGCAGATTATGCGGAGTAGGGAACTTGGGGGCTAAGCCAAAACCACCGTATTGCTTATCAAAGGACTGCCGGAACTGCTTATAGCCCCGGGCGGATATATCAGCCAGCGGTTCGTCCGCCAAATAACCCCCCGGTGTAAACTGCACCTGCTCGGTGATCATATCGCTGGCTTGGATTAGTTTGTCTCTGTCATTAGTCCATTTATCGGCCACCTGCTCTATAATATCCAGCAGTCCGGCCCTTCCCCAGCGGGAACGTTTAGGGAAATATGTGCCGGCAAAGAACGGTTTTTTGTCAGGGGTCATAATTACCGTAAGCGGCCAGCCGCCCTGTCCGGTCAAGGCTTGGCAGACAGTCATGTATATCTGGTCGATATCCGGGCGTTCCTCCCTGTCCACCTTTATGGAAACAAAATGGTGGTTTAGTGCATCGGCTACTTCTTGATCTTCGAATGATTCCCGTTCCATCACATGACACCAGTGACATGTGCTGTAACCGATACTCAAAAATATAGGTAAATTAAATCTTTGTGCCCTTTTAAAAGCCTCATCCGACCAAGGATACCAATCAACCGGGTTGTTAGCATGCTGCAGCAGGTAAGGGCTTTTCTCTTTGGCAAGTCTGTTGACCAAAAAAATAACCTCCTAAAACTGTTTGAGATTATTATTTATGATAACTTGCAAAAATATTAACATTATTCTTTGGCCAATGCTTTTCTATACAATATTTTATACTATTCATCCGGACTTTCTTTCTTAACGCGATGTTGGCAGACAAGCAAAATATAGCGCAAAAAAAACAATCATGGTATGGACCAATCAACATTCCGATACAACGTCACTGTAGATGGGTCAACATTACTACTGACGGTTATATGATCTCGGCAATTTCCTCAATTCTTGCTGTAGCTGCCGCGAACTCTTGTATTGATGCTGAAATTTGTTGAGTAGATGCAGCTTGCTGTTGCCCAATTTCTAATATTTCAGTAGTTTTATCTACTATTTGTAAAACTTTATTATTGATTTCTTCTATAATATCTTTTATCTCTTTAACGGAAATAGCACTGTTTAAAGCCATTTTGCGGATTTCTTCAGCTACTACGGAAAAGCCCCGACCATGCTCGCCAGCCCTTGCCGCTTCAATAGCTGCGTTTAAACCAAGAAGATTAGATTTTGTTGCCACGTCACTAATAAAAAGTAGAATCTTATCTGTCTCTTTAATTTGCTGTTGCGCTTCTCGCCCCAGTATTTTCATGTTTTCTTGGTTTTGAGCTAACTGTTCTGCTGATGAAGCTAGCTCCTCAATTGTTGCCGATATTTGCTCCGCAGTGGAAGCTACATTTTGAGCTGATTCAATTAATGTTTCTTGGTTTACCAGACTAATTCCCAATCCGATTCCACCGATAATATTTCCTTTTTCATCCTTAATCGGTACACCAGTTGATTTAAAAGGTATCCCAAAAACTCCTTTTGGAATTGTTAACCTAACATCTCTACCTGTATTTAAAGCCTGGTATATCGCATCTCCCTCTGGTACCTTCATTCCGATGATCTCTCCCGGCATTTTCACTTCCCTACCAGGTATGTAACCTATAAATTTTTCTTTATCTGTTATCCCAATCATAGAATCAAGTGGAAGTAGTTTTTGTATAATTGGAGCAGCCTTTATCAAAGCATCAAGAAGGGTTTCAGGTTTGGGTTGATTTTGAAGATCTATAACTTTTAGATCTTTCGGATGATGATCCGTATTAATGTGATGATCTGTTTTAATAGGATTATCTGTGCTGACAGAAACATTAATATCTTTTTTCACTAGTTTATTCCAAAACAAAGCATTATACCCCCTATCATTATTTACTAAAATTTCTAACATATCTAAATATTCTGCTATGACATTTCTAATAGAATCTATTTTATATCATCTCGAAACCGTAATCCTCTAACAATTAGTCACCACCTTACGTAATAAAGCGACCTAATTAAGCCGCTACATAATGAAAATTCTTAAGCAGCCTGGCAGTTATAGCTTTTAAAGTTTTAGGCTTGCAGTTTTTTGACCCAATCTTTAGAATTGATTACCTTTTAAAAAATAACCTGCAATATCCTAGGAAATTCAACTTTATACAAGAGGTTTTAACCATGTATAATATTTATCTAAAATATTATAAAATCCTCTTAATAATCTATAACATTTCTCAAACAGTCAAATTCTAAGTAGGGTCAAAAATTATTTCCTTCAACTTTCCCCGTGCCCTTCGAACCGTGTAATCTTTCAGGTCTGATATATTTTTTGTACTTCCAGGAGCTTCTGTAACAATTTTTTTAGAAGTTTTGCAATAAATTAAGATACCCGCCCCCTATATCAATATATTTAATTACATCTTTTATATCATAAACTGCCTGTGACAAAAGTATGGACAAACTAGCCAGGACTAAGACGGTGAAGATACGATCATACGAAAAATTAAATACGAACAGGCCGGAGGCCTAAAAGAAAAAGAGACCCTCGCCTCGGGTACTTCCAACTTGAGTTTTTGATAGCTATTCCTAAATTTCTTTTGTAATGTTTTAGAGTTTTTGTACTAGACTAGTTCCAATATTTACTTGCAATTACCATTTTATATGCACTACCATTTTAATATCAATTTGCATATTCTGTATTAGTAAGGCTCAAGTAGATGCAACAGCGCATCTACCTTTTACGGCAATGTCGCCCGCCTTTTTTGGTGGGCGACATTTTTATTTTTTCTGGGCCATGCTGTGCTCAGCTTTAGAAAATATAAATTTAGTTAATTTAATCATCATGGGAGGGATAGTTTAAATGTGCGGAATTACAGGCTGGATAGACTGGAATGATGATCTAACCAGGCAGCGCCCCACACTGGAAGCTATGAATGAAAATCAATTCCACCGCGGACCCGATGCAGGCGGCACATGGATTTCAACACATGTTGCCCTGGGCCATCGCCGGCTGGCTGTGGTTGACCCAACGGGCGGCGGGCAGCCCATGCTTCGCCGGCGAGGAGATTATATATATGTAATGGTATATAATGGTGAGCTGTACAATACCCCGGAACTGAGGAGGGAATTGGTGACCCGTGGGTACACTTTCAGCGGGCACTCGGACACCGAAGTGCTGCTGTTATCATATATTGAGTGGGGCGAGGATTGCTTGCAACGGCTAAACGGCATCTACGCCCTGGCCATTTGGAGCGAGCGAGATCAGAGCTTGTTTATGGCACGGGATCGGCTGGGCGTAAAACCACTATTTTATGCCCGGCGGGGGAGTGCACTGTTTTTTGGCTCTGAGTTAAAATCATTGTTAGCCCACCCGGCAATACAGCCCGAACTGGATGCCGACGGTCTGACGGAAGTGTTAATCATGGGTCCGGGTCGCACGCCCGGACACGGTGTATTCCGTAACGTGGCTGAGCTAAAACCCGGGTACTATCTAGTGTACAACCGCAGCGGCCTGCGCATACAACGCTACTGGCAACTGGAAAGTAGACCTCACGAAGACGACCTGAACACAACCGCCGCTAAAGTGCGAAAACTTTTCCACGATGCCGTGACACGCCAGCTAGTGGCAGATGTGCCCGTTTGCACTTTATTATCGGGAGGTTTGGACTCCAGCGCCATTACTGCGGTAGCCGCAGAGGCCTGGCGACAAGCCGGTGCTAAACCGTTGCAAACATGGTCTGTTGATTTTTTTGACAATGAACGCTATTTTGTGCCCGATCTGTTCCAACCCAATACTGATGCCCATTGGGTGCAGAGAGTCTCGGAAAGCTTGGGGACCGATCACCATACGGTTATCATTGACACTCCTGAACTGGTAGATGCACTGGCAGCCGCCGTGCGGGCCCGGGATTTGCCTGGCATGGCCGACGTAGATGCCTCGCTGTACCTTTTCTCCCGGGCGATTAAACAATCGGCTACCGTCGCCCTGTCGGGAGAGTGCGCTGACGAAATATTTGGCGGCTATCCCTGGTTTCACAGGCCCCAGGCCGCGGCTGAAGGCACATTTCCCTGGCTGCGGGGGCTTGCTGAGCGTATGCATATGTTGGCCCCCGAAGTAATCGATTTGCTTCGACCCGTAGAGTACGTTAACCGGCGATACCAGGAAACGCTTGCGGAAGTGCCCCGTCTACCGGGAGAGAAGACCGGGGAGGCACGGCTGCGGGAACTGATGTACCTAACCATAAACTGGTTTAAGGCCACCCTGTTGGATCGCAAGGACCGCATGAGCATGGCCGTGGGTCTTGAAGTACGTGTACCTTTCTGTGACCACCGCCTGGTGGAATACGCCTGGAACATACCCGGTTCCATGAAAAACTACGGGGGGAAGGAAAAAGGCATACTGCGCCGAGCGCTTACCGACTTATTGCCTGAGGAAGTACTTAGCCGGCGTAAAAGTCCTTACCCCAAGTCTCATCACCCGGCTTACCTGAAGACAGTGCGAAAAATAGTTACAGAGATTCTAGCAGATTCTTCATCACCACTGTTGCCCCTGATTAACCGAAATAACGTGCGCCGCATGATCCAATCAAACGCAATGTATTTTAACAAGCCATTTTATGGCCAGCTAATGACCGATGCCCAGTATCTAGCTTATTTAATCCAGGTGGACACCTGGCTGAGGGAATACAACGTAATAATTCGCTGATCCTCTCCTTGTTGAAGTGAGGGATAATTTGGTGCAACCCGGAACCAGGGATTCTTCAATCCTAAGATTGCCGCATCGCTTTAGCATACGTCTATCCACATTGCCAGCCAAAGAGAAATAAATTTATTTTAGCCAGCCAAACTTTTTACGGACCACATACCACTGACCAATTAATACTAGGTGATAAAAATTATTTACGTAAGTCGTAATCATAATCTCTTGTTTCATTAAATGTTCACTGTAATTAAGAAATTATACACAAGTAATTGTTGACATATGACCATAATAAGCATAGTATGAATACATGGTTCAAAGGGTGCAAACATTTAACCTTTTGATTAAAGGAGGCGTTTATGATGCCGCAATTTGACAGAACCGGTCCCCAGGGCAGCGGTAAAATGAGCGGCCGGGGTGCAGGTAAGTGCCAGAATGTGAACAATGCAGGCCAAGCAAGCGGACAGGGGAAAGGAATGCGCAATGATGCTTGCGGACCGGGGTCAAGACAGGGACAAAGCCGAGGCCGGGGTGCAGGTAGATCCATGAATAAGGGACGCGGTGGCGGAAACAGCGGATGGGGTGGTAACCGTTAACATGTGAAAGCATGGGAAGTACAGGGAGGGTTCTTCTGCTTCCTTAAAGGAAGCAGAAGAACCCTCCCTGTACTTCCCATCGCCCTTGCTATCCTAGTAAGCGTATATTTGTCCGTAGGGTCTTAAGGATACCGGGATTAGTTTTTGGAAACGGCCCTTGAGGATTTCGTCCGGGCTGCCGCCGAAGTGGCGGCAGTATTCCCGCACATAACGGTCAACAACTACTATGTCCTGGTCGTTCAGCGGGCGCACCCCCACTTCTTTACCCAGCTGGTGCTCGGCCACACAACCCCGCAAGTAAATTACCCCGCCGTGCATGCCTGTGCCTATATAGCTGGCCCGGTGGGGCTCATCTTCCTGCAGGTTCAAACCCAGCAGCAGCACCATACCCCCGGACATATATTCCCCCAGAAAATCCTGGGCCGTGCCCCCCACCACCAGCACGGGCGCCTTGTCCCGGTATTCCTTCATGTGAATGGCGGTGCGATAACCCACGTTATCCCTGATAAATATTTGGCCGCCCCGCATGGACATGGCCGTTACATCACCCGCCCGGCCATGTACGATAATTTGCCCATCATCCATGGTATTGCCCACGCCGTCCTGGGCATTACCCTGCACAATGATGCGGTGACCGTTTAAAAAAGCACCCAAATCGTTGCCTGGATATCTATTTACTTCAATGTGCAGTTTTTTATCCTTAGATGGTAAATATAACCGGGTGCCGATGTACCTTTGCCCAAACACATTATTAATAACCAACTCTGTGCTGCCCCTCTGCACAGTTTCCCTGAGCAAATCATTTAACTCCTTGTGCTTTAGCCCGTGGGCATCTATGGTGGCCTGGCAGCCATCAATACTCACTCTTGTTTCGTATAAAACATCCACCGGCTGCAAATCATCCAGAAAATTATCACGATAACCAAATTTAACATTAAAACCGTTCATTTTATCACTCCCCTAATATTTTCCGGAAGTTGTGCTATAGTCGTCTGTCGTCTTGATAGGTGCCAGGTGTTGAAAGGTTGAAAGATTAAAATCTTTCAACCTTTCAACACCTGGCACCAGCCTAACGCCACAGGTAAATCTCTTTTTCGTTTAGTGTTGTCAAAAGGTGGCTTTCCCTGATTACTCCCCTGCTCCCTTTACCCCCAGCACGTTAAGCTCCCATTCTTCAAGCCCCACGCCGCGCAAGTGTTCCCGGTTGGCCCGCAGACTTTCTATGGCATTGACACCCAGACCGCCCAACATCTCCTGAATTTCGTGGCTCCAGCTCTTTAACAGGTTGACCAGTCTCCGACTGGTTAGCTCGGGATTTAATCGCTTGGTCAAATAGGGATCCTGAGTACAAATCCCCCAGTTGCACTTGCCGGTATAACACTTATGGCAAAGGGTACAGCCCATGGCCACCAGAGCTGCGGTGCCGATATACACACCATCGGCCCCCAGGGCAATGGCTTTGATGGCGTCGGAAGAGGAACGGATACCACCGGCGGCCATTACAGAGCATTTGTTGCGGATGCCCTCATCTCGCAGCCTTTTATCCACTGCGGCCAGGGCCAGTTCCATCGGTATACCTACATTATCACGTGTGGCCAGGGGAGCAGCACCGGTGCCACCCCTGATACCGTCAATGGCCACGATATCAGCACCGGCCCGGACAATACCCGAGGCTATGGCGGCCACATTGTGCACTGCGGCAATTTTTACCGAAACCGGTTTGGTGTAATTGGTGGCCTCTTTCAGCGCGTATATCAACATGGATAAATCTTCGATGGAATATATGTCATGCTGTGGTGCCGGAGACAGGGCATCCGTACCCCGGGGGATCATTCTGGTTTGGGCAATGTAATCCGACACCTTTTCCCCCGGCAGGTGTCCCCCGATACCCGGCTTGGCCCCCTGGCCAATTTTGATTTCAATAATCCGGGCACTGTTCAGATAATCAGCATCCACCCCGAACCGGCCGCTGGCACACTGCACAATGGCGTGGTCGGCGTACTCATCTCGCATTTCCACAGGCAAACCGCCCTCACCGGTATTGAATAACACACCGGCTTCTTTGGCCGCCATAGCCAGTGATTTAAAGGCCGGGTAACTGATCGCCCCCAGGGACATGGCAGAAAACACCAGCGGTATTTGTACCGGTACGTTGGGATAAAGCTGGGAGGCTAATTTTGCTTTTCCTGCACTAAATTCAATTTTTAAAGTATCCGGCTTGCGCCCTAAAAAGGTTTGCAGTTCCATAGGCTCCCTGAGCGGGTCAATGGAAGGATTGGTTACCTGGGAAGCATTAAGCACCAGGTGATCCCAATAAATCCGGTACGGTTTGTCATTACCGCTGCCCGTTAGAACCACCCCGCCCGTGGCAGCCTGCTTTTTCAGGTTTTGTATTTTATCTCTAGTCCAGCTGCTGTTGGGTCGGTAATCAAAGAGCCGTGGCCGTACATACAGGGCCTCGGTAGGACAAAGGTTTACACAGCGTTGGCAGCCCACACAGTCCTTATCTACGGAAAAAAATCTTTCCAATTCCGCATCGTATAGGTGTACCCCGTTGGCACACTGCCGCTCGCATACCCGGCAGTGGATACACCTGTCTTCCCGCCGTTCAACGATAAACTCCGATAATAAGTAAGGATACATATTTACCACCCTCAAATGGATTTATTTAAACTCTGCAAGTGATCCCGGGTGTGCAGTCTGACCACCACCGGTTCACCGCCGGGAGGTGTCCAGGCTAGTTCCAGGTCCGGGCATACCGCTCGGATGGCCGCCTCTTCAGAGGATAAAAACACCAGATCGCCCTTGGCCCCCGCCGTAATGGGCCGCAGCCTGATACGGTCGGTAAGGCCGATCATTTCTTTGTGATGGGCGACAATAACCGTGAAGGGACCGTTCATTAACAGGGGCGCATAAGTCATACGCAGTGCGGTATACAGTTCTTTATCGCTATCATCCATATGGCGAATAACTTCCCACATAGGTGGGGCAAAAATTTTCGCCACCACTTCAATGGGCAGCCCCTGGCGTCGCATCAATAAATCCACCGCGTAGGCCAGCACTTCGGTATCCGTGTGTAGAGTACAATAATAATTATGCATTTCCAGGAACCGGCGGTTGGCACCGTAGGATGAAATCTCTCCGTTATGTACCACTGTCCAGTCCAATATGCTCAGCGGGTGTGCCCCGCCCCACCAGCCAGGTGTATTGGTGGGAAACCTGCTGTGTACCGTCCATATATATCCTTCATATAACTCATCCAGCATAAAGTAATCCGCGATTTCCTCGGGAAACCCGACGCCCTTGAAAACACCAACATCTTTACCTGATGAAAATACATAGGCATCATCTATGTGGCTGTTCAGGTGCATCACCTTACTGATTACATACTCATCATCAGGTACATTCTCCTCTGCGCTGCTTTTCTGCGGAGACACAAAATACCGCCACGCCAGAGGAGGAGCGAACAGGCGGATATCCGGGTTGGTGGGTATTTCTTCATCAAATACCACATAAAAATTCTTTTTCAAGAAAGCTTCCACCGTTTTTTTGGCCGCCATATTTTTGTCCTGGTAGATAATGTGCAGTGCATAATAATCCTTGTATTTGGGGTACAGCCCGTAAATAGCAAACCCGCCACCCAAGCCGCTGCCCCTCACCTTCATATTTTTTATAGCGTCAATGGCCATTTGACCGCCGAATCTGACACCACCTGTATGCATAACCCCGAACAGCCCGCAGGCATCCATCTCTTTGTCCGGCACAAACCTCTCGCTTTGGTAATATTGTTGTACCAGCATTTATACCACCCCTAAAATTACGTCATCTTGCAGCAGTTTCCAACGCAGTGCTTCCGGCAAATCAGCATATCCAAAATCCTTTTTAAATAAATCCTGCTGAAAAGCCCGTACGTCGATTTTACGCCGCATTAAATTTAAAAATATACCTGCTCTGGCTATTTGACCAACCAGTATAAAACCCTTGATATGGCCCTCTTCAGAGAGGATAAATTTCCGGTACGTTTGAGTGTCCTTTTCATATTCCTGTATCACGCCCAGGGCGTCTCTGCTGTTTGCTCCCGTAACATTGATACCGGCATTGATTATGTTAACGTCAAAAAAATGCATAGCATTCATAGCAGTGCCCTGGACAAATGCCCTTTCCATACCGGCCATATTAAAGCCGGCAATGCGACCGCCCAGATAGGCGTTGGGCCACAGCGGCAGGTTTTGCCCGGCACCTGTTACAAAGTTATATGTGGAGGCGCAGTCCCCACAGGCAAAGATACCCGGCACAGCGGTTTGCATTCTTTTATCCACCACGATTCCTCGGTTGACCTCCATATCCGTGCCCTGGGCCAGTTCCACCCGGGGTGCCACCCCTACTCCTACGATAAGTAAATCGCAGGGTATATTACGTCCGTCTTTTAAGGTAACACTCTCCACCCGCTCAGTGCCATGCACCTGATCGATGGTGTTTTTTAGATACAAGGTTACCCCGGCCTTTTGCAGCGCACCTTCCACCAAATGAGACGTGGTTGCATCCACCACCGGTGCCAACAGCCGTTCGGCCAACTCCAGTACATGCACATTAATGCCCCTTTTGTGCAGCACCTCGGCAGCCATCAAACCGATTACCCCGCCTCCTAATACCACAGCGCTTTGGACAGCGGCCAGTTCTTTTTCAATACCCAACACGTCAGACATGCTATGAAAACTAAACACATTTTGTTTATCAAGTCCGGGAATTGGCGGGTAGATCGGTTTTCCGCCGGTGGCCAGCAGCAGCTTGCCATAGCCCAGCCGGCTGCCGTTATCCAGCTCCACCACCCGTACTGTGCTATCGATTTTTACCGCCCGGTGCCCATTTATAACACTGACCCGGGCACGATCATAAAAATCAAGGGACCGATAATACAATTTATCCCTGGTAATCTGACCGCCAAGGTAATAAGGAATCAAAGCCCTTGAGTATACGTGATAGTCTTCTTCGGCCACCAGGGCTACCGTACCGTTTTTGTCCACACTTCGCAAACCCTCTATACAACCCACAGCACCCGCGGAGTTGCCTATAATCAGGTAATCATAATCGCCCATATTACTCATAGATGATCTCCCCCACATTAAATTAGCAGTCCTCATATACCAGTGCTTCATTGGGACAGTGACTTACGCAATAAAATGTATCCAAACCGGCGCAAAGGTCGCATTTGATGATTTCCCTTTTCCGGGGATTTATAAATATGCTGCCGTAGGGGCAGGTCAGCACACAGCTGTAGCAACCCACGCACTGGTTTGGATCGTGCACCACCCGTCCGGTCTCCGGGTCTTTAGATAAGGCCCCGCTTATGCAAGCGGTGACACAGTCCGGCTCGGCGCAGTGCCTGCACTGCAGCGCAAAGGTAAGGGGCAGCTTTTCCTCCACCACCAACCTGGGCAGTGGTTTATCCTCTTCATATAGAAATGCCTTAATAATGTGTTTGGATTTGGAATGGGCCACCGCACACCATACTTCACACAGGTGACAACCCATACAAACCTCGGGTTTGGCCTTAATTCTCCCCATAATGCTCATTCCTTCCATGTAAAAATGCACTTGCTGAATGTGTATGTGGCGCAATCAGCGCAAAATAAAAAGGCCCACAAAGTATGGCCTTTATGAAGGTATGACCTTATCAAAAAGGTAGACCTTATCAAGCAATACTTTGTGGGCCGCGTCGCCCTTTAATAACTATACGGTCTCGCCATTGAGCCGCCAGCAAAACTGCTGTCTTTATTATCAAGTTGTTTATTTTTGCTGATATCTGTTGCTTAGGGTAATAAAAAACGCCCCTAATAATTTGCCTCGTGCAAATCGTTGGGACGCCTTTGTCCTAAATTAAATATTTTATTTGTTCAATTAATTATACTAATTTGCAGAAAAAAAGCAAGGTTTACCGAGCAGAAATATTGTATACACCCGGTGATGAAATTATTTTATACTATAAACCACGCTGTACACAATATAAGCTATCCAGGAAACACGTTCCGGTACTGGTCTTAAAGATCTTTCTTTTTATAGCTTTGATTTGATCCCTTCCAATATTATCTTCAAAAATATTGACAATAAAATCTGCTTCAACAAGAATTTGAAAATCTATAGCGTCTATTTTGCTGTATGTGTGATGGTTACCTATCAAATAACTGACTCTGTCAATAAAAGATTTACTTAAATTGAATTCCTCTAAAATATTACATGCTACAGATGGTCCTTCTAACTGCTGGTATTTCCCAGAAGATGATGAGTATTTTTTTTCACTTTCTTTAATTCCAATATCATGTAAAATAGCAGCTACTTTGAGTAAATTTAGTTCTTCCTGTGAAATACCCTCAAGCTCTCCTATGCTTTTGGCAAACGCATATACCTTCAGTGCATGGTTTATTCGTTTAACGTCACCATCAAAATATAATATCATTTTTTTTATAACCTCACTATGAATATTCAGAACCAGCACACCTCCTCCTTTGATTTATCCACTTTTCCCAAATGGTATTATGCAAAACGCCAACCCCGGGCAATAGGCATGCGGCGTTCCGGTCCGAAAGCCCGGGAGGTCACCCGCAAACCAGGCGAAGCTTGCTGTCGTTTATATTCAGCAGTGTCCACCCGGCGGACTATATCCAGCACCAGATTCCTACCATGCCTCATAGCCATATACTTATTACCCAAAATAAAAATGCCCGGCATTCCACGAAAGAAACGCCGGGCGTCCTTGCCCCCTGCAGGTCCTCAGTAACCTTACGCGTTTATTTATATAAGATTATACAACAAAGTGATATAATTTGCGTAATGTTAGTTATAAAAATAATTCAACAAAGGTTATTGCAATTTAAAAACAATTCCTTTATAATGACATTATTCAATTAAATATTACTTAATACAAAGGTGTATTAATAATTTGGCAATGATGCCCACGAACAGTTTATACAACTTGTTCGTGGGCTTTTATATTTTAGCCGTGCAATGGTGTGCGGTAACCCGGCAAAGAGGCCGGCACAAGGTTTGTTAGATCAGACCTTGTGCCGGCTTTTAATATGTAACAAGGTAATTATTTAACTAATTTGAAAGGTGGCTCGGTCATGGATAAAAGAGAAGTTATTGCTGAAGCGAGGGAAAAGGGAGTTAAGTTTATTCGTTTGCAGTTCACTGATCTGCTGGGGGTAATGAAAAACGTAGCTATTACTATTGATCAACTGGAAAAAGCTTTGGATGGAGAATTAATGTTTGACGGATCATCCATATATGGTTTCACCAGGATAGAAGAATCCGATATGTACCTGCGTCCTGACCCAAGCACCTTCGTGGTATTTCCCTGGCGACCCAGAGAAGGCGGAGTGGCCCGGTTGATGTGTGATATTTATAATCCCGATGGTACTCCATTCGACGGCTGCCCCAGAGTGATCTTAAAGCGCCAATTGGCAAGGGCCGCAGAACTTGGCTATTCTATGCAGGTGGGCCCGGAGCTTGAGTTTTTCCTGTTCTGTGTGGATGATAATAACGTACCCACTCTAAAGACCCACGACAACGCTGGTTATTTCGATCTCTCCCCAGTAGATCTTGGGGAGCAAGCCCGTAGGGATGTAGTACTAACCCTGGAGCAAATGGGATTTGAGATTGAAGCCTCTCACCACGAGGTGGCCCCGGGCCAGCATGAAATCGACTTTAAATATTCAGATGCCCTTGACACCGCTGATAAAATCGTTACTTTTAAATTTGTGGTTCGAACTATTGCCCAACGGCACGGCCTGCATGCCACGTTTATGCCAAAACCTGTATATGGCATCAATGGCAGCGGCATGCACACCAACCAGTCTTTGTTCAAAGGGAATATCAACGCCTTTTATGACGAAAATAGCCCTTTGCAATTAAGCAAGGAGGCCTATTACTATATAGGCGGTTTATTAAAACATGCCCGGGCTCTGGCCGCTATAACCAACCCCACGGTGAATTCCTACAAGCGCCTGGTGCCGGGTTATGAAGCGCCGGTGTACCTTGCCTGGAGCGGCCGCAACCGCAGTCCTCTGATTCGCATCCCCGCCAAGCGTGGACAGAGCACCAGAGTTGAGCTGCGCAACCCGGACCCATCTTGCAACCCCTACCTGTCACTGGCAGGATGCCTGGCAGCTGGTCTGGATGGAATCGTCAACCAAATAGATCCGCCGCCGGCTTGTGACCGGAATATCTACCAGATGACAAGTACAGAACTGGATGAACTGGGCATTAAGTCATTGCCCGGCAGCTTACCGGAAGCATATGCTGAATTAAGCCGAGATGAGGTTATTAGGGATGCACTGGGTGAGCATATTTATGAAAAACTATCTGAAGCAAAGGCCAAAGAATGGGAAAGTTTTTCTTTGCAAGTACACCAGTGGGAAATAGACCGTTACCTGACTTTGTTTTAAATGGGTACCAACGAAACGTGGACAATAAGTCCCGACACTGGGTGTTCAGCCCGGGTATCGGGACTTTTTTATTAAGAAAACACTTCCGGGTGTATTATCTTGGCCATTTGTTCTAGCCCTTCAATCAGCCGCGGTCCGGGCAGAGTGACCAGGTCATCTTCAATAGAATAAACCTGATCTTCACGCACGGCATTTAACCCGGCAAAACCGGGACGGCTTTTGATATCCTCCGGCTTGTGAGCGTGGGAATTGATAATGTATATTTCCGGGTTTCTGGCCAACAGCATTTCCCGGTTAAATTCGGTAAACTCCTCAGTCGTATCCCCGGCAATATTAGAACCCCCGGCAATGCTAATCAAATCATCTATAAACGAACCCGGGCCGGCAGTCATCAGCGGGTCATCCCAAACTTCAAAAAAGATGGTCGGCTTTGTTTCTGTCCGGTCTATCCTTTCCTTGACATTGGCCACTCGCTGCTGGATATCCTCAACAACTTCCGATGATTTGGCTATGGCTCCGGTCACTTGGCCGGCCAGATGGATATTTTCTATTACCTGGTCAATATTCCTGGCATCAAGAACTACTACATTAATCCCCAGTTGATCAAACTGCTTGATAAAGTCTTCCTGAATACCTGCCGCGGTAAATATTAAGTCAGGCTCACTACCGACAATTAGTTCCAGATTTGGTGTTTGAAAACTACCCACCTTTGGTTTCTGCAGCGCTTCGGCGGGGTAATCGCAGTAGTCCGTAACTCCGACAATACTATCTGCCACGCCAATGGCAAATAAAATTTCTGTAATTGCCGGGGACAATGATATGATTTTGCCGGGCTCTGATTCAATTACAACTTCCCTGTTCAGGCTGTCCACAATGGTTAGGGGAAAAGCATCTTGTTGGGATGCCACGTGATTCTGCAAAGCTGATTCATCCCCGGATTGATCCTGGCCGCTGCCTCCGCACCCGGCGGCAAACAATAACAGCATGGCTACGAACAAAAGTAATATAATCTTATTACTCATACCAATAAATTTCACTTATATCGCTCCCTTGGATAAGAAAATAAACTAACCTGTGCTTTTTCCTCTTTAGATGTACCCACCTGACAAGATATGGCTTGATAAGAATTTACATATACCAGGCATTTCCGTAATTTCCGCTACTCCATTTGTTACCAGTGACCCGGGTATTTTCGGCATACTGGACAACCTATCTTTTAATACCGCATTTAATAGAATTCCGGCAGTTTGGATGGCCTGTTTTTGCGGCAGTAGTCCCCAGGTCAGTTCGTCCTACAGGTGAATAAGCGCAGCGGTAAGTTTAAGCCTGACCCCTTAATAAGGCTGTTAGTTTAGGATAGTTTAAGTCTGACCCCTTGCGCGCCATTTCCTTATAAATTTCCGAGGCCTGGCCGCCGGTATAATCCCGCTGGCTGATATCCTCCGCGCCCACCAGAATAACTGTTTTCCCTTGTTGCATAGCGTCCCTGGCCTGCTGCAGGTTGCCCAGGTTGCCTGTGCCAAAGGGAATGGGCAGCAGCACCACCACGTCCGCCTGGTCGATTAAAGCCTGGTTTTTCTGGTAAGTGGCAGGCTTGATACTGCTGAAGGGCGCCTCTTCCACCAAGGGCAGCCCCAGCGACTTGGCCTTGCTCCAGTCGCTGTCGCCTATATTCAACACGCCACAGCTTACTATGTAACCATATTGAACCAATTTATCCATAATGTGGGCACCGGTCCCTCCGCCACAAATAATATGCACCCGGCAGTTGGCGTTATTTTTACTCTCTGGGGCACTTCTGGAAACTGGTATAATATTGAACCGCCCGGTCAAGCTGTTCGGGGCTACAATGACTTCAATGCCATATACCTGCCTGATATTTTGCGGAGTCAGTACCTCTTGAGGGCTGCCGGAAACAAAAATACCGGCCTGGTGCAGCATTATAACATTTTCGCTGAACTGGGCCGCCAGGTTAAGGTCGTGGAGCACAGCTATTACCGTAAGCTTGCCTGCCCGGGTAAGGCCTTGCAATAACTCTAATAACCCCAATTGATGCTGTAAATCCAAAAAGGCGGTGGGTTCATCCAGCAGCAGCACCCGGGGATCCTGGGCCAGCGCCCGGGCCACAATTACTCGCTGGCGCTCACCTCCGCTAATATCGGTGATCAGCCGGTCCTTGACAGGCCAGGTTCCAGTAACCTGCATAGCCCACCGGGCAATGGCCATGTCTCGCTCGCCCTCGCCCTGAAACCGCCTGAGGTGAGGCATGCGGCCCATTAAAACCGTTTCCATAACGGTAAATGGGAACTGGGCGGCCGTTTCCTGAGGCACCACCGCTATCTTTTTGGCTAACTCGGCGGGTTTCATCTTATCTACGTTTTGTTGATCAATTAACACAACCCCAGCACGGGGTGTTAAAGCAGTGGATATGTTTTTCAGCAATGTGGATTTTCCCGAACCATTGGGCCCGATAATGGCGACAAAGCCGCCGCACTCAACTGCAAAGGAGATATCCTTTAAAACTTCCCGTCCCTTATATTTGAAGCCCAGCTTTTCAACTTCCAACTGTGGATGCATAAAAATCTCTCCAAATAACTAAAGTCGCTGTTTAAACACTTGTTTCAGCAGATGACCTGGCTTTTTACTATAAAATGAAATAAAAAGATTGTTTATCGCTGCTGCAGCCACAATTTGGCATAGCTTTGCATCACGTTCCCGGTGCCATCAAGCAAAACCCCGTATAGGTAGTAAATTAGTTAACACATACTGCTAATGGCAATAACGAATGCAGCATATCAAACACCGGATTTTTTGCTCCTCAATAGATAAATGAAAAACGGGCCCCCGATGAAAGCTGTAATAATACCCACCGGTATTTCAATAGGTGCCAGGGCAATACGTGCCAGGGTGTCAGCCGCCACCATCAAAGACGCCCCGGCTAAAACCGATGCCGGCAATAAAATACGGTGGTCCGGCCCCACCACCAGCCTGACCATATGGGGGACAACCAGCCCGACAAAACCAATAGTGCCGCTGACAGCGACAGCGGCCGCCACCGCCAAGGCAGCCAGCGCCAGAAGTAGTTTTTTTAGCCTCTCGGTATTAATGCCCAGGTGCTGTGCTGTATCTTCGCCAAACAGCATGGCATTCAAATCTCGGGCAAATATAAAAAGGCCCGCTATACATAACAAAACCACCGGGAGGGCCACTGCTACATGGGACCACCCTTTGCCGGAAAAGCTACCCAGCATCCAAAATACAATTTGCTGCATCTCAGTGGCATTTAAAATCATAACAAAGGACATCATGGCGCTGTTAAAGGCGCTTATAGCTACACCAGACAGCAGCAATGTATAAACCGGCACCCTTCCGCCAACCCGGGCAATGTTGTATACCAGCCAAGTGGATAGCAGCGCACCAATAAAGGCCGCAACGGGCAGAGTCCAGTAACCCGTTATACCGCCGGCACCCAGAACGATGGCAACAGCAGCACCCAGCGCGGCACCCGATGAAACGCCTATGATGTAAGGGTCGGCCATAGGGTTTTTAAATAGTCCCTGCAGGGTGGTACCCACCGCCGCCAGCGCTGCGCCCACCAGGGCGGCCAGTATCACCCGGGGCATTCTTATTTCATTTATAATCATCACATGGTTAGGCGGGCAGTTACTCGTGTCCACCAGCGCGTCCAATCCCGGGGGCATCGCAATAAACAGCCTTAGCGATTCCGCCAGAGAAATACCGGCAGGGCCCAGTGTTACGCTCAGCAGCATAATAAACAACATTAACACCGCGCCGGACATTATAATTAAAGGCCAATAAGTTTTCGATGGGTAGGCCATCAGCAATCTCCTGGATAAAATATTTTCGCGATTTTGACATGCTACTTATTGCTTAGCAGTGCTTATCACAGTAGTTCGACAGCATATATTTTAACACCTGCATTTTACATCTGTCTTGCTTTTGATGGGGTACACACTTTTACCTTGTCCTATTAAAATATCTTACATTGTTCATTTTGGTGGTTTTGGCATACAGTGCTTGTCTCATGTTAAATCAAAGTTATCCAATTTAATTGGTGAACGGCAGGTTAAGTGATAGTCGTTAAAACATGTCCCATGTTGGGATTCTTCAAGTGGTCGAATTGAGTGTACCACAAGTGTCCTCCCCTTCAGGGGTAGACATTGTGGTACACCCACCGGACCGTTTTGAATGGAATTTTTATCAAACGTCATCAATCTTAGTGTTCAATAATCTTAGCTTTCAGTTTTTCAACCTTTCAACACCCGGTACCTTCGACATACCATCGATTTCCGCGGCCAGGTCCAGGATCCGGGCAAGTGTTTTTTCGCGTCTGGCATTGATGGCCTCAAAATCCATGTACGGTGCATAATATTTTTCCATATCGTCATGGGTGGCCTTGGCCTGGCAAAGGAATGATATGGCCTGCTCCATGCATTCCCGGTACATTTTACGGGCCGTTGTCTTTTCCATTAAATACTTTTCGTTAAGAATGGGGTTTACACACTCCATTGTATCAATTACTACATCACCGGCTTGGGGACGGAAATCATGCGGCTCCACCGAGTTAACGATAGCCACGTCCAGGGCGGGTATTACCAGGTGATCAATTAACTTGGGTTCCAGGGCACAATGGTAAGCCTCTACATTAAACCCCCGCATCATAGCAGCATCCATCAGCCTGCTCACCAGAATGTTTTTACCGGTTCCGTCATCCCCTTCAATAATGTATCGCTTGCCAATATGATCCACAATAGTGGCTAGGTGGCTCACCGGGCCGTCGGGCGTGATGGCGGTGGCAAATAATCGTCTGGCTTTGGGATTATCGGTTTGCCGCTCCTGCCCCTCAAAGATTTCGTGTACCAGGTTCAGTGACATACGGTCGAAACTGCCCACATTAATAGCGCCTGTTTCTGTATAATACAGCTTAACCTCATTGAGAAATATTTTGGCAGCTGCCAAATAAGCATATGCTCGCTTAAAAAGTCGGCCAACCTCCTTGTTGCAAGCTAGTATCTCCTGCTTATTGGCGCGGATGCCCTGCTCGTTCCAGTGGTCACCTAAATGGATAATACTGTCAACTGCTCCGGGGTGCTTGGGATCCACTATATGGGGAGCCGTGCCATCCAGCATCGCCACACCTATAGCCGGGATAACAATTCCATCCAGTGAACCGTTATCCGAGGAACAGCAGTGGAACTCTACATCATACCCGCGTTCCAGCATCTCTTCGGCAATCTTGCGCATAAAAGTTGATTTACCCACACCAGGGCCGCCTTTAATGACGAATATCCGGGTAGCGCTTTGTTGGTCAATAATATAATCATAAAAAGAGTAAAAGCCCTGGCTGGTGTTTCCACCGGGAAAAACTTTCTTCATTCTTCCCTTGGACAAATGAGGTTCCCCCTTTATTACATATACCTGCCGCAGCTGTGGCGAGGGGTTAATACCCGTATTTAACATCAATTACCGGAGATAGGCAGCCCTGGTGGCTGCATGTGCCGGCACTACAGGTTTTAAGCCTCCACCGACTCAGTAATGCTTAATACGGCAGGCACCCTTTATTTGTGGCTGGGTATTAACTCCACAATATAAAGCACCATGATATAGGTTTTTTTAGGTAAACCTTCTCATGGCGCCATTGCCAGAGTGTTTTCATAACCACAGGGTTAGTTTATTATATGCGGGTATATGTAAAAATGATTTGCCGAAGGGACACCCGGGCGTGCCATATATTGGACACCAATAGCCGGAAAGGTGTTTAAAAGCCAGGCAATCAATGACACATATTCATTAATATACTATAACAAGTACCTACATAGTATTATTTAACGTACCCAATGGATTATCTTGTTAACTACTAATGGCACTGGCACTTCAATTCAGGCGGCAGTGTGATGCCCTGTTCCTCCAGGTATTCCTCGGCCCGGTGACTCAGGTAGTGCACCAGCGCCTGGTTCTCTTCATCAGTTAAAGTTACTGCGTTGGAAATAAAAGATCCGCTTTTCAGGTTGAGCATACCGAAGTAATCTTTCTCCCTAAGCTTGAAATGAAATTTAACTTCATACAGCTCATCTTCAACTAATCCCACAGCGGTAATTTTAATTGTCTCAATGATATTGTTTTCCATAAATGAACTGGTCCTTGGACAGCAGCGCTGAACTAGGATGCGAGTTCAGTCCAAACTCCCCTGACCATTTTTCACTCCCTTCTTTTATGGCATTAAACAAAGAGGCGAACCAAAGAATAGATAACCGTTATAATGACCACTAACCAGAAAATCAATAGGCTTAACCTCTTTTGCTCAATTCACCGTACAACTCCGGACGCCGGCCGTCCAGGTAAAAGCTATGGCGCATGGAACCGGACTCCCGGCGCCGTATGGTATTGATTACAACGGGATCAAGGTCGGCTACCAGCAGCTCTTCCCGGTTATTGAATGCCTCAGCAACAACGTTGCCCTTGGGGTCAATCACCAGTGCTCCTCCACAAAAAGCGTGCCCGGTTCCGTCCTCACCTACCAGGTTGCAGGCCGCGACAAACACCGCATTATCATAAGACCTGGCGGTCATATATTTAAGCCAAATTTCCCGGCGGTCCCCCACTATAGTGGGTGAGGCATGGGGCGCAAAAATTACCTCCGCCCCCTTTAGCGATAAAATGGCAGTAACCTCCGGGAAATGCAGATCCCAACATACTTGTACACCAAATTTCGTCTTAGCATGGCTGAAAACCGGCAGCTCCGAACCCGCTGTAAAATTTGGTTTTTCGCTGTTGCCTAAATGCGTTTTCCTGTATTTAAGCAATTTTCCGTCAGGATAAGCCGCCAGCTGAGTAATATAAGGCCTCCCTGTGGGCGATGTCTCGGCCACTCCCGCCAGCACCACAATGCGGTACCGGCGCGCCATATCCACAATACGCCCCGCCGATGGTCCGGGAACGGGCTCAGCGGTGGGCCCGGAATAGTTCCGGCTGTACCCCTGCACACATAATTCGGGAAAGCAAATAATATCTGCTTTTTGACCAGCCGCATCACGGGTGAAAATTTCTATTTTATTTAAATTGTTTTTCGTTTGAGCCAATTGTGCGTTCATCTGAACCAGGGCTATCCGTAATTGTTCCATATTTTCACCTAACAATCATAATCATTTAACCCCAAACTACATCGTTACTGTGCTACCCTTATTTTAACACCGGCGGCACCCGGGGATGCATTTCTAATTAACTCTAGCAATGTTTCCTTACTGTCGGGCATGGGCGCGGTTGTGGCAAGCAGTCCGCTATCGATTAACTCCCTGTAGACCTCCAGCACCCAGGGCTGTTTCAGACCGCAACCGGCCAGCAGTTCCCGGTTTAAAAACACCTCCCGGGGGGTTCCTTCCCCGGCAACTTGACCGCCGTTAATAAAGTAAATATAATCAGCCCAGCTGTAGGCCAGGTCAACATCGTGGGTAGACATAACCAGTGTTTTACCTTGCTTGTTTAACCGGTGTAGTAAATCCATTGTTTTATCCACCATACGGGGATCCAAACAGGCGGTAGGCTCATCAAAAATTATCACCCGGGGCTCCATAGCCAGCACCCCAGCGATGGATACCCGCTTTTTTTGCCCGTAGCTTAAAAAATGGGTTGGTTTACTGCTTAAAGTATCAATTTCTGTCTGTCTCATAGCCTCCCGGGCTTTGGCCAGGGCCACATTCTTATCCAGTCCCAAATTCAGCGGTCCGAAGGCGACATCCTGCAACACGCTGGCCGAAAATAGCTGGTGGTCCGGGTCCTGGAATACGATAGCTACATTTTTCCGCAGCTCCACTAAAGAACGGTGTCGGTAATCCATCGACCGCCCGTCAAATAAAATCTGACCCTGCCGGGGTCGCAAAATACCGTTAAAATGCAAAAACAAGGTGGATTTACCCGCCCCGTTGGCACCCAGCACCGCTACTTTTTGCCCTTCCTTTATTTGCATAGTTAACCCGTTAAGTGCATTGGTGCCGTCGGGGTATTGATACACCAACTCCCGGGCTTCAATAATGTATTTTCTCACATTATACCTCCCGCGTACAGTGCCCAGGCTGCCAGCACAGCTTCAACCGCCACGATTACCAGCACATGGCACAATGACCAGTTCCGCTTGTCTTCTATAAAGTGCAGCTGCCCGTCATAACAACGCGCCACCAAAGAATCATACATATTTTGAGATTGCCGATAAGATTTTATAAACATGGATAGTATCAGCTGGCTTAAAGCAGTAAAACCTGTACGCATGCTTCGATAACCCAGCCGTGATGATTGGGCTGTATATATTTGCCCGGCCATCTCCAGCAGTATGAATATCAGCCGGTAGATTAAGGTAATTAATTCCACCACCAGCGCAGGTACCCGAAGTTTACGCAATAGGCCCACCATTTCGGTCATGGGCGTGGTAAGGGACAAAAAATACAGGCAGGATACCGCTCCCAATGAGCGGAAAAACAGATTTACCGCGGTATCCAAGCCTGCTTTGGTTATACCCACCGCATAGTCGCCCAGGTAAGTACCCCAAAGAAATTGGCATGGCTCACGGGTTACGGAAACCGCCACTGCAACCAGACCAATAATCAGAAAAGAGCCCGGCACCAACAGCAGCTTGCCATAAAACTTCCAGGGAATTCCGGCTAAAAGCACCACCACCCCGGCCATCAGCAGAGTGACGGCCAGGGAAGTGGAGAGTGATGGCAGAAACAGGCAAACACTCATGGTTAACACAAAAAAAAGTGCTTTTTCACCCGGGTGTACCTGCGTAAACCTGTTGTTATATGCAAAATGATCAATTAATAACATACTGGTTATTGATCCCTCTTAGAATTCTTTTTACCTTTCATATAGCCCAGATAGTAACTTATAAAACCCGCTCCCAGCGCCCCTTGCAGGGCAAATAGGAGGCTTTCTATTTCTCCGCTGGGTGGTTCCCAGATGGAGGAAAACCAGGGGCGGTAATCGGGATTAATTTCCGCAATAACTTCCTCCGCCTGCCCGTCGGCCCCCCCAAATTCCGCGCCGTTTACCATTACCAGCGGTACCACGACCAGGGCGACCACCAAAGCAAGCAGCAGTATATTATTACGCAGCATACTGTTTTTCACGAGCTAACGCACCTCCCCTTGCAAATGCTCCGGGATAATGGCCAGCTCAACAAGCTCATTCTGGCTGTAGGTATACAGCAAATTAAAAATTAGTACGGTAAGCAACCCTTCACTGACAGCCAAGGGAATTTGCGTAAAGGCAAAAATAGCTGCAAACTTAGTAAAGGAGGCCGGTATCCCCCCGGTAGCGTCGGG
>JGI2924J29684_1078203_pt1 | contig 35450 bp, 33 predicted proteins | sample BenlonsequencITS_FD_29684 | JGI IMG/M metagenome (IMG submission 29684)
CCGGAGCCCTTGTGGGTGAACAGCTCCTTGGCAAGCTCCGCGGGCTTGGTGATCGATACCGAGGAGGTCAGTGGCAGATGCTCGAGCAGGTCGGCGATCTGCTCGATCTTGACCCGCATGCCGCCATGGATCCAGGGCTGCGCTTTCAGATGTTCGAATTCGGTGCTGAGATTGATGGAGTCGATCAGCTTGCCGTCGTTGTCCAGCAACCCGCCGGTGCCGGTCAGGAAGATGATCTTGTAGGGCTGCAGCAATCGCACCAGCTCATTGGCGGCAAAGTCCGCATTGATATTGAGAATCTGGCCTTCCTCGGTCTCACCCAGACTGGCAATCACCGGAATCGAACCGGCATGCAGACTGGCGTCGATCGGCGCCAGATTGATGCCCGTCACCTTGCCGACCAGGCCATAGACATCGCGGTCCAGATATTCAGCCGTGAACACCCCGGATGGCACCGACGTTGCACGCGTGTCCATCGACTGCAAGGCTTCGACCAGACGCAGATTCTGCTGCTGGAACACCTTGCGGACCACGGCCAGAGCCTTGGGACTGGTGACCCGCAGGCCGTCCACGGTCTGCTTCTGGATGCCGACGGCCTCCAGCTCCTGATCCAGCTGCGGACCTGCGCCATGCAGCACGATCGGGGTCAGCCCGACCTGCTGCAGAAAGGACAGCGACGAAGTCAGTGCCGGCAGATCATCCCGCAACACCGCCCCGCCGACCTTGACCACCGCGAAACGCTTGGCGTCCAGCTGCGAGAAGCGCTTGAGATACTGCTGGATCTCCTTGGCACTGCCCATGCTGGACAACAGCCGGACGATGGTCTTGCGGGTATGTATCGAAGCTTCGGCGTTCACTTGGAGGTCTTCTCGACAAGGCGAAAAATGGTCTGGGCGTAGTCGTCCAGCTGCTGCAGCGCCACCCACTCGTCGGCGGTATGGGCCTGTGCGATATGACCGGGGCCATACACGAACGAGGTGTAGCCGGCCGCCGAGAACAAGGCGGCCTCGGTCCAGAAGTCGACGGCATGGCCGACCGGAATCTGCAGCTGCTCCGCCAGATCCCGCGCCGCCAGGCGCCGGGTTTCTGCGGTCGTCGGATCGCCGGCCGGCAGCGACAGACCGCGGAAGGTCTCGGTATAGCTGACCGGCGCCGGCTCGACCAGCGTCCGGAAGTGCTCCAGCAGCGCGTTGATATCCATCGACGGCAGCGGCCGGAAGCCGAACTTCAATTCCGTCGAGGGAGCAATCATGTTCGGCTTGATGCCGCCTTCGACCCGGCCGATATTGAATCGCAGCCCGGTCAAGCCGCCGAAGCGCTGTTCGGCCTGGCCCTCGACATAGTCCAGCGCCGCGCCGCCCCAGCGGATCGCCTGATGCAAGGCACTGTCGCTGGCCGTCTGGTGACCCGAGGCATGACCGGCACGGCCGGCGAACTGCATCACCACCGCATGGATGCCGCGATGGGCCAATACCGCCTGACAAGCCGTCGGCTCGGCCACGATCACGGCCTTGTAGTCGGGCTTGTCGGCCAGAAAGCCGGCTATGCAGCGCGCATCATTGGCTTCCTCATCGGTAGACAACAGCAAGGCCATATCGCCCTTGCTGGCCTGGGCTACGGCGACCAGGGCCGCGGCCGCCCCCTTGATATCGCAGGCACCCAGACCGACGGCCTTGTCGCCCTCGATACGCAGCTCCAGCGGATCAGCGCTCCAGTGCGGCGAGTCCGGCACGGTATCCAGATGCACGTTGAACAGATGCTCCGGCCGGCCCCGCACCGCGTAAAAGGTCACCGCGCCCGCGCCATAGTCGGTCACCTTGATCTCGAAATCCGGCAGCTGGGCGCGCAGATAGTCGAAGATGCCGTCGGTACCGATTTCACGCGGCGGATTGCGGGTATCGTAGCCGACCAGCTTGCGCAGATGGGCCAGAGTGGATTCAAGTAATGGGTTCATAAGTGTGTGTGGACCTGTAGACGTCCGGATCGAATTTTTCCATCAGACGGGAAGGATGCTGCGGAACCGAAAAACCGAAGGCGGCATAAAGTCCGCGCGCCGAGCTGCTGGCCAGGCTGAAACGCGTCAACCCCTGCAGCTGCGGATGGCTGATCACGGCGTCGAGCATGGCCCGGATGCTTCCGGCCACGCTCGTCAGACACCACGAAAACATCGCGCAACCCGACGAAAGTTGCATCGTCGCACCCTCGGGCAAAGCCTGACGGCCGGCCATCCTGCCATACACTGGAGCATAGCGAGTTTTCAATGGCGCGCTCCAGCACGGGCCGAGGCATGCCCCGGCTCCGTGCGGTCTGCCCTGGCAGGAACGCATGGATCAAGTCCAGGTCCAGTTCTGCCGGGTCGGTGCTGATCCGCCGTGCCTCACTCATCAGTCCTGCTTGTTGACCTCGGCCCACAGGGTGCTGCTCATGCCGAACAGCTTGATAAAGCCCTCCGCCTCCTCCACGCCCCAGTCCGCCGACTGGGCATAGGTGGCGCCCTTGGCATTGAGGATGTGCGGCGAACTGACAGCCACGGCCGAGACCTGGGCGCCCTGGGTTTCCAGCAGCACTTCACCGCTGACCTGACTCTGCGAGGAGGCCAGGAAGGCTTCCAGATTGCTCTTCAGCGGATCATGGTAGAAACCTTCATAGACAAGCTCCACCCACTTGCGGGCCACGTCCGGCTTGAAGCGGTTCTGCTGCTTGGTCAACACGGTGTCTTCCAGCGCCCGGTGAGCGGCCAGCAACGAGATCAGGCCCGGAGCCTCATAGATGATACGGCCCTTGAGTCCGATCACGGTGTCACCGGTATACAGGCCGCGACCGACGCCATAGGGCGCAAACAGATGATTCAGCTTCGCCAGCAACAGATGGCCCGGCAGACGTTCGCCATCCAGACTGACGGCCTCGCCCTGCTCGAAACCGATCCGCACCCGCAGTGCTTCGGCCGGCCATTCGGCCCGCGGCGCGCACCAGCCGCGGGCTTCCGGCTTGGGCGCCTCCCAGCGGTCGATCTCGCCACCGGACATGGTCAGGCCCAGCAGATTCTCGTTGATGGTGTAGCTCTTCTGCTTGTCGCGCACCCCGAAGCCACGCTCGTCCAGATACGCCTGTTCATAGGCACGGGTCTGGGTGTGTTCCTTCTGGATCTCGCGGATCGGTGCGACGATTTCATAATCGCCCTGGGCCTTGACCGCCAGATCGAACCGGACCTGGTCGTTGCCCATGCCGGTGCAACCATGGGCAATGGCGCGGCAGCCCAGTTCCCTGGCCCGGGCCAGCGCGGCGTCAACGATCAGGTAACGATCGGACACCAGCAGCGGATACTGGCCCTGATACCCTTCGCCAGCCCAGACGAAGGGCTTGACGAAGCCTTCCCAGATGGCCGGACCGCCATCGACGGTGACGTGACTGGCGACACCCAGCTCGCGGGCACGCCCCTCGATATAGGCCCGCTCCTCGGCGTCAACGCCGCCGGTGTCGGCGAATACGGTATGCACGGCCCAGCCCTGCTCCTGCAGGTAAGGCACGCAGAAGCTGGTATCAAGGCCACCGGAAAAGGCGAGGACGATATCTTTGGTCATGGCTCGTGGGTCCTGGAGTTCAAAAGGAATCAATGGTGGTTTGCGCTTCGACGCGCACCGGAAAATTGACGGAATGGGCAATGAAACACAGCTTCTGCGCCTCGCGATGGAGGGCCTCGGCCTGCTCCGGGTCCGACCCCGGAGCCAGTCGCAGCAAGGGGTGCAGGCAGACTTCGACAAAACGGCCCGACTCGCCGTCGACGCGCAGTCGGCCGCTGGCCTGATCGCGATAATCCCTGATCCGCAGGCCTTCGCGAGCGGCCAGATAAAGATAGGACAGCATATGGCAGCTGGCCAGGGCGGCCAGCAGAAGGTCTTCCGGATTGTGGCGGGAGGCATCGCCATGGAACAGCCGGTCCGCCGAAACCTCAAGCACCGGCTTGCCGGCGACATGGATCCGATGGTTGCGATCGTAACGCTGCAGACGATCAGATGCCTCCGATCCCGTCTCGGTCCAGATCAGTTCCAGAGCGTAATCCCGCATCATGCGGGGCAACCCGTGCCGGGCGGCATCGCTGCCGCCGTGATCCACTCAGCCAGAACCCCATCCACCGGGTCCGCACGGTGTCTCAGCCCTGCAACAATATCCATCCGTGTCTGAGGCGGCTTGTTCTGGCTCAACTTGAACTTGGCTTCGACGCGTTCGATGCGGATCTCGATACCGACCACTGCCGTCGCCAGTTTCGAAACAAAATCGGACGGCGCCTCGTCCAACGACCAGGGCTGGGCCTGCCTGGCCTCCTGCCGGTCACTCTGGCGCCTCAGCACATCCAGCACCCAGTCCGTGTCGTCATGGATCTGAAGCTGCCCGTGCACATGGACCACGGCATAATTCCATGTGGGCACGACCCGACCGTGCAGGGATTTCTCCGGATACCAGCCCGGCGTCACATAGGCCTGCGGCCCCTGGAACACCGCGACGATCGGAAGGCCGGCCATGCCGTGCAGTTCGTTGCCGCGGGCAACATGCCCCTGCAAGACCTCGCCCTGCCGCAGCAGAGGCAGATGGTTGATGACCAGCCCCTGCGCCGAAGTCACCGCCAGCATCGCCAGCGGGAAATCCGCCAGCAATCGCTCGACAAACTCGGGACGCAACTCCTTGAACGACGGGGGCTGGTACATGCAGCCGCCTCAGCCCTGACCGATCAGGGCGGCCATCACCGCCTTCTGCACATGCAGGCGGTTCTCGGCTTCGTCGATGGCGATGCAGGCAGGTGAATCCATCACCGCATCGGTCGCCTTCACATTGCGCCGCAGCGGCAGGCAATGACTGAACACGGCCTGATTGGTCAGGGCCATCTTGGCTTCGTCGACAATGAAATGCTTGCTGGCCTCGCGGATTGCCTTTTCACCCTCCCACTGCCCGAAGAATGGCAGCGCGCCCCAGCTCTTGGCATAGACCACGTCCGCGCCGCGATAGGCTGCCTCGATATCGTGTGATACCTGCAGCGAACCGCCGTTCTGGCGGGCATTTTCCTCGCCATAGGCCATATAGCGTTCGTCCAGCACGAAGTCCGGGGAAGGACACAGCAAGGTCACGTCCATGCCCAGCTTGGTCGCGATCAGCAAGGCCGAATTGGCCACCGCCGTGTTCAGCGGCTTGGGGTGGTAGGTCCAGGTCAGCACATATTTCTTGTTCTGCAGATCGCCAAGATGCTCACGCAACGCCATGGCATGGGCAAGCTCCTGACAGGGATGAGTGATCGTTTCCATATTGATCACAGGCACCGTGGCATAGCGGGCAAATGCCTTCAGCACACGGTCCTCGCGATCCACCGCCCAGTCCTGGAACTTCGGAAAGGCCCGCACCGCGATCAGGTCGGCGTAACGGGAAAGGACCTGGGCGACTTCGGCGATATGCTCTTCGGTGTCTCCATCCATGACCGTGCCGACCTCGAATTCGATCGGCCAGGCATCCTTGCCCGGCGCCAGCACCACGGCATGCCCGCCGAGCTGGAAGGCTCCCAGCTCGAAGCTGGTCCGGGTCCGCATCGAGGGGTTGAAAAACAGCAGGGCAACCGCCTTGCCGGCCAGTTGCCGCCCTTGCGGAGACCGCTTGAACTCGGCGGCCTGGTCCAACAGCTCGTCGATTTCGCGGCGACTGTAGTCTTGGGTGGTCAAAAAATGGCGAATAGTCATGAATGGCCCTTGTCGATGATGCTCGCACTTCTGGCAAGAGGTGCGACCGAAAACAAAAAAACCCGGCGATCGGCCGGGTTTTCATGTTTATGCAGCAAAACTTACGCGTGCAAAAAGCTACCCGGCGACATGAGGGCCCAGCGGTCGGCGCGCACGCGAAGTCATCCCGGAGGCCATGCGGGCTCCAGTCAGAACGGTGGCGGTATAGACGGCTTCGGACATCATCACTCCCAAGTAATGTCTTGCATCATGACCGGAATCGGACGCCGGCGCAAGCCTCGGCGTCGACAATTCCATCAAGAGCCGGCGATCAACCGGCCGGGCCTACGCTGACCCGGATACGCAGGCGCTCGCCGGGATCGTAACTGAGCCGGCTGACATAGACATCGCCATGATAACGATACTGCACGTCATAGCCGATGATCTGCTGCTGTCCGACCGTGGCGGTCTGCCGGCAGGTGGTCTGGGTGGTCTGGTATTGCCCGCCACTCTGCCCGCCCAGCTTGTTGCCGGCCACACCGCCGCCGACCGCTCCCACCACCGTGGCCAGGCTTCGACCGCCGCCATGACCGATGGTATTGCCCAGTACGCCGCCCACGACCGCGCCCAGCACCGTGCCGATGCCGCTGTGTCCCGGCTTCTGCTCGACCACGGTCTGGTTGTAGCAGGTCTGGGCGGGAACCTGGACCGTGCCATAGACCGGATCCACCCGCAGCACATCGGCCCAGGCGAAATGCGCGGCCGAATCAGCCTCCATCTCGGTGCCTGAAGGCGGCCCCGGGCCATTCATATCCTGAGCCGCCGCCGACAGGGACAGCATGGCCCCCAGCGCGAACACCCCGATTGACTTGATCATAGACTTTACCCTGACAATCTCACTGACGCTCAGACGCGCCCTGCGCCTATTGCATCAAACTCACGCTGAATCGGTGCTTAGAGCGTGATGAAGAAACACGCGCGTCCGAGGACTTGTTAATATATACGGTCCGCCGGATGCCTGGCCGCCGGATCCCCTGGAACGAGTTCTATGCCGATCACGCTTTACAACAGTCTGACCCGGACCAACGATGCGTTTGTCCCTCTCGATCCGCAACGGGTGACCATGTACCTGTGCGGACCCACGGTCTACAACTACGTCCATATCGGCAACGCCCGCGGGCCTGTCGTCTTCGACGTCCTGGTCCGACTGCTGCGGAAAACCTACCCCAAGGTGGTTTTTGCGCGCAACATCACCGATGTGGACGACAAGATCAATGCCGCCGCCGCCCTGCAGCAGGTACCGATCCAGGTCATCACCGACCGCTTCGCCCAGGCCTACCGGCAGGATATGGCCGCACTGGGTGTCATGCCGCCGGATATCGAACCCTGTGCCACCGACCATATCCAGACCATCATCGAGATGATCGGACAGCTGCTGGCGAACGGCCATGCCTATGCCGCCGAGGGTCACGTGCTGTTCGACGTGCCCAGTTACAAGGACTACGGACGACTGTCCGGGCGCGACACCGAGGAAATGATCGCCGGCGCCCGCGTCGAAGTCGCGCCCTACAAGCGCCACCCCACCGATTTCGTGCTGTGGAAGCCCTCCAGCGATGATCTTCCCGGCTGGGACAGCCCCTGGGGCCGCGGCCGACCCGGCTGGCATATCGAATGCTCGGCGATGACGGCCGCCCACCTGGGCGAGACCATCGATATCCATGCCGGTGGCGTCGACCTGCAGTTTCCGCATCACGAAAACGAGATCGCCCAGTCCAGCTGCGCTCATGGTGGCAAGCTGTTCGCACGCTGGTGGCTGCACAACGGCCTGCTCAGCTTCGAAGGGCGCAAGATGTCCAAGTCGCTGGGCAATGTGCTGCTGGTGCATGAGCTGGTGCAGCGGTATCCGCCCGAAGCCCTGCGCCTGATGCTGCTGCGCGGCCATTACCGGCAGCCGCTGGACTGGTCCGAGCATGCCATCACCCAGGCCATCCAGACGCTGGATGGCTGGTATCGCGTGCTGCGTGACGGCCCTTGCCTGCCGGACGGTCAGGAGCAGCCGATCGCCGCCGCCGTCGAAGCGGCACTCGCCGATGACCTGAATACTCCTCTGGCCCTGGCCGAGCTCTCGGCTCTGGCCGATCTGGCCCGTACCGAGGCCAGTGTCGAAGCCACTGCGACCCTGCGTGGCTCGGCGGCCCTGCTGGGTCTGCTGCAGCAGGATCCCGAGGACTGGTTCAAGCAGGGACAGGCGGATGCCGTGGACGAGACCCGCATCGAGGCCTTGCTGACCGAACGACGTGAAGCCCGCGCCAACCGCGATTTCGCCCGAGCCGATGCCATCCGTGACGAACTCACGACCATGGGTATCGCGATCGAGGATGGTGCGCAACAAACCCGCTGGAGTGTAATCAAGGCATGACCGAGCCGCTGGAACCCACCGCCGCCGCCGCCCAGGAGGCGATCGCCGATGAATTCGCCCTGTTCGGCGACTGGAGCGAGCGCTATCAGTATCTGATCGATCTGGGCAAGCAACTGCGCCCTCTGGACGAGGCCGACAAGACCGAGAGCTACCGCATCATCGGCTGCCAGTCCCGGGTCTGGCTGGTACCCTCGGGCACCGCCGAACGCTTGCATTTCGAGGCCGGCAGTGATTCGGCCATTGTCTCCGGCCTGATCGCTCTGGTACTGCGCGTCTATTCGGACCGGCCGGCCAGCGAGATCCTCTCCACCGAACCGGACTTCATTCAGGCCATCGGGCTGGCCAGGCACTTGTCACCGACCCGCTCCAACGGCTTGGCCGCGATGCTGGTCAAACTGAAGGCCTATGCGGCCAGCCTGGCCGGTACCGCACCCGCCTGATTCCGTCATGTGATGCCCAGCAGCTGATGTGCCGGGGCATCCGGACCGGCTAGGCGGTCGAGTGCGTCACCTCCCCCGCTGCCGACACGCATCGTCCCCGAACGGCCTATCACCGATCGGTCTACAACCAGCGCCCATCCCCGGCCGGCATGAGCCGGGGGCTGGCCGTTTTTCGTCGATTCCTGGTCAGACCGGCTCAGACCGGCCTCCAGTCAAGTTCAAGGCAAGATTGCATGCAGCACTGCTCGACCCCGCTCCGACCCCGTTCCGCCCGCAAAAACTGGTTGCCGCCGATGGCCGGCCTGCTGCTGAGTCTGGTCATCAGCTCACCGGCCCATGCCGCCTTTGAAGCCTGTCGCGCCCTTTTCCCCCATCACCATGTGCCTGCCGTACCGGCCGGCCGGTTCGGCAAGACCCGGGACCTGTGTTTCGACGACTTCGCGGTACTGTACTCACCGACAAGCCGTACGCCCGTCTACGGCGTCGAACGTCTGAACAAGCACGCGCTGCTCGACCACCAGAAGCGCACCAACCGCTTTTACGAGGAAGCCCGGCTCCGACCCGGCGAACGCTCCAGCCTGGCCGACTACCGGGCCACGCTCGGCATCCAGCATTTCGACCGCGGCCATATCGTGCCGGCGGGAGATCGCAGCACGGAAGCCGGCATGGCCCAGAGCTTTTCGCTGGCCAATATGACGCCGCAATACCCCTCGTTCAATCGTCGCACCTGGGCCGGCGTCGAGCGTGCCACCCGCAAGTATGTGATGCGTGCCAAGGGCGATGTCTACGTGTTCACCGGACCCTATTACGGCTCGCACCCGCAAAAACTGGGTCCGGACCAAGTCTGGATTCCCGACTATGTCTACAAGCTGGTGTATGACCCGACCACCGGCCGCTCCTGGGCCTTCTGGCTGCCGAACCTGCAGCAGGTGCGGATGCAGCCGCCCATTTCCTATCAGGAACTGGTCCGTCGCACCGGCATCCACTTTCTGGACTGAGTACCGCCGGGATTTGCAGCGACCCGGCAATCCTGCAAGCCCCCCCGAAGTTTCTCGTTGTGGATGTCCAGACTTCGGGAAGGCTTGCAGTCGCACTCCAAGGATCAATCAGTTGATCGCCTCGCCCAGCACTTCGACGATCCGGTCGGCGATGTACTGGACGTGGGTCTCCAGCGCGAAATGCCCGGTATCCAGCAGCTCCACGACGGCATTCGGGTTGTCCCGCTGGTAGGCCTCGGCTCCCGCTGGGATAAAGAAAGGATCACCCTTGCCCCAGATAGCCAAGGTCGGCAGCTTGGTGGTTCGGAAGAACTGCTGGAATGCAGGATAGAGCTTCAGATTGTTCTGATAATCATAGAACAGATCGAGCTGGATCTCTTTGTTGGCCGGCCGCTCTAGCAGCAGTGCATCGAGATAGTACGACTCAGGGGCAATCTGGCCAGGATCACCTACCCCCTCCACATACTGCCAGCGGGTCCCCTCCAGATTCAGAATTGCATCGCTGATGGCTTGCCGGCTTTCCGGCAGGCCATCTTCCCAGTACTTGCGGATCGGCGCCCAGGCCTCACCCAGGCCTTCCAGGTAAGCATTGCCGTTCTGGGAAATGATCGCACTGACACGCTCCGGATGTGCAAGAGCCAAGCGCAGACCCGTCGGCGCACCGTAGTCGAAGAAGTACATGGCGTAGCGCTTGAGGCCCAGCTTCTCGACGAAATCGCCGATCGTCCTGCCGATCGCATCGAAGGTGTATACATACTCTCGCTCGGCCGGGACTTCGGTGAAGCCAAAGCCAGGCAAATCTGGAGCAATGATCCGATAACGGGATGCCAGCAGAGGGATCAGATCACGAAACTGGTGCGATGAGCTCGGGAAGCCGTGCAAAAGAAGGAGCACAGGAGCGTCAGGCGCACCGGCCTCTCGATAGAAGACACGGACGCCATCAGCTGCGGCGAATTTGAACGCGACATGGGTGTGCTTGGACGGGGTCATTGCTCCGGCTCCTGTAACTTTCATATAGAGTTTTAGGGGTTACAATGACCCATTCTGCACGACATCTGTAACTAGTCAAACTATTTTTATGGGTTACCATGGCCATGGACACCCAATGGAGCCCATATGCCCGCCCCTGATCCTGCAGCGAACCTTCCGGCGCCTTACATGCTGGCAGACCATCCGGCGCTCGACCTGCTCAATACGGTAATGATGGTGGACGGACGAAAGACGGACCTTTTGAACAGTGATGAGCAAGCCAGCACATGGCTGGCTCAAGCTGGTTTTGGTCCGGCATCTTTACCATCGGCGAAAGGCGGAGTGCTGCTATCCAAGCTCCGCACCCTGCGGGAGGCGGTTGAGGTCCTCGTGCATGCACGGCGCGAGGAGCGCGGCGCCGACCCTTCGGTGCTCAACAGTTTCTTGCGTCATGCCGTACCGCAGTTGACATGGGGTGCACACCAACCTGAGCTGGACCGTTTTCATCACCACGATGAAGCCGGCCGCCAGCTCGCAAGGCTGGCGTACTCAGCAGCAGAGTTGCTGGCAGAGGGTGATTTCCGTCTTGTAAGGCAATGCGAGAGCCCGGACTGTTCACTCATGTTCTATGACCGAACCAAATCCCACAAACGACGCTGGTGCAGCATGGCCTTGTGCGGGAACCGTCACAAGGTGGCTGAGTTCCGAAAACGCCGCCAAGGCCAAACGGGATGAATCAGCTTGTCAGCAGCAGGCCTCGCAACGATTTGTAGGCCGGAGTAAAGCCGGGGCGTTGTTGCCAGCACGCCGAATCAGCTGGAGGCGGATTCAACCACCAACGCCTGCTCGGATCGGCCGGCTATACCACGCCGGCAAAGGCCGGAGCAAACGACGACCCCAAATTCGCTGGACAGGCGGCCAAAGATCTGGACGCACAGGAGAACGATCTGCGCACGGGGAGCGCGAGCTGCCTCACCACACGATGTATCGCTTCCCGAAGGATGTCGGCACTCATCTGCGATTCGGCATACATCTTCTTGAGCCGCCGGTATTCCTCCTTCAGCTCCTTCATGTGTCCCATCAGATATCCCACCGTACTTGGATCGCTGCCTGTGGAAGGTGGCCGGGCTGATGCCGTGCTGCCGGACAAGCGTCAGGCACGATCAGACCAGATATCGCCGCCAGATATCCAGGGGCCGGCCGGCATGGCTGGCCCTGGCCTCCCATTGAAAGCCGGCACGTCCCGCCAGCCGAGCCGAGACGATGTGGTCGGGATCCATGATTGCACTCAGTACACCGCCCGGCCAGCGCAGCTGCGCCCAGTCCAGTGCCGCCTGCAAGGCTTCCAGCGCATAGCCCCGTCCCTGCATCGCCGGCCGCAGCGCCCAGCCGGCCTCTGGCACGATACACATCGGCGGCTGCAGCGCCCTTCGATAATCGAAGAAACCCAGCTCGCCCACGTAATGACCACTGGAGCGCTCGATGATGGTCCACGAGCCATAGCCCATGACCTGCCAATGACCGATCTGCATCAGCAGTCGCCGCCATACGGCTTCGGCCTCCATCACCTGACCGCCGATGCAATGCACCACCTGCGGATCCGACCACAGCTCAAGGCTGGTCGAGAAATCATCCGTGTTGACCGGCCGCAAGAGCAGCCGCGCAGTCTGAAGAGAACGGTTCATGCCCCCTCCTTGGCACGGCGCTCAAGGCCGTCAAAGTTCAGCGGCAAGCGTCGATCGCCTGCGCCAGCCGCTCCACGCCGATGACTTCCAGATCACCCAGCTTGCCCGATTTGGGTGCATTGGCCTTGGGCACGATGGCGCGCCGAAAGCCATGGGTCATCGCCTCCTTCAGACGCTCCTCGCCATTGGGCACCGGCCGGATCTCGCCGGACAGGCCGACCTCCCCGAAAGCCACCGTGTGCTCGGGCATGGGCCGGTCGCGCAGGCTGGACAGCACCGCCAGCAGCACCGGCAAATCGGCGGCGGTTTCCTGCACCCGGATGCCGCCGACCACATTGACGAAGACGTCCTGGTCATAGGCCGCCACCCCGCCATGGCGATGCAGCACCGCCAGCAGCATCGCCAGCCGGTTCTGCTCCAGGCCAAGGGTCACGCGACGCGGATTGCCCAGCGATGACTGGTCGACCAGAGCCTGCACCTCGACCAGCAGCGGCCGGGTGCCTTCGCGGGTGACCATCACCACACTGCCCGGCGTCGGCCCCTGATGGGTGGACAGGAAGATCGCCGAGGGATTGGCGACCTCGCGCAGGCCCTTGTCCGACATCGCGAACACGCCCATCTCGTTGACCGCGCCAAAACGGTTCTTGAAGGCGCGCAGGATCCGGAAGCGGCTACCGGGATCGCCCTCGAAGTACAGGACGGCATCGACCATGTGCTCAAGTACGCGCGGCCCGGCGATGCCGCCCTCCTTGGTGACATGGCCGACCAGGAATACGGCCGTGCCGGTCTCCTTGGCGAAGCGGGTCAACTGGGCCGCCGACTCGCGGACCTGGCTGACCGAGCCGGGCGCCGCCGTCAGGGTCTCGGTCCAGATGGTCTGGATCGAGTCCACGATCAGGACCTTGGGCCGGGCTTCGGCCGTCTGCTCCAGAATCCGCTCGATGCAGGTTTCCGCCAAGGCGGCCAGCGGCCCCAGCGGCAGGCCCAGGCGCTGGGCCCGCGCGGCCACCTGGCCCAACGATTCCTCGCCAGTGACATACAGACCGGCCACGCCGGCCCCCACCTCGCCCAGCATCTGCAGCAGCAGGGTGGATTTGCCGATACCGGGATCACCGCCGATCAGGACCACCGAACCTTCGACCAGACCGCCACCCAGCACCCGGTTCAACTCACCGATGCCGACGCTGATCCGCTGCTCTACCGCGGTGGCCACTTCGGCCAGGGGCGTGGGCCGGGCGCGCTGGCTGGCGCCACCGGCATAACCGCTGCGGCGACCGGCCGCCGCATTGGGCCGGCTCGGGCCCAGGCTGATTTCACTCAAGGTGTTCCAGGCACCGCATTCAGGGCACTGGCCCTGCCACTTGCTGGACTCACCCCCACACTCACTGCATACGTAGGCTGTTTTCGCCTTGGCCACGACTCACCCTGCAACACTCGACTGGATTCAGGCCGCAGTTTCGCATGGGTCTGTCTCAGAGGACGAGACAAGCTGCTGCAGAATCGGATCCAGCAGCCCCGGGAACACCTGCTCCAGATCTTCGCGACGCAACCGGTTCTGATGCGTGGTGCCCTGGATCCGGGTCTCGACCAGACCCGCCTCCCGCAGGATTCTGAAATGGTGGGACATGCTGGACTTGGGACGCCCGCCATCCAGCGCGGCACAGCTGGCCGACTCGACGCCGGCCAGCTTGCGCACGATGTCCAGCCGTGTGGAGTCGCTCAAGGCGTAGAACAACCGCTCCAGCGTGAAGGCCTCGATGACGGGATGTTTGTAGGAACGCATGGACAGATGATAATCGAAGCCGCACTATATCCATAGTTCGCGTATTATCGAACTACAATTTTCCTCAACGCCATGGAGTCGAGCATGTCTGCCTTGTTCCAACCCTTGAAGCTCAAGGACATCACCCTGCGCAACCGCATCGCGGTGCCGCCGATGTGCCAGTACATGGCCCATGACGGCCTCGTCAATGACTGGCATCTCAGCCACCTGGCCGGTCTGGCCCGCGGTGGCGCCGGTCTGGTCGTGGTCGAGGCCACCGCCGTGGCCCCGGAAGGCCGGATCACCCCGCATTGCGCCGGACTGTGGACCGACGAACAAGCCCAGGCCTTTGTGCCCGCGGTCAAGGCCATCAAGGCCGCCGGCTCGGTTCCCGGCATCCAGATCGCCCACGCCGGTCGCAAGGCCAGCGCCAATATCCCCTGGGAAGGCGACGACCACATCCCCGAAGGGGACCCGCGCGGATGGCCGACGCTCGCCCCGTCGGCCATCGCCTTCGGCGGCAACCTGCCCAAGGTTCCCAAGGCCATGAGTCTGGAAGACATCAAGCGCGTACAGCAGGACTTCGTGGCCGCCGCCAAACGTGCTCTGGACGCCGGTTTCGAATGGCTGGAACTGCATTTCGCTCATGGCTATCTCGCCCAGAGCTTCTTCTCGGCCCATTCCAACCAGCGCACGGATGCTTACGGCGGCAGCGCGGCGAATCGCCACCGCTTTCTGCTGGAGACTCTGGCCGCGGTGCGTGAAGTCTGGCCGGAGCATCTGCCGCTGACCGCCCGTTTCGGGGTGCTGGAATATGACGGCCGGGATGAGGCGACGCTGGCAGATTCCATCGAGCTGGCCCGCCAGTTCAAACAAGGCGGTCTGGATCTGCTGAGTGTCAGCGTCGGCTTCACCATCCCCGAAACGCATATCCCCTGGGGGCCGGGCATGCTGCTGCCGATTGCCGAGCGGGTCCGTCGCGAATCCGGTCTGCCGGTATCCTCGGCCTGGAATATCGATACCCCGGAACTGACCGAGGAAGCCATTGCCAACGGCCAGCTGGATCAGGTGCTGGTCGGTCGCGCGCATCTGGCGGATCCGCACTGGCCTTACAAGGCCGCCAAAGCCCTGGGTATCGACAAGCCCTCCTGGGTGCTGCCGGCGCCTTATGCCCACTGGCTGGAACGCTATCGTCAAGGCTGAGTCGATGGCCGTCTCTGCCGCTCCGAGGGGATCGGCAGAGACGCCTGCCTCGCCGGACCCGGCCCATGACGAAAGTCCAGGCTGCCGCCCGGTCCTCTGGACCGGCCAGGTCCTTCGAGTGGATGATGACGGACTCGCCCGGGGTGGCCGCTTGCGGCCGATCCCTGCCCGCAAGCACTTGCCCAGGTCCCGCCCAAGCCATGACTGAACTGCCCAAAGCCTTGCTGACCAAGGCCACCATCCAGGCCATGCCCGCCACACGCCGCGTTCACGACCTGAATCCGAATGCCGTTCGCGATGTCCGCCGACTGGGCGAGGCCACCGGCCTCAGTCGACTCGGTGTCAATCTCGTCACGCTGCAGGACGGCCATGAATCGTCCGAATATCATCGCCATCACTACGAAGAGGAAGCCGTCCAGGTGCTTTCGGGCCAAGGCATCGCCACCCTCGACGAGACGGAGCATCCCATCGCCGCAGGTGATTTTCTGGGGTTTCCGGCCGGAGGCCCGGCCCATGTGATCCGCCAGCAAGGCAACGAGCCACTGGTCTTGCTGGTCATCGGACAGCGCCTGGAACACGACGTCTGCGATTATCCACGCCTTGGCCAGCGCCTGTATGTGGCCGGAGAGATGGAGGCTTTCGTCGCCCTGCCGGCCCCGCCGGTTTCTGCTCCCTGACTCGCCAGCCGAACATGGATGGTCCGGCCGGCCGGCTCAGCTGATCAGGCCGCGCCCACAGTAGTCGTCATCCAGAATAATGCGTGTCGTCACCCCGCCTCGCTGCCCCAGATGAGCCAGGATCAGACGGGTATAAAGCGCATCGGCCACCTCGGGGGGTACGGTGAATCCGGGATGGAGCTGCTGGCGCAGTGCCACCGCCTCTGCCACGAAGGCCATGCAACCCCGCTGCAACTCGGTACGGATCGCCCGGGACTGGCACTCCTCGGCACTGAGGGACTTGAACTCCCGCGCCAGATCACCGCTGTCGCCCAATACATATTTGCGGACCTGGGCATCATCCGAGCTCAGCAGCTTCTCCAGCTCGAAACTGTCACTGAGCATGCGGGAACCGGCGGACACAGGCTCGCCCTCGTCCACAAAACAGCCCCGTGCCCGCACGCTGGCCGGCAGACCCTTGCCGATGGCATCGGAAGTCGCCATGTAATAGCCGTCCACCGGTCCGCTGCCCAGCCGGTTCAAAGCCTTCTGGATGGTGCCCGAATAACCGACGTCCACCACCGCCGCATGCTGCGCCGACACCAGCCCCTGCTGTTCCAGATAACTCAGCAAGGCAGCCTTTTCCTGCGCGGCCTCCACCTGCATGTCGGGAAACAGCTCCCGCAGCAACGGCTCGATACGCCGGACATCGCGGGCCTGCACTTCCAGCGGCCTGCCCGCCCGCCAGATCCCCCGTCGATGGATGTCATCCCAGCGCTCACCGCTCAGTCTGAGACCATAGCGTTCATACAGAAAACTGGCCGCAGGTCCCGAATGGAAGACCTCCCGGGCAATCGCCAGTGCATCCTCGAAAGTCTCCAGCGTCGGCACGTTCACGGCACGCCGCGACACCTGCAGATAATGACTGCGCGGTGCCTCCCGCCGTCCGGCGCTCCAGGCATCGTAGACCTGCTTGATCAGCTGCCCTTCGCGGGCCAGAAAATAGAGATCCTCGATGCCGTCCTGGCGTGCCTGCTCCAGCACCCAGTCACAGAACGACACCAGCACCGGCCCCACGATATTGAATCCTGTACGGAAAGCGTCACCACCCAGCAGATCTGCATCTTCGGCATGGAAGTCCGCGATCTTGTTCAAATGGCGCCGCACCAGCAGGCCAGCCGTCAGCTCGCGATTCAGGGCCTGACCGGGTGCGCCCTCTTCCAGCCGCTGCAGGCTCTTGATCCAGCCACGGTAATCGGGAAGACAGCGCGCCAGATCCCGGGCCTTCAGCACATGCAGCACCTGAGCACCGAAGCGGTCTACCGGAATCTGCAGATCGGAGCGCTCGTTGTCGCCAACCATCAGCACCTGGTCACCGCGAACGGCTTCCTCAGCCAGCATCAGATCGTACAGCCGGCCATCGTCCTTGCGCACGCCTCGCTCACCGGAGAGATACAGCTGCTGCCAGCCACTGATATCGTGTCTGGCCAGCATGGTCTCGATCACCGACCGCTCCAGAAACATGTCGCTGATCAAAATAACCCGGCGCCCCGCTGCCACCGCCCGCCGCAACAGCGCCACCACCTCGGTACGCGGCGATACCGAGGCGATCTCGACCGCCTCCTCTTCGGCGCGGATCCGCGCCAGCCGATGCTCATCGCAAGCCGACAGCCGCTGGAACTGCCGGTAGATCTCCGTCAAGCCTACATCCCGTCCGGCCAGCTGGCGCGCCTGCGCTTCGGCGGGACCGCGGCAGCGGCTGAACACATCTCCGTCCTCGCGGCCCAGCCGGAGGGCAATCAGTTGCTTGGTATGATCGGCCTCAAGCAAAGGGCGAACCAGCAAGGTGTCGAAGATATCAAACGCCACCAATCGCAGGCCGGCATCCTGCTCGATCCGGTCGAACGTCGCGGAGGAACGGGCCAGATATTGCTGATCGACCCGGAAGGGTGACCAGGAGGGATGCACTTCGTCGGCGATGATGCAGGTCCGGTAACCGCGTGCCGTCGGCACCCACCCCAGCAGACGCTCCAGTGCATGGGCCGTGGTGCCGTCGGTCTGGCCCTGCTCCGGCGGAAAATCCTCCAGCCCCAGCTGCAGCTCGAACAAAGGACGCAGGCTCTCGCCTCTGGCCCAGAACATGGAGCCGGCCGGAAAATCGAAGTAATCCGACGGCATCGCGACGCCCAGCCGACTGCACAGCCGGGCGCCCTGATCGCGGTTCGCCAGCCAGCTGAAGGCGTAATAAGGCACCGACACATGGGTCTGCGGATAAATCATGCCCAGTCCGGGATCTCGCTGGAACAGGCCGAAGATCCGCCTCACGTTTTCCGGCGAACCCAGCAGGCCCTGCAGCAGATATTCGCGCCAGCCCTGGGTCGCACCGCCGTTGTAAAGCGACTTCTTGCTCTGGATATGACCGATGAAATCGTAACCGGCCAGAACCGCGCCGAACTCCACCAGCATCGGGGCGATATCGCGACCGCGGTTGGCGACCACCGAGACCTTCAGCTGCCGCACCTTGGCCAAGGCGCCGAAGTCCTTGCTGCAGCGCCCGGCCAGTTCATCGGTCGGTACCGAGACATACAAGTCGAACGGGTAAGGCATGGCTTGCAGCTGGCCGAGGAACTCCCCCAGCAGGTCGGCGTAGAACAGGTGACAATGCAGTGCAATACGCCCCGGCGCCTGCACCGGGCCGTCCGCAGCCTCGCTCAGGACCGTCAGGCCCGAGTCAGCGGGGTCCGGCATGTCCGCCCACTGCCGCTGAAACGAAGGATGGTGCCGGAACCAGCTTGGCCGCAACCGGAAGGCGAATTGCAGCAAAAGTCCGCGCCAGCGCAAGGGCGTGCGGTAGTAAAGCCGCCTGAGGCCCCGCCGGACGAGCCACTTCAAACCTTGGTGGCGAGCGCCTTCAGCGCCAGCCGACTCGCCGCCCCGCAATGCTCCCATAGCGTCCTGACTCTGGTAATGACTGCTGCCATGCAGGCCCTGGCCGGAATCTCCACGAGCCAAGTCCCGCCGAATCCGGAGGCCACCACCCGCGCAGGCTTCGATGCCAAGCCTTTGTCGCTGCAGCATATCACCCCCCACGAGCACCATGCCATGCCGGCGGGCCGGAGGCTCACCCCCCCACCCACAGCATCCAGCCATCGGGCGTAGCCACCCGACGGGTAGCAATGCCATAGACAGCACTGACCTGCGCGGCGCTCAGCACCTCGTCCGGATGACCGGCCGCCACCTGCCGTCCTTGCTGCAGCAGCACGACCTGGTCGGCGTAGCGAGCTGCCAGCGAGAGATCATGAATCGCCGCGATCACGCCGTAACCTTGGCAGGCCAAGGCCTGCAGGCGGCGCATCAAGGCATGCTGGTGGGCGATGTCCAGCGCTGCTTCAGGTTCGTCCAGCAACAGCCAGGCCGGCCCCTCGGGCGCGCCCCAGATCTGGGCCAGCACGCGGGCCAGCTGGACCCGCTTCTGCTCGCCCCCGGACAGTTCGGGGTACAGCCGCCCGACAAAAGTTTCGGCCTGGGCAGCCTGCATCGCCCGCTCCACGATCTGCCGGTTGCGGGATGCATCATCCCGACCTCGATACGGGCTGCGGCCCAGCATCACCACCTGTTCGGCATGGAATGCGAATTCCATCCGGCTGTGCTGGTTCAGCAAGGCCCGGCGCCTTGCCAGCTGCACAGGCAACCAGTCCGGCAAGGCCATCCCGTCCAGACTGACCTGTCCTTCGGTCGGCTCGATCAGACCGGCCAGCACGCCGAGCAGGCTGCTTTTGCCGGCACCGTTGGGCCCGGTCAGCACGGTCAGTTGTCCCGGCCGCAGCGTCAGCCGTATATCCTGCAGGACCACCCGGTGACCGCGTCGCAGCGCTACCGCCTCGGCCTGCAGCCATCCCGAGACAGCCGAGGCGGAGGCCGCCCGACAAATCGAAGCCACTGGGTTCACAAGCCTGCCCCCTGTCGTCTGGCCCTGAACAGCAGCCACAAGAAAAACGGTGCCCCCAGCAGCGCGGTCAGGATGCCAACCGGCAACTCGGCCGGCGCCACCATGCAGCGCGCCACCGTATCGGCACCGATCAACAGGCTGGCGCCGGCCAGCGCCGAGGCCGGCAGCAACGGGCGGTGATCCGGCCCGACCAGCATCCGCATCACATGCGGCACCAGCAATCCGACAAATCCGATCACCCCGCAGCAAGCCACGGCCGTACCGGTGGCCAGCGCCACCAGCGCGATCAGCTCGGCCCGCAGCCGGCGGGGCGCGAATCCCAGCAGCTGGGCATCAGCCTCGCCCAGCAACAAGGCATTCAAGGCCGCAGCCCTGCGCGGCAGCAGCCATACCGCCACCAGCTCCAACGGCAGCACCAGCCGGACATGGCGCCAATCGGCACTGGACAGACTGCCCAAGGTCCAGAAACTGAGGTCACGCAACTGCTTTTCATCGGCCAGATAGGTCAGCAGTCCCACCCCCGCCATCGCCATCGCATTGATCGCGACGCCGGCCAGCAGCAGCCCGGAGACGCCACTCAAGCCACGCCCCAGGGCATACACCAGCATGGTGGCCAGCATCGCACCTGCAAAAGCGGCCAGCGAGACCCCGGACATCGCCAGCAACGGAAACGCGGCCAGCGCCGCCCCACCGAGCACGATCATGCCGATGGCGCCCAGCGCCGCGCCGGCCGAGATACCGACCAGCCCCGGCTCCACCAGCGGGTTGCGAAACAGCCCCTGCATCGCGGCGCCGCTGGTCGCCAGACCCGCACCGACCGCCGCGGCCAACAATACTCTCGGCAGCCGCAAACCCAGCACGATGCCATCCATGGGCTCCGGCACCGCGCCACCGAGTCCGCGCAGCAGCGCACCGACCACTTCGCCGGGGCTCAGCCACATCGCCCCGCAACCGATACCGGCCACCAGCGTGGCCAGCAGCAGCACCAGCAAGGCAGCCAGTCGGCCACGGCCGGTACGGCGACGCATGCGAGTACCCAGCGCAGATGCCGGGATGCTCACGGCACCACGGCCGCCAACCGCTGCTGCAGATCCAGCTCACGCTCGGCGTTGCGCGGTCCGAAACCCAGCAAGGCCTGTCCGTCGACCATGATCAGCTGATGCTTGCGGGCCGCCGGCGTATCCGCGATGCCGGGCAGGCTCAGCACCGCCTCGGCACTGCTGTCTGCACGCTCGCTCATCAACAGGATGACCTCCGGTGCCAGCGCGGCCAGCGCCTCGGCAGACAAAGGCTTGTAGCCCTTGAAGCCGACCGCCACGTTCCGGCCACCGGCCAGCCGGATGGCCGCATCGGCGGCCGTATCCTGCCCTGCCGCCAAGGTACCGGCCGTGCCGGCCGACATCAGGAACAGCACACCCGGATGCCGTGTCATGGCTTCGGTCTTGCCGGCCAGCTGCCGGTATTGTCCGTCCAGCCGGCCGGCCAGTCTGGCGGCGCCCTGGTCGCGCTCCAGCCAATGCCCTGCGCTGCGGACCTTGGCCAGCACGGCCTGCGGATCTCGTGCTTCGGGCAGGATCCGCACCTTGACACCGGCATCCTGCAGCTGGCGGATCACGACCGGCGGCCCGGCATCGTGGGTCGCCAGAATCAGCCCGGGCCGCAAGGCCAGAATGCCCTCGGCGGCCAGCTGTCGCACATAGCCTACCTGAGCCAGCTTGCCGGCCTCCGCCGGCCAGGTGCTGGTCAGATCGACACCGACCAGTTCCGATTGCGCCTGCAGGGCATAGACGATCTCGGTGACATCCCCGCCCAGCGAGATCACCCGCTGCGGATCGGCCGCGGCGGCGGACATCGCCAGCGATGCCAGCAGCAAGGTCGCCAGAGCGCACAACCTCCGGCGCATCATGCGGCCTCCTCGACATGATCCGGCAGGCTGTCCGCCAGCGATCGCCAGCCGGCCAGTTCGGGCAGGCCCGGCTTGCGGTAGCCAAAGACCTGCACGATCAGTCGCCCGTCATTGTCGTAGAGTTCCAGCGAGGTGACTTCGCCTTCCGGGCCGGGTTTGCGGACCTGCCAGCTGCTGGCGACATGGTCCTCCCGCAGATGCAGGTTGAAGTCATCATCCAGCACGTTCAGCCACGGCCCCATCCGCTGTATGCGCCGGACCGGACCGGCATGGATCTGCACCACCCCGGGCGAGCCGACAAAGACCATCAGCCCCAGGCCACTGGCCGCCGCCGACTCCAGCACCCGGCCGATGCTTTCATTGGCCAGCCGTCGTGCCATCGGCGTTCCGACCAGTCGCAAGGCTTGCAGACGCCCCAGCTTGTGACGCCTCAACAAGCCGACAAACTGGTGCGGATCACGCAGCTCACGCCAGTCGGCCTGCAACTGCGGCACATCGATGGCATGGTCATCCTGCTGCTGCAGATAACTTTCGGCGACCGGTCGCAGTTCCGGCGAAGCCACCTGCAGAGGCGCCGTGAACTGGACAACCAACTGCAGCCAGGCCTCCATGTCGGTGTCTTCGGTAGCGTAGATCTTGTGCACGGCCCGGCCGTCGGCATCGAAGACCTGCAGACTGTGCAACAGGCCGGCCCGTCCCTGTTCGGTCACGGCATAGGCGTGAATCCAGTGCTTCAGCAGCAGGCGCAGGTCAATCGCGTCATTCAGAACCAGCCCCATCGACTGGGTGATGCTGATATGTGCGAAGCAGCCCTTTTTTTCATGCACGCAGCTTTCATTGCGGGTCAGCACCATCACCCGCCCCAGCCTCTCCAGACCATGGATGAGGGCCGACCAGGAAGGACTCAGACAGGTCACATCTTCGCCGCAACGACAGGCTACCAGCTCGGCCTCGCTGACATGCAGCCGGGCCGCCAGTTCGCGCGCGCGCAAGGCCGGCTCGGCTTCGCGCAGCGCTTGCGCACGCTGACGCAGCAGCAGCGGATCAGCCACGGGGCTCGCCATCGGGATGGCGGGGGAATCTTGATGGATGGAAGGATTCATGATGGGGTGCGCTCCTCAGAAAACAATGCGGGCAGTCATGCTGAAAGTCCGGCCAGGCATGCTCAGGCGATCCACCGGCACGCCATTGGCGCCGGCATCGTTCAGACCGTTGCCTGAAACCAGCCCACCCAGCGTGCCGCCATTGAGATTGCCCCAGTCCCAATACTTGCGGTCGGCCAGATTGCTGATGCCCGCATACAGCTCCACATGCTGGTCCGGGGAATAATGGGCATACAGATCCAGGGTGGCGTAACCGGGAGGCCGGTAGGTGCTGGCCTGATCCAGGCGGTTGTGCCGCCTTACCGCCGTGGCGGTGAACTCGGCGCCCCAGTGGCGGGCGTCATAGGTGACGCCCGCCACCAGCTTGGCCGGGTCAACGGTATTGAGGGGGGTGTAGCCGCTCTGGCCCGGCTGGATCAGACGGCCTGTGGCCACGGCCGCGCTGCCGCGGACCGCCCAGCCTTCCAGCGCCTCGCTGAAATATCCCAGCCGCAGACTGCCGCTGGCCTCGGCGCCCTTGATATACGCCTTGCGGGCGTTCACCGCCTGATAGAACATGTTGAGGAAAGCGCCCTGGGATATCTGATAGGCCCAGGCCGGGACCTTGTCGTCAGCCAGCGGATAGCCGGACCAGATGAAATTGCGGTAGCGGTCGTAGTAGCCGCCGGCACTGAACCAGCCCATGTCGCCCTTGCCGCGAATGCCGATTTCCACATTGCGGCTGGTTTCCGAGCGCAGATCGGCATTGGGCAGGTAGGCGATATTGATGCCGGCCACCGGCTGCTCGTTCCAGGCACCCGAGACCTCGCTGTACAACGGCGGCCGGAAACCGTGCGAATAGTCCAGATAGGCACTGAAAACATCATTGATATGCCACAGCACGCCGAATTTCGGCGAAGCATGGGTCTCGATATAGCTGGCAGCCACATAATCGCCGTTGTACTTGCGATACATCGCGTCATCGGACGGCTGATACTCGTAGTGGTCCAGACGCAGGCCCGGCGTGACGACGAGACGGCCGTCCATAAAGCTCAGTTCATCCTGGCCGAAGAGCGAATACCTGCGGGTGGAACTGGTCGGTATCAGATGCAGCGGATACGAGCCGGGAAGAAAGTCCTTGCCGCTGCCGGTGGCGCCGGTGAGCGTGTTGACGCCGTAGCCCGTCACATTCGCCGAATCGAAGGTGGCCGACACTTCGGCACCGTAACTGATCAGCTGACTGACCGCCTCGCCATCACCCAGAGCCTTGACGGCCACCAGCTTGCCGCCCAGCACGCGTTCGTTGGTCGGGGTGTTGTCATAAAAGCGCTGCACTACCCCGCTGCGGGTTTCGGTGCGGGTATGCGCCTTGCTCTGCTGCCAGTACGCGTCCCATTTCAGGGTATCGGCCAGCACGCCATCCAGATGGGGAAACCACTGGCCGACACTGGCCCGCAGTCGTCGATTGTCGTCCTGCGACTGGTAATAGGGAACGCTGGCGGTGATATTGGACAAGCCATCGGTGCGCGTCCGCCGGTCATTGCCTTCCACCGTATAACGATCCACCCGGCCGCTGTCGGCGGTGTGCACGTATTTCATCAGAAAGCTGGTCTGATGATAGGTCATCGGATCCACCCGCGTGCGACGGGCGCCGACACCGCCGACCGTGCCCATGCTGGAGGCCTCATGGCCATCGGTGTGATTCATGATCACCATCAAGGCATCACGGGCATTGCCGCCGGCCACGGTACCGGATGTGCCGAAGCTGCGGTCCGAACCGTCATAGGTTTCCTTCAGCGCCGCATACACCGGTTTGCCGGCTTGCAGGTAGTCACCCGGATCCTTGGTCACCATCGCTACCGTGCCGCCGAGGGCATCGGACCCGTACAAGGCCGACGCCGGACCGCGGATGATCTTCACGCTCTGCATGTCATCCAGATCCATGTAGTCGCGCCCCGTGCGGAAACTTCCGCCGGCGACATTGGCCCCGAACGAGGCCGGCATCGGAATGTCATCGACCAGCATGGCCGAGCGATTGCCCGACAGGCCGCGGATATTGAAGCTGTCCAGCCCGAAACGGCCGGCCGTGCCGATGACCGAAACTCCGGGCTCGTACCGGATCAGCTCACGGATATTGGTGACCAGATGGCGGTCCATCTGCTCGCGGGTAATCACCGAGATGGTGCCCGGCGCGTCGAGCTGGATCGAACCGCCGAGATTGCCGACGACATTGACGCCCGGCAGCGAGTGAACCTGGGCCGGGACGGGCTTCTGCCCGTCACGCGCGAGGCCGGAATCGTGACGGTCAGCCGTGCGCTGGGCCGAGACCGCCACGGGAAACAAGGCCGCGCCCAACAGCAGGGCCAGCGGTTTCAAACGAATCATGCGCGAACATCCTTTGCCTGGAATGGAATCGTCCAAAGCTGGCAAAGATGTTCCTCATGGAATCATCGGGCTGGCTGATCTGTCATTGACGGGAGGCACCGCCCAAGGCCGCGCCCGTTCCCCCGCGAGACCTTGCTGTCTCGCCGCAAATGCGAATATATCTCATTTGCGGCAAAAAAACAGCCGCGTCCGTCTGCCCGCGATCGGGAACAGGCTCAGCCGCCGCCGGCCGTGATCTCCCGCGCCAGCACCGAGTAGATGTCAGGCGCCAGCGACTGGGATACATTGAAGCGCAGATAGCTGTCGGCATCGGCCGCCTGGCTGAAGCTGCCCCCCGGTGCCAGCATCACCCCGGAGGCCAGTGCCCGGCGGGCCAGATCGCTCGCACTGATGCCCTGCGGCAGCCGGCACCACAGGAACATCCCTCCACGCGGCTCGGCCCAGGGCACGATGCCCAGCTCGCCCAATTGACGAATGGTATGGGTCATGGCCTCGGCCAGGCGCTTGCGCAGACCCTCCATATGCCGGCGGTAGGCCCCGCTACGCAACAGCTGCAGCAGCATCTCGGCGGAGAAGTGCCCGGACTCGAAGGCCGTCGCCAGCTTCAGGTCAACCAGTCCGGCCACCTCCTTCACCCCGGCCGCGATGTAACCGCAGCGTACCGAGGCCGACAAGGTCTTGGAAAAACTGCCGGTATGGATCACACGCTGCAGACCGTCCAGCGCCGCCAGCCTGGGCGCCGGCCGCCATTCGAAATCGGCCAGCACATCGTCCTCGATGATCCACATCTCGTGCTGCTGCGCCAGTTGCAGCAGGCGATGCGCCACCTCGAAACTCAGGGCGGCCCCCGTCGGATTCTGCAGACCCGAATTGGTGATGTACAACCGCGGCCGATGTCTGGACAGGCATTGCTCGAAAGCGGCCAGATCCGGCCCGTTCGGGGTATAAGGCACGCTGACCACGCTGGCGCGATGCGCCCGCAACATCGCATGAAAACTGAAATAGCAGGGATCGTCCACCAGCACCGTATCGCCCGGCTCCAGCAGATAACGGCACAGCAGATCCACCGCCTGGGTGCCTGATTCGGTCAACAGCAATTGCTCGGGACCAGCACTGATGCCCCGCTCGCCGATGCGACGGCACAGCAGCTGGCGCAAGGCCGGCAATCCCTGCGGCGTACCATAGGCAGTCAGCGGCGCCAGCGGCTGCCTCGCCATCGCCCGCAAGGCCCGCCGGATATCCTGATCCGGCATCCAGTCCGCAGGCAGCCAGCCACAGCCCGGCTTGTGCATGGCCTCACCGGATTCCAGTGCCTGCCTCGCCACCCAGACCGGATCACTGACATGCGAGCGGCGATCACCGGCATCATTCAGCGACAAGGGCACCAGCCGGTCACTGACATAAAAGCCGGAGCCGCGCCGCGCCTCGATCACACCTTCGGCCACCAGCCGGTCATAAGCATCCACCACCGTGGACACCGACACGCCGTGCATCTGCGCGCAGGCACGTACCGAAGGCAGTCGCGCCCCCGCCGCCAGGCTGCGGCTGGCAATCCGGTCCCGCATGTCCTGCATCACGCTTTCAGTGCGGCTGCCCCGGCGTGCGGCGGCTGTCGGATACGTCACGGCCACCTCTGTACCGGCTGATCTGTATCGGTGATTATACCTGTACAGTTCACTGAAATTGTATGGGTCTGTACCTGCCGCCTTGGCAGCAGACCGGGCATGGTATTCTCACAGACCCATACCGCCCGCGCGGACTGGCCTTCTCCACCTCAAGACAGTGACTGGATTCATGAGCAGCATCACCACTTCCACCACCGACTCCCGCCCGACCCTGCGTCTGAAGCTCGGCCTCGCCGAAATGCTGAAAGGCGGCGTCATCATGGACGTCTGCAACGTCGAACAGGCCGTGATCGCCGAAAAGGCCGGCGCCACCGCCGTGATGGCGCTGGAGCGCGTTCCGGCCCAGATCCGCGCCCAGGGCGGCGTGGCCCGGATGGCCAATCCGAAGCTGATCAAGGAGATCATGGCGGTCACCTCGATTCCGGTGATGGCCAAGGCCCGCATCGGCCACTTCGCCGAAGCCCAGGTCCTGCAGCACCTCGGTGTCGACTTCATCGACGAAAGCGAAGTGCTGACCATGGCCGACGAAGTCAACCATATCGACAAGCATGCCTTCGAGACCCCCTTCGTCTGCGGCGCCCGCGATCTGGGCGAAGCCCTGCGTCGCATCGCCGAAGGCGCGGCGATGATCCGCACCAAGGGTGAAGCCGGTACCGGCGACGTCGTTCACGCCGTCAAGCACATGCGCCAGATCATGCGCGACATCCGCCAGCTGCAGTCGATGAGCCGCGACGAGCTGTATGTCGCCGCCCGCGACCACCGCGCACCCTACGAGCTGGTTGCCCTGGTCGCCGAACTGGGCAAGCTGCCGGTGCCGAACTTCTCCGCCGGCGGCATCGCCACCCCGGCCGATGCGGCCCTGATGCGTCAGCTGGGCGCCGAAGCCGTGTTTGTCGGTTCCGGCATCTTCATGACCGATGGCAGCACCTTTGCCAGCGCCGAGGAAGCCGAAGCCCGCGCCCGCGCCATTGTCCGCGCCTGCACCCATTATGACGATCCGGCCGTGGTCGCCGAATGCAGCGAAGCGGTCACCGGTGCCATGCGCGGTCTGGCTGTGACCAGCCTGGAGCCCACCGAGCTGATGCAGGCTCGCAGCTGGTGAGTGCCCGCCGGCTTGGCGTCCTGACACTTCAGGGCGCCTATGCCGCCCATGCCCAGGTCCTGGAGCGCCTCGGCGCCCAGGTCCGGCCGGTCCGTCTGCCCGCCGACTTCGAGGGGCTGGACGGGCTGGTGATACCGGGCGGTGAATCGACCACGATGCTGCGACTGCTGGAGCGTGACGAGATGTTTGCCGCGCTGCAGAACTATGCCCGTCACAAGCCCTGCCTGGGCACCTGTGCCGGCGCGATTCTGCTGGCCCACCAGGTCAGTCCGGCCCAGGCCAGCCTGGATATTCTGGATATCGACGTGCAGCGCAACGGCTACGGCCGCCAGCTGGATTCGGCCATCATCAGCGGTCCGACCGCCCTGCCGGGTGGCCCGCTGGAAATGGTGTTTATCCGTGCGCCCCGCTTCACCCGCATCGGCAAGGATGTCGAAGTGCTGGCCGAGCGGGACGGCGAGGCCGTGCTGGTCCGTCAGGGCCGTCATCTGGCCGCCAGCTTCCATCCGGAGCTGGGCGAGGATCCTCGCGTGCATCAGGCCTTTCTGGACGGACTCTGAGTCAGGGCTGTCTCGTAACGGAAAACGACAAGGCCGCCCATGGGTGGCCTTGTCGTTTCAGATCCGATAGGCATCCGGATGCGGCCAGCGCGGCAACCCGCCCTGCCCTGAACGCGGATGGAAGTCCGGCGAGGGATACCGACAGCTGCATGGCCCCGGCCACCAGCCGCTTGCGCTGATCGAGCCGATGCCCTGCATCAAGCTTTCCGCCCCCTTCAGCAACCGCAGCACCGTCACCAGACCGGACACTGGCATGCCTCCCGGGCACTGAAGACCGGCAGAGTCAACCACGCGAACCACGTACCGCTCGCGTGGCGGCCGGCTGCCGCCTGCCCTTGATCACCTGTTCCCCGGCCCCGGGCCGCAACCACAGGCTGTCGACCACCCCCAGCAGCGAGACGCCGGCCACCACCAGAAACGCGATATGGAAGGCCGCTACCGAATGGCTCCCCGAAGTCAAGGCACTGCCCAGACGCCACCCCATCCCGCCCAAGGCCACGCCCAGGCCCATGGCCAGCTGGAACACCGTCGAAAACAGTGTATTGGCCGCGGTCATGGCCGGCTTTTCCACATCGGCAAAGGCGATACTGTTGAGTGCGGTGAACTGCATGGATCGCGCCATGCCGCCGAAAAACAGTACGGCACAGATCAGCCACAGCGGCGTCGCTGCCGTGAACAGAGCACAGACCGCGATCAGCAGACCGTTCAACAGCCCATTGCCCAGCAGCACCGGACGGAACCCCCAGCGCCGCATCACCGGTGTGGTCATGGGCTTCATCAGCAGATTGCCGGCGAACACCGCCATCAGTACCATGCCTGCCGACTCGGGCCGGTAGCCGAAGCCCAGCTGCAGCATCAACGGCACCAGGAAGGGAATGGCCCCGATGCTCATCCGGAACAAGGAGCCACCGACCAGGGCGGTGGCAAAGGTCGGAATCCGCAACGCGGCCAGCTCGAAGACCGGTGCCGAGGTCCGGCCAAGATGCCGCCAGGCAAGCGCCAGCAGGATCACGCCGAGGGCCAGCAAGCTCATCACCGATGGCATTGACGCCCCTTGTCGTGACAGCCATTCACCGGCCAGCATCAGACAGAGCAGCCCACCGCCGCACATCAGGAAACCGGGCCAGTCGAATCGGCGGCCGCCTTCCGGCTGCAAGCGTGGCACCCAGCGCAACGCCAGCCCCAGGGCTATCGCGCCCAGCGGCAGGTTCAACAGGAAATTCCAGCGCCAGTCACCATGTCCCGCGATCAATCCGCCCAAGGGCGGGCCCAGCACCGGGGCGATCAGCGCCGGCCAGGTCAATATCGCAATGGCCTTGACCAGCCCCTCTTTCGGCGTCTCGCGCAACACCAGCAAGCGTCCGACCGGCACCATCATCGCCCCTCCCATGCCCTGCATGACCCGGGCCAGCACAAAGGACCAAAGACCGGTGGCAAGCCCGCACAGCAGCGATGCGACAGTGAACACCGCGATCGCCAGCGCGAAGATGCGCCTGGGGCCGAAACGCTGTGCGGCCCAGCCACTGACCGGAATGAACACGCCCAGGGTCAGCAGATAGGCGGAAACCCCGACATTGAGATCCACCGGCGCCACCCCGAAGCTGGCCGCCATCGCCGGAATGGCCGGCATGATGATGGTGGCATCGAGGTTTTCCATGAAATAGGTGCCCGCCACCAGCAGGGCCAGCACGGTACGGGATACACCGGACTTCATGGATCCACCTTGGCCGCGCCGTCGTCGGTACGTACTGCCGCGCGGGCACACAGACCGGACAAGCGGCCGGCGGCATATTCATGCCCGCCGCTCAAGGTATCAGACGCCGGCGACGCATGGCGTCCAGATGTGCCAGCAATACCTCGTCCGAGCGCCGGACCATGCCTTGGAATCCGGCCTGCCGCGCCTTGGTGACATCGAAAATCGCATCGGTCTGCACATGGAAGATGAAGTCGCCGAAGCCGCCCGGTCCGAGTCGATGCAGATCCGGCTCGACCAGTGCGTGCCGGACGGCCAGACTTCGCCACTGCGAGGCAAGGGCACGCAGCCGCTGATCCAGCGAGATGGGCTGCGGCTCGCCGATGTCCAGGCCAAACCAGTCCGCCAGCTTCGGCCAGACATGAGCCCAGCGGAAGACATCGCCATTGGTAATATTGAAGGCCCCGTCAGCTCCGGTTTCGACGGCCCATACGGCCGCCTCGCCGAGCACCTCGGCGCCGGTGATATTCACCAGCACATCGCGATAGGCCGCGGCCGGGCCCGGAAACTGCATGGCCGTCCCGGTCGCCTTGCACAAGCTGCCGTAGACACCGATGAGATGGCCGAGATTCATCGCCGAACCCAGGGAATGTCCAATGACGATATCCGGGCGCAGCGCCGTCCAGCGGATGCCCTCGCGCTCAAGTGAACGGGCGAAATCCTCGTGCCGGAAATAGAGATTCGGCGGGAAGTGGCGGCTGTCGTCCTCGCGAGCCGGCGTCTTGTAGACGCCGAGATGGGCACCGTAGACCTTGCCGCCCTGGATAAAGATCAGTCGCTGCAAGGAGGCGCCGGCCTGCAGCAGTGCCTTCACCAGATGCTCCAGCATCGCCGCGTTGAGATCCGCTTCCGCACCCGGGTCGGGATCCGGCTGCAAGGCGGCATAAAACAGGTGACTGACGCGTTTCAAGTCCCGGGCATGGACCTCCAGACTGGCCGGCTCCGCCAGATCCGCCTGCAGATGCCGCACGCCGGCAGGTCCGCGTGCCGCCCGACCCAGCGTCGATACTTCCCAGCCAGCCGCCTGGCAGGCCTGGACTGCCGCCAGCCCGACCACGCCGCTGGCGCCGGCGATCAATACATGCTCGTCGCTCATGATGGCCTCCATCCTGTTTCGCCAAGTATATCGACGCATCTGAACCACCATAAGCGCTTGCAGGCGAAGCTTTCCTCCAGCGGCTCCGGGTCATCGGCAGGCTCGCCCGCCTCGGCCTGCCGATCGATGTCGCCAACCAAGGCAAGCCGGACCAGGACGGCCCGTCATGGGCGAACGACGACCGCTCGGCCGTCATCTTCTCCGACGATGGCCAGAAACTGGCGCACGGTGGGAGTCTCCCTGTCCTGATGCCAGACCAGCCACAACTCGCTGTTGACGGGCGGTTTCAATACGCGCGCCACCACGCTGCGGCTGGCACGCAAGGCGGCATGATCCGGCACGATGCCGATCCCCTCGCCCGAAGCCACCAGACCCAGCACACTGCCCACCGTGGTCACCCGCCAGCTGACCTGCAGTTCGACACCTGACTGCTGCGCCAGCTCGCGAACCATCGGCGTGATGCCGATCGTCTGGTCATCTTCGGCATAGTCCACCAGCACATGCGCGGCCAGCTGGCTAAGGTGGATACCTCGTGATCCCGCCAGAACATGGCCACGCGGCATCACCACCACCAGCTTCTGGCTGGAGTGCACCCGATGACGGAGATAAGCTGGCAGTTTCAACGGCGCGCGCAACAAGACCAGATCCAGATCACCGGCAGCCAGGGCTTCCAGCAGACGACGGCCGCCAGCCTCGCGCAACCTCATGTCCACGCCTGGAAAGCGTTTGCGCATGGCTTTCAACTGGCCGGCCAGCGGACGCACGAACATGGCCGAACCGACATGGCCGATCGCCAGCCGGCCCATCTCGCCCCGGGCGATACGACCGACCCGCTCCAGCATGTCGTGATGGGCCTGCAGCAGAGCCCGTGCCTCGATCAGCAACTGCTGGCCGGCCTCGGTCAGATCGATGGCGCGGCGGCGGCGATGGAACAGCCGAAACCCCAGCGCCTGCTCCAGGCCCTGGATCTGCTCGCTCAGGGATGGCTGGCTGATACCCAGCCGTTCTGCCGCACGCGCCATGTGCATGGTGTCGCAGACGATAGAGAAGGTATGGATCTTTCTCAGAGAAACCGATATCAGCGACGGCCTGTTCATAGGCTGGATCCTATCAATTGACCCGGGTTTCCGCCATCGATTCCGGCAACGGCTGACTGCATAGTGGCTCGGTCACCGACCATCCCCGGCGCCCTCGGCGCCAGCCACCGGGCCATGCCGACACGCTGGGTCCGGGAAGGAGTTCAGCATGAGCACCGCATCCCCCACCCTGCCCGTCACGGATCTGCGCTCGGCCATCGCCCGCCTGCAGACCTTTGCCGACGAATATATCGAAACCGATGTCACCGTCGATCCGGAAGCCGAGCTTTCCGGTGTCTATCGCCACGTGGGGGCCGCCGGCACGGTACAACGGCCCACCCGTCGCGGGCCCGCCATGATGTTCAACAGCATCAAGGGCCACCCGGACTTTCGCGTGCTGATCGGCCTGCTGTGCTCCCGTCAACGGGTGGCACGCCTGCTGGACGTGCCGGCACAGGCACTGGGGCAGCATCTTCTGCAGGCCGTCCAGCACGCCGTAGCGCCCAGGCTGATCGAGGATGCACAACCCGCTTGCCAGCAAGTCGTGCATCGGGCCGAGGATCCGGGCTTCGATCTGCGACGTCTGCTGCCTGCGCCTACCAATACGCCGGAAGATGCCGGTCCGTATTTCACCATGGGCCTGGCCTATGCCGCCGATCCCGAGACCGGTGCGCACGATGTCACGATCCATCGCCTGTGCGTCCAGGGCAAGGACGAGATTTCGATGTATTTTGTCCCCGGCCGTCATCTGGATCAGTTCCGGATCAAGGCCGAACAGGCCGGCAAGGCCTTGCCGATCACCATTTCCATCGGTGTCGATCCGGCGATCGAGATCGCCACCTGCTTCGAACCGCCGACGACTCCGCTGGGCTTCGATGAACTGTCCATTGCCGGAGGCCTGCGCGGCAAGGCCGTGGAACTGGTGAGAGCCGTTTCCGTCGACGCCCGCGCCATCGCCCATGCCGAAGTGGTGATCGAGGGCGAGCTGGTTCCCGACTACCGCGTCAAGGAAGATCAGAACACCGGCACCGGCAAGGCCATGCCCGAATTCCCCGGCTATACCGGCGAGGCCAAGCCGGCCGTGCCGGTCATCAAGGTCAAGGCGGTCCCCCATCGCCATCAACCCATTCTGCAGACCTGCATCGGGTCATCGGATGAACATACCAATCTGGCCGGCATTCCCACCGAGGCCAGCATTCTGGGGATGACCGAAAAGGCCTTGCCCGGATTTGTGCTGAATGTGCATTGCCCTTCACCGGGGACCGGCAAATACATGGCCGTACTGCAGGTCAGGAAACGTTCGGCCAATGACGAAGGACGCCAGCGTCAGGCTGCCTTGCTTGCTTTTGCCGCCTTTTCCGAACTCAAGCATGTCTTTCTGGTGGACGAGGATGTCGATCCCTTCGATCTCTCCGACGTGATCTGGGCGATGACGACCCGCTATCAGGCCGATGTCGATACCATCATGATTCCAGGGGTACGCTGCCACCCGCTGGATCCCTCCCAGGACCCTGCATTCAGCCCCAGCATCCGCGGCCATGGCATCAGCTGCAAGACGATTTACGATTGCACCGTGCCCTTCGACCTGAAAGACCGGTTCCAGCGCTCCCGGTTCATGGATGTGGATGTCGCCCGCTTTGTGCCGGGATTCCGGGACTGATGGCCGACAGTCCGTCCAGACCCAGGGTCATCGTCGGCATCAGTGGGGCCAGCGGGTTCCAGTACGGCGTCAAGGTGCTGCAGTTGCTGCGGGACATGCAGGTGGAGACCCATCTGGTCATGTCGCGCGCCGCCGGCCTGACCCGTCAGCACGAAACCGGCTGGGACCGCGGCAGCGTCGAGGCACTGGCCGATATCTGCCATCCCTCCGGTGCCGTGGACGCCCCCATCGCCAGCGGATCGTTCCTGACCCAGGGCATGATCGTGGCCCCCTGCTCGATGCGGACCCTGGCCGCCATCGCCAACGGCATCAGCGACAGCCTGCTGACCCGGGCCGCCGATGTGTGCCTGAAAGAACGTCGCCGACTGGTCTTGATGGCCAGGGAAACACCCCTGCATCTTGGCCATCTTCGGCATATGGCTGCGGTGACAGAGTATGGCGCCATGGTCTTCCCGCCCGTGCCGGCCATGTATGCCATGCCCGAATCCATCGATGCCATGATCACCCACAGTGCGGCCCGCGCCATCAGCCTGCTGGGTCTGCAGCATCCCGCCATGCCGCGCTGGGGCGGCGACCCGGAACTGCCATCCGGCTGACATCACGAACAGCCACTCACGCTCAATCCGCCCAGGAGTCGATTCGAAGATGCAACCCTTGTTTCTCAATACCATTTTGCTGGGCGGAACCACCGCCGAAAAGATCGAGGCCGCTGCCGCTGCCGGCTTCGACCAGATCGAACTCTGGCGCCAGGATGTCGAGCAGGCCGACGGCGATGCCGCAGCCGTCGCCGGTCGCCTGCAGCAGGCCCGCCTGGGACTGACCGACTACCAGGTCCTGCTGGATTTCGATGGCGCGCCTGACGGCAAACGCGAGGCCAAGCGGGCTGAAGCCATCGCCATGCTCGATACCGCCGTCACCGTGGGTGCCGGGACCCTGCTGGTGCCCGCCTCCACCGACTATGCCTGTCGCCCGGAGCGCGTGGTCGAGGACATGCGCTGGCTGGCCCGCGAGGCCGCGAACCGGGGGCTGAACGTAGCCCATGAAGGAATGGCCTGGAGCACGGTGCATCACAGCCTGCCGGCGGTCTGGCAGGTGGTGCAGGAGGTCGACGAACCCAATCTCGGACTGGTAGTCGATGCCTTCCATATCTTCGTCCGTGACAGCACCGCCGCCGACCTGGACGGCATTCCCCTGGACCGGATCTTCCTGGTCCAGCTTTCGGATCTCAATATCGAAGCCAGTCCGGGCACGGTGGTGGACATCGCCCGCCATCATCGCCTGCTGCCTGGCCAGGGCCATTTCCCCATCCATTCCCTGATGGACAAGTTGCAGGGATATCACGGCCCGATCGGTCTGGAAGTCTTCAATGACGACATGAAGTCACGTCGTCCGGCCGAAGTCGCCGTCGAAGCCATGGCGGCACTC
>JGI2924J29684_1078202_pt1 | contig 35442 bp, 29 predicted proteins | sample BenlonsequencITS_FD_29684 | JGI IMG/M metagenome (IMG submission 29684)
TCGCTAAGAATTTATAGCAATTACTCCGAAGATTTTACTAAAGCGAAAAACTCCCTTCGGTCAAACAGTTTCGCTTCTTAACGTAAAATCTTCTACGTAATAGCTTAAATTCTAAAGCTTATTCAGATATTCTCTTCATACTATTTATAAGTTTTAATGTAAGTTATTTTTTATACAGCTTATTAAAATCTATAAATATATATTTAACTTAATTAGAGGATTATTAAGAGTAATAAAATTTTATATTTTAAACAACACTGGAGATAGTATTAAAGAGTATAACTCTTTAAAATAACCACTAATTAAGTTAAAACAAGCAAATTTATTATTTTTTATTTATAACTTTCTCATAGATAAAGTGTGAGAATAATGAGTTTGACCATGCAAACCAATCTCTTGTAAACTTAGTAGGGTCATCTACATGGAAACCTTCATGCATATATCCAGTCCCTGCATCAGTTTCTTTTAATAATTTAATTAACTGATCTATTTCCTCTTGATTATTTGTTGTTAACCCTTGCATTGATAAAGCTATGTGCCAAATATACTGGTCTGGAGTATGTGGACTTCCAATTCCTTTAGCAGCTTTTCCTTCAAAGAAGAATCTATTATTTTTGCTCAAAATAAATTTTCTAGTATTTTGATAAACTTCATCTTCAATTCCTTTGTACTCTAAGTAAGGAATTGATAGAAGGCTTGGTACATTAGCATCATCCATGAAGTTATAGTTACCCATACCATCAGTTTCATATGCATAAACTTCTCCAAATCCTTCTTTATAAACTTTTCCATGCTTTTCTATAGCATTATCTATTTCTTCTCTTAAACTATCAGCTTTTTCTTTAAGCTCTTCATCCTTATAAACCTTCTCTGCAATTTCTGAAATATATCTTAAGGCAACTACAGCGAACATGTTTGCTGGAATTAAGTATCCATATTCACAAGCATCATCACTTGGTCTAAATCCTGACCATGTCATTCCTGTGTAAGTAACTGGAGTTCCTAATCCTTCATGGCTTAAAGTGTCAGTTACTGAACAATTTAATCTTTGGAAGCTATAATCTGATTTTTCTCTATGATACTGCTCCACTCTCCATAAATCTATTATCATATTGAAAGCTTTTTTAATATCATCATTAAAGAAAGTTTCATCACCAGATTCTTTCCAATACTTATGTATTAATCTAACTGGATAACATAGTGAATCTATTTCATACTTTCTTTCCCAAACCCAAGGGCTATCCTTAGTTATATCATTGTCCCATTTTTGTCCATTAGGCTCTTTATTAAAGGCATTTGCATATGGATCTATGAATATACATTTTACTTGTCTATTTATTAATCCAGTAAAAATAGCCTTTAATTCTGGATATTCCTTAACAAATGGTAAGTAATGCTCTACTTGAGAAGTGGAATCCCTAAGCCACATTGCAGGAATATCACCAGTAATTACAAAGGCATCTCCCTCTGAAACCTCTACAGTTGTATCCATTGTATTTATAAAACAATTATAAAATAATTCTTGTAACTTCTTGTCCTCTATTTTACCTGATAAATCTTTACCAATTTTTCTGACAATCTCTTTTAATTCGTTAGTTGATAAACTCATTTTCTTTACCCCCAAGTTCAAGTATTTATTATTTAGCTATTTTCTAAAGGAAAACTACATTTTTATTTAATGTGATCCTTAAGTGATAATTAAAACTTAAGTAATTTTTTAATCAACACTAATTAAAAACTAAATTTATTTAAATTCTATGCTTTACTATTTAACTAAAAGTTGACTTAATTTTATAGAATTCCTAAGCAACTTCAGATACATTGTATACCATTTCATTCCTGTAATAAATATACTTTTTTAAAGTTCTTTATGTTTCTAAAATTTATCACTTAAATCTAGAAACTAGACAAGTTCAGAATAAACAACTTATAAATAAAACTTATAAATATATTAATTAATTCTGTGAATATATTTATAAGTTTTATATGAAAGTTTTGATACTATCTAGATTAAAACAAAAGAGCTAAAAGATTTGAAAATTTATTTTAAATTCCTAAAAATCTTTTAACTCTCATATTATTAAATTCTCATATTTAATTCTTACGCTCTAATATTCTTAAGTAAAATTATAGCTTTTTAGCTATTAAAAACTTTATTTTTATTCCTTGTTTTGAGAACATTTCTTCATGCTCTGTTACTACATTGTATTCATATCCACTGTTATGTAGATCACGAGTTATGTAAGTTATCTCAAAATTACACTCTTTAAAATACTCTAAAGATTCTTCAAAAAGCTCATCATCATCAGTTTTAAAATGGATTTCTCCACCATCAACTAAGAAATCTCTATATTTTGTTAACTGTCTTGTGTGAGTTAATCTTCTCTTCTTGTGTCTATCTTTAGGCCATGGATTACAGAAGTTTATATAAATTCTTTCTATCTTGTCATTGCTATCTAATATAGTATCTATTAAAGCAATCTCTTGAGGCATTAATTTAACATTATCTAAGGCTTTATTTTTCTCCTCATATGCTTTTTCTATATTTCTTTTAGCTAAAACAAGAACTTCATCTTTTATGTCTATTGCTATATAGTTTATGTTTGGATGATCAGAACCATGTACAGCCATAAATGTTCCTTTTCCACATCCTAATTCTAAATATATTGGGTTTTCTGTATTTTTAAAAGTATTTTTCCAATTACCTTTATTCTCTTTTGGATTAGCTACAAAGAAGTCACATGCTTCTAATTCTGGTCTAGCCCAAGGCTTTCTTCTCATTCTCATCTTAAAATCCACTCCATCCTTTAGTTTCAGAATTATTATACAGATTTATATGAAGTATATCAACCTTAGGCTTTTCCTAATCTTCTAAAATTTATATATAATCCCTAATTACCTCTTAAAATAATCTTTCATCTAAAAAAATCAACAAACCTTTAAACAAAAGTCTATTATAAAAATTATATAATTTTAAAGAACTCCTTTGGAATATAATTTATAAACTGACTTATTTCATTTCTATGTCCATATTTTCCTTGAGAATTATATGTTATAACTAACCTTTTCTTTGCACGAGTTATTGCCACATAAAATACCCTTTTTTCTTCTGATAGATTTCCCTCTTTAATAGACATATAAGAAGGAAATGTATTATTTTGAATACCTGCTAAAAATACAGTATCAAACTCTAAGCCCTTTGCTTGATGCACAGTTATTATTGGTATTCTAGGCTTTTTAGTTCTATTTATTATTAAAGATTCTAGCTCTCCATTAGAAAGACCTGTTATTCTTATAATATCTAACAAGGCATCTCTATTCCCTTTACTCTTATCATCTAAATCTCTAAATAAAGCATATAAATCTCTTAATCTATTTAACTTTTCTTTGTTTTCATCTCCAGCATACATACTCTTAATATTAAAGCCATTCATTACACAGGCAACTAATTCGTAAGGTCTTTTACTTTCTGCTATTTGAAAAAGCTCATTTAACTTTTTACTAATAGCCGTAAATGCTTTTAGATGTTTTGACATTAAGGCCATTCTTTCCATTGAAGTTGGAATTATCTTTTTATTTATTGCCCTAACTAGAAGCTCACCTGTAGCAATAATATCATCCATAGCATCATGGCTAGGCTTATGTTTAGTATCATAAACCTTACTTAGATTTTCTAACTTATAATTTATATTTCCAGGATAAAATCTTCTATATATATCTAAAGTATCATAAAAAGTTTTAAACTTAGGCTTTCCTAAATTATTTCTTTCAAGCTCACTACACAGGATATTTATATCATATTGAACATTGTGACCTACTATTATAGAATCCTTAGAATACTCCACAAATTCCTTTAAAACTTTTTCTTTGTCTTCTCCAATTCTTTGAAGCATTTCATCTGAAAAACCATGAACATAATAGGAATCCTTAACTGGTTTCTTATTCTTTAGAAATTTTTCAAACTTATCTACTACTTCTCCATTTTTATTTAATTTTATGGCTGCTATTTGAATTATCTCATCCTCTGTAACATCAACCCCTGTACTTTCCACATCAAAAACTATTATATTCTCTTTTTCAAACTCATTTATTAGTAGTGAAAATTTTTCTCCATATTTTAATACAAGAGGATCTATATAATCTGCTAATCTTATGCCAACCTCTTTGTACTTATAAGATTCTATAGTCTCTAAGGTTCTCATACCAATTCCTGTTGGAAGTCTATTGACTATTCTCTTTAAACTTAGTGAATCATATCTATTAGCTATTAGTTTTAAAAAGGCTAATATATCTTTAACTTCTTGTCTCCTAAAAAACTTAAATTGATCTACAAGTATAAACTCAAAATCTGATCCCTCATATCCACCAATTTGATAAAGCTCTTCACTAAGTCCTATATTATAGTTATTATCCCTTGTAAGAACACATACTCTTTTTAAATCTTCACCCTTTTCACATAGCTTATTTACATAATCAAAGATAAACCTAGCCTCTTCTCTTAATCCTCTAGTTTCCTTTAATAATATTTTCTCACCATCTTCTTTTGATTCTGCTAAAATACCATCTTTATACATAGTAGAAACTTTACTAGAAAAAGCATTGTTCAAAAATTCTAAGGAAGCTTTATTTAAATTTTTGGTTGCCCTATAATTCTTAGAAAAAACAATTTCTACAGGATTATATTTTTCTTTAAATTTATTAAAAATTATTTCTGGATCAGATCCACGCCAACTATATATGGTTTGAAAGAAATCTCCACATATAAGAACATTGTTTCCTTCAAAAATCTTCTCAATTATTGAATACTCTATAATGCTTGTATCCTGAACCTCATCTATATTTATATACTTAAATTTATTTTTAAGAGCCCTAACAACTTTTTCATCCTTAAATAATTCCTTAGTAAGTATTATTAAATCATTAAAGTCTAAAGCATGGTCCTCTCTAAGCTTAGAATCATATAGTGTTACTAATTCATGGCCATGAAATTTAATATAATTTTTAAGATTTAAATTTAAGTTTCCTTTGTTAGTACAAACTTGATTTATTTTTTCTTCTCTAAATTTAAAAATTTCATCAATTACAGTTTTATATTCATCTAAAACTCTATCCTCTAAAGTTTCTATTCTTGCTCTTTCAACCTTTATAAAATCAATAACCTTTTGAATTTGCATATTAGTAGCCATTAAATTGCTTGTAGCATAGTAATAACTTAATTTACTTATAACTTCTCTACAATCATCTTCATCAAATATTGTGAAATCTGAAAAAATATCTGTATTTCTCTTTGCATAAGTTCTAACTACATCAAAGCAAAAACTATGAAAAGTTCTTATGGTTATATCCTTAGCCTCTCCCCCAACTATTTTCATTACCCTATCACTCATCTCTTTACATGCCTTATTGGTAAAAGTGATACATAAAATTTCTGAAGGCTTTGAATTTCCATTTTTTATTATGGAAGTGACTCTCTCTGCTAAGGTATTAGTTTTTCCTGTTCCAGCAGAGGCAAGCAAAATAATATTATTTTTTTGTTCATTTACAACCTTTTGTTGCTCTTCATTTAAATTAATCATAACAGCCTTCCTTTCCATATAAAATTAGCTAAAAGTTTTATTTATATGTTATTAATTTTAAAATAAAAATCTTTATAAATAAAATTATATTCTTACATATAAAAAGGTTAGTTTATATTTATTATAGGCATAATTATGTATTTATTAAAATCTATGAACAATTGTTATATTTGATATATTTTTAAAAATGTAATAATTCCAAAAATTTCACAACAAATTTTATAAAATGTAAAACCATAATAAAATAAAAAAAAGGCGTGTATCAAAATAATTTTTTATAAAACTTACAAACATTATGAAGAGAATATCTAGATGAGCTTTAGAATTTAAATTATTACGTAGAAAATATCACGTTAAAAAGCTGAGACTGTTCGAAGCGTAGCAAGTTTCGAAGCTTTAGTGATATTTTTGAAGTAATGATTATAAATTCTTAGCGAAATCTAGTAATTCTCGGAATATGTTTGTAAGTTTTATTATATTTTGATACAACCCCTTTTTTATTATGAATTAAGCTTTGCTACTTCAAGCTCCTTTTCTCCTACACTTTCTTTTTTCTTAGAATAAACTAATTTATAAAGGACAATTCCACAAATTAATCCTATTACGCAAAGTGCTATCATTGATAAGAATATAAGATTATATCCCTTTATTCCTGGATGTGAATCAAGAAGTCCTCCATAGTAAGAGTTTATAAACATATCTGGTACATATCCTATAAATGAAACTATACCAGCTGCAATACCTGTATATTCTCTTGGAACTCTAACTTCATCAAGTGGCGCAAAGAACACACCCTTCATTCCAAGTAAAATTATTGATAAGATTAACATATTAATAAGTACAGGTATTATAAATGCACTTTTTCCTGGCATAAATACATATACTAAAGTGAATATTATTGATAAAGTAAGTCCTATTATCATAAATTTAATAGTTGAATGCATTTTATCTGCAATAACCCCTGATATAGGTGGAGCAAGCATCATAATTACATAACTTCTTATTATTCCTATAAATGCTCCTAAGGCTACTGACATACCAAATATTTCAGTTACATAAGGTGTTAAGAATGCAAGTCCTGAAAATGCTGCATAAGTTGTAAATACTAAGGCTGCTACTAACCAAACTTCTGGCATTTTTACAACCTTCTTTATACCATGAACAATATCTCCTCTTGTTTGTTTATTTATTTCCTTTTCTTCTTTAGAATCATCTAATAAGAAATAAGCTATAATTCCAATAACTATAAGTGCTACTGAGTAAAATATTATTATTGATCTAATTCCTAATAAACCTTCTCCAAGTTTTGCAAGCATTCCTAAGGCTATAAATGAAACAACTGTAGAAGCTGCTCCTCTACCCCCTTCTAAAATACCAAATAACTTACCTTGCTCTGAACTATCTCCAAGCATTCTGACAGCCTTAACCATAGTTGGCCAAAATGTAAATACTGTTGTTATTGCCCAAGCTCCATTTATGATTAAACATACTGTGTATGATGGTATTGTTGCATACCAAAATCCTAAAAGCCCTGTGGCTATAAGAGAAAATGGAACTAGTATCTTATAAGAAAATTTATCTGCTATAACTCCACCAGGTATATATAGTAAAAAGTTAACTATTCCATACATACTTGTTAAAAAACCCATTTGAAAATTTGTTAAATGAAAAGCTTGTTGCATTGGTATATAAAAAACCTCTCTTAAATAAGGTAATCTATAAATAATTCCTCCACCAGCACATAAAACTAAAAGAGTAATCCATTTTTTAGCATTATTATTTTTCATCCCTTTCTACCCCCTCTTTTGTTATTTCATCTACCATAGTTAAAATTTTATCTCTTAAATCTCTATAAAAAATAAATTATTAAACCCTTATTATATTTATTTATTTTTATTTTCTAAAACTTCTTTTAAAATATTAGGATAATTGGTTATTATCATATCAACGTTTAAATCTATCATTTTTTCCATATCTTTTTTCTCATTTACTGTGTATACATTTACTTGTTGAAAATCTTCATGGGCATCCCTAACTATTTCTTCTGTTATACTATTAAATTCAGGATGAAGTGCTGAAGAACCAACTACCTTACAATAATTATGTGGTTCAAAAATACAATCCCAATAAAGTATTCCTGTTTTTATATTTTTATTAAGTCTTATACATTTTCTTATTGAATAGTGATCAAAGGATGATATTATAACTCTATCCTCAAATCCATAATTCTCTATTTCTTTATATACCTTTTCTTCTAAACCTTCATAATGTATGATGCTATTTTTAAGCTCTATATTTATAAGTTTGTCATTATCTTTCATAAAATCAAAAAACTCTTTTAGTGTAGGTATTTTTTCTCCCTTAAATTCATCAGAAAATTTTATTCCAGCATCTAAGTTACATAATTGTTCATAAGTAAAGTCCTTTACATACCCACTTCCATTAGTTGTTCTATCAACTTCTTCATCATGAATTACAACTGGAACTCCATCCCTTGTAAGATGAACGTCCATTTCTATACCATCACAGTCTGCTTCTATTGCTTTCCTAAAAGCTATCATAGTATTTTCTGGATATAATCCACTTAATCCTCTGTGTGCTACGTTTAATATTTTTTTCATAGTTATTCCTCCTATACTTTTTCGATTATTACTGGAATTATATTTGAAGTTTATAGTTCCCTAAAAATAAATAAAGCTCAACCTAAATAATTTTAAGTTGAACTTTCTCTCAACATCTCTTAGTCTAACTTAATTTTGTCTTAAATGTTTAGTTACAATTTCATTATAACAGTTATGAAAACATTTACTAAAAATTCAAATTTATTCATATGTTAAAAAAAGGTACTATTTTCTTAAAATTTTACCTCTGAAATTATGTATGATTTTTAAATAATAAAAAATCTTTGTATTTTTTATTAAAATTTGTATTTTTAATACAATTTTCTAAAGAAAACTCATTGTTATAAGGACATAAAATAAATTTTATGAATTAGAAATATTATTTTATCTTTCTTTAATTTCTAAAGTATTCTAGTAATTTTTTTCTTTCCCCTAAAAATTATTCTAAAAAAATAAAAAGTTCCTCTTAAAAACAAAAATAGTACAAGTAACTTTTATTACTTGTACTATCTTTCTTAAAACTATTTTCTAATACAATATTATATAGTTAAAACAGAATTAACAGAAATAATTTAATTTATATTTTCCAACAAAATATTATATTATTATACTAAAATCCAAATTTTACTTTCCACAATTAAAATTTTAAATCACTTTACATAGTTTCTATTTCTAATCCAAAATGATCTGATACAACTTCTTTATTTTTTCCATTAAATATAACCCTACTATCATAAACTTTTGTGTTCCTATTAGTAAAAATTATATCTATTCTTAATTCTCCAGTGTTATCTTCCCATCCAGCTATATTTTTATTAACTGTAACACCAGAATCCTTATTTTCCGCTAAATTATAAGTATCAATTAACCCATTACTCTTAAGAAAATCATATCCTTCATTCTTTAAAAAGGCATTATTATTGAAATCCCCCATAAAGAAGGCTCTATTTTTGCTTTCCTTAGCATGTGCAAGTAAGTTTTCAACCTGAAATGTGAAGCTTTCCTCTTTATCATGCCACCATCCCATGTGACAAGAATAAAAATCTATATTTTCATTTTTAATATCTATTGTTGCTTTTACTATTTTTCTTGATCTCCAAAAAGTTTTACAGTGACTTTTTGATATATAAAAGCTTTCACTATTTACTATTTTATGCTTAGTTAATATGCACAAACCTTCCTCATATATATCATATCCAATATGAGAGTAATCCCAAACTAGGTGGTATTTTTCTCCACCTAGTTTGTTTATTTCTTCAATTAATACTAATCCATAATTATCTTCTTTTAAATTTCCTTCTTTAATACTAGCCTTAATACTTTGACTAGCCTCTTGAAGAGCTATAACATCATATTTCTCTTCAACTATTGTTTTTGCTAAGTATTTTATTTTGTATAATTGTTCTTCCTCTAGCCAAGAATGACAGTTTAAAGTAAGTAATTTCATTTTTAATCTCCTAAATACCTAAGATATCTTGAATATCTGATTTTAATACATCTGCTTTAGGACCATATATAGCTTGAACCCCTTTATCTTTAACTATAAGACCTAAGGCTTTATTATCTTTCCAAGCTTTTTCATCTCCAACCTTTTCAATCTCTTTAACAGTAACACGAAGACGAGTCATACAAGCGTCTACATCTACTATATTTTCTTTTCCACCTAGTAATTCAATAGCTTTAACGGCTAATTCATCCATTGAAGCCTTGCTATTTGATGAAGCTTTGTTTGTATTTTCATCTTCATTATCAATATAATTACCCATACGTCCTGGTGTAGCTATTTTGAATTTCTTAATTAAGAAACTAAATACAAAGTAATTTAAGAAGAAGAATACTACTGCAACTATTATAAAGTTTATTAAATCCTTAGTTAAGCCTGCATTTATCATAAGTGGTGAACGAGTTATAAGCTCTATGAATCCAAAAGCATGAACTCTTAAGTTTATTATATCAGCTATGGCAAATCCTAAACCTGCAATTACTGCATAAACTACATATAATATTGGTGAAATAAACATGAACATAAATTCAATTGGTTCAGTTACACCAGTTAAAAATACTGCTATAGCTGCTGAGAAAAATACTGATTTATATTTTTTCTTCTTATCTGGATCAACATTTTTATACATAGCTAATGCTACACCTATTAATGAAGCACTTGAAAGTATTACTTGTCCTGCTTTGAAACGAGCAGGTACCACTGACCCTATAAGTTGATTGTATGAAGTTATATCTCCTGCTTGCTTAAAGTTATTTAAATCAGTTATCCAAGCAAGCCATAATGGATCTTGTCCTGCAACTACTTGTCCTGCTGTTGGACCTGTAAGTATATGATAAACTCCACCAAGCTCTGTATAGTTTACTGGAACTGTAAGCATATGGTGTAATCCAAATGGTAATAATAAACGCTCTAATGTACCATATAAGAATGGTGCTATTATTGGAGCTGTATCCTTAGATGTAGCTATCCATTGACCAAAAGTATTTAATCCGTATTGTACAAATGGCCATACAAAAGAAAGTATTATTGCTGAAATTGTTGAGCCTATTATAACCATGAAAGGTACAAAACGTTTACCATTGAAGAATGCTAATGCATTAGGTAATTTATTATAATTATAGTACTTATTATATAATGCTGCTCCTAAGAACCCTGAAATAATACCAACAAATACACCCATATTAAGTGCTGGAGCACCTAACACTGAAACAAAGTAATCTTTAACTAAAAGTGTTTGCCCTGTAAAGGATTGAACTGTAGCAGTTGAGTCACCAGCTAACATAGCATTGCTTACGCTAAATATTACACCAGTGATTCTATTAATAAGAACAAATGCTATGGTACCTGCAAAAGCTCCCCCAGCACGTTCTTTAGCCCAAGATCCTCCTATTGCAACGGCAAATAGTAAGTTTAGGTTACCAATTATTGCCCAACCTATATCCTCCATAACTCTCGCTATAGTTTTTATGAAATCTACATCAATGTAAATTCCCATTACTTTACCTATTGAAATCATAAGTCCGGCAGCAGGCATTACAGCAACAACTACTAATAATGCCTTACCAAACTTTTGCCAGAAATCAAAAGACCCTAATTTAAACTTCTTCATTCTCAAAATCCCTCCATTTATTATTCTTATAATATTCATTCCAAGGTTATTGGTTATATAAACTCCAAATATTAAATTTTTTCTTTATATAGATCTAGCTAAAATACAAAACTAAAAATCAATCTTAAGTTTATTTTAATCTTTTTATATTTATTTTTATTTAATATAAAAACCTCTAAAAAAACTTAGATTACATTCATTTCTAAAGTTTTAATTTAAATTTTTAGAATTATTATAAATAAAAATATAATAATCTCTTTAAGAAAGCTTATATACTCTGCATTCATAAGGTTTTAATGTAAACTCTGTTAAGTTTTTATGTTCACAAACCTCATAATTGTTAAGAATTAAATCCTTAGAATTAAGTTTTTCTTTCTCATACATGTACTTGGCATTTTCTCCAGTTAAATTAGCCATTATCAAGAACTTTTCATTATTTAAAGTTCTTGTATAAGCAAAGATATTTTCATCCTCTTCAAGGATTAAATCATATACACCATAGATTAAAGCTTCATTAGACTTTTTAAGTTTTATAAGCTTTTTATAGAAGTTTAAAACTGAATTTTCATCCCTTTCTTCAACTTCTACATTTATTGTTTTATAATTTTCATTAACTCCTATCCAAGGTTTTCCACAAGTAAACCCTGCATTCTCACTTGAATTCCATTGCATAGGTGTTCTTGAATTATCTCTTGAAGTTACCCAAGCTTCTTTTAATGCTATTTCCTCTGAAACACCACTTTCAATTCTTTCATTGTAAGTATTTATAGTTTTAACATCATCATACTCAGATATGCTATGATATTTAACATTTGTCATACCAAGTTCTTGCCCTTGGTATATGAAAGGGGTTCCCTTTTGTAAGAAATAAATTGCTCCAAAAGCTTTTGCACATTCAGTTAAATATTCCTTGTCATTTCCCCAAGTTGAAACAACTCTAGGTATATCATGATTTTCAATGAAAAGTGCATTCCATCCTTTACCTTCTAAAGAATTTTGCCAATTTGTTAAAACATCTTTGTATGCCTTCACATCAAATCCTTGTCCCTCTTCATAATTCCAAAGATTAAGATGCTCAAATTGGAATATCATATTAAATGTCCCCTCATCTTCAGCTACCCAGTGATCAGCTTCATTGGCACTAACTCCATTTGCTTCTCCAACGGTAACTATATCGTACTTTGAAAAAGTTTCTTCTTTTAGTTCCTTAAGATGAGAATTTATTCCCTCTACATTCATATGTTTTTCAAAGGATGAAACATATTTAAGTCCCTCTGGATTATCCATATCCTTAAGACCCTCTTCTTTTTTTATGTGACTTATGGCATCAACTCTAAACCCATCAATACCCTTATCAAGCCACCAGTTTATCATCTTATATAGTTCATTTCTTACCTCTTTATTCTCCCAGTTTAAATCTGGTTGCTCTTTAGCAAATAAATGCAGGTAATACTCTTCACTATTCTCACAGAATTCCCAAGCTGAACCTTTAAATATACTTTCCCAGTTATTTGGTTCCTCATCCCCTTTACCTTCTCTCCAAATATACCAATCTCTTTTAGGATTATCCCTAGAAGCTCTTGATTCTATAAACCATGGATGTTCATGACTAGTATGATTTATTACTAAATCTATAATAAGTTTCATCCCTCTATTATGAACCTCACTAAGCAATTCATTAAAATCATCCATAGTTCCAAATTCATCTAAGATATCTTTATAATCACTAATGTCATAACCATTATCATGATTTGGTGATTTATACATTGGACATAGCCAGATTAAATCAATACCTAAATCTTTTAAATAATCTAATTTAGATATTATCCCTTGAATATCACCTATACCATCACCATTAGAATCCATAAAGCTCTTAGGATAAATCTGGTAAGCAATTAATTCTTTCCACCACTTTTTATTCATATTTTCTCCTTATGTTTACGTATATTGATTGAATTTTAAATTCGAACTATGTGCAAACGTTTGCCCACAATTCAAAAAAATTTGTTTTTTAGAATCACCTAAAAAACAGATTTTAAAATAAGGCTAAAATCCAAAGTTCACTAAGCTCCTTTGAATTAAGTCTCTATTTTTCCTATTGGCTATCAATTCTAAGATTCCAGCTTATTCAAGCTGTCATCAAGAATTGCTAAGCACTAGATAAATTCGGCTAAAATTCAAAGTTCGCTAGGCTCCTTTGAATTAAGTCTCATTTTATATTTTTATAATATCAGATAATTAAACCCTTTACAAAATTGATTTAAGAGAAAATTTATATTATTTTCTCTATTTATCTTTTATTTTCTCTTATATACTTAAATTCTTATGCAAACGTTTGCCCAAATTCCATGAGGAATTCTATCCTCTATCAATTAATTCAGTATCTACTATACAATATTTTTTTCTACCTACTAAATTTCCATTTAAATAATCTATAAGCAGCTTAGTTGCCTCATACCCTAATTCTCTTGCATTAATATCTATAGATGAAATTGGTGGATTTTGATATTTAGTCATAGGTGTATTGTTAAAACCTACTATTTTTACTCCTTCAATTCCATCTTCATTTAAAAATTTATTTGCCCCTAAAGCAAGTAAATCATCTGTTGTAACAACTATCTTAGGAGTTCTTTTTGATATTATCTCCCTCATAGCCAAATACCCACATTCTTCTGAAAAATCTATCCCCTCAATAACCATAGTTTTATCATAATTTAAATTATTTGCCTTAAAAGCATCTTTAAATCCACTTAATCTATCTTTGGAAACATTCCAACTTTTCTTTCCCCCAATAAAAGCTATGTCACTTTGTCCATCTTTTATAAATTTATCAACTAATTTAAACATTGCTTGAAAATTATCATTATCAACCCATAAAATATCCTCTTCATCTGGTCTTCCAATAACTACAAAAGGGAAATTTATGTCTTTTAAATATTTTATAGTCTTGTCCTCTTCCCTGACAGATAATAAACATAATCCTTCTAATAGATTATTACTTGAAAATTCCTTTATAGTCTTTAGTTCGTCCTCATCATTTTTACTAAAAGCATACATGATATAGTATCCATTTTCCTCTGCTGACATACTCATACCTCTCATTGCTTCTACGAAAAAAGGATTTTTAAATGAATCATCTGCCTCATTAGGTAAAACTACACCTAATATTTTTGTTTTATTGTTAACAAGACTTCTAGCTATTGCATTAGGTTTATAATTTAATTTTTTTATAGCCTTATTTACTTTTATTTTAGTTTCTTCACTAATTTTGGGGCTATCAGATAAAACTCTTGAAACAGTTGAAGGGGCTACATTGGCTTCTCTAGCCACATCTTTAATTGTAACTTTCACAAAATCACTCCTTCACACTTTAAAATATACCATAAAATCCTTCTGCAATCTACAAAGTGATTTAATTAAGAAATACCACTAGCTTAGCTAGTGGTATTTTTTCACTATAAGAATATTCATTAATTTAATTTTATTATTAATGAAACTGAATTTATATTTGTACTTAATTTTTATAATAAAAATTATCTACATAAATTTTAAAATGTTACTAAAAAACATATCAGAAATTATAGATCCTACATTTTTGAAAACAAACCACATATTTATTAAAGCAATAACAACCAAAGCTGTTGAATATATATATATAAGTTTTTCCTTTAATATTAATAAACTATTTAATAAACTATACATTAATATTATTAATAATATCATGCTAAATACTTTTAATATCACCCATGGTATTACGCCTAAAAACAAAACTATTGCAGCTATTATCTCTAATAACATATTAAATGTTGAAATTGTAAGCATTATATCCATAGCATTTGTTTTATCAATTTTATCCTTCATGAGGGATTTAAACAAAATATATATTATTCCCAATAAGAGTACATAATTAATAATATAGCTTCCTAAGTTTAAAATGTAAACTTTTTGCATAGGTATAGAATTTATTATATATTTAACCAAACCAGAACCATAGGTTTTAAAAGAAAAGATTGTTATTAATGGTGTAATCAATGAAGTTATTATAATATATATTAATTTATTTTGAGATGATAATTTAATTGCCTCATTTTTCACAGTGCTTATCGGATTACATATTACTTTTGTTATAAGTTCTTTGATTTCTATTGCACTTGTTTCTCTTATTTTATTATCCATATCTGATTTACATTTACATCCACACTCTGGACAAAAAACTGATTCATTTGGTATCTCCTTACCACATTTAGAACAATACATAAAATCACTCCTTATCTCTCATTAAACATAAACAATTTAATTCAATTTATTTAAATACCTCATATTAGTTAATTCATAATTTTTACTTGTATTATTAAACTTAAACTCATAAATTGAATTAAACACCTTTTCTTTTTCTTCATTATTTTGTTTTATATTGTATTTTTCAATAGTCTCAACAGTACCACTTAACTCTTGTTTATCTAGTATATTGATTTTTTCAACACTTACATCTAGCAATTCTTCTTTTATTCCATCATCAAAAAATTGCTTAATTACATTTGGCTGTGATTTATATAACTCCTTTCCTGGATATAAGTATTTTTTTATTGCTCCAAAATCATTATTATTAACTGCAACAGTAAAGTTATAAGTATAATCTTTTACTAAGTTTTCAACACTATAATATAAATCACTATAATCATCATTAAAACTAATTGAATTTTTCTCACTTTGATTTGCTTGTTTGTTATTTTTTACTTCATACTCATATAATTTATTATCTAAATCAATATATAATTCACTTCTTTCTCCTACTTTAATCTCATCAGATTTTAATACACTATCCCCTTGTTTAATTTCAATACTAATTTTTGTATCTTCTAAAATTGGTCCTAAGTTACTCATTTCATCAACTTTTTTTCCAGTATTCTTACCATTAACACATACTATAGCATCTTTTGATTTTTCACTTGTTTTTAAGGTAACGTACTTAAGTTCATTCCCTATTTCATAATTAAATTCATTATTATGAATACTTTTATTTTCTATAAAATCAATAGTTTCAGATTCTTCTAAATTAACAAATTCACTATCAAATTTATATGATAACTCATATTCTCCAGGAACAAACGGTCCCGCCTTGAAACTAAAGTCATCTTTATCTGATTCACATATTTCATTGTTATTTACAAAAAATTTAACTCCTGAAACATTTGAAGTTACATTTATAAATATAGGTTTTACATATACCTTGACCTTATTTAACCCTAAAAAACTCTTTTTTGAATTTTCAATATAAAATATTTTTTTCTTTTCATCACTATTTAAATTAAAAATATTGATTAATGCATCATTTTTATTAATGGATTCAGCATCTTTATTAATGGATTCAGCATCTTTATTTAAACTATTTATTGTTTCATCTAACTCCTTTGGATTTTTATTAAAATAATCAATTATAACTTTTGCGCTTTCTTCATTTATTTGTAAAGCTGAACTTTCTGTCTCTAATGAATCAATTAATTTTTGTTCATCATTCTCTAATATAGCAACTTTAAAATTTTCAATAACATTTTGAGGATTACTCATGTAATTTTTTAATTGATTATACGAAAAAAATAAAATAATTATTAAAATTATAGGAATTAGAATAATCTTATTCCCCCTCTTTTTCTGAGGCTCATTATTATTCTTTTTTGAATTGTCATAAGAATTATTTTCACTTTTTGAATCATTTTCTTGAAGTTCTTTTAATTCTTCTGTTGAAACTTCTAAGTTTTCTTCTTTATGGCTTTTATCATCCGTTGTTGTATTATTATCTAAATTCTCATCAACATCCTCTATTTTTGCTCCACACATTAAGCAAAAACGATTATTTCCTTCAATGGCTCTTCCACAAGATTTACACTTTCGCAAAAAATCCCCTCCAATGTTTTATTAATAAATATATATACTCTCTAGCATTCTATTAGCTTTTATACTTAATTGTTACACTCAACTATAAATCTTTTGAAATCACACTTTTTCATATATATAAGTGAATTTAATAATATTTTTCTATTTGTCTTGGGATTTTTTGAATTTTAAATTAATATTTTTTTCAACAAAAAAAGCTACACCATTATTTGATGTAGCTTTTAAAATTATTTCATTAGTTTACATATATCATTTGTGAAGTCTACAGGATCTTCAATGCTTAAACCTTCAACAAGTAAAGCTTGGTTATAAAGTAATTTTGTATATAGGTTAAATTTATCCTTATCATTTTCAAGGGCATCCTTTAATGAGTTAAATACTTCATGATTTGTATTAACTTCTAATACTTTTTGTGCTTTAACTCCTTGATTATTAGGCATAGCACTTAATATTTTTTCCATTTCTATTGAAACTTCACCTTCTGAAGATAAACATACTGGATAATTCTTTAGTCTACTTGAAGCTTTTACTGCACTTATTTTTTCTCCTAAAGCTTCCTTCATAGCTTCAAATATACCCTTGTTTTCTTCATTTTCCTTTTTGTTTTCTTCTTCTGATTCTATTCCTAAATCACCACTAGATACTGATTTAAATTCTTTTTCTTTGTAGTTCATAAGCATTTTTATTGCAAATTCATCTACATCCTCTGTGAAATAAAGAATTTCATAGCCTTTATCTAATACCATTTCAGTTTGTGGCATTTTCTCTATTCTTTCATTTGATTCACCAACAGCATAATAAATATATTTTTGGTCTTCAGCCATTCTTTCAACATATTCAGCTAGGCTTACCATTTTCTTTTCTTTAGATGAATAGAACATTAATAAATCTTTTAATTCATCTTTATTCATACCAAAATCATCATAAACTCCGTATTTTAACTGTCTACCAAATGATTTATAGAATTTTTCATAACTTTCTCTATCATTTTTCATCATAGATTCTAATTCATTTTTGATTTTAGTTTTTATATTTTTAGCAATACGGCTTAATTGTCTATCATGTTGAAGCATTTCTCTTGAAATATTAAGTGATAAATCTTGAGAATCTACTATACCTTTTACAAATCCAAAGTAATCTGGTAAAAGCTCTGAGCATTTTTCCATTATTAAAACACCATTTGAATATAATTCTAATCCTTTTTCATATTCCTTAGTGTAATAATCATATGGTATATTTTCTGGAATATAAAGAATTGAATTATAGCTTATCATACCATCAACACTTATGTGCATATGTCTTAAAGGTTTATCAAATCCAAATCTTTTTTCAACATAAAAATTATTGTAGTCATCATCAGTAAGTTCATTTTTATTTCTTCTCCATAAAGGAACCATGCTATTTACTGTTTCTTCTTCTACATATTCTTCATGCTCATTTTCTGTTCCCTCTTTAACTCTTGATTTAGTAACATCAAGTTTAATTGGATATCTTATAAAATCTGAATATTTCTTAATTAATGATTTTAATTTATATTCTTCTAAAAATTCATCATAATTTTCATCCTCATCATTTGCTTTTAGGTGTAAAATTATATCAGTTCCAAAAGAATCTTTTTCAGCTTCTGAAATTGTGTATCCATCCACTCCATCTGATTCCCATTTATATGCTTTATCTGCTCCAAAAGCTTTTGTTATTACTGTTATCTTATCTGCAACTAAGAATCCTGAATAGAATCCAACTCCAAACTGTCCTATAATATCAAAACCATCTTTGATTTCATTTTCTTTTTTAAACTGTAAAGAACCACTCTTAGCTATAACCCCTAGATTCTCATCAAGTTCCTTTTCTGTCATACCAATACCTTTATCTGATATTGTAAGAGTTCTTTCTTCTTTATTTGGTTTTATTTTTATATAATAATCATCTTTATTGAAAGTTAATGAACTATCTCCTAAAGTCTTATAATAAACCTTATCTATTGCATCACTAGCATTTGAAATTAATTCTCTTAAAAATATTTCTCTGTTTGTATAAATAGAGTTAATTACAATGTCTAATAGTCTTTTTGATTCTGCTTTAAATTCTCTTTTTTCCATTTTGAACTATTCCCTCCCAAAACAAAAAACTTTTTGTTAGCACTCTAACAACTTGAGTGCTAATCTCTATTTTTATATATAACACTTTTTGAAATTAATGTCAATATTTAATCCAAAATGAGGTTTTAACCTTTTTAATATTATTTTAAATAGCAAAATGGGTGTATAAAATTAACTTTTATCTCCCCTACAAATATTATAAAAATAATATTTCTTCAGGTTTTATAATTAATTTAATACACCCATAAATTTAAAGTCAAACTCCTATATATTTAATTTTCAAATAAAAAGTCTTAAATATTTAAATATGTACTTATCAAATTGATATGCACTTAAATTTCACTTCCACAATAAGGGCAATAATTATAATCTCCCTCTGCAGTTTTTCCACAGTTAGGACAAACTTTTTTCACTGCTCTTTTTCCATAAACTTGCCCCTCTTGAATAAGAGTCATATCTTCTAGATTAACTTCATTAATTTCTCCATTTTCTATGGCTTTTCCCTTTTCCTTTGAAATTTCATATATTGAGTTACATCTTTTACACATAACATAATACTTTTCATTCCATCTAAAAATAGGAATAAAGAATATATGAAAATACTCATAACTCTTTATTAAAGCTCCCATAGTTCTTGTTGAACAAGTTTTGCAATATATATTTTCTAATTGTTTTACTTCTTTTTGTTTATTTTCAATTCCAAATATACCAATAAAAAACATGCCATTCTCCTATAAATTTTATTATTACTTAAATATCATATTAGGATATATTTTTTTCAAAAATTCATCTGTATATTTCTTATCAAGAAATCTATCTAATGCATTTTTAGCTTTTATCCCATTCATCCTTGCTACTTCTCTCCTTACAGCTAAAGATGATATTATGATATCTGGTATTAAAAGTACTAAAAATATTACTGTGATTATTTTTACTGTTTGAAAAGAAAATAATCCCATAAACTTATCAAATAATGGATAAATATCCCTTAAGAAAAATACTCCAAGAATTCCCCAAAAGACAGAATATTCAACGCTTGTTCTTCCATGTATGCTTAGAGCTTTACTATTATACTCCCAAGAAACACTACCAAACACCTTTTCTTGAACCCAGGAGCATAAATATTCAAAGGCTCCTCCAATAATTGCACTTATAAAAAATATTATTATTCCATTATAATCAATAAATCTATAAAGTAATAATGTAAGAGCAACTCCTCCTATGCCATATACAGGACTAATTGGTCCATAAATTAATCCTTTTCTACTTTCAAAGTGTCCATTTCTTACATAACACCAAATCATTTCTACACAATATCCTAAAATAGATCCAATGGTAAATATCCATATTATTTTATAAATATTTATGGTATTACTTATCTCCATACTATCTCCCCCTATATTAATTTATATAATAATATAACTTCCATAAAAAACTTATCTATAAGTGAATATTAAGTATTTTGATTAACCGTCCAAAAAAACACTTGCTTTAAATAAATTAAAGTAAGTGTTTTTTAACTTTTATTTTATTCGTATCCATTTACTATAACCTTAAGTTCTCCTGTGTGTGGATCAATTACAAGTCCATGCACATTTACATCACTAGGCATTAAGGGATGATTTTTTAATGATGTTACACTTTCTTTTACAGATTCCTCTACACATCCAAATCCATGAAGCCATTTTTCCACATCTATTCCACAATGTTTGATAGTTAAGATTGTCTCCTCTGATATCCCCCTATCTTCCATTTTGCTTATCATATCTTTAGAATTTAAATTACTCATACCACAGCCATGATGTCCTACAACTAAAACATCTTCTGCATTAAATTCATAAATAGCAACAAGTATACTTCTAACAATACTTCCAAAGGGATGCATTATTGTAGCCCCAGCATTTTTTATTATCTTTGCATCTCCATTTTTTATATTCATAGCTTTTGGCAATAACTCAGTAAGCCTAGTATCCATACAAGATAAAATTACTAATTTTTTCTCTGGCTTTTTAGTTGCTTTATATTTCTCATATTCCTTATTTTCCACAAAACTCTTGTTAAATTCTAAAATCTCTTCTAGTCTTCTCACATTCTTTTCCATACTAAATACCTCTAAATAATATTTATTATTCTTTTAAATTAATTATTTATACTACTATACCACAAAGATTTAATTATATCCTAAAAAACTTTTTATATAAAAAAATTGATTTAAAGTCTTTACTCTAAACCCACTTAAAAATTCTCTCTTTATCACTTCTTATCTTCATTTAATTATACAAGTTGATATATTAACTTATCTATTATTGTTTAATATTAATAAATAATACCCCAGTCCTCATATCCCTTATTTATTATATCTAGATATCTTTTATCTGGAGTTTTATCTCCTTTTTCATTCATAACATAAGCAAAAGCTTCATATGAAATTCCATTTATATCTTGTACAATAAGATCAATCTTCTCATATAAATCTGGATATTCTTCATACTTATCTAAATTCTTTAAATCATTTAGAGAAATTTCATAAATTGCACCATAAACCTTTTCACCTTCACAAGGTATTATATCTGCATATTTATTATAAACTAATTTATAATTATTAAGATGTACACTTATCATAGGAATAGCTTCTGGACATCTTTTTTTCATTTGATCTAAACATAAATTACTTCCATAAGCAAAATAGACCATATACCCTCCACCTTTTCTTAAATATCACTACATATTATTCCATAATAACTATAATACGTTAATTAATTTTAACATAATATAGCAAATTAACTCTACCAAAATTTAAATTTCAGTAAAGTTAATTTCTTTGTTTTATAAAAATCTATGTAATATTGCCAAATACTACTTCTTGATAGATTTAATATATGATCTATATTCCTATTTTAATATCTTTTAACACATAAAATAGGAATATAATTTTTAACTTATAGTTTTAATAAGCTTTTTACACTCATCTTCAATTTCTTCTATTGATTTGTGAATGTAGATTGCATTTCCACAAGCATATATATTTTTGCTTGAAGTTTCTAAATTTTCATCTACAGCTGGACCAGTTGTACTTGGATTTAATTTAAGTCCACTTCTTAATGCAACTAATCCATCTGAAATCATTGGATAAGCAAAAATTACTGTATCACATTTTATATTTTTCTTTTCATCATCATTTTTTATGGTTACAGAGCTTACTCTTCCTTCTCCATGTATAGAGACAATTTCATATCCAGGGTATAAATTTTCACTTAAATCAAAAACTTCATTTTTATTTTTATCTGTTATGATTCCAGAAACCTTAATATTATGCTTTTTTAAATCCTCTTGAATCATATAAAGAGTGCTATCTCCTACTATGAAGATATTTTTTCCTGGAACCATATTTTTAATTCCAAAAATCTTTTTAGCCATTCCTACAGTTAAAACTCCTGCTGTACGATCCCCTGGAATTTGAACTGCATTTCTACTTTTTTCTTTTCCACCATTAGTAATTATTATGTTTTTACCTTTTATTTTCTCTACACCATATTCACTGCTTGTACAAAGTATTTCATTTGAATCTTCTATTTTTAAAACCATAGTGTTTAATTTAACATCAATATTAAGCTCATTAAATTCTTTTAATAAACTTTCTTTATATTCTATACCTGTTAAATTACCCTTTTCGCTTATATTGTAATCAGCTGAATTTAAAGCTCCACCTAAAATTGGATCTTTCTCTACTAAAAGAATATTTTTTATTCCGTCCTTTTTACCATTAATAGCTAAAAGAAGACCTGATGCTCCTCCACCAATTATAATTAAATCATATTCTCTCATAGTCTTAATCCTCCTTAAAACCAATTACTGGTGAACCTTCACTATTTTTATTTATATCACTTATGTCTATTCCTAGTTCTCTACTTAGTATTTTGCTTATAGGAAGTGTGCATCCAATCCCTTGACATCCTCCCATTGAAGCTCTAGTTCTTCTCTTAATAGCATCAACTGTAAGAGCTTTTATAGGTCTATGAATAGCTTCTACTATTTCACCTTCAGTGACAAACTCACACTTACAAACCATATGTCCATATGCAGGTTTTTCCTTTATTAATTTATTTTTTTCTTTTAAAGAAAGTTCTGCAAATCTAACTATCTTCTCCCTAGTTTTTTTGAAGTTTTTCTTTTCAACTAAATCTAATCTTTCTTTAATCATATTAACCACATATACTCCTATTGCTGGAGCTGCAGTTAATCCTGGTGAATCTATTCCTATAACATTAATAAAGTTTTTAGCATCCTCTACTTCTTCTATTATGAAATCTCCACCTTTAGTCTTAGGTCTTATTCCTGAGAATGTATTTAAAATTCTAGCTACTGGTAATTCTTCAAGGGATTTTTTGCTCTTATCTAAAATTTCATCTATACCCTCTCTAGAGGTTTCTAATGTTTTTCCTTCTACTGCATTAGGACCTACTAAAAGATTTCCTTCTGCCGTTGGAGTTACTAAAACTCCCTTACTTAATTTATTTGGAACTTGAAATAAAGTTTTATTAATCATAGCTCCTGCTACTTTATCAAATAAACAATATTCCCCTTTTACAGGATTTATTTCTCTCTTAGTCATGCTTACAAGATTATTTAAGAAAGCTCCTTCTAATCCTGATGCATTTATTATAAGTTTTCCATTTACTACTTCTTTATTATTTAAAGTTACTTTATATCCTTCAGATATTTTTTCTATACTAGTGACCTTTGAGTTTAATTTAAATTCAACTCCATTTTCTGCAGCATTTTCTGCTAAAGCTATTGTCATTTCATATGGACTAACTATTCCAGAGGTTTTTACATTTAAAACTCCAACTATTTTTTTATTTAAATTAGGTTCAATGTTTAAAGCTTCTTCTCTAGTTAATATTTCAAGGCCTTCAACTCCAAGCTTTTCTCCATTTTCTTTTAAACTTTCTAAAGTCTTCATCTCTTCATCTGAAAAAGCTAAAATAAATGCACCATTTCTTTTAAAAGGAAATTGTAAATCTCTTGATAAATCATCAAAGATTTTATTTCCTTCTATGTTTAATTTAGCTTTTAAAGTACCTATTTTTTCATTATAGCCTGCGTGTACTATACCACTGTTTCCCTTTGATATTCCCTCTGATACATCACTATTTTTTTCAACCACTAAGACATCTAAGTTATATTTTGATAATTCTCTAGCTATAGAGCATCCAACTACTCCAGCCCCTATTACTATAATATCTCTCATACCGTATCTCCTTTTAAAACAAATTTTACTTTAATAAAAGATTATATTTTCCAAGTTAACAACACTTTTACTAATAACTTTATATACCTAAAACTCTCCCTAGCTTTAAACGGAATTTAATAAAATATATTAAGCTTGTCTACAATTTTAAAGTACAAATTTTCTTATAGCCTCTGCAACGCCTCCATGCTTATTGTCTGATGTTACATAGTTTGCAAACTCTTTCACTGAATCTATAGCATTTCCCATGGCAACACCAGTTCCAGCCCAAGTTATCATTGATAAATCATTTTCGCTATCACCTATACACATTACTTCCTCTTGAGAAACACCTAAATATTTTGCAAGCATTTGAACAGCTTCTCCCTTTGAACTTCCCTTTTTCATTATTTCAAAGTTATCATCCCAAGAAGAAACAACTTCTAAATCAGTTGTACAAGCTATTAATTCTTCTTTTGCTTCTTTTAATTTATCTTTAAATTCTTTTTCTACACAAACACCCTTTAATATTTCTCCCTTATACTTTTTGAATGCTTCATCTAAATCCTTAACAACCTCTAATCTCACTTGTTTATCTTTAGGTAAAGTTTTATTTAAAACCTTATAAACATGATTTTCTGGTAATTCTACTGTTGAAACAATTCCCCAGTTTGTAGTTACATATGTAAATAAATTATTTTTCTTAGTTATTATATTAAAATCCTCTAAATCACTTTGTTTAAGAGGATTATTATATATTTCTTCGTCATTTACTCCTCCAATATAAGCTCCATTACTAGCTATAATTGGAGTTTTTAAACCTATTGTGTCTGAGTACATTCTTGCACAATCATAAATTCTTCCTGTGGTTATGGCTACTATTGCTCCCTTTTTTACAGCTTCTTTTATTGCATTTTTATCTTCTTCTGCAATATTTTGCTGATCCATAAGTAAAGTACCATCCATATCAATGCATATTAATTTTATACTCATACTAAACACTTCTTTCTTTTGTATATTATTTCTTTCTGCATTTTTATTATAAATCTATGTCCTAAATAAGTTAAATACTTGTTTTTTATAATTATAATAATATTTTACTTATATATTTAATAATAAAAATAAATTGATTATATAAAAAACATAGAAATTATTGAAAATTCTATGCTTTTAGGCTTTAAATATTTTTATTTTATTTCCACATCTTCAAAAATTGTATTTGCACTTGTCCATTGTTGAAATCTAATCTTTACTACAAGCCCATATAGACCAAAAGTTATTACAATAAGTATCCACCAAAATATCCAATGTCCTATTAATTCCTTAGGATTACCTATAAATTTTAATCTTTTCCCACAAATAACTGTATGTTTACAAGTAGCTTCATACTTCATGCAAATAATCCATGGGTATGCCAATCCTAAAGTTAATATTCCTAATAATAAACATTTCAAATGATGAACAATTGAATTTTTAAATGTATTATCAAAATATGAGTCATATTTTTCTTTATTTAAAATAATTGATGATTTATAGGCCATTTTAATTCTCCTTTCCTTTATTAATATTATTCCTTACCTAAACTTCCAGATTTTCTAAATATATTATAATTTATTTAGAAAACTTATCAATAAAGTCTAATTATCAATATTTCTAAAATAGATTTAAATATAAATCATATGAAAAATATATAATTAAATATTAATCAATATCTTAAAATTAATGCATATATGTAAAAAGCATAGAAAACTTTTTAAGTTCTCTATGCTTCTTTATATAATATTATTTTATTTCTGTACAAATTGGAGTACACTGTCCACAGCTACCCATTTGTCTAATCTTATTTTATTCCCTGCTCAAAGGCAAAGAATTTATTTTCATCATATTTTTTTCTAATCTCTCTTAGCTTGTCCTTATTTTCTCCATAATATTCTTCTTCATAATCCTTAAGGTCTTTAAAAGGAAAGTTTATAAATGATCCAGTAGTTATGCTTTCTATGTATTTAAAATTATTTTTAATCCATTTTATATTTTCTTCTGCAAAGATATCATCTTCCCAAACAGATTGTATTCCCATAATAAACCTTGCATCTCTATAGTAAAAAGCTGATGAATTCTTATGAACATCTTTTACTGCGCCACCTAGGCCATAAAAGGATATGGCAGTATAATATGCTCCCTCTGCTCTATTTGAAACTATATCTATAAGTTTCTCTATTTCACAGTTATCATAATCTCTAAATACAAATCTTCCTGTTGATTTGTATTTTTCATAAGGAGGATGACTATATTCAATCTTTCTATTAGCTTCTAAAACTCTCATATAACTTAAATTAAAATTAACCCTTGTTGGTAACTTAAATGGAAGTAATATTTCATTAGCTTCTTCTTTATGTCCATAAAATAATCCTGTAATCTTAACTCCAATTCCCTTATCCTTTGAATTGTAGATAGCTGTTTTTAAGTTCATTCTCCTATCTAAGTTCTTGAACTTTTTTTGTAATGTTCTTATTACATAAACAAGTTCTTCTTTTTCCGCATTAGGGTAATCTATATCTATTAAAGTTGCCATTTCTATTTTTTGAGGAATTTTAAAGGTCATTGAAATAACTACTCCAAAATTTCCACCTCCACCCCCTTTGGCAGCCCAGAATAAATCAGAATTATCATATTCATTAGCTATAACAATTTTCCCTTTGCTATTTATAAACTTTACTTCTAGAAGATTGTCGCATCCAAGCCCAAGTAATCTACTTGAATATCCCCAACCTCCACCAAGAGCAAAGCCTACAACACCAACTGTAGGGCATCCCCCTCCTGGAAATGGATATCCTAAAACACCTAAGGCTTCATATATTTCTTCATTTTTAACGCCACCTTCTATAGTAACTTTCATATTTTCTTCATCAATGATTATATTATTCATTTTACTTAAATCTATTACTAATACATCATTTCCTATGGAGTATCCTTCATAGTTATGACGTCCAACTCTTATTCTAAATGGAATATTATTTTCTTTAGCCCATTCTAAAGCATTTTTTACATCATCAATATTATTACAAAAAACTATCCCTAAAGGATATTTTTTTATAGCTCTATTCCAAGATTCTATACTTTTTTCATACTCTATATTTTCTCTAGTTACTAAATCACCAGTAAATTTAGAAAAATCAACCTTTTCCATACTCTCACCTTCTATAATAAATACTCTATTTAATGATGATATCATAAGTTCTTTATTTATAAAATAAAAAAAATAAGTGAAAGATTATAACTTTAGTTAATTTAACTAAATTAATCCTTCACAACTTAATTTATATAAGAGAGATTTCATTTGAATATATTTGTTATCTATAACCATGTAATTAAACTTCTTATGTTTTTCTAAGAACTCTTATAGTTAACCTAAAAAATTCTTTCCTTTATCATCATATGTTTATTATTACAAGTTAATCATTCCCACAAATTATAAAATTAATTATAAATCAGTTGATTCTTCCCAGTTTATATTACAATCAAATACCTCTGATTTATAAAAATCATCATTTTCCTCAATCATTTCAATAAGCATTTTAGCAGCATATTTTCCCTCTTCATAAGTTGGTTGATCTATTGTAGTTACAGATGGACTTGCATACATTGTCCAATCCCATTTATCGAATCCAATTATTCCAACATGATTTGGAACATCAAATCCTTCCATTTTTACAGCCTTAAAAACCTTTTGAAGTATTTTACCATTTATAGCAAATATAACAGTTTTCTTATTATTGCTTATATTTATTTTAAGCATCTCAGCAATTTCATCAACCTCTGTATTTTCATTTATAATTTCAATAAAACTTTTGCAATTTATCTTATTTACAGCATCTTCAAAACCAGTTTTTCTTTCCATTCTTGCTGCTAATTTATCTGGAGCTTCTGTTACTAAAATAAACTCTTCATATCCCTTTTCAGCTAACTTTAAAACTGCTTCATAGACTATTTCGTAGTTATTGGTTTTCACCCATTTTCCAGTGTACCTTGAAGAAACACTATCTAATACTACGATTTTCTTACCCTTATTTTTTATTGCTGGATATAACTTGTCAAAATTTTTAGTAGGTTGAACTATAAAGCCATCAACCCCCATATCTAGCATCTTTTTAAAATACTCTTCTTCATTGTAATAATCTAAATTAGTGCTACCTACTAATATTTGATAACCCTTTCTTCTAGTAATCTCCCCAATTCCTTTAACTATATTACTACTAAAAGGATTTGTTATATCTGCAACTACAACACCTATTAAATTTGATTTTTTTAATTTTAAACTTCTTGCCATTATGTTTGGACTATAATTTGTTTCTTCAATAACCTGTTCTATTCTTCTTTTTGTATCCGGGGACATTTTATCAAATTTACCATTTAAATAAAATGATACCGTAGTTTTTGAAGTTTTAGCTTTTTTAGCAATATCATTTATGGTTAACTTAGCGCCTTCATTTACCACAATTTACCTCCTTATAAAAAATAGTTATTTATCTTATGCTTTCAAACGAATTATTTCTCTCTTGTCTTTAACTCTATGCACAACAATAACCTTACCATATAAAGCCAAATCGTCATACATATATACCTTAGCCCCTTTAAATGTTTCTTTATTAAATATTATAACAGTATAACTCTCATTTTCGTTTATTACAAATTCTTTAGTTATTGCCACACTTGTATCAATCTTTTCTTTTGAATTATATTGTACAATACTAGGATCCTTTATTTCTATACTTTTTAAATTCTGCCCTAAAATTATATCATAGTTCACAAAATTATTTTCAAAAGTACCTTGTGTTACTATCTTTTTACTATTATTTATACTATTATAATTTGTTGAAATTAAAGTATTTTCTATATATTTCTTATCTACATTGTTATTATAAATCTTAATTTCACTTTCTTTATTTACACATCTAAAATAACCCTCTTCTTTAATCACCTTAACCTTATAATCTAAATTATAATAATTTTTGCATATATGCTTTCCACTACATCTTATATCATTAACTATTACCCATATATCTGGAGATATAACTAACACCTTTCTAATAACCGTATATGGTGTTCCATCACTTAAAGTTGCTAAATAAGCCATTTCAGCATAAGCTATATTATCTTTTTCATTAAAATAATTTTTCATAACATCTGGATATTTATTATATTTCCATGAATTCTTAGGAATAGCAAAAGGAGAATCATCAATTACAGATACATTATGAGCCTTAACAGATTTTAAATATTCCCTTAAAAGATCACTTTCAACATAGGTATACCTACCTGAATCTATTAAAAATGGTTCTCCACCATAATGAATTGAAAAATGGCATAAATCTGAATGTCCATGTCCACTTCCAAGAGTACCATTTTGTAAATAAGTAAAACTTGCCTCTTTGTCCCATCCACTTCTTATATAAATATTACCAGAGTCTATAAAGGACTTATTAAGCTTTGTAATTTCCTCTGCATCCATATTTGTATATTTTAAAAATCCATCTCTTCCAAACAATAATATACTGGTTAAATCCATAGTTTCATATGCTCTAAATTTTAAATGAGGATCATTAAATAATATAGATGCCCTAAGAAGAACATCTCTAATATCACTTCTGTCACTGTCCCCTTGAGCAACTTGAATTGAATTTGAATCTCCACAGTAAACTAAATATTTAGCCATAGAATGTATTTTTTCTAAGAACTCCTCATCTAAATCAACATTAAAATACTTAACATAGTGTATAGTTGCCATAGAACAATTTAGTACTTCAATATGATACATTACAGACTGCTCCCAATGTGAACCATCTTCTAAAACTTGAAGATTTATTTCCCTGTATAGTTCCTCAAGTGCCCACTTATATAATTCCTCATCCTCAATAAATTCTTTTAACCATAGTGAGCAAGTAATTATTGCTGTTGTCTGTAATACTCCCCAATTGCTAAGAACATATTTATCAATATAAGATTTTTTCAAATACTCTAATTGTTCTTTTATACTAGAAATTATTTTTAATATTTCTTCATCTTCTAATTTATTTTCATGAATCAAGTGTAAAAGAGACTTCATCCAACTAAAACATCTTATTCCAGTATCTATTGTTCTTATTGTTGGTCCTCCACACTCCTTTATTTCATTCTTTTCAATCCAATTAAATATTAATTCCTTTAACTTATCTAAATATTTTTCATCATTACTAAAATAATAGGCTGCAATTAATTTTTCAAAGTATTCATGTCTATTAAGCATAAATACCCATTCCTCATCTCCATTAGGAGTAAAGTTCCAATCTAAATCTCTATTTAAATATGGAATTTTACATTGTTCCATATCCCATTCATCATCAAATATAAAAGAATTATTAAGAATTAAATTAGAACCTATTAACTTTTTATCTACTTCATTCTTACAATTATGATTTATATAATACCTTACAAACTCAGCATCATATACTTGCATATACTCATTAACCTTTGCTTTTAATCCCTCTATTTTATTAGAATAATTACTCATAATATCTCCACCTTATAAATAAAATAAAGACCACTTATATTAAGTAGTCTTCTTTTCAAATTAATATTTTATTATCCATGAAATTCGGCATTTATGCCACTTACTCTAATAAGTATTATTTTTATTAAATATTCTGCTTTTAATTTAAAACGCCCATAATACTTTCTTTATCGATTTCTATTATAACGCCCTTTGAAATTTCTAATTTAACTATATTATTGTTTATTCCTTTAATTATCCCATATATGCCTGATATAATAATAACCTTGTCTCCTGGTTTTAATTTTGATAAATAAATGTCTCTAGCCTTTTCTTGCTCTTTCATTCTTTTTTTGTGTATCATTGGTGAAACAAAAGATATTATAATAGTATATGTAGCCAGTACTAATATTATTAACCAAAGCACTCTATCATTCATAGTTAACCAACTAAGTCCTTTCTACAAATAACTGATGACATTTCAGGTAATTTATTTAAAGCTTCTTCAATAACTCCTCTATGATTTTCATTGTTTTCTAATACTAATGTATTCATAACAACTTCTAAAATACAAGCTACTGAAACTCCACCAACAACATATTGATTTTCTGATTTTTCATTTAATAATATTTCTCTTGATGTTATTTGGAAAGGTGCTCCCCCTGTTATATCTGCAAAAACAATTAGATCATTATTATCTTCTATGTAGTTTTTAACTTTAACAGTAAACTCATCATGAGTTAATTCTCCATTTAAATTTATTGCATCAATATTTTCTTCTACTCCAGTTAGTAATTTTATTACTGATTTTATCCCAGTTGAATATTCTCCATGTCCTACTACTAATATTTTCATCTCTTAATACTCCTAATCTTAATTTATTTTAGAGAGTAGTATTTTAAAATACTACCCTCTACACATTTACTAAGCTAAAATTTTTAAAACTGATCCTAAAATACCTACTACTATTGTTAAGATAACTAAATGGTAAGTTGTCCATTTACGTTTCTTTATAAGGTAGAATATAAGTATTGTATATAATGCTGGTAAAAGAGCTGGTGCTATTTTATCTAACATTTCTTGTATTGATACAACTTTTTCAGCTCCATCTGGCATTTGAGCTGTGTATTTATAAGCAATTTGTATTTTTGTGAAAGAAACTGCTAATCCTGATATAACAGTAACACCGATCATACTAGCTACAGCAGAGATTTGAGCCATTTTTTCACTTAAAACATCTATAATACTAGTTCCTAATTTATAACCATATATACCTGTTAATAATTTAATTGTTAATAATATAGCGTTCATAGCTACAAAGAATAATATTGGTCCAGCTATTAAACCATCTTGAGCTAAACTAGCTGCTATTGTTGAGAATAATGGTGCTAAACAGAATTGTGAAAGTGAATCACCTATTCCTGCTAGAGGTCCCATTAATGCAAGTTTTATTGTTCTAGCCTCTTCAGATGATCTTCCTGAGTCAAGCATTACTAAATGTAAACTTGTGATGAAAGGAAGAAAGTGAGGGTTAGAGTTAAAGAATTCTACGTTTTCACCTAATGCTTTCTTAAAGCCTTCTTCATTATTTCTATAAATTTTCTTTAAAGCAGGATATAGTATATTTGCATATCCTAATCCTTGATAGTTACCATAGTTAAATCCATTCTGTAAAAAGAATGCTCTAAGAGATGTTTTTATATAATCACTTTTGGTTAATACTCTAGATTCCACCTTCAAATACAACCTCCTCATCATTACTATCGCTTGAATTGTTAGAATTATTTCCTCTGAAATGTTCTATTAAAGCGAATATTGCTCCTACAAAAGCTACTCCCATTACTGGTAAGTTTAAGTATCCTATACATACATATCCTAATAATACAAATGGTATAAGTTCTGTTTTTGCCATTATTGATAATATCATTGCAAATCCTATTGCTGGTAACATTTTACCCGCTACTGATAATCCACCTATTAACCAAGCTGGTATCATTTCTACTGCTGCTTGTAATCCAGTTGTACTAAATGCTCCTGCAAATCCAATAATAAATCCTACTATAGCGAATACCCAAATAGTTGCATTAGCACCTATTTTAAATTTAATCCAGTTTCCTTCTTCAATACCCTTATTTGCAAATTGAGTTAAACCTGTTGCAAATGTATAAGTTGCTGTAATTAAGAATTGGAAAGCTACTGCGAATGGAAATGATAAAGCAAGTGCAGTTGCTGGATCCATTCCTTGACCTTTCATAGTAATTGCCATTAATGTACCTATAATTCCTGGTCCCATTGGGTTTGGTGGCACTGTTCCACCAGCTCCTACTCCAAAGCCCATGAAAGCTATTTCTGAAACCGCCCCCATAGCTAATGCAGTTGGAATATCACCTAAAATTATTCCAACTCCAAAAGCTAGGATAATACAACGGTTTGTATAAAGTCCAAGTAACATACCTGCTAAACAAAAGGCTGTCCATAACCCTATTAAAATACATTGAATTAATGTAATTTCCATATAATATTACCTCCGCTTTTTCTAATAACCCTTATTAAATTTATTTACTATAGATATTTAGTTATATCTACTTGCATTGCTCCATCGTCACCTCTAGGTGTTGTTTTTGTATTAAACTTAACATTATACTTTTCTGATAATTCTCTTAATGCATCTTTATCTTCTTTTCCTAAGAAAATTGAACGAGTAACTTGCTCTTTACCTTCAGCATTGTGTATATTTCCTATGTTTATTTCTTTAACTGGTACTCCACCTGCAATTAGTTTTAATGCATCCTCTGGAGTTTTACAAACTAAGAAGATTTTTTGTTGTGGTGATGCTTTGTGTATTAACTCACAAGTTTTTTGTATTGAGAAAAATCTCATAGCTATTGATTTTGGTACAACAGTTTTCATTAATGTTTGTTGTATTTTATCTTCACTAGCAATATCGTTTGCAACTATTACAGTATTAACTCCTAATGAATTTAACCACATTTGTCCTTGTCCATGAATTAATCTTTCATCAATTCTCATCATTTCAATATTTACGCCCATTTTTCAACACTCCTTTTTACCAATAAAGGTTCCAATCTTTATAAAATCTTATTAAGGCTTCTAAGAAGAAATAATCTCCCCATATGTTTCCTTCATCTACACCTTTTCCTGAATGCCATGAATATACTCCATGTAATAAAACCGGTTTTCCAGGTTCTATTTCAGGATTCATATAATTTTCCATTAATGATCTTAAAATATTATGCATTGCATATTTATATACTTCTTTATTTTCGTCAACTTCTGGTAAATATTTATTCATTTCATGCATACCACAAACAGCTATTGCTGCTGCTGAAGAATCCTTTGAATGATCATCACCATCATTGAAAATCAAATCCCAATAACAAACGTTATCCTTAGGTAATCTATTTAAGAAATAATTAGTCATCCCCTCATAAAGATTAAAACAACTTTCATTTCTTGTATATCTATAATTTAATGGAATACCATAAACTCCCCAAGCTTGTCCTCTAGCCCAAGCTGAATCATCACTATATCCTTGTCTAGTAACTCCTCTTAAAGGTTTTCCAGTTTCATTATCCATATAGAATGTATGGAATGCAGATGCATCATCTCTTATAACATTATTACAAGATGTAACAAAATGTTTATTTGCTATGTTTCTATACTTTGCATCTCCTGTTTCATCACTAGCCCAGTATAATAATGGTATATTTAATAAACAATCTATTATAAATCTGTAGTGATCTTTGCTACCTAGCTCTCCCCAAGCTTGAATAAACTCACCTTTTTCTTGGTATCTAGAAATAAGTTTATTTGCAGCTTTTATTGAAGCTTCTCTTGCATCCTCAGAGCCTGTTAATTTATAACCACTTACTGTAGCTAATGAATATAAGAATCCTAAATCATGATGATCTAATTCTATATCTTTTTCCACTCTGTTTTTAAAAGATGCAACATTTTTATCTGCTAACTCTCTATATTTTTCATCTCCTGTGTACTCATAAGCAAGCCATAATAAGCCTGTCCAGAATCCATCAGTCCACTCTATATTTTCTATAATTCCATACTGATTATTTTTTGTTGCTGATGATGGAAATTTTTCTTTGAAATATTCCATATTAGCATCTATTTGTTTTATAACTAAATCAATAGCATTTTTAACCTCAGCTCTAGTTAATAACTTAGTTTTCAGAAATTCATCTTTCTTTGCAATCTCTTCAACTCTTATTTCCTTAATCATAAATACCCCTCTCAAATTATCTTAAGACATCCATTGGAATATTATCCATATCATCAAAAGTTTTATTTTCTCCACACATACCCCATATAAATGTGTAATTGCTTGTACCTACTCCAGAATGTAT
>JGI2924J29684_1078201_pt1 | contig 35435 bp, 35 predicted proteins | sample BenlonsequencITS_FD_29684 | JGI IMG/M metagenome (IMG submission 29684)
CCCCGATCGCTCCCGCATCGACTTCGAACCGGCCGACTTCGACGAGGACGACGTGGAAATGATTCAGGAACGCTCGAACGCGGCGATCGAACGAGACCTCTCGGTCACCAAGGAAAACCGAGCGCGAGCGGACGTCGAGCGCGAGGTCGACGAGGGCCGGTCGCTGCTGGAGTTGATCCCCGATCACGTCGATCCGCTCCGCGTCGTCGCCATCGAGGACTGGGACATGTGTCCCTGCGGCGGCACCCACGTCGACCGACTCGGGGAGATCGGGCGGATCGAACTCACGGATCGTACCCCGAAGGGGGCCGACGTCGAACGGATCGAATTCGAACTCCACGAACCGTAGACTGCACGCGGAGGTAACCGACAGGCGGAATCGATCGACGAACGGAGCTTGTCAGCAGAGCGGCTGCACTGGCGGACCAGAACTGGCGTCCGGAGCCACGGTCCAGCGAGGACAACGCTCGGAGAAGCTCCGTGCGTTACTCCTCGACGGTGATGGTCCCGTCGACGTCGACGTCGATCCGGTAGCCGAGGTAGCGAAACGAGAGCGAGAGCGACGAGTCGTGATCGGACTCCCAGAGGCGATCGAGCGCCTCCGGATCGAGTGCCGAGTATAGTGGCGGGTCGAGCGCTTCGGGTTCGACGTCCTCACGCTCGGCGACGGCGTACACGACGCGATGGCTGAGCCCATCGTCCATCGACGGAGTGGCGTCAGCCTGGTGGGAACTGTCCATATCCCGTGGAAGCTACTATAGCGTAAAAAGAATACCGGGGAAATACGACCATTATTCGACGCGAACACGCCGCCAGCGGTTTCAAGTGCGGACAGAAAATTCACCGAACGTCGCCAAAAGAGGGGTTTTGGTTCGAAATAGCGGAGTTCGGCAGATATGTCACGTATTCGTCTCGTCTGCGGCGTTTCAAAGACACCATCGAGAGAGAGAGAGAGAGAGAGAGAGAGAGAGAGAGAGAGAGAGAGAGAGACGCGATAGAATCGACAGAAATCCTCACCGGAGAACAACGTCGTCCGTCAGTACGACTTCGCGAAGTACGCGATCTCGTCGGCGGGTTCGTCACAGACGCCGCACGTCGCATCCGCGTCGGGGCGGACGGGTTCGCCCGCGGAGTCGCCGCCCTGCTCGTCGACGGGTTGCATGACGATCTCCGCGGCGATTTCGTCTTTGATAACCGTCTCGCAGGCCTCGTCGCCGCACCACGGCGTCTTCACGTAGCCACCATGTCGGCCGATCGTGCCGAGGATCTCCTCGGGGGAGTGGGCTTCCCGGACGTTCTCGTCGAGATTCGTCGCAGCCGCGTCGTAGAGCTTCTCGAAGATCTCGTCGAGGTGGGCGTCGACCGCGTCGACGATACCGTCGCGATCGGCGACGGTCTGTTCACTGTCGGGACGGTGGACGAGCGTAACCTCCTCGTCGTCGACCTCGTTCGGCCCGATCTCGAGGCGGAGCGGGACGCCGTTGAGTTCGTGTTCGTTGAACTTGAAGCCGGGATTTCGCTCGTCGCGGTCGTCGAGTTCGACGCTGAAGCCGGCGGCCTCCAGGTCTGCGGCGATGCCCTCGGAGTAGTCGAGGACGGCGTCCTTCGTGTCGGCCTGCCAGATGGGGACGATGACGACCTGCGTAGGGGCGATCGTGGGCGGGAGAACCAGCCCCTGATCGTCGGAGTGGGTCATGATCATCGCGCCCAGTGCGCGCCAGGACAGTCCCCACGAGGTGGTGAACGCGGTCTGTTCGTCCTCGTCTTCGTCGGCGAAGGTGATGTCGAACGCCTCGGCGAAACTCTGGCCGAGGTGGTGACTGGTCGCGCTCTGGACGGACTTGCCGTCGGGCATCAGCGCCTCGACGCAGGTTGTCGTCTCCGCACCGGGGAACTTGTCGTGGTCCGGCTTCTTCCCCCTGAGAACGGGGACCGCGAGGACCTCCTCTAGCACGCGCGCGTACTGGTCGAGTCGGGTCCAGACTTCCTCCCAAGCCTCGCCGTCGGTCGCGTGGGCGGTGTGGCCCTCCTGCCAGAGGAACTCCTTGGTGCGGAAGAAGGGCTTGGTCTCCGTGGCCTCCCAGCGGACGACCGAGCACCACTGATTGAGTCGCATCGGCAGGTCTCGGTGGCTGCGAATCCAGTCGGCCATGAACGGTGCGATGATCGACTCGCTGGTCGGGCGCACCGCGAGGCGTTCTTCGAGTTCGTCGTGACCGCCCTGCGTGACCCAGGCGACCTCGGGGTCGAACCCTTCGACGATGTCCTTCTCGCGTTCGAGGAAACTCTCCGGGATGAACATCGGGAAGTAGGCGTTGTCGACGCCGGTCTCCTTGAACCAGCCGTCGAGTGCGTCCTGAATCCCCTCCCAGAGGGCGTACCCCCGGGGCTTGGTGACGATAAAGCCGCCCATCGGCGCGTAGTCGGCCAGATCCGCCTTCTGGACGACTTCCGCGTACCACTCGCCGGGCTTGTGTGACTTGGACTCGGTGATCCCGAGATCCTGCGCGTCCTCGCTCATACACGCAACGTCAGGTAGCGCGGTCTTAAACGATGCGAAGGCCGGTCGGGTGGGAGAAGTGCGCTTCCATTGCGGCGGCAACTACAAGTATCATCTTCGGGGAATAGTAGCGTATGAAGGGATTCGGCGCGTGGGACGGGTCCGATCTCCGAGAAACGGTTGCGACACATCGTGAAGAATTCGACGCCGACTTAAAGAGACGTTTTGGTGAACGGGCTTGACACGACCGTGCTGATCGGCCGTCTTGACGTCGCGATGAGTGAACCAACGTCAGACACCCAGGCGACGAGAGGCTTCATCGACCGTCACCCGGTTCTTCTAGTGCCCTCCGTACGTGTTCGTACGTGAGAGACGCATTGGTTTCCTCGTGGCCAGATTCCGGCCACAGGTCCAGACAGTCGTCCGCTCGTCGCGGTGCGACGTGAAGGTGAAAGTGCGAGACAGACTGCTGGGCTGCCTCACCGCTGGCGTGAAGCAGGTTCACCCCATCGAACTCCGCTGCCCGCAGTCGGCAGGCGATCGTCTTCGTATGAGCCACGACTGCGTCGAGTGCCGGCCTCGGGATGTCGAAAAGACTCTCGTAGTGTGCTTTCGGTACAACGAGCAGGTGTCCCTCAGAAACGGGATCGAGTGGAGCGAACGCCAGGGTTTCCTCCGTCTCGTCGACGATCGTGGCCGGTTCGTCACCCGCGACAATCGCACAGAACGGACAGGACATGCCCGAACGTGTGGATGGGACGGACATAATAACGTTGTCCGCCAAGAGGGGCAGGCATCACGCCCCTGGAATCGCTTCGAGTACACCGATTCGGCGGACGAACCGGCGCCGCGCAGGCGCGAGATCCTGCATACGGTTGAAGCCTGAACGCGACGACCGTTTTCGTCGGTTGTCAGTCGTTTATGAGTCCGGCCCTCGAACGTCCGGACATGCAGGCAATCGAGGTCACGGAGTACGGCGACAGTGACGCACTCGAAGTCACAGAGCGCGAGAAACCTGAACCCGGCCCGGGCGAGGTCCGCATCGCCGTCGAAGCGGCGGGGATCAACTTCGCCGACGTGATGCAACGACGCGGCGTCTATCCAGGTGGACCAGACGCGCCGTACGTCCCGGGGATGGAGGCAGCGGGTACCGTCGACGCCGCTGGTGAGGGCGTCGGACTGGACGAAGGCGACCGCGTCGTCGCGATGCTCGGCGGTGGCGGCTACGCCGAGTACGTCACGGCAAACGCCCAGATGCTGTTCCCGATTCCGGAGGGGATGAGCTTCGAGGAGGCCGCAGGGTTTCCCGTCCAGTTCCTCACCGCACACTGCTGTCTCTTCGGCTGGGGCGGACTCGAAGAAGGTGATGGGGCGGCTACCGCCGCCAATCCGGAGCGCGCCAGCGGGCGCGCGGAACGCGTCCTCATCCAGGCCGCTGCGGGCGGCGTCGGCACTGCCGCCGTCCAGCTCGCCTCGAACGCCGGGGCGGAGGTCTTCGGCACGGCGAGCACCCAGGAAAAACTCGACCTCGCCGCCGACCTGGGCTGTGACCACCCCATCCAGTACACCGACGTCGACTTCCGCGACGTGGTCGACGAGGAGACCGACGGCGAGGGCGTGGACCTCGTCCTAGAAAGCGTCGGCGACGATGTCTTCGACCGGAGCCTCGACGCGATGGCTCACTTCGGCCGGCTGGTCACCTACGGCGTCGCCAGCGGCGTTCCCGCCAGCGCCGAGAATCGCCGCCTCCTCTTCGAGAACAAGAGCGTCCACGGTTTCCACCTCGGCCAGGCGTCCAGTCACGACCCTAGCCGGGTCATGGCTGCCGTCCCCGATCTCACCAGTGGCTTCGAATCCGGCGACCTCGAGGTGATCGTCGGCGAGACGTTCCCGCTCGCCGACGCGGCCGAGGCGCACCAGTTCATCGAGGATCGCGAGAGTCAGGGAAAAGTCGTCCTCGTGCCCGAATAACGTCGGGACGTCGTTCGAGCTCGAACCCCAAACTCACTCGAACGCGATCTCCCACTCGAGGTCGTGGTCGACGAAGTCCGCATCGTCGAGCGGTTCGCCGCCCTCGAAGTCGAAGCGACCCTCGACCGTCCGCCCCTGGAGGACGCCCGGCAACCAGAGGTGGTCGTCGTCCCACATCTGGTCGTAGGGGACCTCGTCGAGGGGGAACCACTCGGGACGGGCTTCCTCGGAGGGTCGTGGCTCGCCGTCGAAGCGATCCGTCCGGAAGACGTGGCAGTGGATCTGCGGGTCGCCGTCGAGCCGAAAGGTGAGTTCGCCCGCCTTCGAGAGGGCCGGCGTGTCCACGTCGATACCGACTTCTTCGCGCACCTCTCGGATCGCACACTCGCGGATCGTCTCGCCGGCTTCGCGCTTGCCGCCCGGTCCATTGTACCACCCCTCGCCGAGCCCGCGACGTTTCTCGATGAGCAACACCTCGTCGTCGCTGACGACGAAACACAGCGTCCCCTCGTACATCATCGACGAAAGTTGGGACGGCCACCCCATAAGCCCTCGTGGAGTGACGTGGGTACGCGGCGTGGTCGGTGTGTGGGCGCCGCTCTCGGCCAGTTCACCAACCACCGGAGGGCGTCGCGAAACCCGCCGTCGAGTAAACGTTTTTACGGCAGGACTGCGACGTGCTGGCATGGAAGATATTTTCGTCGCGCGATTGATGTCGAGCGACGTGTACACGGTCGGACCGGACACGCTGGTCGAAGATGCGGCGACGGCGATGCTCGAACGCGACATCGGCTCCGTCGTCGTAGTGAACGAGTCGAACCGAATCTGCGGCATCCTCACCGGAACTGACTTCGTCAAGATCGTCTCCGAACGGAAACCCAAGGACCAGACGCCGGTCTCGCGGTACATGACCGAGGACGTCGTCACCGGCAGCGCTCAGGACACCATCCACGAGATGGCCGAACTGATGACCGACCACGGCTTCCAGCACGTTCCGATCGTCGACGAGACCGAGGGCGTCATCGGCATGCTCTCGACGACCGACCTGACCGCGTACCTCTCGCGACAGGACCGACCGACCGGGCTCGCCACTGGTGGCGAAGAGTAGAGAGAGAGAGAGAGAGAGAGAGAGAGAGAAACACTTGGCCCACCCCCGTTCGGCAGCGGACCCCGACCGACTCGTCACCGAGCGTCGGCCGCGGTAGCAGCGTGGGGTGGCGGGTCGATGGGAACCGAGTCGGCCGGAACGATCGAGTACGACCCACGACAGTGGCTCGCCGCCGAGTCGGCGTCGACGTACAGCGGGTAGCGGGTACCGTCGCGACCGGTGAGTACGCTCACGAACGGGTGGTCGACGGACGGTTCCGTCGGCCACAGGACGGCGATCGAGGCGGCAGGGTCGTGAATACGAATCGCGTCGCCGGGATCGACTGCTGGGAGTGTGGCCTCGACAGCGGCCTCGGACGCATCGTTGTCGTCTCGCGAGAGAGCGGCAGTGTGCCCGCCAATCGACCGATCGGCGTTCGTTCCGCCGGTCGGCTCGGCGCTGCCAGTTCGCCGGTTGGGCGAGTCCCCCACGGTTTGGTCGCCGAGCTCACCACCACTCGTCACTTCCACGCCCCCGTGTCGTCGTGTCCGGTCCATAGGAAGAGGTCGAACGCGGACACAATAGGCGTCGGGCTCCCGCTTCCGATTTTCCGATAACTGGAAACGGTCGTGAGCGACGGGGTATCGCCAGAAGTGCTGTCCCGGTTTCACCGGTAGTGAAACCCGTGAGAGACAGATCCCACGACCGAGAGATCGAACGACTACTCGGCCACACGATCGGAGGAGGATCTCGATCCGCTCTCCCAGTCGAATGCGTGATACAGCGACTCGAGTCAGAAGCGCCGATTCTACCAAGAGATAGCAGGACCATCGAAAACCGAGAGAACACCGGCGTGGACAGCCGGGGTTCCCCTACCCATGTCCGTCGTGGCGGGCACCAGTCGGCCTGTGACGTCGGAATTACACGGCTCGCATCCCGCCGGATTGGTGTCTTCGTGCACTGTACATAGACGTACTGGCCGAACGAGGACGAACGATCAAGAGTTCGTGGTGTCCGACCGAGGCGCCGTAATTTGCGTGGCGCCGGTGCTCATTCGATAGACGACTTCGAAAACAGGTATCATCACGACACGGACGGTCCGAATCCGCAGCCTGGTGGTCAGCATCGACGGCAGGCCCGTGTTAGGATCGGTAAACGCGTTCGATCCACCACCGTCCTCAGAAGGCTCTCGATCACTGCATCCGCGTAGCTATTTACCGTGCGACCCGTTCCCATACAGGTATGAGTGAATCGACAGATCGTCACGAGTACGACGTGGTCGTGGTCGGCGGCGGGCCGGCAGGGATGACCGCGGCGCTTTACACCACACGACTCGGCCATCGAACGGCGCTCGTCGATCGCGGTGGCGGCCGGGCAGCGATGATGCAGGACGTGCACAACGTGCTCGGCGTTCGCGAGGAGACCAGTGGCGGCGAATACCTCGATGTGGGTCGCGACCAGCTCGCGGACTACGGCTGCGAGATCCACCGCGATCTGATCACGTCGTGTACGCGCGATGACGCCGATGACAGATCGTTTCGGCTGTCCGGCGATGCAGCCGGCTACGTGGGCGAGGCTATCGTCCTCGCGACTGGATTCACCGATGTGCGGCCGGAACCCCCACTGCCGCGAACGGGGCGCGGACTCCACTACTGTCTGCACTGTGATGCGTACATGTTCGTCGACGAGTCGGTCTACGTGATGGGCCACGCCGAAAGCGCAGCTCACGTCGCCGGGATCATGCTGAACTTCACGGACGAGGTCGATCTACTGACCCGGGGCGCAGAACCCGAGTGGAGCGACGAGACGGCCGCGGTTCTCGAGGCCCACCCGATCGACGTGATCGAGTCGGATATCACCGGGGTACAAAACGGCGACGATGGCTGGCTGGAAGCCCTCGAGTTCGAGGATGGCGTCGTTCGAGAATACAGAGGTGGCTTCGCGATGTACGGCGCCGAGTACAACAACGGGCTGGCCCGAGAACTCGGCTGCGAGCTCGATGCGGATGGCACGATTACGGTCGACGACCACGGACGAACCTCGGTCGACGGCGTCTACGCCGTCGGCGACTGTACACCCGGGCACAATCAGGTCCCCGTCGCACTCGGACAGGGTGCGAAGGCCGGGATCGACGTCCACTTCCAGCTGCGAGACTTCCCGCGCGACCTCGAGACGATCGCCGAACTGGGACCGGTTCGATCGGCCGAAGTCCCGGGGATTCCCGACGAACTCCTCGAACAGGCCGTCGACTTTCACACGTACGGCCGGGAGTGAGCGACAGGGTACGGCCCGCTGTCGGCCCGTTCTGAAAACGCATCGTTCCGTCCAGCAGGTCGGCACCGACGCTGGCAGTCTTCGTCGACAGCAGTTCAGGCAGTCGATGGGTGGAGCCCGTCAGTACTCAGCGTCGAACCCGCGCCGAAAGGTGGTGTCCAAGGGAATGCAATGGCTGCTGGCATCGGACCGCACGGCAGAGGTAGGTTTCGGCAACCGATGTGTGCCGAGCAATTGACTGGAGAACTACCAGCAACAGTGGTCTGGAATACGGTCGGCGCGAGAGTAGAGCGACGGTTAATCGACTGGTTCGGGGTCGTGGCTCCGTTCTGTGGGTGGGCGAGCACCCATTCGTGCCTCGTTCGAGTCGACTGTGACAGAGTAATCTGCCGAGACAGTGACTGTGTACCCCGCGTACTCGAATTGAATCTTCCCGTTCGGACGGTTCGTTCCAGCAACCGGTTCGAACACGGCGTCGAGCGCCTCCGGATCGATTACGTCGTAGAGCGGTGGATCGAGCATCGAGGGGTCGATTCCCTCACGCGCAGCGATTTTACTGACAATTCTGACACCAACGGAGTCGGCCATGCTCGTGGTTGGCCCTCGACTGCGATAACGATTGGCGAATATTCCGCGGAGAATTCCACACGCGCAAATAGACTACGCAGGACGGGACGTTCCGCTATACTCACCCACCGCCTCGACACACAGCAATTGGCCTTTATTACACGATGCGTGGTTACAGCGTACATGTCTCGGGGAAATGAGGATGCGCCCAACAAGCACCAACTCTCAGTCGATTTGGTTCTCGAAATCCTGAGTCAGTATCAACGACGAGAGATTCTCCGGTTCTGCCGAGATGCACCCACGAATACGTTCCCGATGCACCAGGTCATCACCCACCTTCGAGACATCGAGGCCGAGCTGAACGACGAAGAGCCGGGAACCGATCACTTACAATCCGTCCTGATGCACGTTCACGGCCCGAAATTGGATACGGTTGGGCTGGTGGAATACGACATCGGTGAGCAGTACATCGAGTACTTTCCCAACGACCAGATCGAAACCGCCCTGGAGCATATCGACCGGATGGAAGACGACTGGTGAGTGGATCTCAGCACTGTCGTCCAATGCGGAAGACTCCGTCGCTGCTGTCGATAGCGGACTGCTCACTCGCTTCCATCGTTCGACGGCGACGGTGTGTATTCGGTACCGTCGTTTCACTCCCTAAGAACAACGTCCTCGTTCTTTATCTCACAGGTGAAAAACGGTTCCCAGTCGTACTCATCGACGACATGTTTTGGGTCCGGGTTGGCCAGATAGAGCGGCAGGACCTCTCACTGATGATCGCCTCCGCTCCTGCTGAGGCGGCGAAAACAGTGATCGCCGCTACCCGTCTTCTTCCTCGGGCTGGATCTGACAGACGTCCTCAGCGAGATTTTGGATGTATGCTCTGAGGATTCTCATGCCCTTGGGAGCGTCTTCGAGGGTCTTGCCTTTCGCCTTCGCGACGATCTTGTCCTGGTCATAAACCACGGAAGTAGGATTAATCTAATACGAAGTGTAGTGAGATAGTAAAAAAGTCAATTACTGATCAATCAATCAGTGGATATGATAATTTCCAATCGGGAACTAATGACCACTTTTTGATCCCAAAATCAACTCCCGTTCAATTCGTTTTAATATACTTCACTTGCCAACTATTGGGATATTCATCAACAATTAGCGTAACCCTCCATCCTGCTGAAATCTACATTGGTCACCCGATGACTGACCCAATACAACCAAACCGAACGAGGCGAAAAAGCGATTAAAGCACTTGGGGTTGGTGTTCTCGGTACCACACTCCCCATAGGATCTGCAGTTGCTCAAAGCAGTCAACAGGGATGGGAATCAATGATCTTCCCATCTGAAGCCCCATTGGACGCAAAGAGGAAGAAAGCCGGTGATGTAGACGGTGTTCAGATCAAGGAACGGAAGGACGGTTCGTGGATAGTGAAAGTGGATCGATCGGAAGCCGAAAAGCCTGATCCCGCTCCTCTCGAGGAGACTCAACGGGCAGTCCGAAACTCGGAGGAAGCTCAGATCAAACAGGAGCTACAGACTCAGACGATTACGCCCGCTAGTACTGACGTGCCAGTAGGGACCCAGTCATATATCTGGCACATGACTCGGGGGGATGAATCATCAAGCTCCTCAGGCCATATTGTAGAATTTGGCGGACAAGATTACGACACAAGTGCGGAAGAAGCAACGGCAGCAACCCTCGGAACTGTCGGTTGGGGTGCAATGACGAGATCGTCATGGATTGGCACCCCGTTCCGTGGAACTGGTTCTGGCACTCAAAGTGCTACAGTAACTGCGTACGGAGACTACAACGGTTTTATGGTAACGGCAGGATCTGGTTCCTTTAGCGCAGATGTGGAATTCGTCCTGCAGAACCTATCAACGAACGCTGAATGGTCCACAACAATCTACCAAAACTCAGGTTCGCTATTAGGGGGCCACGTAACTGGAGAAACAAACTACACTGCCTCTGTTCACCCGGAAATTAGAGCAGGTGATGACTATCTTGCATACACACGATTAGAGACCTCCGTAAATCTAACCGGTGGAGCTGACTGCAGCTCGGATTTCGGCCCTCAAGACGGCGACGATGCGCCCAAGGGTCAAGGTGTGGGGCTCTATTATATTGGGATAGATTTCTGATTTTATCACTCTAAATCCCCATCTCACCAATTAAATATTAAATTAAAAAAATTTGAAATTCTCCTCTTCCCTATCCACAAACGAGCAAAAAGACCTCATCCATCTCAATGAGTCGTCACATCAAATTGGCTGGCGAACCAAGCGACGGTTACCGATAGGTGAGCGGGTTAGGCAGGTTTTCTTCCCACCGCGTGAGCGGTGCTTTGAGCGGTTCCGTCACGCCGGATCCGGCGAGACGGTGAGGTGTGTCCATTGGTAGAGTAACGACGTTGTCAAGCGGGGTATGACCGACAAAGATGTTCATCAGTACTGGCGTGAGAACTGCGAGACGTACCTCAACGACCTTATCGAGACAATATTTGGCAATATCGCTTCAGTCTCGAAGAAATGTTCTACATTGTCAAGGAGATACGATCTGAGCGGACCACCCAGACCGCTCGTGATCTTGATCGGGACTATGAGACAGTTCTCAACTTTGTCCACAAAGTATAGGACGTCAGTGGTGAGGTTGAAGAGATTGACCGCTACGGCGTGTGTGAAGCCGACTAGGTCTACGTAACTGCTCATGAGAAGGGAGTTGAAGACGAAGATTTTCCTCCGCGTGTGGCTGGCGAAGCTCAGCGGAGCCTCGAAACACCATCTCCAGAGGCATCTCAACTTCCTCGGACTGAAACTCAACTCACTGGAAGACTGGTTCGAGAAACCCCTATGTTACAATGTGTCGGTGTGGGCAAAAGGTTTATATATGCTGACAAAATAGTCTTATCCATAATGTCCCTAGGAGAGATTCAGTTGCTCGCGATATTGATAGCTGGTTGCCTAGTCATGCTCTATGGCCTCTATACGGTCTTTAATTTAGGGAGCTTCGTTGCAAACGCTCTCAGGAAGTGAGGCCTATCCTATCTCCGCGGTTTAATCCGGACGAGTGTATGGTTTCCGCGAAGACGTTTCAGTTTGTTGATTATATTTAACGAGGCGGGAAGACGTCACCAATTAGACGTGCTTTTCCGTAACGTTGACGTGAGAGGTTCCTCGCGCTGAAACGCCATAGACACCATGGAGGGGCACTCTCTGCAACACGCGCGATCGACCTCGAAACGAGTGCTCTACTATACCGTAGAAGTGGGACTAAGTTGTCATAATGCAACTGCGATCATTCCTCCCGTCTGAAATTCAACTACCCCTGCGTGATTGGGTCAGCCCTTTCCCGATACTCGCTGTAAGTATCATGTGCCCACGTAACCGCAACATCCGAGTCATTGATTAATACCCCTTTCAATCCTCCTGAAGTGTGTACAGCGATACCCGCCACGTCTCCAATGTCGCCATTAACGAACCATAGGCCGAATGGAAGATTTGCATCGAGGACATACATTGATATATCTTCAGTGGCCACAATCTGATCAAACCGAGCGGGAAAGAATTCCTGAAAGGCTTCAAGCGTGTTTTCTTCCATGATTATTTCGGTATTTAAGCCTTCATCTCTTGTGAGTTCGACGATACCATCGAGATAGAACGGTTTAATTACAGTAACGAATGTACTCAATTCGCTTGAGTTTTTAATATACGAAATGCTCGTTTCGAGGGAAGCCTCAGGAGCGGACGGATTCGTATGGTCAACCTGGCTTCCTCGAAGGAACCGTGAGGTAATGGAACCTTTAGGTAATTCGAGGAGAATATCACTTGATCGGTTTACTTTTTCGATCGTTTCGTGATATTTCTGGTATTCACGTAAGGCAATCATTCCAACGGAAGTCAATTCATATTCATTATCAGGCCGTTCTATACAATCGAGGTCAATGAGATTTCTTATGGCTCGGTTTATTGTGGGCCGGGAGGGCGAGATATTTTCGACGATCTCAGGCTTCGTTTGAGGACGTTTTGCAAGAGTTTCCAGTACCCCGTGCCTTTTTTCGACTACTCTTCGGAGTTCCTTGCTTTCGTCCTGCTCATCCATGGTTGGATATTCTTGTAATTCTATTAAAACCTATTGATATCGCTCACTTTCAAGTGAAATTCGATCTTGAGCCATATGGATTAGGTATCTAGTTCATATCTCATCGGCACGTATACTCTGATATGACCCCCTGGGGTGGTAAAGTAACTGGCGACGAGAAACCGACCCGAAGGCGATCAAACGGATCACGGCTGCGTTGCTGTATCTCGATGGAGACCCACCAGCGGCGATCCAGCAGCTGCTGGACATTGACGGACGACGATTTATGACTGGCTCGACGACGTCGCCGAGCGCGTCAGCTTCGCGCTCGGCGACCGCCCACGCGACGGGAATTCCGCCATACTCACTAACCAACAGTGGAAGGAACTTGCAGGGTGCGGGACGGACGTCCGTGACTCAACATCGCAGAGCGTCGAAGCCGGAACGAACCCCGTCATTGCTGCGCCTCCACTCCGCTGGTTGCCGATGGACACGTTCGATATGAGCCCGTCCGCTCGAGTCGACGGGGACACGAGCGCGCATGACCGACCTCAGAGTGTCCGTCGAGGAGGACGGTACACCGTGCACGGCGCTCCGAACAGCGGAATTCGCGGCTCTTTTCCGGCTCAGGATTGATCGACTCGTTCTCCAGGAGCAGCCGAATCACCGCGTCGGAAAACGTCACGCCGACCACCCCGTTTCACTCGGTAAAATCGCCCGATGGCGTCGGGGCGGAACAAATACCCTCGTCTCACTCCCAAAATTGGCCGTTGATTTCTCACCCGTGGTAGTGCAAATTGTATGGAGAACCGCCGAGGCTGTGGCTACCGGGAGACTTCGAGAAACGTAAGAATTCTGATGGACTCGCTGGGATTTGAACCCAGGGCCTCTTCCTTGCGAAGGAAGCGATCTACCACTGATCTACGAGCCCGCGGAATTTGGTAGCCGGGAGAGCTATTAGTAGCTTGTGTTTCGATGGCGGCGAGGTGCCGCCAGCTCAGACGGAGCGGCGACGGACGTGCGAGGGGACGTCGAGGACGCCGACCCGGCCGGCAACCAGCCCCAGCAAGAACCCCGTAAAGTGAGCGAGCAGGGCGACCCGTGGGGCGGCTGTCGCGAGCGTAATGAGCGCGGCGAGGACGACGAACACACCCAGCGCGACCCACGGAGAGACCTGCACGCGCGAGGCCAGCCCGTCGGAGAGTCGGTTGCCCGCCAGTAGATACCCCATCAGCGCGAAGACGGCACCGCTCGCCCCGAGCACCGGCGTCGCCACGCCGACGATCCCGGTGCCCACGACCTGTGTGATCCCCGCGATAGCGCCCGTCGCCAGGAAGAACGCGTGAAAGCGCAGGTGCGTCGTCGCCCGGGCGACCGGCCAGCCAAAGAGGACGAGTGCGGCGCTGTTCGACAACAGATGACCCAGGTTCTCGTGAGCGTAGACGCTCGTCACGATCGTCCACGGGTTGGCCTCGAGCGGCGGCGCCAGGACGAACAGTCCGGCCATCAACCCGACGCTGAACAGCGCCGCGATCCACTGCAGGACGAAGACCACGGCGAAGATCACCAGCGTCTCGACGAGCGGACTCCCGGAGCGTGCCATACGACAGAATTCGACGGACACTCCCTTAATCGGTCGGACGGTGTCGTCACTCGACGGTCGAGAACGCGAGTCGAACGTGCTGCGAGTACAACGTGCGCGAATCGATCCGAACAGCGGGTGCCGATCAGTCCTCGAGGACGATCTCGATCGAGACGTCGTTCGGCACCTGGATGCGCATGAGCTGTCGGAGCGCACGCTCGTCCGCATCGAGGTCGATCAGGCGCTTGTGGACGCGCATCTCCCAGTGCTCCCACGTCGCCGTCCCTTCACCGTCCGGCGACTTGCGGGTGGGAATTTCGAGCGTCTTCGTCGGGAGCGGGATCGGCCCGCTCAGGTTGACGCCCGTGTTGCTTGCGATTTCGCGGACGTCATCGCAGATGTTGTCCAGGTCCTGCGGGCTCGTCCCGGCGAGACGGACACGTGCTTGCTGCATTTATTTCTCGTCGACGCTCATGACCTTGCCTGCCGCGATGGTCTGACCCATGTCACGGATGGCGAAGGAACCGAGTTCCGGGATCTCGCTGGCCGGCTCGATGCTGAGCGGTTTCTGCGGACGGATGGTGACGACCGCGGAGTCGCCGGACTGGATGAAGTCGGGGTTCTCCTCGGCGACGTCGCCGCTCGAGGGATCCATCTTCTTGTCGATCGACTCGATCGTACACGCGACCTGCGCGGTGTGGGCGTGGAAGACCGGGGTGTAGCCGGCCGTGATGACCGAGGGGTGCTGCATGACGACGATCTGAGCCTGGAAGGTCTCGGCGACCGTCGGCGGATCGTCGGCCGGGCCACAGATGTCGCCGCGGCGGATGTCGTCCTTGCCGATGCCGCGGACGTTGAATCCGACGTTGTCACCGGGTTCGGCCTTCGGGACCTCCTCGTGGTGCATCTCGATCGTCTTCACTTCGCCGCCCACGTCGCTGGGCTGGAAGGAGACGTTGTCGCCGATGTTCATGACACCGGTCTCGATACGTCCGACCGGGACGGTCCCGATGCCGGAGATCGTGTAGACGTCCTGAATCGGGAGTCGGAGCGGCGCGTCCGTCGGCGGCTCGGACTCCGGCAGGTCGTTGAGCGTCTCGAGCAGGGTACGACCGTCGTACCACGGCGTGTTGTCGGAGGTCTCGGCGATGTTGTCGCCCTCGAAGGCCGAGATCGGGATGAACGAGTCGTCGGCGACCTCGAAGTTGACCTGGTCGAGGAGCTGGTTGACCTCGTCGACGACGGAGTTGTAGTCGTCCTCGGAGTAGTCGACGACGTCCATCTTGTTGATGCCGATGATCAGCTTCTCGATGCCCAGGGTGCGCGACAGGAAGACGTGCTCCTGGGTCTGGGGCGCGACACCGTCGTCTGCGGCGACGACGAGGACGGCGTGGTCCGCCTGGGACGCACCCGTGATCATGTTCTTCACGAAGTCGCGGTGGCCAGGGGTGTCGACGATGGTGAAGTAGTACTGGTCCGTGTCGAACTTCTGGTGGGCGATGTCGATGGTGACACCACGCTCTCGCTCTTCGGCGAGGTTGTCCATGACGTAGGCGAACTCGAAGCCACCCTTGCCCTTCTCTTCTGCTTCTTCGCGGTGCTGTTCGATGACGTGCTCTGGGACGCTCCCTGTCTCGTACAGGAGTCGACCCACGAGCGTACTCTTCCCGTGGTCAACGTGGCCGATGATGGCCAGGTTCTGGTGTGGTTTGTCGCTCATTGTTGTAGCTCACGCGCAAAGGCGCTTATACCGGGGATGTTGTCCGGATGTGGTTAAAACCATTTCGAAACCCGCATGAGCGGACCCCGACGCCGTCGTGCGGTTTGCGAGGTGTTCACACGAGGGGAGCCCGATCGCACCGCCGACCGGCCAGGTCGACGGCGAGTTGGCCAGTAAGGTATTCAGGCACCTGCCGTCCAACGTCACCAGCCGATTCGAGCTTACAGCGACGGCAACCGGCCGATGTCCGCGAGCACTGCAGTCGCCGTCTCGGGGCCACCAGCACCGGCGCCGCTGTTGTGTAACGTGCCCGCGTATTCGGTCTCGAACTGGACGATGTTTCGCGTCCCGCTGACCGCCAGCGGGCCGTGTTCGGGGACCAGCCGGGGACCGACGCTGACGCCCTCCCGAGTAGCTTCACCGACGAGACGGATCGTCTGCCCGTCTTCGGCGGCCAGCTCGAGCGCGCTCCGTGGCACGTCATCGATACCGGTCACGTCGGCATCCTCGAGCGAGAACCCGTCGTCCGCGAGGACGTTCGCCAGAATCACGAACTTCAGGGCGGCGTCCGTGCCGTCGACGTCGAACGACGGGTCCGCCTCGGCGACGCCCATACCCTGGGCCTCGGCCAGGACGTGCTCGTAGTCGAGTCCCTCGGTCGCCATCCGACTGAGGACGAAGTTGGCCGTCCCGTTGAGTACACCGCGAACGGCGGTCACGGCGTCCGGTGTCAGGTCCTCGATCGTCGAGCAGACCGGGATCGCCCCGCCGACGGTCGCCTCGAATCGAACGCGACCGGCACTTGCCCCGGCGAGTCGCTGTAACTCGTCATAACGCTCGGCGACGGGGCCCTTGTTCGCCAGGACGACGTGGCAGTCGGCGGCGAGCGCCCGTCGGGCGTGGCCGAATCCGGGCTCGGCGTCGCCGAGGGTCGTCGGCGTCGCCTCGATCAGGACGTCGTAGTCGACCTCGAAGATGGCCTCGGGCGCGGCGTCGCCGACCGGTTCGCCGCGCTCCTTGCGCGCCAGGGCCGACGCGACGTCGATACCGATATCGTCGGTCGTCGCGCCGGACGAATCGGCAGCCGCCTCACCGGACGAGCCAGCTGTCGCCTCACTGGTCGAGTCGGCAGGCGCTCCACCTGTCGAGTCGGCGACCATCGCACCGGTCGAATCGGCGATCCCCACGACCTGGTGGCCGTACTGGCCTGCCAGTTCGGCAACCGAGCGGCCGACGGAACCGGCACCGGCGATCGCGAGACGGTGGCCGGCCATTACGACCGACCCCCGATGAGCGGCTCGACGACGGTGAGGTCCTTCTCGGCGGCGACCTCGCCGACCGCGGCGAGCGCGTCGGCGACCGAGTTGTCCTCGACGGCCAGTTGCAGGCGGGCGCAGGAGGCGCCCTCGGTCCCCTCCGGCGCGGCGAGCGAGACGTCGACGACCGAAGCTCGACCGAATGCCTCGATGCGGGCGAGCGTCTCAGAGAGGTCGGAATCGACCAGGTGTCCGATCAGCACGACGTTGACCGTTCGGTCGTAGCGTCGCTCCCCCGCCTGGATGATCGGGACGCCCGCCGCCTCGAGACGCTCGACCAGTCCGTCGAACTGCGCGGGCGGACACGACAGGTCGATCTCGACCGGAATCGTCCCGCGCGGCGTTCGTTTGTCACGCTCGTGGTGGATCGATCGCAGATTCGCGCCGTGCTCGGTGATCGGCCCGAGCGCGTGTTGCAATCGCCCCGGTTCGTCCTCGAGTTCGAGACGGATCGTGTACGCGGCGTGCTCGTCGTCGGCTGTCGACCGTACTGTCGTCGCACTCCCGCCGTTCTCGTCACTCATCGACGTCACCACGGTTGCGAGCACCGCCACGGGGCTCCATACGGTCACGGACGAGGGTCGGTCCTAAAAGCGTGTAGTCCGACTCAAAATTGGCCGGCGATAGCCGATGGGCCGGGTGCGTGCGAAATCACACGAAGCGGCACTCACAGACGGGCGAGGGCCACAGACGAGTGGCAAGCACAGGTGTCGCGGTGGCGACTACAGGTGATCCTTCCCTGGGTTCGACGAGCCCCAGTCGCCGCGGCCACCTTCGGTTCGATCGATCCCCATGATCGACTCGGCTTGCTCTGGACCGCCGAGTTGCTCGCGCGCATCGGGGACCCTGATGGTGACGTCCTCGATCTCGTCCCACGTGAGGAGTTCGGCCTGGATGTTCCCCGTCGTCACGTCGCTGACCGAGCAGCCGCGACAGCCGCCACCGAGCTCGATCACGACTTCGCCGGTCTCGGCGTCGGCCGTCCTGACGGCGCTCGTCCCGCCGTGCATCTGGATGATCGGCATCTGCGTCGCGAGCCAGCGCTCGACGCGATCGCGAAGCGAGTCCGACGTCTCCGACTCGGACGCTGTCATACTCGACTGTAGGCAGTCCGAAAGGGAATACGTTGGGGTTTCCGTGGGAGCTTGCTGGACACCATCGAGGACCGTGGCGAAACCGGAAAGCGACGCTATTCCCGGACAACAATCGCCGACGCGTCGCCCGACCCGTCGGTGATCGCGCTGGCGAGTGCCCCGCGGAGCACGACCGACTCGCCGAGTGTGGCCGGGGTGACGGCTGGAACGTTCGAGATGACCGCCGTCTGGAGACGCTCCCGGATCGGGTCGATCACGAGTTCCGGGTTGTTCGTCGCGACGGCCCCGCCGATCGAGACGACCATCGGAGCGACCGCGTGGACCAGCGTCGCGATGCCGATCGTGTTCCAGTCGGCGACCCGGTCGATCACCCGCGCTGCGAGCGGGTCGGAATCGGCGGCCGCGAACACGGTCGCCGCATCGAACTCGTCCGATTCGAGTGGAAGGGCGGTCTCGAGGTCGGACCGACGTGCGAGTTCTCGCGCGTACGTTGGGATTCCGCGGCCGGAACAGTAGGCTTCCCAGTGGCCCGCCCGGCCGCAACCGCAGGTGAGCGCCCCATCGGGATCGACGACGATGTGGCCGATCTCGCCGGCGTTTCCGTCCCATCCGGAGAGGACCGAGCCGTCACAGCAGATGCCGGCCCCGATCCCCGACGAGATCGTCACGTAGCACATGTCGTCGGGGTTTCGCGCGGCGTAGAAGCGTTCGCCGATGACACCCGCCGTCGCGTCGTTGTGCAGGGCGACGTCGTCGACGGCGACGAGCCGTTCGACCGGACCGGTGAGCGGGATACGATCGATCGAATCGGGCAGGTTCGCCGGGTCGACCACGGCCCCCTCGGCGAGGTCGAACGGCCCGATCGAGCCGATCGCGGCGTCTTCGATGGCGGTTGGCTCGATCCCGGCGTCGGCACACGCGTCCCGAAGGGTGTCCAGCACGGCTTCCGTGACGTCGATTCCGGTGGGTCCCTGCGGCGTCCGCCGACGGCTGGTCGCGATCGGCTCGCCGGCGTGGTCGCCCACGATCGCACGGACGTTGGTCGCGCCGAGATCGACGCCCGCGAAGTAGGTCATCCAGTGACTCGAACGCCGGCTACGTACTTAACGCCACAGACCGCAACGGAAGCGACCGGACGACCCGGGCACGCCGATTCGGTCCGGGGGACGGACACGGTGACAGCGAGCGCTGCCGGTGACGATCCAGTGACCGACGGTATGCGCCAAAACCTATAGGTTTCCGCCAGTCGTCGTCTCGAGCCATGACGCCGGAGCGCCGAAGGACCGACCCCCGTGGCCGGGCCGAGTCGACCGTCGCGGACGAATCGGAACCGATCGGCGCCCGGGCCGGAATCGCTCGCGAGTCGGTTCGCACCGACGGTGGCGACGCCCAGTCGGACGGCTTCGCGTCTCATCCCGACCCACTCGTCCACGTCGACGCCGACGGTCGAGTTATCGCGATGAACGAGCGGGCACAGATCCTCTTCGGTGACGAACTGTCCGTGGGTTCACCAGCCACGGCGTCGCTCGCTGGGGCGGCCGCGGGCGACGTGATCGAACGGGAAGTGGCAGGGGCCACTCGACAGTTCGAAGTGTACATCGTCGCGGGTCCAGCCCATCGTGTCGACGAGCAGCGAGTGCTTCACGTTCGACCAGTCGACGGATCGACCAGTCACGAGATGGAAGCGACCGAGGCACCAGAATCGGTCCCGAGCACCAGTACCTTCGAACAGTACGAGACCATCATGCAGGTGCTCCCGGATCCAGTCTACGCGACCGACGAGACCGGCACGCTCACGTTCGTCAATCGGGCCTTCACGGAGCAATTCGGCATCGACCGGACGGCTGTCACCGAGTCGGAGATTCACTTCGCCGAGATCACCACCGACGACGGTGCCGCGTCCATCGTCGAGACCCTTCGAACCCTCCTCGACGACGGTGACCCCACTGCCCGGAAGACGATCGAGAGCGTCGTCGTGACGGCCGACGGCCGGCATCTCACGGTCGAGAACTCGCTCGCACTCAGACCGACACACGACGGGTTCGCCGGCGCAGTCGGCGTGTTGCGCGACGTCACCGAACGCCAGCGCCGCGAGGAGATCGTTTCCGTCATGGACCGCGCGCTCAGGCACAACCTCCGCACGAACGTCAACATCATCTCCGGTTACGCCGAGACGCTCGAACCCGTCGTCGACGACGAGCATCGTGAGGCACTCCGGACGATCAAACGATCCGCCACGTGGCTCTCAAAACTCGGTGAGACGATACGGACGCTCGAACGCTCGATCGAAACGGCTCCCGACGGGACCCACCGTGTCGACGTCGAGCGACTCGTCACCGACTGTGTCGACTGGGCCCGCGAGCGACACTCGTCGGCCTCGATCGACGTCACCATCTCGAGTTACGGCGAACTCGACGTGGGCGATCCGATCGAGATCGCCCTTCGAAACGTCATCGAAAACGCCATCGTCCACAACGACGCCGCAGCACCGACCGTGAACGTCTGGGTTGGTGACGCCCCGCAAGAGGGCTGGGTGGAACTCACCGTCGCGGACGACGGCCCGGGAATCCCCGAGACGGAACAGGCGGTCGTCCTCGGGACGGCGATGCCGACGCAACTCGCTCACGGGAGCGGGCTCGGCCTCTGGTTGACCTCCTGGATCGTCCAGGTGTTCGACGGTGAGATGGATATTCAGGCAAACGACCCGACCGGCAGCGTCGTCACCCTCACGCTTCGGCGCGCACGGAATGCGTCCGACTGATACGTCCGAATAACACGTCTGAGTGAGTCGAACGCGATCAAATCGAGCGAGGGCACCACTCTGACTAGACGACGCGGGTCCAGTCGAGCGGCTGACGCGGGTCCAATCGAGCTACTCCTTCGGTGTGACCTGGACTGGCGAACCGGTCACTCGAGTCGACGGTGGAGCTGGTCGACACGCTCACTGTACATCGCGAGTCCATACTCCTGGATCACCCCGTTCGCGACGCTGAGCGAATTCGCCGCCTCGCCGGGCCGGTCGGTGTCGAGTTCGAGTGCACACCGCGCCAACAGCGTCTCACAGCGGTCGACGACTGCACCGAGTGCCTCCTGCGCCTCACACGCCTCGTCGAGTGCTCGCTGGGCCGCCTCGAACGCACCACACCGCCGGCAGGCACGGCCGTACCGGGTGCTGGCCCGTGCTGCGAGGACGCGTTCGTCCGCCTCGTCAACGACGGTCCGGGCCAGCGACGCGAGTTCGTCTGCGGAGTCACGTTCGGGATCGGCGAGCCGGTCAGCGATCGCTTCGAGACGATACGTCATCGCCGCAACGTCGGCTCCGCCGTCGGCCGAGAGCGACGCGGCGGCCTCGTGGTGGGCCAGCGCGTCGGTCACCTCGCCTGTCGATCTGGCGACCAGCCCGAGTGCGTTGCGTGCTGCGGCGACCCGGTCGTCGTTGCCGAGGTCGCGAGCCAGCGAGAGTGCACGTTCGGCGTCCGCGCGTGCGTTCTCGAACTCGCCGGCACAGCGGTTGATAGCCGCCCGAGCCGTGTACGCGAGAACGAGCCCGTCCGACGCACCAAGCCGGTCGAACGCGTCGATGGCCGCCTGACACCGACGGAACGCGAGTCCGAGGCGACCCCGCTCTGTCAGGACTTGCGACAGGTTCGTCCGGGCTTTCGCCGCCCGTTCGTCGCGCCCACTATCCATCGCCGCGTCGATCGCGGCCTCGTACGAATCCGTCGCCAGCGCGAGGTCGCCGCGCGCGTACTGGAGTTCCGCCTGGTTCAGGAGCGAGTCGGGGAGCGTCTCCAGGTAGCCGTACTCCCGTTGAATCGCGAGGGCCCGATCGTTTGCCGCGAGCGCGTCGTCGAGTCGACCGCTCCGGCGGTACACGAGCGCGAGGTTCGTCAGTGACTTTGCCCGGAGGTTCGGATCGTCGAGTCGGTCGAACGCCGCCGCGGCCGCCGCGAGTTTCGCTTCGGCGCACTCGATCTCCCCGGTCATGCCCGCGAGCGTCCCGCGATCGTGGTCGGCAAGCGCCAGGAGCGAGTCGTCCGCTGCATCTGCGGCGACGGCAGCCTGCTGTTCGAACGCATCCCGTGCGTCGGCCAGTTCGCCGCGCTGAATCAAGCCCCAGCCCAGCACGCGATGTAACCGACACCGATCGGCGGCCGGGACGTCGTCGGTGACTGCGCCGAGTCCGGCCGTCGCCGTTTCGATGCCCCGGTCGACGTCACCGCGTTTGACCAGAATCTCCGCCAGCCGGTGGTGCGCCCGAGCCGAATTCGTCGCGTCGGTCGCGCCGTCGCGGGCGGCGACGAAGTGCTCGGCAGCCAGTTCGTACTCACCCCTGACGAATCTGGTCTCACCCAGCGCCAGTTGCAGGTCGGCGACGCGTCGTGTCTCGTCGATCTGGGTCGCGAGATCGAGTGCGCGCTCGTACAGTTCGATCGCGTTCGACCCGGCGTAGCGACGATGCGCCCGCTGCGCCGCTCGTTCGAAGTACTCGATCGCACGTGAGGAGGCGTCGGCTTCCGCACAGTGGTGGGCGATCGTCGCCGGCGGGGCGTCGGTGTCGACGAGCGCGTCAGCTGCCCGTCCGTGGAGTTCTCGACGCCGGTCCGGAGCAGTCGAATCGACGACCGTCTCTCTGACGACCTCGCTCGGGAAGGTGAGCGTCTCGCCGTCGTCGGTCCGATCGAGAAACCGTGCGTCGACGAGCAGCCGAACGTACGCGGAGACGTCCGATTCGGGGAGCGACACGATCGACCGAAGGACGTCCGGCTCGATCCTGTGTCCGAGGATGGCTGCAGCCTCGATGACCGCCCACCCGGCGTCGTCGAGCGGTTCCAGCCGGCGCTCGATCGCCCGTTCGGGAGCTGCCGGAAGCTCGAGCGAGGTGGCTGGTCCAGCCGAATCGGCCGCTGCAGTCGGGTCCGTCGTGGCACCGGATTCGGCCAGCCCGGCGAGGGTTTCGGCGACGAACAGCGGGTTCCCACCCGCCGTCTCGTGTATCCGATCGACGAGCTGAGTCGAGACGTCCGGTCCGCGGGCGAGTCTAACGAGCCGAGCCGTCTCCGCGCGCTCGAACGGTTCGACGACCTGGTCGTCGATCCGGACGTCCGTCGACAGGCGGGCTCGCATCGCCGCCAGCGGTGCGGCGTCGCCGACTGCCCGCGGCCGGTAGACACCGACGAGCATGAGTGGATAGACCCACGCGGCACTCGCCGTTGCGATTCGTTCGAAGAGTGCGAGCGTCGACGCACCGGCGTTGTGGAGGTCGTCCACGACGAGGAGGGTCGGTCGATCGATCACCCGATCACAGACTGCGTCGGCCACGTGTCCCAGCAGCCCCGATCGACGGGCGGCAATCGACGCACCGTCGTCGAGCGTCGCTGCTGGCGGATCGATCAACGCGTCGGGAACCGGTTCGTCGAACGCACGGTCGATCGCTCGTCTGAGCGGGCCGTAGGGTTCGTCTGCGTCTCGCGAACAACGGGCGCGACCGACGGCGACGTCCCGCTCGCGAGCCTGTTCGATCACGCGGGCGCACAGTGTCGATTTGCCCACGCCCCGGTCGCCGGTGACGAACAGCGTTCGACCACCGCGACGATGAATCGACGACAGGGCCGAGTACAGGAACTCAAGTTCCGCTTCGCGACCCACGAACCGCGTCTCGTCCGGTTCTCCGCCATCGTTCGGTTCCACCGGTCGTGGCGGGCTATACACGTCGTTCTCTTGCCAGTCGATTCCCGCAGCTGGCTGGTACTCCTCCCGGTCCGTATCGGGCGGCGAGTCCAGCGTCCGCCGGACGTCACGGGCTCGTGCTCGCCCACTATCGGTGAGTTCGTAGACGGTTCGCTCGTACCCGGCCGCCGTCCGCTGGACCGTCTCCGTGAGGAAGCCGTCCGTGACGAGCCCCGTCAGCGCCTCGAAAACACCGAGGCGGCTGCTGATGTCCGCCGGGTCGATGCCGATGCCGGTGGCGATATCGACCGGGGCAGCAGGCGACTCGGTCTCGGCCCGGGAGCCATCGTGCTCACTGGCGGGGTCCGCTGCCAGATAGAGGCAGACGAGATCGGCCAGCGAGTGATCCATACGACCGCATATCACACCCCTCGATAATGAAGGTGACCGCCACGGGCTGGCTAGAGCGACCCGGCTCACGCTCCCGTCCACTACACCTAACCGACCCGACGGCGAAGCGATCGTATGGACGGACCCGAACTCGACGGACGGACGGTGCTGGTGACCGGAAGCGGGCGGGGGCTGGGGCGAGCGATCGCCCTCGCCGCGGCCGAGCGCGGCGCTCGCGTCGCCGTCCACTACCACACGAGCGCCGACGCTGCGGCGGCCGTCGCCGAAACGGCCGACGAACGCGGCGCACCGGCGACGGCCACCGTCCAGGCGGACGTCACCGACCCCGACAGCGTCGACGGCCTCTTCGCGACGATCGAATCCGAACTGGGACCGGTCGAGTGTCTGGTCAACAACGTCGGTGACTTCGCCCCGGACCACTGGGCCGACATCGACGTCGACACCTGGCAACGCGTCTTCGATACGAACCTCACCGCGACCTGGCTGTGTGCAAAACGAGCGCTCCCCGCGATGCGCGATCGGGCGTTCGGCCGGATCGTCAACGTCGGGTACGCCTCCGCCGAAAAAGGACTCGTCAACCCGAAGAATTTCCCGTACTTCGCGGCGAAAGCGGGCGTCCTCATGTTCACCCGAATGCTCGCCGCCGACACCCAGGACGACGGCATCACCGTCAACGCCGTCTCACCCTACGTCGTCGAGAACTCCGCGGAGTTCCCCGACGAACTGCCCCGCGGCCGGCCCGCCAGTTTCGACGACGTCACGCGGCCGATCCTGTTCTTCCTCGACCCCGCAAACGAGTACGTCAGTGGCGAAAATATCGAGGTCGACGGTGGCTGGCTCCCCGAGAACGTCTGACCGCGAGTGAACGGAGTGAACGAGCGGCTTTTTGGTCCAGATTTTTGCCCGAGCGGTCGCGAGGGAACCGAGCGACCCGAGCGGGAAAAAGGTGGGTGTAGAACCTCGAGGTGGACGGTGGTTGGCTCCCCGAGAACGTCTGACCGCGAGTGAACGGAGTGACCGAGCGGCGTTTTTGTCCAGATTTTTACCCCCGAGCGAGTCAGTAACGCGCTCAGAGAAGCGTCTCGCGAAACGCTCGGAGCAGGCGTTCCTCGCGGTCGGCTACGGCGTGGATCGCCTCGCTCGCCTCGGTCAACAGCGCCTCGAATTCGGGCTCGTCGGCGCTGTCGAGTTCGCTCGCGGTCTTCAGCGTGGCGCCGATGTCGGTCCAGTCGTCGGCGACGGCTGCCGTCCGCTCGGACAGGGCCGGGTCGAGTTCGTCGAGTTTGGGAACCATCCGGTCCAGGAACCTGGCGTAGAGGCAGCGGAAGGTGCCGCCGCCCGTCCCGCGGCGTTCGACGTTCTGGTAGGCGAAGCGGGCCGTCCACTGGGGATCCGGGAGCGAGGACCACGTCGGGACGTCGTCTGCCAGTGCACGAATTCCCGCGACGCCGTGGGTCGCTGGACCGAGCGGACGATCGACCGCCTCCGGTTCGAGAGCGTAGGTGGCCGTCTGTGTGATCGCCGCTCGCGCGGCCGTCGGCAAGTCGACCGTCGGTTCCGGGTCGGTGACGACGAGATGGCGGTAGCCCAGTTCGAAGACGGCCTCGGAAGCCATCGCCGCGCGCAGGTCCGCGAGCGGGATCCGCTGGAGGTCGTCGAACTCGCTGTCCGAGAGGACGACCTCGTCGCCGTCGACCGCGACGACGAGCAGCGTGTGCGGGGCGAAGTGCGTGTCCGTGCCGAAGTACGGGAGGTGGTAGATGTCGGTGTAGACCAGCACCGGGTCGCCCGCGGCCGTCTGCGTGCGGAGTCGGTCGACGATCGCGTTCCAGCGGTCGGCGTCCACGGTGGAATCCGTGGCGACGCCGGGTTCGAAGAGGTCGAAGCCAATCCCGAGGTGGGAGAAGAAGGCGTCCTCGATCCAGAGTGGCCGGCCGAAGAAGCCGCGGTGAGGGCTCTCCGACAGCTCGAAGAATGTGAAGCCGAGACCCGACGCGAGGCCGAAGCTGGTCGGTTCGTCGCTGTCCCAGCCGTAGTGGGTCGCGAGATTGCGGAGCGAGGTCGACCCGCAGTGGTCGCCGGTGCCGTGGGCGTAGCCGTCGACGCGAGACATACGCCGACGTCGGAGGCCGATTCCGATAACGGTTCTGAAGCCCGATGACGGGATCGCACAAGTCAGCCCCTGACTCCCTGCGAGCCGCCCGTACCCGCCCGAATTAGGCACAGTTCAGCGCGACTCGGCCGGGTCGAGATAGCTGTGGTCGGTCAGGAGGTCGTGACCGACCCCGGGTTCGCCGTAGGCCTCGCAGTAGCCGGGTTCGTACTCCATCAACTGGAAGAGGACGCCGCCCGTCGAACGCGGGGAGACGAACGCCTCGCGGTACTTCTCGTGGTCGGCCCGGTCGACGACGCGCAGGTCGTGTTCGCGAAGGTGGGCGACGATGTCGTCGATGGCCGCGACCTCGAACGTGACGTGGTGGAAGCCGGTTCCGTTCCGATCGAGAAAGTCGGTGAGAAACGTGTCCGGGGCGGTCGGCTCGATCAGTTCGATCCGACTCAGGTCGCCCAGTTCGTACTGGATCCAGCGGAAGCCGTCTGCGGGTTCGTCGGCGATCAGCTCCCCGCCGAGAAGTTCGAGCACGGGCGCCAGCGTGTCGCGATCCTCGACGGCGATGCCGACGTGATCGACGCGAATACGAAGATCGCGATCGGGGTTGGCGGCTGTGCTATCGGGGTCGCCGTCTCCGTCTTCTGATGACGACGGCTCTGTCATGGCCACTGCAACGGACGGCATCGACAAGAAGATACCCCCGAAGCGGACATTCAAGGTGGTTCGGATCCAGTCACGGCTATGGACGAGGAGGTCTCTCCCGACCGCGAGGCGCTGATCAGCGACGACCCCTATTGTTCGTTGCTGGGCATCGAACTGGTGTCGATCGGCTCCGGCTCGGCGACCACCCAACTGTCGATCACCGAGGACCACCTGAACTTCCACGGGGTGCCCCACGGCGGCGCCATCAACTCGCTCGCCGACGCGGCCTTCGCCGCCGCCTCGAACGCCGACGGCGACGACGCGTTCGCCCTGGAGACGAACGTCTCCTTCCTCGAAGCCGTCGAGGTGGGGACGACGCTAACCGCGACCGCCCGGCGAACCCACGAGACCCGACAGACCGGCGAGTACGAGGTAGTCGTGACGCCCGATACCGAGGACGGCAGAGCAGACGACGAACAGGAGAGCGCTGGCGACCCCGCCACCGACGGCCGGATCGCGACGTTCCGTGGACGAGTGTACCGACCCTGACAGCCTCACAGCTACGCTATCGACGGGTACTGGACGGATTCGAAGAAGTCGATTCGAGACGGTGAGCGCGCCGACTGCGACTACCGGTGGTCGAAGACGCGCTGGACCTTACCAGTCTCCTGGCGCTCGATCTCGCCGTAGGGGACGACCGAGAGGTCGTCGACCGTGACGTCGAGTACCTCGTGCAGACGACGGTCGATCAGGTCGTGGATCTCGTCGGCGCTCTTCGTCGAGTCGACGTGGCGCTCGACGGTGATCTCCATCGTATCGAGCGTCCCCTCCCGGTAGAGGTCGATGCGGTAGTAGGGAGCCACGTCGTCGATCTCGATCATGAGTTCTTCGATACTACTTGCGTAGACGTTGACGCCGCGGACGATGAGCAGGTCGTCGACGCGGCCGCTGACGTTGTCCATCCGGACCGTGGTTCGGCCGCACGCACACTCGTCGTAGCTGAGGCTGGTGACGTCGCCGGTTCGGTAGCGGATGACGGGCAGCGCTTCCTTGGTGAGCGAGGTGAGCACGAGTTCGCCACGTTCCCCTTCGGGAAGCGGTTCGCCCGTGTCCGGATCGACGATCTCCGGGTAGAAGTGATCTTCCTGGATGTGCATCCCGTCCTGGGCCTCGGCACACTCGACGGAGACGCCGGGGCCGATGAGTTCCGAGAGGCCGTAGATGTCGATGGCGGTGACGTCGAGGGCGGCCTCGATCTCTTCGCGCATCGGGTCGGTGAACGGCTCGGCGCCGATGACGACGGTCGAGAGCGGCAGGTCCGTCGGATCGATTCCCCGGTCTTCGGCGGCTTCGGCAAGGTAGAGGCAGTACGACGGCGTGCTGCCGAGGGCGTCGACGTCGAGGTCCTGAAGGAGATCCAATTGCCCGGCCGTGTCGCCGCCGCCGGCCGGAATCACCGTCGCGCCGAGTTCTTCGATGCCGTCGTGAAAGCCCATCCCGCCGGTGAACAGGCCGTAGCCGTAGGCGTTCTGGAACGTCTGTCCCGGCTCGACGCCCGCGGCGGTCAGCGAGCGAGCCATCACGTCGCGCCAGACCTGAAGGTCGTTCTCGGTGTAGCCGACGATCTTGCGCTTTCCGGTCGTCCCCGACGAGGCGTGGATGCGCTGCACGTCCGCGTCGTCCACCGCGAACAGGCCGTCCGGGTACTGGTCTCTAAAATGTTCTTTCCGCGTGAACGGTAGCGCCGTGATGTCCTCGATCGACTCGATGTCGTCGGGCGAGATGCCGGCGTCGTCGAGCCGTTCGCGATAGAAATCGACGTGCTCGTAGGCGTGTCGAACCGTCTCTCGCAGTCGCTCGCTCTGTACGTCGGTCAGTTCGTCTCGTGGCGTGGCTTCGATATCCTGATACATTGGTCCTCAGTTACGCAGTCTGTCTCGTTCGCTCGCCGGCCGGGCCCCGAATCGGCGTCGAGCGTCGGTCGAATAGTTGCTCGTCGATTCTGTATATTGGTACCGATACGCGAAGGGGCTGCCGCCACCGGGCGACGACAGCCGACCGCTGGGGGTCTGCCATCGCCGACCGGATTGCTGACGCGCTCCCCAGGTCGGTAGCTGGGCGCGAGCGATCACAGCGACACCCCCAGATACCGGTCGAGAACGGCCTCGTCGGCCTCGAGTTCGCTGGAGCCGCCCTCCCAGACGATCTCGCCCCGATCGAGCACGTAGTTGCGGTCGGCCAGCTCGAGGGCGACGTGGACGTTTTGCTCGACGAGCAGGACGGTGATCCCGCGCTCGTTCAGATCGCGCACGGCGTCCATCACGTCCTGGACGATGTAGGGGGCGAGTCCCTCCGTCGGCTCGTCGAGCAGGATGCAGTCGGCCCCGCTGACCAGCGCGCGCCCGATCGTCAGCATCTGCTGTTCGCCGCCCGAGAGGGAGGCTCCGTCGTTGTCGGTTCGATCGGCGAGATTTTCGAACGTATCGAGCACCGCGTCGATCGAGAGGCCGTCGGCGTCGGTCGCACCGCCGTAGGCGGCGAGTTCGAGGTTCTCACGAACGGTGAGTTCCGGGAAGATCCGCCGCTCCTCGGGAACGAGCGCGATACCGCGTTTCGCCGTGTCGACCGCGTCGAGCCCGGTGATCGCCTCGCCGCGGTACTCGATCGACCCGGCGGTCGGTTCGACGATGCCCACGATCGATCGGAGCGTCGTCGTCTTCCCGGCGCCGTTACGGCCGACCAGCGAGACGACCTCACCCTCCCCGACGTCGAGCGAGACGTCCGTGAGGATCTGCGTCTCGCCGTAGCCGGCGTCGACGTTGGCGAGCGAGAGCATCGGATCGGGGCTCATTCGACCATCCCCCCGAGGTAGGCGTCCTGAACGGCCTGGTCCGCCGCGATGGCGTCCGGCGGGCCCGACGCGATGACTTCGCCCTGATTCAACACCGTGATGCGATCGGAGAGGTCCATGACGAGTTCGATGTCGTGTTCGATGAGCAACAGCGTCTGGTCCGCGAGCACGTCCTCGATCAGGTCGATCGTCGCCTCTGTCTCCTCGATGCTCATCCCCGCGGTCGGTTCGTCGAACAGCACGACCTGCGGGTCCGTCGCGAGCACCATCCCGATCTCGAGGCGGCGTTTGCCGCCGTAGTCGAGCGCGGCCGCTTCCTCGTCGCCCACGGACGCGAGGTCGATGCGATCGAGCACGTCGTCGGTACGGGCGTTGATCGTCTCGTGGCGGTCGGTCGGTTTGAACAGCGATTCGAAGAAGCCGTAGTCGTCGCGATGGACCGACTGGGCCGCCAGCCGAACGTTCTCGCGAACGGTGAGTTCCTCGAAGATGTTCAGGATCTGGAACGACCGGCCGAGTCCGCGGTGGACCCGCTCCTGGGGCGCGAGGTCGGTGATCTCCGTCCCGTCGAAGCGGATCGAGCCCTCGGTGACCGGCAGCGCACCCGAGAGTAGGTTGAACAGGGTGGTCTTGCCCGCCCCGTTCGGCCCGATGATGCTCCGGAACTCGCCCTGTTCGATCGAGAGATCGACGTCGTCGACGGCGGTGAACGCACCGAAGCGTTTGGTCAGGCCATCGGTTTCCAGCATTCGGTCGACGACAGACTCGTCTTCGGCAGGTGTCTCAGTTCGCGACATCAGTCACCATCCCCCGTCTGGATCTCTGCAGTCGGTTCCGGCTCGGTTTCGCGGCCTCGATCGGGGGCGAGCGCGGCGAGTTTCTCCGGGATGGAGACGAGTCCCCGCGGGAGAAAGATCACGAACAGGATGAAGACGGTACCGAGTAGTAGTCGCCACCGGTCGGTGTGATCCATGAGGAGTTCCTCCAGTCCGAAGAACGTGAACGCGCCGAGGATCGGCCCGTAGAGCGTTCCCATCCCGCCGAGCAGCACCATGACGACGACTTCGCCGGATTTCAGCCACTCGGTCGCTTCCGGGAAGACGGCGCCGGAGTTGAGCACGTACAGTGACCCCGCGAGCGTCGCGAAGATACCGCTGACGACGAAGGCGCGCCGTTTGTACACCGTCGGATTGTACCCGAGGAAGCGGACACGTTCTTCGTTCTCCCTGATCGCCTTGAGGACGCTTCCGAACGGTGACTGGAGCATCCGACGGGTGACGAGGTAGGCGACGACGAGCGACCCAAGGGCGATGTAGTAGAACAACTCCGTTCCAGTCAGGGAGAGTGGGCCGACGAACAGTGCGATCTCGTCGAGTTGGATGCCGACTCCACCGATCCCGTAATACGCTGAGAAGCCGAACAGGCCTTCGGACCCGCCGGTAAGTTCCCAGCCGAGCCAGCCATCGACGCTGGTCACGACGTTCGTGTATAGTTCAGCGAACGCCAGCGTGATCATCGCGAAGTAGACGCCGTGGACGCGGACCGAGAGAAACCCGACGGCCCAGGCGACCGCCGCACCGACGACGAGCGCGACGCCGACGGCGACGAGCGCTGACTCGGTGCTGTGTACCAGCACGACCGCCGAGACGTACGCCCCAAGTCCCCAGAACAGCGCGTGGCCAAGGGACACGAGGCCGGTGTAGCCCATCACGAAGTCGAGCGCGAGGGCGAACAGTCCCCAGAGCAGGATCCGCACCAGCAGCGTCACGTAGTACGTCGAGAAGACCGATCCGGCTAGCAACGGCACTATCGCCAACAACACGAGGACTCCGACACCCAGTTTGAGGCGAGCGCCATCCGAAAGGAGTCCGCCTCCGGTTCCGGTCAGGAGTTCGCCGCCACCTTCCTCGAACTCGGTGCCGAACAGGCCTCGCGGGCGGACCATCAACACGCCGATCATCAGGAGGAAGATCACCATTCCCTCCAGTTCCGGGGCGTACGGGCGCAGAATCGACTCCTGCAGAACACCGACGGAGAGGCCACCGACGACGGCGCCGCGAAAGCTCCCGAGGCCACCGATGACGACGATGACGAACGCCGGAATGATGATCTGGGTTCCCATCTCGGGCGTGACACCCGATCGACTCCCCAGGATGACGCCGGCAACTGCGGCCAGCGCCGCGCCGAGACCGAAGATGAGCGAGTAGTAGCGGTCGATACCGATCCCGAGGTTCTTGACCATCTGGCGGTCCTGGGCTCCCGCCCTGATGATCAGCCCGAAGCGCGTGTAGGTGAGTATAGCCCAGACGGCGGCTGCGATCGCACTCCCGATGACGATGATGAAGAAGTTGTAGACGCTGAAGGCCCGGCCGAACAACGGAACGGTCCCGCTGATCACATCCGGGGTCGGCAGCGTCTGTGGACTGGTTCCCCAGACCAGATAGATCAGGTCGTTGATGACGATCACGAACCCGAACGTCAACAAAATGTGATACAACGGATTCCGCCCGTACAGCGGCTGGACGGCGTATCGCTCCATCGCGACGCCGATCACGCCGACGATCAGCGGCGCGACGAGGAGGGCCGCGACGAACCCCAAGCCGCCGCCCAACACGCCACTGGTGACGCCCAGCACGGAGATCGCGAAGAACGCCCCCAGCGCGAATAGCTCGCCGTGGGCGAAGTTGATGACGTGCATCACGCCGAAGATGACCGAGAGACCGGCGGCGAGGAGCACGTAGATGAACCCGCGGGTCAGGCCATCCAGCAGTTGCTGTAAATGCTCGGGACCGAGGAATCCGACGACTGCACCGTCGACGAACGACTGTGTAATAGCTCCTCCCATCGTGACGATCGTTACAGCGTACAGCCGGTGTCCTCACATGCCGGTGCGGCCTCCTCGCCATCGAGTTCAGTCAGCAGGTCCACGTCGGCGACCTCGCCGCCGCCAGACGGGGCAACGTTCTCGGCCATCCAGACCGGGTTCGTCGCCTGCTGGTCGCACTCGCGGAGCGTCACGTCGCCGAAGATGGACTCGTAGGTCATCCCGGACAGCGTCTCTCTGACGACGCTGGGATCGCGGGAACCCGCCTCCTGAATCCCCTGCGCGACCATCATGATCGAGCCGTAGCCGACGCGGGAGAAGTTGTCCGGTTGGGCGTCGTACTCGGCCTCGTAGTCCGAGACGAACTGCTGGTTCGTCCCGGTTTCGAGACCGGGAACGTACCGTGTCCCGCTGTAGATGCCCTGGGCGGCCTCGGTCGCGCCCCCGCGGACGACGGCGAACGAACCCGTCGTCGTCACGATCGGGATCTCCTCGTGGAGACCACGCTCGTAGGCCTGCAGGAGGAAGCGGATGAGGTGACCGCCGGTCGCGCCGACCACGAGCGCGTCAGCGTCGGCCGCGTTGTCGGACAGTTGCGTGATGAACGCCTCGAAGTCGGTCGCACTCTCCGCGGGTTCGACGGTCAGAACCTCCTCGTAATCGTCGGTCTGTTCCTGCATCCGCGAGCCGAACTCCTCACCGACGGACTCGCCGTAAGCGTAGTCCGCGAGCGAGTACATGATGCTGCTCCCGAGGTTCTCAGCGGTCCACTGGGCCATCACTTCGGCGATCTGGGCAGTGGATGTCTCGAAGCGGAACACGTACTCGTTGCACTCCTGCCCGGTGATCGAGGTGTCCGCCGCACCGGGCGTGTAGATGACTTCGTTCTGTTCTGCGATGCCGTTGATCGCGAGGGCGACCGAACTCGAGATCGCCCCAGTGAGGAACTGCGCCCCGTCGCGCTCGATCGCCTGATTCGCGGCCTGAATACCGTCCTCCGCGTTGAGCTGGGTGTCGTACTCCTCGTACTCGATCTCGAAGTCGAACTCGTCACTCGCGTTGATCTGTTCGATTGCCAGGCGCTCGCCCTGATTTCGCTCCTCGGCCAGGTCGGCGAAGTCGCCGGTGAACGGTTCGAGAACGCCGAACTGGACCGTGTCGAAATTTTCGTCGTCACCATCGTCGACCTCGTCTGGATCGCCAACGCACCCGGCCAGGGCCGAAACGCCGGCGACGCCCGCCGCTTTCAGCACGGATCGCCGTCGATGATTTGTGATATCACGTGGCATAGGACACGGAGATACGGAGAATACCAACTCCAATAGTCTGTTCCCACTATATAACAGGGTTTTAAATATTGTATCCGGAATTTTCGATGCCCAATACAATCACCAGGAATTACAGCCGTCAGAGACAGCGATTCCGGATTTGAAGTGTGAATCACGACTTTGCAAAGATCCTTGACAGTCCCCGTCGAACGTGCCGGTGAGATGTCCGCAGACTCTTCGACGACCTACGAGCAACTCGCCGAGTTGAGTGCCGACGAGCCGACGCTCATCGAGGGGCTCCCAGGTCACGGACTCGTCGCCTCGATCGCGGTCGATCTGCTCAACGACCAGCTCGATCTCACGCACTGCGGGAACATCACGTCCGACGCGTTCCCGCCAGTCACCACGTTCGACGAGGGATTCGTCCAGGACCTCGTCCGGGTGTACGGCTGTGGTCATCCGGCCGTCATGACACTGCAGAGCGACCTGACGATACCCGAGACAGCCTACGAACCACTCAGTCGATGCGTGATCGAGGACGTCGCGAGCGAGATTGGTCGAGCGATCTTCATCGCGGCCGCTCCGGCGAACTCCGAAGAGCAACTGGGCGAGGTGACGGCGATCGCGACGACCGAGGCGATTCGCGACGAACTCGAGGCGGCCGACATCGAGATGGCCGACGAACGCGGCGTCGTCGGTGGCGTCACGGGTGCACTCGTCAGACAGTGCTACCAGGCCGGCGTGCCCGCCGCGTTGCTCGTCGTTCGCGCCCACCCACAGCTGCCCGATCCCCGCGCCGCGAAGTCCGTCGTCGAAAACGCGCTCGAACCGCTCGTCGACTTCGACGTCGACACCACGCCACTCGACGAACAGGCCGAAGAGATTCAACAGCGCATGCAACAGGTCGCGGATCAGTTCCAGCAAGCCCAGCAGGCAAACGGGCAAGAGGCGACCAACGAGCGACAGTTCCGGTCGAAGGGCTCCGGCATGTACCAGTAGCGGCGACAAGCGACATCCTCGACGGGCCGGATCGTCGGCAACTCGACGTGCAGAACCGATGCCAACCAAGAGGAGACGGTGTCACGACCACTGGCCGCGAACCCTGTCCGGCCTCACTCCGAATCCGACGGTTCGGGCGGGACATCCGTTCCGGCTGATTCGTCCGTTCCGACAGACTCGCCCATTCCGGCTGAATCGTCCATCCCGATGTCCTGGCCCTCCTTGATCGCCTTGGCCTGCTCTTCCATCGCTTCGACGTCCATTTCGGCCTCCGCGTCGATCTCGCCGATCATCTCGGCGATGTCGTCGAGGCCGATCAGTTCGCGGGTCTCTTCGTCGAACTCCAGACTGTCGAGCGTGCCGTCGTCCGTGGCGACGTCGCTGCCGGTCAGGTGCTTGCCGTAGCGACCGACGAGCGAGGACAGTTCCTGCGGGAGGACGAACGTCGTGGACTCGCCCTGGCCGATCTCC
>JGI2924J29684_1078200_pt1 | contig 35336 bp, 31 predicted proteins | sample BenlonsequencITS_FD_29684 | JGI IMG/M metagenome (IMG submission 29684)
GTGTGCGATTGGTGGAAACCTTGCATTCCCCGATGCGCCAGCCGCTGGTTATTACCTCCACGCTGCCACATTACATCGGTGCGCTCGACGTGCTGATTGTCATCACCGACAACGGTGCAGATGAAAAAGCGCTCAAGGCACTCATCACGGCGTCGCAGCGGGGCGTGGCCACGCTGCTCATTGGCCCTAGTTCGGGCCCGCTTATCGACGAATCCCCCCAGGACACCTTCGTCCTTCCCACCTTGCCCACGGCCGCAGGCTTGTCGCCTGCCCGCATCGTGGCGTCGATAAGCACTCTTTTAGATCTTTTAGAAGCAGACCCCAGCATTATTTCCGACCGCTTGGAACACCTCGCCGACTGCATTGATGAGGAAGTGGAATCGCTATCGCCGGAACGTGACGAACTAGTCAATCCCGGCCGAAAACTGCGCGCATACGTAGATCACGCACGGATCGTGCATACCGGCCGAACTGATGTGGGACTCGCGATTGCCAACGTTATCGCCCCAATCTGGACCCGACGAGGCCTGGTATCAGCCGTGCTGGATTTTCCCGAGCTCATGGAATCATTGCCGGAACTCCGCGGACCCGAGCCAATTACCGACGATATATTCCATGACCCATTCATAGATGACGAACCCGGGGTGGTACCGTTTAGGGCTGTTGTCTGGGCCGAAGAGGAACCCGGAATCCCCGATGCCATGGCGCAAAGCTGCGACGGACCTAGCAAAGGGGCGCTGACACAAGCACTGCGTTTGCTGGTGCGCGGACAGTCAGCCACGACCTATTCCATTGAAGAAAAGGACTTGTAAATGGAGCTATTGGAAGGCTCACTGCGCACCTACCCATGGGGTTCAAGAACACTGATCGCTGATCTCAAAGGCGAAGAATCACCATCGTCTCGCCCAGAGGCCGAAGTCTGGTTCGGTGCCCACCCAGGATCACCATCAACCATCGGTGGAAACGCACTCAACGAAGTCATCGCAGCGAACCCCGAAGAAGCATTGGGCACGCGTGTTGCCGAAGCGTTTGAAAATGAGCTTCCATTCCTCCTCAAAATCCTCGCAGCGGGAGCACCCCTATCACTGCAGGCCCACCCATCGCTGGAACAGGCCCGTGAAGGATTCGCCCGCGAAAACTCAGCAGGAATTGACCTCGGCGCACCGAACCGCAACTACCGCGACCCAAACCACAAGCCAGAGCTGATCGTTGCTCTCACGGAATTCATCGCGATGGCAGGCTTCCGCCCACTGCGGAACACCCTCACCATTTTCGACGCCCTCGCCTGCGAACCCCTCGACCGCTACCGCAGCATGCTCACCGTCGACAACGAGGAAGAATCCCTCCGCGCACTGTTTACCACCTGGATCACCATCCCCATCGGTAAACGACACGAACTCATCGATGCCCTCATCAGCAACGCCCACACCTACCTTGAGGCAAGCGATCGTGACGAGGACATCGCATTCGTGCTCTCACACATCATCGAGCTCAACGAACAGTACCCCGGCGATGTCGGCGTTCTGGGTGCTCTGCTGTTGAACTTCTACAAACTTGCCCCAGGCGAAGCCCTCTACCTCGACGCCGCAAACCTTCACGCATACATCAGCGGCCTCGGCGTAGAGATCATGGCGAACTCCGACAACGTGCTCCGCGGTGGACTGACATCCAAATACGTCGACGTCCCGGAGCTTGTGCGCGTGTTGGATTTCAACTCTTTGGAAAACGCTCGCGTGGACGTTGAAGAAGACGGTGCAACGACCCACTACCCAGTTCCAATCAACGAATTCCAACTCGATCGCGTTGCAGTTCAGGGCGAAGCAGAAGCCAACCACGATGGTCCCATGATTGTTCTGTGCACCTCCGGAACTGTTTCCTTGGAAGCAGGGGAGAAGACCCTCGAAGTAGCAGCAGGTCACGCCGCATGGGTTCCAGCAAACGACCCAACCATTGCGATGCGTTCTGAGGACGCAGAAGTATTCCTCGCTAGGGTTTAGATCTTTTTAGATTAAAATCATGCGCCCCGCCAGAACTTGGCGGGGCGTAAATCTATTTTCTGCTCGGATTGGCTGACGGGGCGTGTCTGCTGCCGTCAAAATCTGGATTCGGTTGGGGAGCCTCTGCACAACCGTCCTATATGGCCAAAACTAAAAAGCTCGAGGCTTTTGGTCACCTAGTTTGGTCTGGCTCAAAACTTGCATCTGTACCCAAATATTAGTGCCTCTCAGAATCGCCTGTAAGAGCTTAGAAACCTTGTGGTGGCACTTACACGCATTGCCACTTTTCGACCTCTTGAACGCCCTTCTAAATGCACGTGAAATTCAGGTCGAAGTGGTTTAGCTCGTGGCAGTTGGTTCCACAGAGTTAGCTACAGAATTGGATGTTGTGTCAGCTGGTGCGCTTGGTGTTGCGTTTGGCGTCGCATCAGTAGTTGAACCGGCTGGCTGATCCGGATTGAGAGGAGCAGTAGGTTCCTCTACGAAATCGGTAGGTGGCGTATCAGACTCATCTGGTTGGGGAGTGCTTGTTGAATCATCGCTCGTTGGCGGGGTGGACGGAGCTACCGGATCGGTTGTCTCAATCGGATCGGTTGTCTCAATCGGATCGGTGGGTTCCGTAGGTTCAGAAGGTCCAGTTGGGTCTACCGGATTTGTAGGTTCGGTTGGCCTGTCTGGGCTCGACGGTTGTGTAGCAGCAGTTGACTCATCACCAGGTTCACTAGGCTCGTTTGACCTGGAGGTGATTTGAGTCGGGCTTGCCGATCCTGCTGAGGAGGGAGAACTCACCCGAGAGGTGGTAGTTGGAGAACTGCCAGAAGGGGTTAAACCGGAGCTTCGGCCATTGTCTGGACGCACAAAAGCATTCGGTGGAAGATATGGATCTTCGGTGTTGATGGGCGCCAAAGTTTGGTTTTCTAGGTCAGGTTCCGCCTCTTTGGTCTCTGTATTACCTGGGGAATCGTACCTAGCCTGGGTTTGGGTGGTAGACGTAGTAGTAGACGTGGCAATATCAGAGGTGGGTCGGCTTGGGCTGGACATCTGCCAGACCATAAAACCCAGGGCGGTGGCGGCTAAACAGCCGGCGACGATGAAGACGAGGGCTCGTCGAGTTTCTGTTTTCATCGTGGTTCACCTCCGAAGTGCAGTAGTTGTCTGAAAACTGGAAAATAACAAGTCAATAACAAACGCTATCATGTCTTGGCTTTCTTGAATAGGTCGCCAAGTAAATATGCAGGTAATTAGCGATTTTAAAGTTCGTTGATGTGCTGTCTGAATCGTGTGGGCGTTAGATGAATTGTTATAAACCGGATGTTTAACGGAATTTAATACGTGTCTTATTACGCGGACTAGAAAGGTTTTAGGGACATGGGTGCATGGGACGATGCAATCTTGACTGAGGAAGTCAACGTTGATTTTCTCGACGAGATCTCAGAATTAGATACTCAAGACATTCTTGAGGCGTTGGAAGACGCATGTTTGCTGGTGGTTAACCAGGACAACGCCACTGAAGACGAACACCTCAACGGTCAGGCGGCTGCGACGATCGCGGCCATCATGTTTGGCGCTCCATATTCTGCGGGCCAGGTGCTGGAGAATTACCCATTTATCCGCGAACTCGTCGGTGAGGGCTCTGAAGCTCTTCGCGGTGCTGCAGCGCAGGTTTTGGAAGAGGCAGATGTGGAATATGACCTCGAAGCTTATTTAGAGGCCCTCAACTAGCCCTCCACTAAACAGCTTCAATCAATTCGGTGTCCACTCCAACATGTAGAGTGGTGCGCGTTAAAAAAGTTTTCCTAATTTTCATTTTCTTAAAAGGAGCTCGCCAGGACATGGCACAGGTTATGGACTTCAAGGTTGCCGATCTTTCACTAGCAGAGGCAGGACGTCACCAGATTCGTCTTGCAGAGTATGAGATGCCAGGTCTCATGCAGTTGCGCAAGGAATTCGCAGACGAGCAGCCTTTGAAGGGCGCCCGAATTGCTGGTTCTATCCACATGACGGTCCAGACCGCCGTGCTTATTGAGACCCTCACTGCTTTGGGCGCTGAGGTTCGTTGGGCTTCCTGCAACATTTTCTCCACCCAGGATGAGGCTGCAGCGGCTATCGTTGTCGGCTCCGGCACCGTCGAAGAGCCAGCTGGTGTTCCAGTATTCGCGTGGAAGGGTGAGTCACTGGAGGAGTACTGGTGGTGCATCAACCAGATCTTCAGCTGGGGCGATGAGCTGCCAAACATGATCCTCGACGACGGCGGTGACGCCACCATGGCTGTTATTCGCGGTCGCGAATACGAGCAGGCTGGTCTGGTTCCACCAGCAGAGGCCAACGATTCCGATGAGTACATCGCATTCTTGGGCATGCTGCGTGAGGTTCTTGCTGCAGAGCCTGGCAAGTGGGGCAAGATCGCTGAGGCCGTTAAGGGTGTCACCGAGGAAACCACCACCGGTGTGCACCGCCTGTACCACTTCGCTGAAGAAGGCGTGCTGCCTTTCCCAGCGATGAACGTCAACGACGCTGTCACCAAGTCCAAGTTTGATAACAAGTACGGCACCCGCCACTCCCTGATCGACGGCATCAACCGCGCCACTGACATGCTCATGGGCGGCAAGAACGTGCTTGTCTGCGGTTACGGCGATGTCGGCAAGGGCTGCGCTGAGGCTTTCGACGGCCAGGGCGCTCGCGTCAAGGTCACCGAAGCTGACCCAATCAACGCTCTTCAGGCTCTGATGGATGGCTACTCTGTGGTCACCGTTGATGAGGCCATCGAGGACGCCGACATCGTGATCACCGCGACCGGCAACAAGGACATCATTTCCTTCGAGCAGATGCTCAAGATGAAGGATCACGCTCTGCTGGGCAACATCGGTCACTTTGATAATGAGATCGATATGCATTCCCTGTTGCACCGCGACGACGTCACCCGCACCACGATCAAGCCACAGGTCGACGAGTTCACCTTCTCCACCGGTCGCTCCATCATCGTCCTGTCCGAAGGTCGCCTGTTGAACCTTGGCAACGCCACCGGACACCCATCATTTGTCATGTCCAACTCTTTCGCCGATCAGACCATTGCGCAGATCGAACTGTTCCAAAACGAAGGACAGTACGAGAACGAGGTCTACCGTCTGCCTAAGGTTCTCGACGAAAAGGTGGCACGCATCCACGTTGAGGCTCTCGGCGGTCAGCTCACCGAACTGACCAAGGAGCAGGCTGAGTACATCGGCGTTGACGTTGCAGGCCCATTCAAGCCGGAGCACTACCGCTACTAATGATTGTCAGCATTGAGGGAATCGACGGCGCCGGCAAAAACACCCTGGTTTCGGCATTAACGCAGGTTATTGATGCAAAAGTCCTTGCATTCCCACGTTATGAAACCTCGATTCACGCCCAATTGGCCGCGGAAGCACTCCACGGCCGCATGGGCGACCTCACCGACAGCGCCTACGCCATGGCCACGCTTTTCGCCCTCGACCGCCACTTCGCGATTGATGACTTAAATGCGCCCGGCGTGGTGCTGCTCGACCGATACGTCGCCTCCAACGCGGCTTATACCGCCGCCAGATTGCTTGACGACGACGCCCCCCGCTGGGTTGCCGACCTGGAATTCGGGCGGCTTGGGCTCCCACGTCCGACGCTTCAAGTGTTGTTGGATACCCCCGCGGAGGTAGCGCAAGATAGGGCTAGACGTCGAGAAGCGCTTGACTCCGCGCGTGCGCGGGACCGCTATGAATCGGATTCGGCGCTGCAGCAACGCACCGCCGAGCACTATCGCCGCCTCGCGGCGGACAACTGGGAATCACCGTGGATCGTGGTTGCCCCTGATGAAGACCCCGGCCACGTTGCGCAGAGAATCGTGGAATTCCTGGGTACTATAAACTAATCCCAATTAGCAGGAAGGATTCTCATGTCACAGAAAATTCTCGTGGTTGATGATGATCCCGCCATCTCCGAGATGCTCACCATCGTGCTCAGCGCAGAAGGCTTTGACACCGTAGCTGTCACCGACGGCGCACTCGCCGTGGAAACCGCCTCCCGGGAACAACCGGATCTGATTTTGCTCGACTTGATGCTTCCAGGCATGAACGGCATCGACATTTGTCGCCTCATCCGCCAAGAATCCTCCGTACCCATCATCATGCTCACCGCCAAAACCGACACCGTTGATGTGGTGCTCGGTTTGGAATCCGGTGCAGACGATTACGTGAACAAGCCTTTCAAAGCGAAAGAACTTGTCGCCCGCATCCGTGCCCGCCTCCGCGCAACCGTGGACGAGCCCAGCGAAATCATCGAAGTCGGCGATCTGTCCATCGACGTCCCAGCACACACCGTCAAACGAAACGGCGCTGAGATTTCCTTGACCCCACTCGAATTCGACCTCCTGCTGGAACTCGCCCGCAAACCACAGCAAGTATTCACCCGTGAAGAATTGCTGGGCAAAGTGTGGGGCTACCGCCACGCATCCGACACTCGACTGGTCAACGTTCACGTTCAGCGTCTGCGCGCCAAGATTGAAAAAGATCCAGAAAATCCGCAGATCGTCCTCACCGTCCGCGGTGTTGGCTACAAAACTGGCCACAACGATTAAGTTTTTCATTTAAAAAAGGGGCAGTTTCTCATTCTTGCCTGGCTCACGCGACTTCGACATCGCATTGTAGATAAATGGCGAACCTCACTGCAGGTTCGCGTGCTCGGCTCCATCTTCACCGCATCAGCTGTCGTGATGATCCTTTTGGGGCTGGGCATGCTGACTGTATTCACCCAACGGTTGGTGGATCAGAAAATCGATATTGCGAGCTCCGAAATCGACCGCGCCCGCGTCATCGTCGAAGAGCAAATCACCGCATCCGGCGCCTCAACATCGGTGCAGGCGCGAGTGAACTCTGCCCGCGCTGCGCTCTCCAGCTTGGGTACCAGCGGCGGTACAGAAACCAACGCCGCCTACGATCCAGTCGTGTTGGTGAACAACGATGACCTGGTGGTCTCTCCCGAGGGTTACCAAATCCCAGAACGTCTGCGATACTTCGTCTCTGAGAACCAAGTCTCGTATCAGTTCTCCAGCATCGACCAAGGCGACGGATCGTCCTACCAAGCGCTCATCATCGGAACGCCCACGGAAAGCGACATCCCGAACCTCCAGGTGTATCTGGTGTTCTCCATGGAAAGCGACGAATCCTCTCTTGCTCTCATGCGAGGACTCCTCTCAGCTGCACTGCTGATCGTGGTGGTGCTGCTGGTCGGTATCGCATGGCTAGCCACCCAACAGGTCACCGCGCCGGTGCGTTCGGCGAGCCGGATTGCGGAGCGTTTCGCTCAAGGCAAACTGCGTGAACGCATGGTGGTGGAAGGCGAAGACGAGATGGCCCGCCTGGCGGTGTCCTTCAACGCGATGGCCGAATCGCTGTCCGCGCAGATCACCAAATTGGAGGAATACGGCAATCTGCAACGACAATTCACATCGGATGTCTCACACGAATTGCGCACACCGCTGACAACGGTGCGCATGGCTGCTGATCTAATTGCCGATAGTGAAGATGAACTTTCACCCGGTGCGCGCCGCGCCAGCCAACTGATGAACAGGGAGTTGGACCGATTCGAGTCGCTGCTGAGCGATCTGTTGGAAATTTCCCGACACGACGCCGGCGTTGCCGAACTGTCCACCGCGCTTCACGATGTCCGCATCCCAGTGCGATCGGCATTGGAACAAGTACAACACTTGGCCACCGAGCTCGATGTGGAATTGCTTGTTAATTTGCCCGAAGAAGCGATCAACATTCAAGGCGATTCCAGGCGCATCGAAAGAATCATTCGCAACCTTCTAGCCAATGCGATCGACCACTCCAAGGGCTTGCCTGTTGAGTTGAAAGTTGCCGACAACGTGGACGCAGTAGCGATCGTTGTTATTGATCACGGCGTCGGCCTGAAACCTGGACAAGACGAATTGGTGTTCAACAGATTCTGGCGAGCCGACCCTTCGCGCGTCCGCCATTCTGGTGGCACCGGCCTGGGTCTTGCGATTTCTCGCGAAGATGCGATGCTTCATGGAGGAAACCTTGATGCGGCGGGAACGATCGGTGTTGGTTCCATTTTCCGTTTGGTCTTGCCTAAAGAACCGCATGGAAATTATCGTGAAGCACCGATCCCGTTGATCGCTCCAGAGACACCGTGGGAAGGGGAGCAGCAGTGAGTAAAATTTCGACGAAACTGAAGGCCCTCACCGCGGTGCTGTCTGTGACCACTCTGGTGGCTGGGTGTTCCACGCTTCCGCAGAACACGGATCCGCAAGTGCTGCGCTCATTTTCCGGGTCCCAAAGCACACAAGAGATAGCAGGGCCGACCCCGAATCAAGATCCGGATTTGTTGATCCGCGGCTTCTTCAGCGCAGGTGCGTATCCGACTCAGCAGTATGAAGCGGCGAAGGCGTATCTGACGGAAGGGACGCGCAGCACGTGGAATCCGGCTGCGTCGACTCGTATTTTGGATCGCATTGATCTGAACACTCTGCCAGGTTCGACGAATGCGGAACGAACGATTGCGATCCGTGGAACGCAGGTCGGAACGTTGCTCAGCGGTGGCGTGTATCAGCCGGAGAATGCGGAGTTTGAAGCTGAGATCACGATGCGTCGGGAAGATGGGGAGTGGCGTATCGATGCTTTGCCGGACGGGATTTTATTAGAGAGAAACGATCTGCGGAACCATTACACTCCGCACGATGTGTATTTCTTTGATCCTTCTGGCCAGGTGTTGGTGGGGGATCGGCGTTGGTTGTTCAATGAGTCGCAGTCGATGTCCACGGTGCTGATGGCCCTTCTGGTTAATGGTCCTTCGCCGGCAATTTCTCCTGGTGTGGTCAATCAGCTGTCCACGGATGCGTCGTTCGTGGGGTTCAATGATGGGGAGTATCAGTTCACTGGTTTGGGAAATTTGGATGATGATGCGCGTTTGCGTTTCGCCGCCCAGGCCGTGTGGACGTTGGCGCATGCTGATGTCGCAGGCCCCTACACTTTGGTCGCTGACGGCGCGCCGTTGCTGTCGGAGTTCCCAACGCTCACCACCGATGACCTCGCCGAATACAACCCAGAGGCTTACACCAACACGGTGTCCACGTTGTTTGCGTTGCAGGATGGATCGTTGTCGAGGGTCAGTTCCGGCAATGTGAGTCCACTACAGGGCATTTGGAGCGGTGGAGATATCGATTCTGCAGCGATTTCCTCCTCCGCCAATGTGGTGGCAGCGGTACGCCACGAAAACAACGAGGCAGTGCTTACTGTTGGCTCCATGGAAGGCGTGACTTCAGATGCGTTGAGGAGTGAAACGATCACTCGTCCCACCTTTGAATACGCGTCGAGTGGGTTGTGGGCTGTGGTGGATGGGGAGACGCCTGTCCGAGTCGCACGATCGGCAACAACCGGTGAGCTCGTCCAGACGGAGGCGGAGATTGTGCTGCCAAGGGATGTGACGGGTCCGATCTCTGAATTCCAACTGTCACGAACTGGGGTCCGGGCCGCCATGATCATTGAAGGCAAGGTGTACGTGGGCGTCGTAACGCGTCCTGGTCCGGGCGAGCGGCGCGTGACAAATATCACGGAGGTGGCGCCGAGCTTGGGCGAGGCGGCGCTGTCGATCAACTGGCGCCCAGACGGCATTTTGCTTGTGGGCACGTCAATTCCAGAGACGCCGCTGTGGCGCGTCGAGCAGGACGGATCGGCGATTTCGTCGATGCCGAGCGGGAATCTCAGCGCGCCGGTGGTGGCGGTGGCAAGTTCCGCGACGACGGTCTACGTCACTGATTCGCATGCGATGCTTCAGCTGCCGACTGCCGATAATGATATTTGGCGCGAGGTGCCCGGTTTGCTGGGCACGCGTGCGGCGCCGGTGGTTGCGTACTGATGGAGCTGTTCTTCCCGCGCGCATGTGGTGGTTGTGGGGCGCCGGGGGCGTCGTTATGCAGTGACTGCCAGCGTGTGTGGAGGAAGCCGCCAACATTGGCGCGGCTTGATTTAGATTTACCGGTGTGGACGTTGTCGCCGTATGACGGCCCGCATCGCAACGTGCTCATTGCGCTGAAGGAGCACGGCCGTGCAGACCTTGTGGCGTTTGTGGGCGCGGTGGTGGGGGCGTCGATAAGCTATCTGGCGGCTCAGGGGGAAATTGAGCACGACATCACGCTGGTTCCGGCGCCCACCCGCGCCACCTCGCGACGCCGGCGGGGCGGCGATCCGGTTGAGCGGGTGTGCAATGCATCACGCTTATCGACGTTTCCCTGCCTTCAAATCTCATCCCGCACACCAGACTCCGTCGGTCAAACTGCGCAACAGCGAAGACTCAATATGCGAGTGGAGTTAGTCCGACAACCTCGGGGTTCTGTCTTGATCATCGACGATGTGGTAACAACGGGGGCAACTATTTCCGCATCTGCAAACGTTCTTCGCGCAGCGGGTGTGCAGGTCAGAGGAGCTTTAACTTATTGCCAAGCGTGATCTTGGATATAAAAGGGGCCCCTATTGGCAATGTGGTTATGACCAGAAGTAGTATAAGAAGTGAAGTTGATCGCGTCATCGTAGTACGAGTAATTCCACTCACACATCAATGCGGTGACCACAATTGGGAGGAGAAGTAGCACGTGACTACACCTGCTGAGAACAACACCCTTAGCCCCGAGACCAAAGTAAGCATCACTGGTCGAAACGTTGAGGTTCCTGATCACTTTGCAGAACGAGTAAATACCAAACTCGCAAAGATTGAGCGCCTCGACCCAACGCTGACCTTCTTCCACGTTGAGCTACAGCACGAGCCAAACCCACGTCGTGCTGACGAAAGTGATCGCATTCAGATCACCGCCACCGGCAAGGGACACATCGCCCGAGCAGAAGCAAAGGAAGACAGCTTCTACGCGGCACTGGAAACTGCACTAGCCAAGATGGAGCGCTCCCTGCGCAAAGTGAAGGCACGTCGCAGCATTTCCCGCTCCGGTCACCGCGCACCACTAGGCACTGGTGAGGTCGGTGCACAGTTGGTAGCCGAGTCCCAAGAGGCACGCGGTGCCGATGAACTGGGCAAATACGATGTTGATCCTTATGCAGATAAGGTCGATGACGTCATGCCAGGCCAGGTTGTTCGTACCAAGGAACACCCAGCAACCCCAATGAGTGTGGATGACGCACTATCCGAGATGGAATTGGTTGGACACGATTTCTACCTCTTCGTCAACGAAGAGACCAACCAGCCATCGGTGGTGTACCGCCGACACGCATTCGACTATGGATTAATTTCCCTGTCCGATGCATAGCAATTAGTTGCTAAGTACCCGCTACCGTAACGGTAGCGGGTACTGTGTTTTAGGAACCGTGCGTAGTTTTAGGAACAGTGCGTACAATATAGGTTCGTTATCATTTCCGTATCGCTATTTATAAGGACGACTGCTCGTGTTTGGATTGTCCAAGGTGCTCCGCGTCGGCGAAGGCCGTGCCGTGAAGCGACTTCACAAGATCGCTGACCAGGTTATCGCGCTTGAAGATAAGTTCGCCAACCTAACCGATGAGGAGCTCAAGGCAAAAACAGCCGAGTTCAAAGAACGCATCGCTGGCGGTGAAGGACTCGACGAAATCTTCCTCGAAGCGTTCGCAACAGCCCGTGAAGCAGCTTGGCGTGTGCTCGGCCAGAAGCACTACCATGTACAAATCATGGGTGGCGCAGCGCTGCACTTTGGCAACGTCGCCGAAATGCGCACCGGCGAAGGCAAAACCCTCACCTGCGTGCTTCCAGCATATTTGAACGCACTTGAAGGAAAAGGCGTCCACGTTGTCACCGTCAATGATTACCTAGCAAAACGTGACGCAGAAATGATGGGCCGTGTGCACCGCTACTTAGGCCTCGAAGTGGGAGTAATCCTCTCTGACATGCGCCCAGACGAGCGCCGCGAAGCCTACGCTGCCGACATTACCTACGGCACCAACAACGAACTCGGCTTCGACTACCTGCGCGACAACATGGCACGCTCCCTAAGCGACCTCGTGCAGCGTGGACACAACTACGCCATTGTCGACGAAGTAGACTCCATCCTCATCGACGAAGCCCGCACCCCACTGATTATCTCCGGACCAGTAGACGGCACATCGCAGTTCTACAACGTCTTCGCACAGATCGTCCCACGCATGACCAAGGACGTTCACTACGAAGTCGACGAACGTAAAAAGACCGTCGGTGTGAAAGAAGAAGGCGTCGAATACGTCGAAGACCAACTCGGCATCGACAACCTCTACGCACCTGAGCACTCACAGCTGGTCAGCTACCTGAACAACGCCATCAAGGCACAGGAACTGTTCACCCGCGACAAGGACTACATCGTCCGCAACGGCGAAGTTATGATCGTCGACGGCTTCACCGGCCGTGTCCTTGCCGGCCGCCGATACAACGAAGGCATGCACCAGGCGATCGAAGCCAAAGAGCGCGTAGAGATCAAAAACGAGAACCAGACCCTGGCGACCGTTACCCTCCAGAACTACTTCCGCCTCTACACCAAACTCGCCGGCATGACCGGTACCGCAGAGACCGAAGCAGCAGAGCTCAACCAGATCTACAAGCTCGACGTCATCGCGATCCCAACCAACCGACCAAACCAGCGCGAAGACTTGACCGACTTGGTGTACAAAACCCAAGAGGCTAAGTTCGCAGCAGTCGTCGACGACATCGCAGAACGCACCGAAAAGGGCCAACCAGTCCTCGTCGGTACCGTCTCCGTCGAGCGCTCCGAATACCTCTCCCAGCTGTTGACCAAACGAGGCATCAAGCACAACGTCCTCAATGCGAAGCACCACGAGCAGGAAGCACAGATCGTTGCTCAGGCAGGTCTTCCAGGCGCCGTCACCGTTGCCACCAACATGGCGGGCCGTGGAACCGACATCGTGCTCGGCGGAAACCCAGAAATCCTCCTCGACATCAAACTCCGCGAACGTGGACTTGATCCTTTCGAAGACGAAGAAAGCTACCAGGAAGCCTGGGACGCTGAACTTCCAGCAATGAAGCAGCGATGCGAAGAACGTGGCGACAAAGTCCGCGAAGCCGGAGGACTCTACGTCCTTGGCACCGAACGCCACGAATCCCGACGCATCGACAACCAGCTGCGCGGTCGTTCTGCACGTCAGGGCGACCCAGGATCCACCCGCTTCTATCTCTCTATGCGCGACGACCTGATGGTTCGCTTCGTCGGCCCAACCATGGAAAACATGATGAACAGGCTCAACGTCCCAGACGATGTGCCCATCGAATCCAAAACCGTCACCAACTCCATCAAGGGCGCCCAAGCTCAGGTGGAGAACCAGAACTTCGAAATGCGTAAGAACGTTCTGAAGTACGACGAAGTCATGAACGAACAGCGCAAGGTTATCTACAGCGAGCGACGCGAAATCCTCGAATCCGCAGACATCTCCCGCTACATCCAAAACATGATCGAAGAAACAGTCAGCGCATACGTCGACGGCGCCACCGCCAACGGCTACGTCGAAGACTGGGACCTCGACAAACTCTGGAACGCCCTCGAAGCCCTCTACGACCCATCGATCAACTGGACCGACCTCGTCGAAGGCAGCGAATACGGCAAACCAGGGGAGCTGTCCGCCGAAGATCTACGCACCGCACTCGTCAACGACGCCCACGCCGAATACGCAAAACTCGAAGAAGCCGTATCCGCAATCGGCGGCGAAGCACAGATCCGCAACATCGAACGAATGGTGCTCATGCCAGTCATCGACACCAAATGGCGCGAACACCTCTACGAAATGGACTACCTGAAAGAAGGCATCGGCCTGCGCGCAATGGCACAGCGCGACCCACTGGTCGAATACCAAAAGGAAGGCGGCGACATGTTCAACGGCATGAAAGACGGCATCAAGGAAGAAACCGTCCGCCAGCTCTTCCTCCTCCGCAAGCAGTTCATCAAGCAAGACGCGGAAGTCGCTGACTAACTCAGAACCCTGAAATTCAGCATCCGCCACATGCCGCCCGATTCGGCCAATCGGGCGGCATATGCCGTTCTCCGAACACCCATAGAAATACTCCCGCACACTTCCGCAGACTTCTCTCCGAGTTGGACATGGCAAGATAACAGATCCGCCGACTCGGTAAACCCCAGCCTGCGGCGAGCGGAAACGTGGGCGCGGACGGGGGCGTCGAAAAGCTTCGGGGTTAAGTGAGCGATTGGCCGAAGGCCGAACGCGGAATCCAAAGCGACCCTCACCAGCACTGACACCTCGCGCGGCACTTCGGTGCGTGCGTGGATTGCCTGAGGCAACGGATCGGGCACAAGATATAACAAATGTGCGAAACCTGGAATTGGAACAAGCACAACAAATCTCCTTGAGAGAAAATCTCAAGGCAAAAAACAAGCCACCCCAATCTGTGCGACAATCAAACCACAGACTACGACTATTATGTCACGAAGAAACCAAAGAAAGGGAAATAATGCGCGGACTAATTGTTGACTACGCTGGAGTACTAGACGGAACCGATGAGGACCAGCGTCGCTGGCGCAACCTGCTCGCCGCAGCAAAGAAAAATGGCGTCGGAACCGTGATCCTCAGCAACGATCCAGGTGGGCTCGGCGCAGCGCCGATCCGGGAACTCGAAACAAACGGGGTAGTCGATAAGGTGCTGCTGTCGGGAGAACTTGGCGTCGAAAAGCCAGAGGAAGCAGCTTTCCAGGCCGCCGCAGACGCCATCGACCTGCCCATGCGTGACTGCGTGCTTGTCGACGACTCGATCCTCAACGTGCGCGGCGCCGTCGAAGCCGGACTCGTAGGCGTCTACTACCAGCAATTTGACCGTGCAGTCGTCGAAATCGTCGGACTGTTCGGGCTAGAAGGAGAATTCTAATCTTGCGCGTCTACATCCCAGCAACGTTTTCCACACTCCGCGGACTCAATGAATCCCGCGTCATCACAGCACGCTCCGGATACGGTTTCGCAGTCACCCCAGCACTCCTTGACTTCTACACCGACGGTGACGAAGAAGAAATCGCACATGCAGCCTTCCAAGACGCCGCAGAAGCCTCCATCCGACTCCTCGCAATCGGCGACGAAGAAACATTTCCCTACCGCAGAGTCGTCGTCTCAGTAGATGTTGACGACTCCGTGGTGACCTACCAGCCTGAAAACGGCGAATCCGTAGTCAAACTCAGCCCAGCGCACATCAACCTCGACGACGTGGCAGCAATCCACATCGACGTTGAAGCCTCCGAAGCAGACACCAAAAAAGCTATCGAAGTCATCGACGAATCCGACCTCGGCGAAGAAGACGCCGAACTCACCGTCGGAGACGCCCAAGACAACTTCATGGCCTGGTACGACCCAGAAGAGCTCCCCTTCCTAGTCGAGCTCCTCTAGATCACATATCCCACGCGTCGTTGCTCCTCAACGCAACGAGCAACGCACGCACCGCCTCAACACGACGCGCACTCGCACCCTCCAGGCGATCCAACGCACAACCAGGATCCGCCGGAGGACCCAAATGCGAACACCCACGAGGACAATCCTCCGCCGCTAAAGCCAAATCGTCGAACACACCAACCACAGTGTCCGCATCAACATGCGCCAAACCAAACGAACGAATACCCGGCGTATCGATAATCCAACCATTATCAATGGCAAGAGCGACCGACTGCGTCGACGTATGCCGACCCTTGCCAACCCCCGACACGACACCAGTCTCACGATCGGCATCCGGCACCAAACGATTCACCAACGTCGACTTACCCACACCAGAATGCCCAATAAGCGCCGTAATATGGCCCTCCACGACCTCCAAAACAGGATCAAGAGGATCATCAACACCACAAACAACAACCGGCACTTCCAAAGCCTCAAACTCCGCAGCGAACTCCGCAGGATCCGCCAAATCAGACTTCGTCAAACACAACACCGGCTGCAAATTACCAACAAACGCAGCAATTAGAGCACGCTCCACAAAACCCGCCCGAGGCGGCGGATCGGCGACAGCAGAAACAATCAACAACTGATCCGCATTAGCCACCACAATCCGCTCAAACGGGTCCGTGTCATCAGCCGTACGACGCAACACACTCGTGCGCTCCTCAAGGCGGACAATTCGAGCCAACGAGCCCGGACGGCCAGACGTATCGCCGACAACTCCGACACGATCACCCACTTCGATAGCCGTACGCCCCAACTCACGGGCACGCATCGTCACAATGGCATCTTGACGACCATCGAGAACAACACCCCAACGACCACGATCCTTCGTCACAACCATGCCCACTAGAGCATTCTCATGCGATGGCCGATCCTTCGTACGAGGGCGGGTACCTTTACCTGGGCGAACACGAACATCGGATTCGTCATAGCTGCGTCTAGCCAACCATCTCCTCCCAAACATTTTCAAAACCAGGGAAAGTTTTGGAAGTGGTCTTAATGTCTTCAACCTGAACGCCATCAACCGCGAGGCCAATGATCGCACCAGCAGTAGCCATACGGTGATCAGCATATGAATGCCACACACCACCGTGCAGCGACGCAGGCTCAATCAACAGACCATCCTTAAGCTCAGTGCACTTTCCACCAAGTTTGTTGATCTCCGCAGTCAACGCAGCCAAACGATCCGTCTCATGGCCACGAAGATGAGCAATACCGGTCAAACGAGACTCTGTCGACGCCAACGCAGCCAACGCCGCCACGGTAGGGGTCAACTCACCGATATCGGACATATCGATCTCAATGCCCTTGAGAGCAACCGGACCAGTCACCGACAGATCGTAACCTTCACCCTGAGCAACCAGCTCAACTTCGCAGCCCATGCGCTCAAGAATCGAACGAATAGCATCGCCAGGCTGAGTAGTTTTGATTGGCCAGTGGTTAATCTTGATGGTTCCACCAGTGACCGCAGCGGCAGCTAGGAACGGAGTCGCATTAGAAAGATCCGGCTCAATGCGCCAGGTCCGACCCAAGATCTCACCAGGATGAACAACCCACTGATTTTCTGACTCTTCGATCTCAATGCCTGCGGAACGAAGCATATCGACGGTCATCTCAATATGCGGCATGCTCGGCAGACGACCACCGACGTGCTTAACGGTGACGCCATTTTTAAAACGAGGCGCTGAAAGCAAAAGACCAGAAACAAACTGAGATGAGCCGGAAGCATCAATCTCAACCACGCCACCCTCAGGGACCTCACCAGCATTAACAGTGAAAGGCAGATTGTTGTTGTCTACCTCCACACCAAGCGAACGCAGCGCATCCAAAATGCTGGTCATCGGACGAACACGAGCTTGAGGATCGCCATCAAAATGAACAGGACCATCAGCGAAAGCAGCAACAGGAGGCAAAAAGCGCATGACCGTACCAGCAAGACCACACTCAACGGAGCCAGCAGACAACTGTCCGGGCTCAACGCGGTAGCGATCGACTGCCTCTTCAGTAATGGTGATTCCGAGGCTGCGTAGACCATCAGTCATGAGATCGGTATCACGACTACGAAGGACATCAATGATGGTGGATGGAGTTGATGCGAGCGCAGCCAAGATGAGGGCGCGGTTGGTGATCGACTTGGAACCAGGGATAGCCAGGTCCGAGACTATGGGGCCGCGAGCGCGCGGAGCATCCCAAATGGGCAAAGAGATAGACGAATCAGACACAAAGACCATAATAGATGTTATGTGTGGAAGATTTGTTTTGTTCACCACCGGTGATTCGCTTATTGATGCAACCGAGATAGCACTTGACCGATCAGTCGTGGCTCCGCAAGGAACTCCGGGACCGCGATACAACCTTGCTCCGACTCAGATAATTCCGATCGTTCGCCCCGGGGAAGAGATGCTTTTGGAACCGGCGCGTTGGGGATTGTTTCCGCATTGGAAGAAGGATGATTCAGGTCCTCCGCTTTTTAATGCACGTGGCGAGACGGTGGCGGAGAAGCCGTCGTTTCGTGATGCATTTAAACAGCAGCGTTGTTTAATTCCGATGGATGGTTATTACGAATGGCACGATAAGAAGCCTCATTTTGTTTCTTTAGGTGATGAGCTGATGTGGGCTGCGGGTTTGTGGTCGACTGGTTTAGATCAGATGTCGGCGACGATGGTGACGACCGAATCTGTGGAGCCGATTGCATGGTTGCATAATCGTTTGCCACGGTTTTTGGAGCATGACGAGTTGGAGCAATGGCTGTTTGGTACAGCTGAGGAAGCTAAAGAGATGTTGCATCCGGTTTCTCAAGAGTGGGTGAAGCGCTTGAGTGTCCGAGAGGTGTCGTCTGATGTGGGGAACGTGCGTAACGATCACGCTGGCTTGCTGGATTAGGCGGCGATTCGACGCTCCATGTATTTGCCGAACTTTGTCCCCCAGGTTTTATTCGATTTAGATAAAGGCCCGTCGGGGATGGAGAACACCGGTATTCCATCCACTAGGAATAGGACGGTGCCGTCCGGTAGTGGATAGCACTGGAGCCTCCCTTCAGTCTTCTGGATGTGGTGGAAGACACACAGGGGATGAATATTCCACGGTGTTGTCGGCCCTCCTTCACCCCAGGGGATGATGTGGTCCAGTTGGCAGTTTTCGACCGCTACACTGCAGCCAGGGACGCTACAGGTGGTGCGTAGACCTTTGATGTAGACGCGCATTTCTCGGGTTGGAGCGTAGGCGGTGGTGTAAGAGAAGTGGGCGGCGTCCATATCCCGACTGGACGTGGTTCGGGTTTTCCAGAACTCAGACTGTTCCTTTGACAGCCAGGTTCCTCCTTCTAAGTATTCAGGGCTGTCTTTGGTGCCGTAGGTGTTGAGTACGACTTTTGTCGGCAGGCCACGAATGATGTGGAGTAGGGAAGTGCCTGGTGTGCAGTCCTTATCTTTGGACATTTGTTCCAGGGCAGCTTTGATTTCTGTTACTTCGCTGGCGGTGGCATCGACGGTGATACTGATCCCGCCTTTGTTGTTTCTGCGGTAGCGGATGGAGCCATCATTGGTGGCTGAGGAGGCCTTGTCGTCGGGGCAGTGTTGTGCGATAAATTTCCGCATCATTGCGGAAATTGAGCTTGCCTGGGGCAAGCACTGAGCCTCCGCTCGAGGCGTCAGGTAATCGACGAGGTAGGCGTCGAAAAGCTCTCTCTTCTCGCTTGGCACTTTTTCGCCAGCTTTAGTGATCGCGTTGATGCGCGCCATGTCGAGATGACCAAGCTTTTCGACGAGTTTGTGGAAGTTGGGTAAGTACGGCAGGAAGCAGATGCTAAATAAACAAGCGGCGATCAGTTTGCGGGATAAGCCTGTGCGCACGCATATTTTGTTGATGGCTGTGGCTAAATCATCGTCATCTTTGGGGCGTAATCGATGCCAAAATGCGAGGTCACGGCGATTAGTCTCAACAATTTCGGTGCTTAAAGGATCCTGCGGATTATTGACGGTGAAGTAGAACATTGTTTCCCCCTAGATTTGAAGTGGTACATATGTTCTAACTGATGTGGTGGACACGCGGGGGTAGAGTAAAGTCTAAGCAACAGCTCACGTGGCTTTACAGCTACCCCCGAAAGGTCTGTTTTTTATCGGAAGTAGAATAGTCAACACGCATTTTCGAAAGGGGCCACATGGCTGAAAACCGAACCGGCACAGTCGATGGAGACGCGTTGGCTGCCCGCTTTGAAGAGGAGGCACTGCCACTCCTTGACCAGCTCTATGGCGGTGCTCTGCGCATGACTAGAAATCCCGCAGATGCGGAAGATCTCGTGCAAGACACCTATATCAAGGCGTACCAGGCGTTCGCGAGCTTCAAACCAGGCACCAACCTGAAGGCTTGGCTCTATCGGATCATGACGAATACCTACATCAACATGTACCGAAAGAAACAGAGGCAGCCATCGCAAACCTCTGCCGATGAGATCACTGACTACCAGCTCGTTGAATCTCAATCGCATACCTCAACAGGGCTGGAATCCGCCGAGGTTGAGGCTCTGAAAAATCTGCCAGACGGAAAAATTGGCGATGCAATGAATCAACTCAGCCCGGAATACCGGATGGTGGTTTATTATGCCGATGTAGAAGATCTCGCATACAAAGAAATCGCCGAGATCATGGACGTTCCACTCGGAACTGTGATGTCCCGACTCCATCGTGGAAGAAAACAGCTCCGAGGAATGTTAAAGGAAGTAGCGAAGGAACAAGGCATTGGTCTTGAACATCCCGACATGAAGAAAAATTCGGAGGCATAACGATGACGAATCTCAACCGCAGCGACTCGCAAGGTGATTGTGGCTGCCCTGAATTCTTCGATGAAATGTATCAGCTACTCGACGATCAACTCAGCGAGTCCGCCTGCGAGCGTCTGCGGATTCACGCGGCAGGCTGCCCGGCATGCCAGCAACTGCTAGAGGCCGAATCGGAGTTTCGTAGTCTGTTGCGCAAGTGCTGCTGCGAATCGGCACCTGTGGAGCTCCGTCAGCGAATTTCTTACCGAATTCGTGTCGAGCATCATCTGGAATAGAAAAAACCGCCTGGAAGAAAATGTCTTCCAGGCGGTTACTCTTTCTTAAGAGTTAGGGCGACGTCCGTGGTTCGCGCCCTTCTTGCGACGATCCTTACGCTTACGTCCTCGCTTGCTCATGAGTCCTCCTTTTAGTTCAAATGTTGATCAACTGTAGATACTTTAGCGGGTGCTCATCAGCGGAACAAAGATGAGGTTACGCAGCGGGAAAAATGTAGTTGTGAAAGTTGTTTAAACTGCGATGCGTGCGCGACCGCGGCCACGGTTCTTGCGGCGCTTGAGAGCGCGACGCTCGTCTTCGCTCATGCCACCCCAAACGCCAGCATCCTGACCGGTTTCCAGCGCCCATGCAAGGCACTGGGAGGTAACTGGGCAGCGGTTGCAGACCATCTTTGCGGATGCGATCTGTGCGAGTGCTGGGCCGGAGTTGCCGACTGGGAAGAACAGTTCGGGATCCTCTTCACGGCAGATTGCTTCGTGGCGCCAATCCATTTCGATAACTCCTTTTCGTAAAAGCCTGTTGTTGTCACTGGTCCGGGCGCGCAGGAAGGAGACCATCTAGTGGCCTGAAGAGTGGATTTCACAACCCGCGATCGATAAATACGGACGCTCTTTGCGTCCTGCCGTTTACCTGGGGTTCATCTTGCGCTGCACCGGTGTTAAGAATCAGTTTTTTCTGAGTTCTTTTTGGTACTTGAAAATAGTCTCATGTACACCCGCTGTTGGCTAGACCTAGACCCCATTTTGTGAGGTAATTCACATATTCAGGCCGAGTTTTAATCGAATTCAAGGCATATATTGTGGGGTGGAACACATTGCCCTGCTGTTTGAGGCGTGTTAAAAGGCGGACTACCTGTAGTTTCTTGAAAACTAGAGAAAGAACACTCTCGCCCGATGTGTCAAATCCCCTTAAAGCTTTCACCGGAAAGTATTGTCACCTGGTGCAATATAAAAGTTAACCAACCAGTCATCCAATATGTCGCCTAAGTAGTCTTCCCAAAGTTAACAGCTAGAATCATGGCCGTGACTTCTCCGAACATGCCTGCATCAATTCGCTGGGGCGGCATCGTCGCCCTCATTCAATCCACCATCGGATTCGGTTACGCCTTTTTCCTTATTTACAGGGAAGCTACGGGCGAGACGGATCCAAGCATCGTCTACGAAACCGATAACGCCAACACGTGGGTTGGCTACGGTACCGCTGCATTCTTCATCATTGTGTTCGGAACGGTTGTTGCAGGCGCAATCAACATGATGAAGGGGCATCGCTGGGGACGCGGAGCTGTCGTCATGCTGAATATTATTTTGTTGCCGGCTGCGTATTACATGTTTATCGAAGGCCGATTCTCCTGGGCGATCGTCACAGGAATCTCAGCTCTCTTCGTTTTGGGCGCACTGTTTAATAAGCGCGCCGTCCTTTGGGCTAACAACGAGATCTAGCCTAGAGCAACGATCTCAGAGCCACGCTTTTCGACGATCACCTGCCCTACAACGCCGAGCGCAACTTCACCGTCGTAGCCCGCACGGTCCACCGGAATGGTGCGCTGCACCTCTCCGGTGTCCCAATTAGCTACCGTGATGCCCTCAGCGGTGGGGTAGAGGAGACTTCCGTTCAACGCAATGCCGGTTCCTAAAGCATCATTGAAGCTTTGTCGTACATTGAGCTGAGTGGGAGAGAACAGTACGAGGCTGTCTCCGTTGAACCAACTCATATGGTGTGGAAGATCAGCGGTCGCGCTTTGAAACGGCGGATCCGGGAACTCAACCTCATCGACTGCTTGTTCTCCAACTAGTTCACCATCATCGTTGTAGGAGACGATTCGAGGCGAAGGATCGTTTGTATACACCGCAGCCACTGATTGACCGATGGCAACGATCCTGCCATCGGTTATTTCTATGTCTTGGGTGATTTCAGGAGTTCGGGAATCGTCTGGTGTTGTGCCCATGAACCTCAAGTAAGAAGATCCGTCAGGGCAATCCTCGGTGATAGCCAATAGATCTTTGCGTGTCATGGCGGACGTAATCGAGCATTCCGGATGTGGTTGTTGCCCAGATTCTTGAGGAGCTTCCACATCGCCGTATTCGATGGTTCGCACCAGATCGGATCGCCAAAGCTCCAAGCGTTCTGTCCCGAGAACACCGATCCGATCGTTCGAGGAGATCGGTGCTACGTGGTCGCTGGAGATTGCGCTGCGTGTTGCTTGGTATTGGCCGTCGTTGGCGTTGATGGCGGTGACGTCGCCACATCCGATTCCGGTTTTGTAGGTGGCGACGGCGGCGTCGAATCCTACGGAGAGGCTGCAGAGTTCTTTGTCGCGTTCGTAGCTCCACAGGAGGGCGCCGTCGGGGGTGTAGGTCTTGATGGTGTTGCCGTCGGCGGTGGAGATGACTCCGCCGGTGATGAGGGGTTTGTGGTTTGTTGAGGTGTCGGTGGCTCGCCAATGTTCGCTGAGTGTTTCGGGGATGGCGTCCAGTGTGGTTGAGGCGATGAATGGTTCGTCGGCGGGGGTGAGTTCAGATCCTCGTATTGGTGCGGTTGCCCAGACCGTGCCGACGCCAATGACTGCTAGTGCTGTGATGACACCGGTTGCGATGAGGTCTTTTTTGGTGCGTTTGAGTGGTTGAAGCTTTGCTGCCATAAGTTATTTCCGGGTGCGGCGTGGTGGTCGTGGGGCTGTTCCGCCTAGAACTTTGGTTGGTGGTCCGACTCGTTCGGTGACACCTTCTGGGATGTCGAGTGTTTCAAGCAGCTCTGGTGAGGTGGAGAACCATTGTGGTGGGTTTGGTTGGCCGAGTTCGAGTTCGTTGTCGATGACAGTCCATTTGAGGGTTTCGTCGTAGCCGACAAGAGTGACGGCTGTTCCGTTGTGCCCTGCGCGTCCCGTGCGTCCGATACGATGGACGTAGGTCATAGGATCGTCGGGGGTTTGGTAGTTGATGACGTGGGTGACGTCATCAACATCGATGCCTCGGGCGGCTACGTCTGTGGCTACAAGGATGTCAATTTTTCCTGTGCGGAATGCGTTGAGTGATTTCTCGCGGGCTGGTTGGCCCATGTCGCCGTGCACTGATCCGACGGAGAATCCTCTGGAGGCTAGGTCTTCGGCAACTTGCGCTGCGGTGCGTTTCGTGCGGGCGAAGATGATCGTTTTGCCGCGATCTTTCGACTGCAGAATTTTCGCGGTGATGGCTTCCTTGTCCATTTTGTGTGCCTGAAAAACCACTTGTCTGGTGGTTTTGTGTGTTGCTGAGGCGTCCGATGTCTCGGCTCGGATGTGCACTGGTTTGTTCAGGAAGCTGCGTGCGAGTGTGAGGATCGCGCCGGGCATCGTGGCAGAGAACAGCATGGTTTGATGCTGGTGGGTGAGGGCACGGAGGATTTTTTCGATGTCGGGCAGAAAGCCCAGATCGAGCATTTCGTCGGCTTCATCGAGGACTAAGATCGCTACTTTGTCGAGCGATAGCGCGCCTCGTTTGTGCAGGTCGAGTAATCGTCCGGGTGTGCCTACGACAACGTCGACGCCGACTTTGAGTGCGTCGATCTGTTCTTCGTAGGGGGTGCCGCCGTAGAAGGTGAAGATCTTTAGCGGCAGGTTGGTTGCTGCGCGTTGGAGGTCGTCGCCGACTTGGACTGCGAGTTCTCGGGTGGGCACGATGACGAGGGCTCGGGGGGTACCGTCGGTTTCTGCGACGTCGGCTGAGTCGAAGACTCTATCGAGGAGTGGGACACCGAATCCGTAGGTTTTGCCCATGCCGGTGCGGGCTTGGCCGATGAAGTCGTGGCCGTCGAGCGCGATGGGAAGTGTGTACTCCTGGATCGCGAAAGTTCGGTTGATGCCGAGGGCTTCGAGTGCGTCGGTGATTTCCACCGCAACGCCGAGCTCTGTGAACGTAGGTCTGGGGCTTTCAGAAGACACAACTTAGATACTATCGTTGCACGGTTACAATAGGGTCATTCCAATACAACGATTCTTTTAGGAGAGCTATGGATATCAAGATCGGATTTGCCGATACTGCCCGTGAACTGGTCATTTCTTCTGCTTTGCAGCAGGATGAGGCCGCTGCGAAGGTGTCGGAGGCTTTGGCTAATGATTCTGGCGTTTTAGATTTGAGCGATGAAAAGGGTCGCCGTTACATTATTCGTAATAGCCGAATCGCTTATGTTGAGGTCGGCACGAGTGCTCCTCGTACTGTCGGCTTCGCTGGCGCATAGGGGCTTTTAGACACGTGTCGTCTAAGGAACCTTTTTTGGTCCGCTTTGCGCGGGATTATGGTTGGCGTGCGTACGCCATCCCGGTGTTGACGGTCATTACTGTTTGGGTGCTGTTCGACGTGTTTTCTGCCGATCAGCCCGCTAATGGTGCGAGTGGGGAAGCGTCGACAAGCTTATCGACGCCCACCTCCACCCTCCGCGCCGGCCCCGACCCCGCGCAGGCCGAACCGCAAAGCGTTCCGCTGACGGAACTGCCGCCTGGCGGCAGCTACACCGAAACCGGTGCTGGCACTTTCCGCCAGGTCGGCGCTGCTCTTCCTCGCGTGGGCGAGGGGCAGGAACAAACTTTTACGTACGTCATTGAGATTGAGGATGGCGTCAACACGGCCGCTTATGGTGGCGACGATGCGTTCGTCGCAGCCGTCGATGCGACCTTGTCCGACCCCAAAGGCTGGACCGCCGACCCCGCGTTTGCCTTCGAGCATATTTCTGGCGACGAGGACCCGGATCTGCGCATTCAACTGACCTCGCTGAGCACTACGCATGAGTTGTGTGGGAATGACATCGAGATGGAAACGAGCTGTTTCTACTCCGATGGCGGACGCGTCATGATCAACGAATCACGATGGATCCGTGGAGCCGCACCTTTTAAGGGCGATCTGGGCTCTTACCGCCAGTACTTAATCAATCACGAAGTCGGGCACGGCCTCGGCTACGCCGCCCATGATGCCTGCACCGCCCCTGGCGAGCTCGCTCCGATTATGATGCAGCAAACTTTGAGCTTGAATAATTCTGAACTTTTCCGCATCGACCCAGATGAGGTTTACCCCGACGACGACGCCACCTGCGAATTCAACCCATGGCCGTATCCTCGCGGATTTTAGGAGATAAATGTCTAATCAATTACCCGATCACGTCCGCGACGCCTTCCAAGTAGGTGCGGGACCTGCCGAACAACTCGGTCAAGCTTGGGACTTCGGATTCCGCGTCGGCAACACTGTGTTCGCCAAAGTGACGGCGCCGGAAGTGTCGGGCTGGTCGTCGAAAACCCGCGAAACCCTGAAACCAGAAGGCGTGCGCGTCGTACGACCGATCCGCTCCACCGACGGCCGATTTGTGGTTGCGGGGTGGCGCGCATCGGTGTTCTCTACGGGAACGATCAGCAAGCGAGTCGATGAGACGGTCGTTGCGGGTCTTCGTTTGGCAGATGCATTAGTGGATACGCATGCACCGGAACCTGTGGACAATGTGTTTAACCGTGCTGATGTGCAGGCCTGGGAAGAGCAGCCCGGTCGAATCGGTGAATTGTTGGAGCCGATTAATCGCGTGAACCAGGTTGGTCATGCGGATATGTTGGCGACAACGCTGTATGCGGGAACTCAGCCACCTGCAGTGACGGATTTGGTGCCAGTGCTGCGTCCGCATGGTTTCACTGCGGCATTGGTGATCGTTGATGGGTTGCTGCTGGGTGCGGTTGATGAGGGAATTCTGCGGAGGTTTTCGCATTTGCCGGAAATTGAGCAGCTGGTTTTGAGGGCATTTTTGTTCCGTCGAAACTTGCAGGAGTTCTCTGAGAACAACGATCCGAATGTTATTTCGAACCTAAACAGGGTGGAATCGACACTCGTGTCGTATGTTTCTGACAAGATTTGAGGTATGTCGGAATACAAACCACCCATTCCATCGGATCCACAAGTTCGGCTGATTAAGCCAACATCCAAGCTTCGTCCTCGTTCGTGGGAGGGCGAAGTTTCGCATTTAGTTAAACAAGGCACCGGTTTGTGGCGGGTGACTGGTGAGGCGGGCTCGGGGGTGAGCTCCGCTGTTGTCGATACTGTCCTTGAACGCATTCGCCAAGGGTGGGAGCCGTCATCGATGTTGGTTGTCGCCACGTCGAAAGAGGCGGCGAGTCGCTTGAGGCAAGAGATCTCGGAATCCGTAGCCCAGATGGATTATGTGTCGGAGGGGCCGTTGGTGCGATCGGTGCACTCGGTGGCTTTCGCGCTGATTCGTGATGCGTCGGATGATGATGTGCGGTTGATTACGGGCGCTGAGCAAGATGCGGTGATTCGGGAGTTGCTGCGTGGTCATGCTGATGATGGTCGTGGGGGGTGGCCGCAGGAGCAGCGTGAGGGTTTGCGGATGGTGGGGTTCGCTAGGCAGTTGCGTGACTTTTTGCTTCGTGCGGTGGAGCGTGGTGTGGGCCCTGATGAGTTGGTGGAATTGGGGGAGCGATTTGAGCGCGCCAATTGGGTTGCTGCGGGTGAGTTCCTTCGTGAGTACAAGCAGGTGATGAAGCTGTCGGGGGCGCATAGTTTTTCTGCGTCTGAGTTGGTGACTGAAGCGCTGCGTGGTCCTGAGCCGTCGGTGAAGTATCGCGGTGTGTTTATTGATGATGCGCAGCATTTGGATCCGAAGTCGGCGGAACTTGTGTCGCGGTTTTTCCCTGAGGCGGAGTTGGCTGTGGTGGCGGGTGATCCGCAGCAGTCGGTGTTTAGGTTCCGTGGTGCGAATCCGGATTTTCTCACCAAGTTGAGTGTGGATCACGAGGTGGTGTTGAAGGGGAGGAGGAAAGCGTCGACAAGCATTGTCGTGGCAGAGACCGAGTCGGCGCATGCGGACCTGCTTGCTGACACGGTGCGGCGCGCGCATCTCATTGATGGGCGCAGCTGGTCGGAGATCGCTGTTATCGTGCGCTCGGCCGGCATGATTGCGCCGATTTGGCGCACCCTGCTGGCCGCCGGCGTGCCCGTGCACATCAGCCCGACTGATGTGGTGCTCGCCGAACAACGTATCGTTGCCGCAATGATTCTCGGGCTGCGCGCGCTGACGGAATCGCTCAACGCCATCGAGTTGGAGGATCTTCTCCTAGGACCGATCGGTGGCGCCGATCCGGTGACTCTGCGTCGTTTGCTGCGCGGGTTGCGGCAGGCGGAGATGAAGATGGGTGGGCAGAGGCGAGCGATCGAGGTGCTCAGAAGCCTGCTCGCAGAGTCGGATGCGGAGATGTTGGGCTTTTTGACCGATCGTGAGCTGAATTTGCTCGAGCGGGTGCGATCTGTGTTGGAAGCGGGTCGTGAAGCGCTCGCGGAACACGGCAGTATCGAAGAGGTGTTGTGGGCGCTGTGGTCGGCGACCGATCTGTCGAACTCGTTGTCCGCGATCAGCCTTCGAGGCGGCGCATCGGGGTCCCAGGCCGATCGCGATTTGGATGCGATGATGGCGCTTTTCGACGCCGCCGGCGACTACGTGGAGCGCTACCCGTCAGCGGGCGTGCGGAGTTTCATTCTGCATATTTCTGAGCAGGAACTTCCGACCGGCATGCGTGAGCGACGCGGCGCGATCCCGGAGGCCGTCGAGGTGCTGACGGCGCACGCGACGACGGGTCGTGAGTGGAAGCGCGTGATCGTTGCTGAGGTGCAGGAGGGCAGTTGGCCGTCGCTCGGTGAAACTGGCACGCTGCTTGGTCAGGAAGAGTTCGTCGATTTGGTGGATGAGGGTATTGATCCCGATATCATCATTTCCCGATCCGCCGAACGACTGGCGGAGGAACGCCGACTGTTCTACCTCGCCACCACCAGATCCACCGAATCGCTCCTGGTTACCGCTGTGAATTCCCCCGACTCCGACGAAGTCCGCGAACCCTCCCGGTTTTTGGAATTGCTGAGTCAACCGATCGTTGTTCTCGAGGGGGAGGAAGCTTCGGCGATCGCGGAACCGGAGGAGATTGGGCATCGGTTGTTGTCGATTCCTGCGATGGTTGCTGAGTTGCGTCGTGTGGTGAATGATCCGCGGGATCCGCGTCGGAAGCAGGCTGCGAGGCAGTTGTCGAGGCTTGCGGAGGCGGGGATTCCGGGTGCGAATCCTGCCGAGTGGACGAATCTGCGCACTCCGTCGACTGATGAGGAGTTGATCAAGGGGGCGGTGTCGTTGTCGCCGTCGCGGATTGAGCAGTTGTTGAATTGTCCGCTGCGCGCTGTGTTGGATCGTTTGGACAGTGAGGAGGAAACGCCGATCGCGATGCTCAAGGGCACCTTGGTGCACGCGTTTGCGGAGGCGGTCGCCGGTGGCGTCGATGCGGCGCTCGCCGAAGAGAAGGTGACCAGCGCCTACATGCAGCTGGCGAACGTGCCGAGCTGGTCGCGCGAAAGCACCGAAATTGCTTTTCGACGCATCCTCTCACGTACCGATACCTGGCTGAAGACTTCTCGCGCCGATTTTACGGAAGTGGGAACGGAGATGGACGTATCGGTGACCATCGATGACTCCGTATCGATCCGTGGTCGCATGGACCGTTTGGAGCGAAACAAATCCGGCGAGTTGGTGGTTGTTGATTTCAAAACGGGCAAAACTCAAATCGCTGCAAAAGACATGGGCGATCACCCACAGTTGTTTGCGTATCAATTGGCGTTGTCGAAAGGCGTGCTGCATGGTGACAAAATCAGTGACCCCAATCCCGGCGAAACCCCCGATCCTGTAGGCGGCGGATTGCTTGTCTACCCAGCAACCGACACCAAGGCAGTCGGCCAGCGAATGCAGGATCCGAAAACTCAAGAAGATCTCGACGATTTCGCAGCGATGCTCCCCGGCTTGGCAGAACACCTCCGCGGCCCCAATCTGCTCGCCCGAGTAAATCCCACATGCTCGACGTGTCCCGTTCGAAGCCTGTGCCCAGTTCAACCCGAAGGACGTGTCATCCATGCGTAGGATTTCTCCTCGACTGCTCTCCCAATATTTGGGACAAGAGCATGCGCCAACTGATCAGCAATCTGCGATCATTGGATCCGAACCCGGCCCACTGTTGGTAGTGGCTGGTGCCGGCGCAGGAAAAACGGAGACGATGGCTGCACGAGTGGTGTGGTTGGTAGCGAACGGATTCGTCGCCCCAGATCAAGTGCTGGGTCTGACATTTACCAGGAAGGCGGCGCAACAGCTGTCGCAGCGCATCCGAAAGCGTTTGGAGACTCTTGCTGGTGTGCCTCGCCTGAAAGACATTGATCCCACCGGCCAGTTGGAGAAAAACCTTCAGGCGATCACCCCAACGGTATCCACCTATGACTCCTATGCGGGCACGTTGATTAGAGAATACGGATTGCTGCTTCCAGTAGAACCTTCCGCAAGGTTGATCACACAAACGGAGCTTTATCACATCGCTCGCAACGTGGTGAACAACTACGACGGTGAGCTCACCGCCACCCAAACGCCGGCCACTGTCACGGAATACCTCCTCAAGCTGGTATCCGAAATGGACAACCACATGGTTACCGCAGAGGATATCCGTGAGGAGTCCGATCCGTTCATTAAGCTTTTCGACGAACTCCCCAAGGGCAAGGGTCAGCGCGACAACCTCAACGCCGAAATGACGAAGTGGCGGGATACACAGGTCGCTCGCCTCCAGTACTTGCCCCTCGTGAAGGCTTTGAAAGAGGAACTGCACAATCAGGCTGTGGTGACGTTTGGTGAGCAGATGTCTAAGGCAGCTCATCTCGCATCGACGCATCCTCAGGTGGGCTATTCGCAGAGGCGACGGTTCCGCGTTGTCATGCTTGATGAGTATCAGGACACCAGCCACTCGCAGCGTGTGTTGTTGAGCAGTCTTTTCGGTGGCACCGATCCTGGTCTCACTGTTAATGCTGTGGGCGATCCAATGCAGGCGATTTATGGTTGGCGAGGTGCGACAGCGGCGAACTTGGAGAATTTCGTTGACGATTTCCCCGTCATCCATCTCGATGGAAAAACGAGAGCACCGAAAAACGAGTTGACCACAAGTTGGCGAAACCCACCAGAAGTCCTCACCCTTGCCAACGCAGTTTCGCGGGAGGTGCTTGGGTCGCCCGATGCGCCGACTCGGACGGTGCAGCCGCTGCAGCCTCGGGAAGGCGCACCGACCGGTGAAGTGTCGCTCGGATGGTTTGGTACGGCGGCGCAGGAACGTGAGTTTGTGGCTGATGAGATGGTGAAGCATTGGAATGCGCGGGAGGAGAAGGGCACATTTACTGCTGCGGTGTTGGTGCGTAAGAAGCGTCATTCGGCACCGATGGCGGAGGAGCTGACCAAGCGTGGCATCCCCGTGGAGATCGTCGGACTGTCTGGTTTGTTGGATATCCCTGAGATTGCCGATCTAATTTCTCTAGCAACTATGCTCGTGCGTCCTCACGATAATCGGGCTGCGTTGCGTATTTTGGCGGGCCCGCATGTGGGTTTGGGTGTGGCGGATTTGCAGCGGTTGCAGGGTCGTGCGCGCAATATTGCGGGTCGTGTGTCTCGTGAGCGTCGAGAGAAGAACCCAGATCCATTAGCGGAGCTTGATGCGATTATTGAGGAAGCGACTGCGATTGAACCGGAAGCTGTGGTTGGTCTAGCTGATGCGGTTGCCGATTTGGGTGAGGGCGATCGTTTCAGCGAGGAGGGGTTGAGTCGTTTGAAGCGACTGGCCACTCAGTTGCGATATTTGCGTAAGTACAGCTTGGGTCGTTCGGTGGCGGACATTTTTGCTGATATTGAAACTGTGTTCAATATTCGCACGGAGGTGTTGTCGAGGCAGGATCCTCACGCCGATGGTGCTGCTGGAACGGTGCATTTGGATAAGTTCGCAGAAGAGGTCGCAAGTCACGGTGGCATTGGGCTGCCTGAGCTGTTGGACTATTTTGAGCTCGCGAAGGATCAGGAAGAGGGCCTTGAGCCGGGTGAGGTGACGGTTCGCAGCGATCGTGTGCAGATCCTTACTGTCCACAAGGCTAAGGGTTTGGAGTGGGATATCGTTTCGGTGTTGCATGCCGATGCGTCGACCTATGATGCGAAGGCTTCGACGTGGTTGAAAAATGTCACGATGATCCCGTCGTCGCTTCGTGGCGATGCCGGGACCGGCGCCCCAGAGATGGATACCTCTGAGGCGGACGATCGCAAAGCTCTGGAAGATTCCGGCAAGGAGTACACCAGTGAAGTGCGTGAGGGGTTACGGGAGGAAAATTCGCGACTGTTTTATGTCGGTATCACGCGCAGCGAACGGGTGTTGCTCGTGACGGGTTCGGCGCTTGATGAAAGTGGCACAAAGGCGAAAGTTCCCTACGGCCACTTGGAGATCCTTCGGGATAAAGCGCCGGAGTGCGTGGTGTCGTGGTGGGAAGGGGAAGAGGGGGACGTCGAAAAGCAAAAACCTGCGGAAGGCGTCTTCCCGCAACTGCTCGCCGCTGACTCCTCCGGCGCGGATTTGGTGCGCGGCCCGCGCGCCGAGCCAAACAACGAGGGCGGGCTGGAAAGCTTGTGGGAAAAAGAGGTAAGCGCGCTTATCGACGAACACCGCCGCCTTTCCAACCCCATCGTCGAAGTCGAAACGCCCCGCGAACTCACGGCCACCGACCTCGTCTCTATGAAAAACAATCCCGAACAGTTCGCCCGACGAATGCGTCGCCCTGTCCCGTTCAAACCAAACACCTACGCAAAACGCGGCACACTGTTCCACCAATGGCTCGAAGATCGGTTTGGCAGCACCGCGCTTCTCGACGAAACCGAGCTCCCCGGCATCGACGAGGACTACTCGGATGACGCATTCATCGAACTCCGCGACGCGTTCCTAGGATCTACTTGGGAAAACCGCACACCGGAATTCGTCGAACATCCCTTCGAAGTAACGATCGGCGAACACGTCATCCGCGGCCGCATGGACGCCGTCTTCCACACCGATGGCACCTGGATGGTGGTCGACTGGAAAACCGGACGCACCCCAACCGGCCCCGAAATGGACGCAGCGATCATCCAGCTCGCTGTCTATAGACTCGCCTGGGCACGACTCAAAGGCCTCGAACCTGAAGAAGTCCGCGCAGCATTCCATTACGTCGCCCACGATCACACCTTTGAGCCGAACGATCTGCCGACTCAAGAAGAACTAGCCCGGCTGCTCAGTCAGGAATGATGCGCCTAAGATCAAACAAGAATGAAAGGACGGTGAACAATGGGCCGAATGAAAAACGATGGTGAACTCGCGGATCTGCCGGATCATGCACTTTTGAGCATTATTCGAATCCCGCAGGCGGCGAAAAGAAGCCCCTGGGCGCTGATCTTAACGCGCATCGGATACGCGATGGTGCTGCTGGTTATCGTCACCATGGTTGTCTATTTTGACCGCAACGGATACTCCGAAGACCTCACGTTCATCGACGCGTTGTACTATTCCACAGTCTCGTTGACCACCGTGGGCTACGGCGATATCACCCCGGTGACGCAATCGGCACGCCTGATCAACATCATCGTCCTCACCCCAGCACGCATCGGCTTCCTGATCCTCCTGGTCGGCACCACCTTGTCAGTGCTCACCGAAGAATCGCGCCGGGCCCTGCAAATCCAACGTTGGAGAAAACGCATGCGCAACCACACCGTCGTTGTCGGATACGGAACCAAAGGTCGCTCCGCGGTCGCTGCACTGCTTGCCGACGGCGTCCCCGCCAACCAGATCGTTGTTATCGACACCGATCAAGTCTCCCTCGACGCCGCCAACAACAGCGGACTCGTCACCGTCAAAGGCTCCGCCACCAAAGCAGATGTGTTGCGTCTAGCTGGCGTGTCACGAGCGCGCGCCGTCGTCGTGGCACCGAACCTGGACGATACTGCAGTTCTGGTGACTCTATCGGTGCGAGAAATCGCGCCGCAGGCAATGATTGTGGCCAGTGTCCGAGAATCTGAAAACCAACACCTCCTCGAACAATCCGGTGCGGACTCGGTTGTGATCTCCTCAGAAACCGCTGGCCGAATGCTCGGTCTGGCAACAGTTACCCCATCGGTTGTGGAGATGATGGAAGACCTCCTCTCACCCGACGAAGGATTCTCCGTTGCCGAACGACTAGTCGGTGAGGATGAAATCGGCTCCAACCCACGACACCTCGCTGACATCGTCCTCGGTGTTGTTCGATCCGGTGAGCTCTACCGCATCGACTCCCCAGAAGCAGAAACTGTAGAGCCCGGCGATCGTCTCCTTTACGTTCGCCGAGTATTTAGCGAGGAGGTAAATGACAAATGAGAATTCTTCCCATCGGCCCCCACGATGAAATCGCCGTCAACGGATCAATAGTCCTTCTATCCGAGCACGACGGAGACATCGTATCGGTCGGCCCCGACCTCGGCACGGTGCGAGTTACCCTTGAAGAGATCGAAAGTTTAGGTACACCGACGGCACCCCGCGATCTGGGTTCTCGGGAAGTCGACGCATGCGTATCGTTGCTCCGCAACCGCGAGTTAGTGCGATTCGATCCCCACGATGGCAGTGAATTAACCTATCGGGAACATAGCGTTGCTTACGGTGCGAGTGGCAAGCCATTGTTTCCCCGATTGGATCCAGCGGTGATCGGCATTGTGGAGCTGCGAGGTGAGGATCGTTTGCTTCTGGGCATGAATGCGCAGAAACGCCAACGCTATTCATTAATCGCAGGTTATGTTTCGCATGGTGAGTCGCTGGAAGACGCATTCACCAGAGAAGTGTTCGAGGAAGCGGCGCGCCGGGTATCTGAGATTTCCTATGTGTCGTCTCAACCATGGCCGATCTCTGGTTCGCTGATGCTGGGTATGAAGGGCTTCACGGAAGATGAGTTGCCTCAAGGCGAAACTGATGGTGAATTAGCGGAGACAATCTGGGCTTCGCCACTAGACATTATCGATCGTAAGATTCCGATCGCCCCACCCGGATCGATTGCCTACGACATGATCAACGCCTGGGCGCGAGATAAACAAAACTAAGGGAGCTTTTTACAGTGATCAATTTGCAGGACCTCGACGAGGATCAACGCATCGCTGCTTCTGCGCCTCGCGGACCAGTGTGCATTCTCGCCGGAGCCGGCACGGGTAAAACTCGAACGATTACTTATCGCATCGCGCATCTGATTGATCAGGGTTTTGTGAGCCCGAATCGTGTTCTTGCTGTGACGTTTACATCCCGCGCGGCAGGGGAGATGCGTCATCGCTTGAATCTCATGGGGATCGGTGGCGTGCAGGCAAGGACATTCCACGCAGCAGCGAGGAAGCAGTTGTTGTATTTCTGGCCTCAGGTGGCGGGTAATCTGCCGTGGCGCCTGTTGGATAATAAGTTTCAACTTGTGGGTCGTGCGGTTCGTGGTGCGCGGTTGGAATCGCAGACTGAAAAAGTTCGCGATATTTTGGGTGAAATTGAGTGGGCGAAGGCGTCGTTGATTACACCTGAGCAGTATCCGGATCGTTTGGGTACGAGGACCCCTCCGGCGCCCGCGGAGAAAATCGCTGAGGTGTATCAGCGATACGAAAACATGAAGGCAACCCCTGAGGGGATGTTGCTTGATTTCGACGATCTGTTGCTTCACACCGCCGGCGCGTTGGAGAATTCCCCGGCGGTGGCGGAGGAGTTCCGCCAGCAGTATCGCAGCTTTGTGGTCGATGAGTATCAGGATGTGACGCCTCTGCAGCAGCGGGTGCTCGATGCGTGGCTCGGCGATCGCGATGACCTGACGGTTGTCGGCGATGCGAACCAGACGATTTATTCGTTCACGGGGGCAACACCTGAATTTTTGCTTAATTTCTCGAGGAAATATCCGGAGGCAACCGTCGTCAAGCTGCAGCGCGACTACCGCTCAACGCCGCAGGTCACCGCGCTGGCCAATACCGTCATCGGCCAGGCGCGGGGGCGCGTTGCTG
>JGI2924J29684_1078199_pt1 | contig 35268 bp, 33 predicted proteins | sample BenlonsequencITS_FD_29684 | JGI IMG/M metagenome (IMG submission 29684)
CAAAAGGGAAGAAAAAAGACAAAGCCGCTTAAATTTACTTATCATGAACAAAAGGAATATGCTGAAATAGATGATATCATCGCCGGACTGGAAGATAAAATAAAGCTGTTGCAAATTCAAATTAACGAGGCCGCCATCGATTACGTTCTTTTACAGCAGTTAGTAACCGAAAAGGATGAATTGGAAAGACAGCTCAAAGAGAAATTGGAAAGATGGGTTTACCTAAATGAGCTGGCTGAAAAAATAGCCAAAGAGGGCTTGCCTTGATTAAACTGCACATCTCAACTAACCCCGCCCTATCCTTTCCAAAAAAGCGGCTATCCGCCCACCGCCGGGTAGGCGGCGCACATCTTCGGCCCGCACACCGCCCAGCACCAAAAGGGCTGCGGGGTAAAGCACCGCACCGGCCGTTACGGCCAGCAGGGTGGGCCAGGTATTGCCGCCCATTTCCAGCTCAGCCACCCGAAAAGTGGCCAGCACACCAGCGGACATCATCAGCGTAGCGGGCACGGACCGGGACAGCGTCTCCCACAGGTTAAACCGTATACCCGCCAGACGCGACAGCACTGTTACATTGAGCAGCGAGGAAACTAAAAAGATAACCACGGTGCCATAGGCGGCGGCCCGGATACCCAGGGTAGGTGTTAGGTAGTAGGTAATGGCGATTTTAAATACAATGCCCAGCACCAGGTTGCGCACGGGCACTATAGCTTTGCCCATGCCCTGCAGCGCCCCCGCCGTAACCAAATGCACCGACCAAAATATTACCACGGCGGACAGAGCGGCCAAGGGTACCCCGGCCTCCGCTTCGGCAAACAACAACTGGGTTAACTGTGGGGCCAGTAAATATAAGCCGACCGCCGACGGCAGGGCGAACAGCACAGCCAGCCGCACCGCCTGGGCCAGTTGGGAACGGATACGCTCCATATTTTGCTTGGCAAAGGCTTCCGCCACTGCGGGCACCAGACTGGCACCCAGTGAAACAGCCAAGGCGATGGAGATATTGACAAAAGCCATAGCCATCTGGTTAAATTGCCCGAAAAAGGCAACAGACTGCTGGTGGCTGAAGCCCGCCAGCTGCAGCCGGTCGATGATCAGCCATTGGTCGATGAGGTGGGTAATGGACATGGCCACCGCAGCAAATGATACCGGTATCGCCACGCTAAATATACGCCTGAGCAGGGACAGCGTTCCCTCCCTGATCCCGGACAAATCCTGTTCGGCCAGCTCCAGCATTTCCCGTCGCTGCCAGCGATATAGAAAAATCAGCATCAGTGTGGCTCCCACCGCCCCGGGCACAGCACCCAGATTGGCCCCGGCGGCGGCGACGGACAAGCCCCGTGGCAGCAGCAGGTAACTGAACAGTAAAGTAGCCCCCACCAGCATTACCTGGTCGGCCAATTGCGAGTAAGCTACGGCCCGCATATTTTGCAGTCCCTGAAAAAGGCCCCTGTAAGCAGCGGTAACGGCGGCAAAAAATATCACCGGGGCAATGGCCCGCATGCCCAAGTAGGCCTCGGGTATGCGCACCAGGCCTTGTTCAATCAACCAGCCCGCGCCGAAAAACAGCAGCAGTGAAAAAGCAACGCCCAGCACCAGCATGGCGGCCCGGGCCACCCGAAAGGTACGCAGTGCGTCGCGGTAGTGACCCATTGCCATTTTTTCGGATACTATACTGGCCACGGCCACCGGTATGCCTGCCGACGAAAGGGTAAAAAAAAGCAGGTAAATCTGATTGGGCACAGCGTAGATACCCAACCCCTCGTCCCCCAGTAAACGGCCCAGAGGGATGCGGTAAACCGCGCCTAAAATTCTAATAATCATCCATGAAACGGTCAGAGTCAGAGCACCTTGCAGCACTGTTTGTTTGTTTAACAAATTTTTGGCCATTTTTTTTCTCCATTGCATCACATTAACTCAAAGATATAAAGTCAGCTTATTTGAACTTGTGTGCACTAGCTTATAATTGCTTTTATAATATTATTAGAACATTGTTCATTAATCTTCCCGCAATGCTTGGTCTAAAATAGCCGGTATTTACCACCGGGGCCGGGGTTAATCCCTTCGACAGTCAGCAAGCGCACCTTCCACGCAAGACCGCTACCAAAACCACCGAGAGTGCCATCACTGCGGATCACCCGGTGGCAGGGCACAACCAGCAAAATGTGGTTGGCACCCAAGGCACCGCCTACCGCCCGGCTTGCTCGTGGACAATTGATCTGAGCAGCCACCTGTCCATAGGATAGCAGTTCCCCCCGCCGGATACCCTGCACCACCTGCAACACTCTTTGCTGAAAGGGCGTAAAAACTGTCCAGTCCACAGGAAAATCAAGCCGCTCCGGTTCCCCACTGAAATACCGATTCAGCGCTTGGGCCAGCCCGGCCAACACATGACCGGGCTCCGGCGGCACCACCGAACATCCCTCCTGCACCCCCAACTGAGTAAGACTGCGCACACACTCCTCTACGCTGGCTTGTGGTAGCGTCAACGCCACCAACCCGGTTTCGCTGCGAGCGGCCCCAACCCAACCGGCTGCCGTAGCAATCGTCCAAATTAAGGGATCAGGCTTCAACCTTCTTGAACCAACCTCTTTATCTATATATGCCAATATATTTACACCTTCATACACATAACTGAATTAACTATCCAATCGGGCAGTTGATTTAATAAATATCACCAAACCGGTAATAATAATTAATCCGCCCGTAACCTGCAGCAGAGTGGGCACCTGATGGAATATAAAGTAGGCCAGTATGGTGGCCCCAACCGATTCACCCAGTATGCTTACCGATACCACCGCCGCCTTAACATAACGCAGCGCCCAGTTAAACACGGTATGTCCCATAATAGTAGGTACCGCGGCTAGCAGCAAAAACATCAGCCAAGTGCCGGGCGAATAGGGAACCAGGGGCAGTTGATATATCACTGCAGCTAGAAATAGGGTAATCATAGAGGACCCGTAAACCATAATTATGTAAGGCAGCAGAGACAAGCGCTCCCTGATCCCCCTGCCCACCAGCATATATCCCGCCACAAAAATTGCCCCCAAGAAGGCCAAAAAGTCACCCCACAGGGCCTGTCCCCCCACCTGAAAGTCGCTGATTCCCACCAACACACTGCCGAAAAGCGCTATAGCAGCACCCAGCAGGTTATCCTTTCTTTATAAAACAGGTAGCCGCCCGCAATAACGAAAAGGGGCTGCATAGTCACCAGCACAGTGGAACTGGCTATGGAAGTGTAGTTGAGCGACGTTACCCACGTAGCAAAATGCAGGGACAGCATAATGCCCGCGCCACAGGCCAGCAGAACGTCCCGCAGGGTCACAGCCCGCAGCTCACGCCGCCCCGTAACCAGGGTCACCGGTGCCAGCAGCAGCACGGTGAACGCCATCCGATAAAAAGCAATAATCAGCGGCGGTGCCTCGGCCGCCTTAGTAAATATGGAAGAAAAAGCTGCGGCAAGCACACCCAGCAATACCGCCAGGTATGGATTAATGATCGGTTGTGACATTTGTTATGTATTCACTTCCCTGCTGTCAAACTAGATAGGGAAAAACAATGTAATATCATTAATGGCTTATAAATACCAACGGTAAATCTCCCGTTTAAAACAGCTCCGTGGATAAATACCGCTCTCCGGTATCCGGGAAAATTACCACCACGGTGCGGCCCCGGTTCTGCTCCCGCCCGGCCAATTCCTTAGCTGCGTAGACTGCAGCCCCGGAGGAAATGCCCACTAACAGCCCCTCTTCCCGAGCCAGGCAGCGGGCCGCTTCCATAGCCTGATCACCGGTCACCTTGATGATTTCATCCAGTATAGCTACATTAAGCACCCGAGGCACAAAACCGGCTCCAATGCCCTGGATTTTATGGGGACCGGGCTTGCCGCCGGATAGTACGGGCGATTCAGCGGGCTCCACCGCCACCACCTGCAGAGCGGGATTTCTCTCCTTGAGCGTCTCGCCGATACCCGTTATAGTGCCCCCTGTGCCTACCGCAGACACCAGTACATCCACGTGCCCGGCGGTATCCCGCCAGATTTCCTCCGCTGTTGTGGCACGGTGCGCGGCAGGATTGGCCGGGTTATCAAATTGGGCAGGCATAAAAGCGCCGGGGATTTGCCGCGCCAGCTCAGCGGCCTTGGCAATGGCACCGGACATACCCTCGGCCCCGGAAGTAAGCACAACCTCGGCGCCCAGCGCCCGAAGCAGGTTTTGCCGCTCCACACTCATGGTTTCAGGCATACAAAGAATACAGCGATAGCCACGGGCGGAGCACACCATCGCCAGACCGATACCGGTATTGCCGCTGGTGGGCTCGATTACCACGCTACCGGCGGCAGCATGGGCGTTGTCATTAACACTACCTCCCCCTAACAGGCCGTTCTTTTCGGCCTGTTCAATCATACCCAGAGCCACCCGGTCTTTAATGCTACCACCGGGGTTAAAGTATTCCAATTTGGCAAGTATACGGCCGGGCAAACCGCTGCCATAGTGACTCAATTCGTAAAGAGGCGTATTACCGATTAAATGCTTTATATCATAAGCAAATGACAATATAATCACATCCATAGCCTTAATTTTACAGATACTATATAACTTTATCACTGCCGGCAAGCCTTGTCAATTAAGGCATTAAGCTATATTAATCTATTTACACAATGTATGAATTCCAAGCATCCTTCCTGCAAGGGCTGGTTGTTGATTAGTGATGATGGGCTCGCTTTTACGTACCTAGTAATGTTAACATGATAAGAAAAGCATTTTCTGTAAAACTTAATTATCTTACAATTTATTGAAGATTATCCTGAGGATCCTCGCGGAAATAGTTGCTTGGTTTTGGGGTATCTTGGACCTGGTAGACCGTTACATGCTGTTTGCGGCATGGATCCTTCGGGCACTTTAGTAATAATAACTGTATATTTCCCCGAGCCTCCAAAATGGATTAACGAACGCAATCGGGGAAAGGGGGATTAATATGGTAACCAAATGTTTTCAATGCGGAAGTTCTACTGTTAAAAAATTTATCACAGCGGAAAACTGGTGGGGAAATTCACTAGCCCTAGTTGAAAATGTACCTGCATGGGTCTGCGAAAACTGTGGAGAACAATATTTTGATGCTGAAGTAGTAAAAGAATTAGATAAAATGAAAGACAAGCAGCTTAAAGCAAAACGGTTTATTCAAGTGCCGGTATATGGTTTTGGCCAAACCGTATCTAAATAATAGTTTAGTATTTATATGGTATGTTTTATAATCAAGTGATGGCTGCCAAAACATTTAAAAAGTTACCTTATTGAGCATAAGGACATTTAAAAAAACCGCGCTATTACTTGATTTGCCCGTTCCGGCAAAGTCTAACTTGCTAGCTGGAACGCACTCGTAATGCGTAGGTCGTCGGTTCAAATCCGACCGTCGGCTCCAGTAATAGCAAGGCCTCCGGGGTTTTTCCCCGGAGGCCTTTTTGTGTTTTGGTTTACTAACTTCAAATACCTAAGATACAAGATAAGCCAACGGCCTGGTTTGAGACAACGTTTACATCATGCCGCCCATAACGTTATTTACTGTAACATTTTTAATGCTAGGTTATGACACCGCGTAAATCAAGGCTTTGTGGATATTTTTCCTATTTTTACCTGTAACATTTTTAACGTCAAAACACACCTTTTTCAAGATTGCGTTACCTTTTTGTTACCCAAGTAACAACTAAACCAGCTAGAGCTGCTCCACCCCCAAAGCTACAAAATGAGTGTTTACCGGGTTTTATTACCCGGTATTTTTCTTTTGTCCGGTAAACCAACCTCACCAGATACAGGGTCTTTCATGTCAGCCCGTGATGTCACACTGTCAGTAGCGTTAGGACTATCTGCTATTTTGAATACATATCCAGTAACTAAAACCTACCTTTATTACTCCACACCCAGCGCCTTAAACACTGCATCTTCCGGGGACTGATAAAAAATCAAATTAAACTTCCCCATTAACTCCGGCGGCACTGTCCCCATGTCGGCTGCCGATAAAATCGGTATCAACACCTTTTTAGCTCCGCTATCCAGACAGACCTGCATCATATCTGCTAACTCCTCAACCTTGGTAAGTGTACCACCTATGCTGAGATTTCCTAATATTGCAAGGCTCGAGACTGTCGGCTTATTTAGTGCTGCAGAGCACAGTGCAATAAGCGCAGCAAGGGACAAACTGCTGGACCGGGACATTGGCACCTTCCTTGATCTTTTTGGTCAGGTCTTTGCGTACAATTTTACCGGCAAAATAGGTATACAGCTTTTCCAAAAGTTTATCTTTGCCGGTGCCGATTTCCTGTTCCAGCACACTCATGCCATCACCACCCTATACGTTAAATCCAAAATCGTTGGCAAAAGCAATATCCATTACTACGCCATGACGGAAGACTTCCAAATCATTCTTTTCATCATAAGCCACCAGATAATATTTCTTGTTCTTATCATACTGTTTATTCTTAAAGTTGAATCTCAGGCGAAAGATTCTCTTTTGTGGATCAACATCCCTTTTATCTGCCACATAGATACATTCATTGGAGATCTTCTCATTGTCTTCAGAAATAAAGAAAACCCTGTAGCTGGTTGCCTTAATCACATCACTGACTGGTTCCGCTTGCATGAAATCTAAAGTAGAAATCAGATTTGTGATCTTTGGCACCACGCTGACCAGCATAATTAGCACCGGACGTGTTTCCATATGACCCTTTTTAGTTTTCACATTAATAACAGGCACAAGCATTTCCTGCGGCGAAGAACCGCCGTGCACATAGTTCTGACCACCCCCGGCTACCTTGAAAACATTTGAGCTGACCGGGAAAGATATAACTTTGCTGTCACTGTTATTAAGAATGCTGCCCACAGTTAAAGAGGCAATTCCATCACCAACCACTGCTTGTCCCGAGATGATAAAACGACGGTTGATAAGAGCTTCTAAACCCGTAACATAGGCAATCTTATCGCTTTCCTGCAGCTTATCCCGTTTATAGATAAAGCCGTGATCCGCCGTCACTATAAAATGATTGGTATTTGCACTGACAGACAGCCGCTTAATCAAAGCAAAAATTTCTTCGACGGCTTCTTCACAGGCAGTAAATACCTCGTCTTCTGTATTGGACTTATCTCCACGGGCGTCAATCTGGTTGTGGTAAATATAAACTACTTCCATACCGGTAAATATCTCTCTAAGTTCATCCTTTTTCATCGTTTTTACATCATCAAACTGCACGCACCGGCTGTTCGGGGAATAGCTTTTCAAGATCGCTTCGCGCTGCTTCAAATCATTGCAAGGCATACCATCAACCAGCACCTGGTAATCATCAGTCATGGCCAACGTTTTATGAGGAAGCAGTGCAGCCATGCCAAATCTTGTATTAGACGGCAACACGCTCAGCATGGCCGCCAATTTGGCGTTACATTTTTCGTCGTCCTGTAATTTAAGCCAAAGAGAACGCCCAACTTCATAGCGCAGGGCATCAGAAATAATAACAACCACCCGGTCCTTGCTGTAAAGGACATGCTGATTATAAAAATTCCTCTGCAATGATATTACTGTCAATATATCTTCCCTTACCAGATAAGAGTTCCATTTGGAAATAACTTCGGACAGATATTCATTAGAATAGATATTCTCAACCAAATCGCGCAGTTTTTCAAAAAGTATGTTTTCGCTTAGCTGATCATAATAGTAATAGAATTTTCGATAGTGGGTATCAATCAAGCAATCACGGGCCAGATACTGCTCCACAATGCCTTTGAAGCTATCCTGGCTATGGTAATCGGCTGCCGAAATCAGATAATAAGCATGCTCTAATAGCCAATACTGAATCTGATAGCCGGCTCCGAAATGCTTTTTGCGGCGTTCCTGACATACTGCAGGAATAGTGAGATCAGCCAGCCTGGCACCGATATCCTCATTTAATAGCCTGTCATTCACCCAGTGTATAATGAAGTTGTCCAGCACCGCAAAGGTATCACAATCAATTAGAGCCTCCGGCTGATAAGTCTCAAAAACCGTGGTTGCATTAAGTCCCTTGGAGACATAGGCCGAGATTTCATTATATTTATCCCGGTACAGTACATTGTTCATCAGGTTATCCAGGAAAGCAATGATATTGCCGGATTTATAGGAAACAAAGCTTTTCCAAGCCGGTGGCAAATCATCATGCAGATATCGTTCCGTATAGGTAACAAACATGGTCACCGCCAGCTTTTCCAGGGTCGGTTGCACATCGGTATAGCCAAACTGTTCTTCGCAATAAGACCAGAAGGCTGGGAGAAGATCGTATTTTTCAAACTCCGCCAGGAACTTATTGTCTTCAAAACCGTCATCCATGAGAACGACACGCAAAACCTCTTCGAAAGAGGACGTTCTGGTCTTGCATAGAACGCTCATCAGACCCACTTCAATGGTTTCTTTAGTAAAGTGATCAATCTCTAAATCATAGAATCTTTGCGTGCGGTTCTTGGCTCTAAAGAACTTAATATATTTTTGCATGACCGGTTTGTATTGTTCATCAAGCCCAAGGTCAACAGTGAGCAAGGAGGCCCGGTCTGCAAAGAACTGCCTGGAATAAAGCAACGTATCTTCCAAATGATTATCCCGTACGTTTGGCCGTGGGAATGGAGCATAAATCAGATAATTGGTTGTCCGATCTTGGCGTTCCAGAAAGTATTTGGTGTAGAACTGGTTGTCCGGTTCCAGGTGATAAACTTGGGCATTCACCAGTTCCAATGTATCAATATCTTCGGCAAACTCAGCTTTGTCATCATACCAAAAGACCAACTTACGGGTATCACCGGAGAACTCGGCATTGAGTTTGTCCGTAATTTGTTTTAGGTTTAGTTCGGCCATTAACGCAAGCCTCCTTTCTGCATTAGATTTTGGCCAGTATGTTGAGCTTCTTGCCATCCGTACCGGTCTGGACTTTTTCGTAATACACATTAAAACAAGTCACTGTGCGACCCCGTTCGTTCAAGGACAAGTAAACCATTACCCACTTGGTAAATAAGCAGCCAATCTGGTTGTATATGACATACCCTATGGCCTGCCCAATTACCCCTTAATGCATGATCTTTATATTTTTCTTGCAAGGGTATTTCCGCACATAATAGCATGAGAACTTCTTTTAAGAGATGAATATCCCAATTTCTCTTTTGAATGGCCTTCAGATCTTTTTTAAATCTATTAGTATATTCCGGTATCAGCATAACTAAATACCTAAATCTTTAAACATTTCTTCTGTATTATAAAATCTGCTTTTGCCGGACTTAATAATATCCTCGCCCTCTTTCATAGCAGCAACTGTTTCAGCATTGGGATCATTAAGTTTTATCGCAAAAGGTATGCTTCCCTGTCTTACAGCCTGTCGTAAAAATATATTAATTGCAGTCGTCATATTCATTCCTAACTCAGAAAATAGCTCTTCCGCTTGTTTCTTGAGTTCTACATCCATACGGATATTTAAATTAGTTGTGTCATTCGCCATTAATTACATCTCCTTTCACTTCTTTACACTCATCGTACTATGGAAGCTTTACGGGGTCAATACGCCGTCATTATTTAATGCTCGTTATTCTACATTTTTTTGAAACTAATACCCTATAAGCATTTCCCAAAAGCAGCAGCAATCCTATCACTATCGCGGTTAGCAATTGTTTTGCCCATCGCATCATTAATCCCCAGGTCGACAGTGAGCAAGGAGGCCCGGTCGCAAGCCCCTTACTACATTAGATTTTGGCCAGTACGTTGAGCTTCTGGCCATCCGTACCGGTCTGGACTTTTTCGTAATTGACCTTCACGCCATCATCCAAATCTATAGCAATACGGGCCAGCGCCAGGTGGGCGATTTTTTCATCATATTCTTTGGTTTCTTTGAGCTGCTTGACCAGCTTTTCTTTCCGTTTGGTGGCAGCTGATACTTCACGGGCATTGGGGCTGTTTTCGATGGTTTCCTGCATTCCGGCAATCTCGCTTTCATAAATACGCTGCATCCGGTGGAGATAGTCAATACGCAGTTTGCCGATGGTATCCTCATTATAGCGATGCAGATAAACCAGAGCTTTAAAGCCGTCTGCTTTGCCGCTGTCAAACAACCAGTAAATCGGCCGCTTTTGGTAAATTTTACAATGATCCTTGAAGAAGTCTTTTAGGAAGTAATTGCTGATAACGTCACGGGAAGTGTTGCCACTGTTGCCCAGGGCTTTAGCAATAAAATCTAGGTTTTCTTCCAATGTTTCTGTACCAAAGGTCTTTTTTAAGAAAGTACAAAACAAGCCTACAATATCATCCTCAAAGTACTCCCCATCGGTGATAGGAAGAATGTTATCTTTGTCTGGGATAAAGGTGCTGTATTTGCTGTCATCCCATTCGCCACCGGCATAAGCAAGGCCATTTACATCAAGGCTGTAGCGGCCAAACATACAACCAATTGCATAGGATATAAAGGAACGGATATCACGGACAAGGTCAGCTTTACGAATAGTTACATCTTTGTCCTCAACCTCAGGTGTCAGCTCATCCTGTAAACCATAGATTTCAATGAAGATTCGGTTGAGTTCTTCTTCATTTTTCTTGAGCTGATTAAACAGTGCTTCTGCACTGCTTTCCCAACTAGCAAAAGCATCTTTTATTTTGTACTTCGATTTTTCCATAGGTGCTTCAGCATAACCTGCAACTATTTTGTAAGCTATCAACGGATGTGTAACAAAATCCCACGAAGTTTCAAAGCTATCCCAATCGCATGCAGATAATTGGATGTTCTGTTTAACCAGATTATCTACATTAATATTTTTAATAATTTTATACGGTAAATTAATAAAGTCCCCCAATTTGAAGTGAAACGTTGGGTTTAAGATTCTTGCTAAATTATCAACAATATTAGTATTAAGATATCCTAACAGTGAATAATACTGAGAATCATCAACGAAAGCAGCTGCCCCAGATGAATCAAACAAAAAGCCTTCCTCATATGCCCTAAAAGAAATTGAGCCACTACTTATATCAGACCAACTAATATGCTTTTTAAAAATATATTCTAAGTTAAAATTATGCGCCCATATACGTTTACCATCAGGATGCATTTTTGTTTGCAATTCATTACCATCAGCAAGCCAATTTACTACATATTCACGATTCCCGTACCACTTTCTGGAGCTTCCTCCTTTATTATATGGAAACCATTTTAAACAAGATTGTTTTGCTTGGCTTCGCGTATGATTGAATCCTATATCTCTGCTGCTTACTTCATACCAGAGTCTCAGGTAATAATCATTATTGCCTGTTGTAAGACCCATTCTTCCCTCTGCTATTTTGGGGATATCTTTATATTCAAACGTACCAATTATATTATCACTAACCCAGTACGCAATTGGCATTCTAGAGATTTTAGAAAAGTTTTCTTGGTTAGCTGTATGCAAATTATGTTTGTCTATAAAAGCGGATTCTTTTTCCTTCTGGCTACTATAATCCACCAATCTTACATAACTACCCTGATATTTTTTTAAATGGCTATTTCGAAATACGAATGAAGTTGTCTGAACTACTTCACCGCCGATTTCTTCAAAGGCTCTTGCACCAAGATGTACCATGTTAACTATATTTTTTCGCAGTATTTTTTCTCTAAGTTTTTCAAAGCTGGAAAGGAACATCCAAGCATGCTGGGTTATCATAGCTTGATAACAGTTTTTCTTTGTTATTTGACCGCACCTTTGAATGAATACCGCAAACAAATCGCTCTTACTATCTGGATATTCTCGTTTAACAAAATCAGATAACTTTGCCCCCATGCTACTACTGCCCATATACGGCGGATTAGTCACAACAACATCATATTTATTTGCCATCACAGCCGCAATTTCAACCAGTTGGCACAGCTGTGACTGTGTATCGTTCAGCCCTACTGTATCAAAGGTCAACTGGTCATTGACGTTCCGGCTTCCAACGAATGTATTTAACAGCGTCCAATCAAGATTTTCTATATTAAGAAAAGAGCCATATTCCTTGGCATCTGTCATTGTATCTAGAAGATGCTGTATCTGCGTCAGGGCAGAATCCTTTTCAATGTCACTCATGCCCGCTCCAAAATATTGCAGATGCCCACGGTTGATGCCATTGCTTTCCTGAATCGAGTAAACATGACATTTAGTCTCACCATTCAAAATGCGCCGATGATACTGTCTGGCCTTCATCATTACTGCAAAATAAGCCAGCTGATAAGCACGATCGTCTATATCCAACCCATACAGGTTGTTCTCAATAATACTCTTGGCGGCATCACGCCGACTATAGCCATAGCTCTCATAAATCTGCATTAGCACTTCAAAAGCGTATACCAAAATATGGCCGCTGCCCATGCAGGGGTCAACTATTTTGATATCTTCCGGCTTGATTGATTTATATTCCTCCCGAATTTGTGAGAGTTGAGCCTCAACCTCGGGTTCTTGCTCTGCTTCTTCGAGATAATACTTCCATCCAAAGTAACTGCCGTTTAGATACTCATCTGACAATCCCGAAGATGCCCGCTCACGCTCCAACCAAAGACGGCCAAGGCTGTTTTCCACCATATAACGGACAATCCAATCCGGTGTAAATAGCTGAGTAGCTGTTGGGATACGTTCCTTGGTAATTTTGACATTCTTTTTAAGCAAAGCAAAGGTCTCTTCCTTGGGCTCGGTATTGTAATACTGGTACAGCCAGCCGATAATCTCGACCTGGCCTTCTTTCGCCACATTGAAGTCATCCTCGGCTATATCATGCACCAGATGATAAACCACTCCGTCCTGATCAGTGAAGGATACATTTAGCAAAAGCTCGGTGTAGTCATGGGTTTTCTCAAACAACTCCGGCAAAATGGCGTTTAGCGCGTTACATTGCTTAATAAAAAGCATACGGAAAAGCTCGTCCAACTGATTATCACTTTTCAGCTGCATAATCCGGTCTTTTTCATATGGGGTATAATCTAGCTCAGCATCCATGGGATTGGTAATTAAATCAGGTTCGACTTTATTGCTGCTTTCGGAGGACAGTACTCGAACATGCGTGGGGAGATAGTCGTTCACCTCCGTAAAACGCACCGCAATCAGCCGGTTGAACCAGGTGTAGGCTACTTCTTCAACCACATTTTGAAAGGCAGTTTTATAATCTGTCTGGCCGGCCTTCCGCTGGATTATCTCTGCCAACTTTTTGCGCTGTTCTATTTCAACACCGGTGATGGAGTAAGGTTCCCTGGTACCAATATCGAAAAACTGAACTACCTGTGTAGACTGCGGCAGGGGACTTTTAACTTCACTGTCGGTGATGCCAAGCAGTCCGGCTTTATATGTAATCTCTGCAATGAGCTTGTTTCTGGCCCATATGGCAAAATTTTTAACCGCTGTTTTATTCATTGCACTTGCTCTCCTAAAATTCAATATTTACGATGGTATCCTCTTCCAGCTCTTTTAAAATCCGTTCTTTCAGAGCAGCCATATATTTTTCAACGTCTTCGGCAGTTTCAATGCGCCAAGAAGAAGAAACGCTGATAGTTTTGATACTAATATTTTTCTTTTTCTTCATTTTAGGCTTAGGCTGAGGAACAACGATTTTGCCACCATTTTGCCCATATTTCACCCGTACGTCCTTCACACTCTGAGCTGCAAGCAATTCGTCCTTTTTGTCCATCTCATTGAGCAAACGTACTTTTAGGGCATCAGCTTCCACTTTGATATTCTGCAAAGTCGCCACATTATTACAATGAGTGGCCTTATCATGAAGTTCATCAAAAAGCTTGATGAAGCGCTCTCTGAACTCAGCCTTGTAAGTTTTGGTGTTTAAAAGTTCAAATACCCTGGCTTTGGCATCATCAATGGCTGCAATAATCGGAGCTACCATGCTTTCCAGGACACCGGCGTATGCCTCGTTAAAGTTATCCAGCAGTTCAGGGAGTTTGGGTATGTCACTGTAAGGCGCATCTTTATGCAAAATAGCTTTTACCGCAGCGACATATTCTTCAACTTTTTCATCCACAATAAAGGTCTTGCTTTCATCATAAATTTTCATTAAACGCAATGCACGTTCAAATATAGTCTTCTGTTCACCGGCAAAGAACGATTTAACAGGCTCATAATCCTCAGCAAAATCAAGGTAATCATCTTTGTCATGATTAATTTTTTGGAAGAATTCCACCGGGGACAGAATCTGGATGACCCCGCGGAGTAAACCCTTACCGGTTGCAACAGTCTTTTTACCGGGCAGATTTTGGCTGTTATACATGATTTCAAATTTCTCCAGCTCGTTGAGCATAGTCTGGCTGTAGCTTTGGAAGGAACGCATCATAGAATCATCGTCATCGTGGATACTGGATACGCCAAATAACTCCTTCATAACTTCACGAACAGCCTTTTTCTGTTTATCTGTGGCTTTTTCCCGACGTTCGACCAGCAGCTTTTCAACGTATTCTTTCTTAGTAATATAACGAACGATTTCATCCCCGGTTTTATTGAGCAGGGTAACCGTGCTGCCATTCACGGTCAATGTAATATCGCCGTTTTTGAATAGCTTGGCCACCAACCATTCCACATCATCTTCCACAAAACCGTAAGGGGCTTTCATGAAGCGATCCATTAAGCTTTTCATGGAAGTTTTCATGTGCATGGAGGAATTTCCTCCAATATAATTAAGCATGTCATTCAGGGCATGAATATTGGGTTCTGTGCCACCTTCCAGCGTCAGGGTCAGTTGTTTTGTATTATTAAACAAAGCTTTGATGTTAGCTTCACTCATTGCTACGTCAATATAAGGCAGTTTGTGATACACCGTGGCAACCAGACGGCCAAGGGCATCGTTGATTCTGACGGTGACACCTTTTGCGCCTATTGGCGCTTTGTCACCGTTGACATAAATATCTGCGTTCTTCATGGCCTCAATTAGAAATAGCTTGGCGTTTGCGCCTCTTTCCCGCATTTCCACCCGCTTGGCTTCTTTGATCTGCTCAAATTTAACCAGTGCATTATTAGAAGATGCAAATCGCAGGTATTTTTCAATTTTCAGCGCACTTGTCATTTCGTTTAAAAATGCAGCGTCATTGGGCAACACGACCAGAACTTCCCTGCCCTGTCCGGACATCAGACGCAGAGTTGTTTCCTGTGCCCCATAATCGGAATTTGGGGTCAGTACCCGCACACCAATATCGTGGTTCTGGTTGGCCTTATAATGACGGTCGTCGACAATTTGATTAAAGGCAAAACTATACCGTCCATTAAAGGCAGGATAGCGATACTTTTTACCGCTGAAAATATCTTCAAAAATCAGCTCAGAAACCTTGCCGAGAACCTCGGACATTTCCACGTGCTGGTTTTCAATTTCACGGTTGATTTCCTGTTCTTCATCCGTTAGGAAGACATAGATGTCGCCGTTCTTTTGCACCAGCATCTGGCGGACCAGAATTTTAAGAGCTTCCTCAACCTGCTTTTTCAAAGCAATGCGGTCGGTGTCAATATCAGGAATCATGAGACTGGTGATATTATCAATGTTGGCGGTAATCTCTTTGACGTATTTAATCATAAAGAGGGTTTTCAGGACGTTAACATTGAAGCAGTCAACTTCATGGTCGGGATTAATGAAGTCATTGTCCAGCGCTCTGGAGATAACCCCCTTATGGCTGTGGTCCAGGAACTGGTGCAGCGCATCGTAGAAGACATTGAAGGGAATCATGGCGCCGGACTGCTCATGCATAAGCTTCATGGCAGATTCCTTGAACAGGGCAATCATGGAGCGCTCTCCCTCGGACAAATGCTTGCCGGAAGCCCCGTGGGTTCTGATGGAGGTCAGGACACCGGCCAGCAGGTTAAATTGATAAGGCACAAAGGGGTAAACGGCAGCAAAGTCATCATCATCGGAATATAGTTTTTTCTCTACACCATCATTGAAAACTATCAGGTTTTTAATGATAGTTGCTTTTTGCTCGTAAAGCAATCTCAGTGTTTGTTCAGCAGTAGCCGTTTTAGCCAAAATTCTCTTCTTAATCACTTCATCCACGTTGGCTGATGAAAGAGACAGACGGGTATCAAAACGCCCGGTAATTTTTGAGAAATCATTGCCCTTCGTTTTGGTAACGGAATCAATATCCTGCTGGCTGGTCACTACGATCCAGACTTTACCCCGGCAAGCCGTACCCAGGTCTTCGGTAACGGTTTGCAGGTTAAGCATTAGTTTAGAATCATCTCCTATGTACTGGCCGATTTCATCCACTAAAAAGACGATGTGGTGATTATGGCCTTTGCGGTCAAGATATTCTTTGACCATTTTGGCAAAGTCTTCTATGCTAATCCGATAAGGTTCGGTTGCTTTTTCACACCAGTTTCGGGCGGCTGATTTACTCATAAAGCCCATTTCAGACAGAACATCCACAATACTATCCTGGATGAAATCAAACTTATGCCTGGATGCTTCCCATGTGCCGCCAAAATCTTTTTTAAATAGTTGCTTGAATTCTTTATAGCGATCTTTTTCAGTAAGCTGTCTTTCCAGGTCAGCCAGGAAGGGAATGGAGCCACAGAAACCCTGCATTTCATTGAACACTTTCAAAAAAACAGAGACAATGGCATCCTTATTATGTTTGCCGGTTATTTCACTCTTGGAGTCAATGTTAAACAGGATAACATCGGTAGATACACCGGCAGCCAGTTTCATGTCGGCCAGAACCATTGGATCGATTATCTTGTTGTCCTCGACAAAATAGTCCAGGGCTTTCTTACCGTTCACTTCTTTGTTCTCCAGCAGGTAGGACAAAATTTTCAAGAAGTGCGATTTACCACTTCCGAAGAAACCGGAAATCCAAACGCCCATTTTATCGGTGTAACCGTTGATGCCTTTCTTGTAGCTTCCAAAAAAATCTGCAAAGTGTTTTTGCAGTTCTCGTGTCACAACATATTCTTCCAGTTCCTGCCGGATATTTTCATCGTCGGCCTGACCGACTTTGATTACGCCTTTAATATCTCTGTCAATCCGCTTGACAAACATATCTTTAATCAGCATATCTATTCTCCTTTTAATCAACGAGCCTAAATGCTCTGTAATAATTGCCGTCTTTGATTTCTGAAAACAGGACCAATTCCTGCCCGTCATATTTGCCCGGATAGAAAAGTACCACCGGCACTCGATCGATCACCTGATGAAGGTTATTGAGAACTTTATGTGAACGGAGAAGAGGGTAGCATTTTCCTATCCCAACTAAGAAAATAACTGCATCCCCGGGCGTATGTTCTTGAATATACTGAACAATCAGGTTGTTTTCATCATTAAATTGCAGGAGATTTCCCACAGCCTTAACGACCCGTTCCAGGCCCTTTTTCTTTTCAAACTTGAAGCATTGTTCCATGAAGCCTTCCTTTTCCAAAAGGTCGATAATAATATCATAAAGGTCATAAACAACAAGCTCGAATCCATCGGTACCTTTAGCGTTTTTGGCTTTCATGTATGCAATTCGTTCCCTGACCATTAGTTCTTTGTCCGCAGGGTAATCGAAGACATAATAGCCAACTTCATTGCCAAGCCCTTTGTTTTGCCGAAAACTCTCAGTTTTAATCTTGCGTTCCGCTCCATCAAGTTTTTCTTCCAAACTGCGCATTTATCTCACTCCCGTCAACGCATGGAGCGTTATTTCCATACGATTTGCCAGCAGGCAGTTTTCCAACGATTTATCCAAGATTGGTTTCAAGATTTTTCTATTTCCGATTGCCCGGTTTATGATACCGGCTTCCATAAGCATTGTCTTATAGCAAGTGCTCAAACGTTTTAAAGTGTAGTCCGTCCAGCTGGCCACTTTCTCACTTTGCAATTGCTTGTTTTTGAAAAAAATACTAAAGTCTCTGTCAGTCAATTCATTGTCACCGATAATCAATTTTTCACGGTAGACTTCGTATATAAAATCAAAAAATAAACTGTCGCTCTGCATCACAGCTGTCAGAACAATTATTTTTTGATTTGCGATATCACATCGCTCAAATAATTGATAAAAAGACTTGTCTATGTTTTTTACACGAGAAGACACCGCATTGAATATTTGAATTGCCCTTGCCTGTGTCGGGGCTGAGAAGATATTTTCTTCTAAATTCAAAGTCTTGATTTCATTTAATGTTTTGCCGCTGTTAAGCAGGTTGACCACCTTGCGAAACTCGGCAAACCAGAAGGATCGCTTCACTGCTCCTGCGCTGTATTCTTTTCTCGTCATGTCTCCTTCACCAATGTTTTCCATATATTATCCTTTAGGATTTGCTGTTTTATACTCAGGGCTTTCTACTATCTCAACAATATCGCCAAAGTCACAATTCAATTGGCGGCAAATCTTTACTAAAACTGCCATCGAAACGAATTCGTTATTTGATAACTTTGTTAAGGTGTTAGGACTGATGCCGGTCATTTTTCGAAGCTCAGTTTTTTTAATGCCTTTATCTATCAACAACTTAAATAATTTGTTGTAGCATACCTCCATAAGCTTACACCTCTAATTTTTTTATATAGAAATCCTACGTTATTATTATAGCACATTACTCTTCCATTTATAGTCAATATGTATAATAATTTGAGATTTTCTCGCATATTCTGTGAAGCAAATCGGAACCTACAGCCCAAACCAATCCAAAAGACGATCTTTTGATTCTTTAATTTCTTGGGATAAAAAAATAAGGTACAACCGCAGCTATACCATTGCCCTGATCTACAAAAAGTTTGATAACTATGTTAAAGTAGTGCTGATACTGGCAGGTTTACTATTTATTCCAATCTCTTTTGGTGCCCGGTTGACATTGCTGATTTTTCGTTATAATATTTATTTAAATAGGGAATACAAGAACCAATTAACAGTTTGCGTTGCCTCGACCCGCCGGGGTTTAGGTTTGGCCCTTAAAACTACTGTAATAGTTTTAAGGGCTTTTACATTAACCTCGATTAGTCATTTGAACAACGAGGGTTAGGAAAAGTATTACCGCAATGATAACTTGTATAGTATCACTTATGGCAATCACCCTACCTCACCCCCTTTCATTGGAATACTATTATTCCCGGTAGGTGAGGTCTGTTTAGTTAGTTATGTATTCCCTTTGTTGATTATACCATATATATCCTTATATTTCCTCTCTTTTTGCGAGTGAACTTTCCTGGTTTCTGATGATGACACCACCCGGTATATATATCTATCTGCATGTTACAAAGCCAGCAAAGAGAAAGACTCCCCAAAAATTCAGCGAACTAATGGGAAGTCTTTAACTAAAACAATTCCTATGTTACCTTTCCGTTACCTTTGCGGCTTCATAAACCACGCAAACCCTTATATTTTCAGGGGTTTTTGGTGCGTTTTACATCATGCCACCCATTCCGCCCATGCCGCCCATTCCGGGAGGCATGCCGCCGCCGCCCTTGTTATCTTCGGGCTTTTCAGCCACCAGTGTTTCAGTGGTCAAGATCATGGCCGCGATGCTGGCTGCGTTTTGCAGCGCGGAGCGAGTAACTTTAGCCGGGTCAACGATACCGGCATCGATCATATTCACATATTCACCGGAGAGAGCGTTAAAGCCCACACCTGCTTCAGCAACCCGTACTTTTTCAACAACAACGGAACCTTCCATACCAGCATTGCTGGCAATCTGGCGCAGGGGCTCTTCCAATGCCCGGCGGACAATGTCTACACCCACTTTTTCATCCATGGTCTCCGTAGTCAGATCAGTCAGAGCGTTAATGCCCTGCACATAGGCCACGCCACCGCCGGATACAATACCTTCTTCAACTGCGGCCCTGGTAGCGTTCAGAGCGTCCTCAATACGCAGTTTCTTTTCCTTCAATTCGGTTTCAGTAGCAGCACCAACCTGGATAACAGCCACGCCACCAGCCAGCTTGGCCAGGCGCTCCTGCAGTTTTTCCCGGTCGAAGTCGGAAGTGGTTTCTTCAATTTGCTTCTTAATTTGGGTTACCCGGGCGGTAATATCATCGGTACTGCCGGCACCACCCACGATGATGGTTTCTTCTTTCTTAATACGAACCTTGGAAGCCCGACCCAGCATGGTGATATCGGCTTTATCCAGCTTTAAGCCCACTTCTTCGGAAATCACGGTGCCGCCGGTCAGAATACCGATATCCTGCAGCATGGCCTTGCGGCGATCGCCAAATCCGGGGGCCTTGACAGCCACGCAGGTGAAAGTGCCGCGGAGTTTGTTCAGCACCAAAGTAGCCAGCGCTTCACCTTCAACATCTTCAGCAATGATGACCAGGGCTTTGCCGGACTGTACAACTTTTTCCAGCACCGGCAAAATGTCGGCCACTGCGGAAATCTTACGGTCAGTGATTAAAATATAGGGATCATCCAAATTAGCTTCCATTTTATCGGTGTCGGTGATCATGTAGGGGGATATGTAACCCCGGTCAAAATTCATCCCTTCTACAACTTCCAGGGTGGTACCGATACCTTTGGATTCCTCAACAGTAATTACACCGTCTTTACCCACTTTTTCCATAGCGTCGGCAATCAGGTTGCCAATGGAATCATCGTTGGCAGAGATTGAAGCAACCTGGGCAATGGCAGACTTGCTTTCCACAGTTTTAGCGGAACCTTTAATGGCATCCACTGCTTTTTCAACGGCCTTTTCAATGCCCCGCTTGATAATCATAGGGTTGGCACCGGCGGCTACGTTTTTCAAACCTTCCCGCACAAGGGCCTGGGCCAGCAGTGTGGCAGTAGTGGTACCGTCACCGGCTACATCGTTAGTTTTAGTGGCCACTTCTTTAACCAGCTGGGCACCCATATTTTCAAACGGATCTTCCAGTTCAATTTCTCTCGCAATGGTCACGCCATCATTGGTAATCATAGGCGAACCAAATTTTTTCTCCAACACAACATTGCGGCCTTTGGGACCCAGGGTAACCTTAACCGCTTCAGCCAGCGCGTTTACGCCCTTTTCCAGCGCTTTACGGGCATCTTCGCGGAAAATAATTTCTTTACCTGCCACTTAAACTTACCTCCTTCAATTGTTGATATATAATCATTAAAGAACTTGCCAGTGATTGTTGCTACAGCGCATTACTCAATGACGCCGAGGATGTCCATTTCCCGCAGGATCAAGTACTCAACCTCGTCGATTTTAATGTCATTGCCTGCATACTTGGAAAACAGCACCTTGTCCCCTGCTTTCAGGTCAATAGCTACGCGCTGCCCGTTATCCAACAGACGGCCTGAACCCACGGCCACTACTTCACCTTGCTGCGGCTTTTCCTTGGCCGTATCCGGCAGCACAATACCGCTTTTGGTTACTTCTTCGCTGGGCAGAGGCTTTACAACCACCCGATCGCCTAAAGGTCTTATCACAAAAACCCCTCCTTAATATTATTTTGATAAAGTATTGAGCGGTTTTATTTATTGTTAGCACTCATTGGAGCCGAGTGCTAATACCCAAGTAATATAATATAGAACGAGCCAACCAAAAGCAAGTATTTTTTCACAAGAAATTACCCTTATTTTTAAAAAAAAGGACAATCTTTTAAATATTGCTCGGGCTTTCTCCTTCTATATTGTAATTAAAGCCTATTTTTATTAAAACACCTAGAAATATTTTCCCACAATTAAACTGGTTTTATACGGTAATATTTCAAAAAATTCGGCATTACGCTTATTTTAGGCCGTTACACGTGTATCATCATCTTAACAGCTATCCCGCGCTGCCGCAATCTTGTGCCTGCCCGGTGAGTATCTCCAGGCCGTGGGGCAGTGCAGGAAGAATTGCTTCCAGGCACTCCCGCACGCCTTTAGGGCTGCCGGGTAAATTAACTATAAGGGTACTATGCCTGATACCCGCCACTGCCCGGGAAAGCATGGCCCGGTTGGTTTTTTTCATACTTTCCAAGCGCATAGCCTCGGCCAGGCCAGGTGCCTCACGATGGATTACCGCCCGTGTGGCCTCGGGAGTATTATCCCTCGGGCTAAAACCCGTGCCCCCGGTGGTAATAATAAGATCAAGCCGGCCACGGTCAACTAAATCAATCAGTGTTTCCACGATGGTGTCATAATCATCGGGGATAACGCGGTACTCTGCTACCGTCCACCCCTGCTGCGCCACCAATTCCCCGATTACTCCGGCGCTGCGGTCCTCGCGTTCGCCCCGCGAACCCTTATCGCTCATAGTTAAAATTGCCACTTTGAACACTTTATAAGCCTCCTTATGTTACACATCATGTACGTCGCTCCTTGGCTTAATAATCATTGATAAACGTTATTGGACATAACATCCTTTTACCTCGACTTTCAGTTTAAGCACCAACATTGACCTTTTACCACCAACTACTTTCAATAGGCGGGTTATAAAATCTGAAAACGAAAAAATATATTGCATTGTTTATATCCAAATATGTACAATTGGGTTATCAAACTTTTGGAGGGATAGCTTTTGACTGGTCAAACACCTGTAACAATTGAAAAAATATCCGGCCACGACCGCACCTGCACAGAAGACGTGGTCGTCCGGGAAACAGCCATAACCCTTTATTTAAATAACACTGAGCTGGTTACGTTAATTTGCTCCCCCATGAACTTGCGTGAATTATGCTATGGCTTTCTATTTGCCGAGGGCATTATTGCCGGAGCGGATGACATTGCCGGTTTTTCTCATAATGAGGCCGACGGCTTGGTCTGGGTGGAAACCCGACGCCCGGTGCAAGCCGAAAAGAATTTCCTTAAGCGGCACGTAGCCTCCTGCTGCGGGAGGGGTCGGGCTTCCTTTTATTTTGTTAATGACACCGGCATCGCCCCCGTAGCAGCTGAGCTGCGCATTTCCACCACCGCCATTGTGGCCCTGCGCAAGGAAGTAGAGCACCGCTCCGCACTATTTGCTGCCACAGGAGGCGTGCACGGGGCTGCCCTCAGTGACGGTGAACAGATCCTTTGCTTTTTTGAAGATGTGGGCCGCCACAATGCGCTGGACAAAATTACCGGCTGGTGCTTATTGCATGGGATAACAACCCGGGATAAGGTGCTGCTTTTTTCCGGGCGGGTATCCTCGGAAATACTGGTTAAATCAGCCCGCCTGGGTGTACCCGTGATTATATCCCGCTCCGCCCCTACGGATCTGGCCCTTGAACTTGCTCGTCAGCTAAACATAACCGTGGTGGGTTTTGCCAGGGGCAACAAGATGAATATTTACACCCTGGGGGAACGGATTGTATAAGCACCGGTTGCACCAGTTTGGAGAGCCGCTCTGCCACTACCCCCGGCTGTCGTACATTATTTTGCCACAGTCCCTCAGGTCGTAGCCGCCCAGGCTTTGGACTTCCTGCTGAAAGGCGGGTTCGGCGATTACCTCTAACAGCCGCTTTATGTACGGAGTGTCATAGTAAGCACCTGGAATACATAAATCGTAACGTTCCTCGACCACGGGTACAAAGTCCAGACCCAAGGCCAGGGCCGCGGCCCGTATGCCCATGCCGGCGTCGGCCGATCCCGAGGCTACCGCCGCAGCCACGGCCATATGAGTGTATTCCTCACGCTCGTAACCCTTGATTTCGTCGGGATTAATGCTCTGCTCTTTAAGTTTGAAATCAAACAAAATGCGCGTGCCTGCACCACGCTGCCGGTTAATATAACTAAGACCCCGGGCTGCCAGATCCCTCACCCCTTGAATGTCGTGGGGATTACCGGGTGCTACTATCAAACCCTGCTCCCGGTGCACAAGATTGACTAAAACAACAGGTTGATCGGCCAGCAGTCGCTTAATGTAGGACACGTTATAATCGCCGGTTTGCTCGTCCAGTAAATGGGTTCCGGCACAGTGGGCCTCACCCCGCTTCAAGGCGCTCAATCCTCCCAGACTGCCCACATGGGCCGATGAAAGGGTGGCGAAGGGATATTTTTGGCGCAGGTGGTTGGCCAGCACATCCAGGGCGATATCGTGACTGCCGATAATCACCGTTGTCTCTCGCACTTCCTCCAGCGGGCGCATCAATTCCACCGACACGGACTGCCCGGCGTTGTAACCCTCAGAAAGCCTGGGCACCCGCAGCATACCATCGGCCCGCACCATCGACATAATCACCCCGGCTCCCCGGGAAATAGCCGTGGCAATGATTTTATCCCCTACCTGGCCGAGTTTGACCCGGACAAATTCTTCTGTGCCCATAGGAGATACAATTTTACGGGATACTATGGCACTGGTCTTTTCCCGGGCGGGTGGCACCGCTCCCAGCTTGCTATAAATAATGGGCTTGACAAACAGCTCGGCTGCCAACACCGCAGATACCGAGTAACCGGGCACTCCCACCACCGGCTTGCCCGCCACCTCACCCAGCACCACAGGCTTACCGGGCTTGATGGCAACCCCGTGGGTGAGCACACGCCCCAGCTCGCCGATAAGCTCGGCGGTAAAATCCTCCCGTCCAGCAGATGAACCCGCGTTAATCAGCACTACGTCATACTCCGATACCGCTTCCTGCAGCCGCGCTTTCAAAGCCTGGTAATCGTCGGCGGTAATTTCCCGGCGCCGGGGGGCCCCGCCCCATTCAGCCACCATTGCGCCCAGCACCCGGGTGTTATATTCAATAATATCTCCGGGCTGAAGTTGCACTCCGGGCTGCACCAGCTCGGTACCTGTTGGCAAAAGCGCCACCTTGGGCCGGGGATGCACGGCAATTTCCGTCAACCCGCCGGCCAATATGCCGCCCAAGTCGACAGGGCGCAACCGGTGGTTGGCGGGCACAATCATTTCGGTAGCTACCACATCCTCGCCAATCACCCTAACATGCTGCCAGGGCACCGCTCCGGCAGTAATTTCAAACACGCTTTCTTCAATAAAATGCACGTCCTCAATCATAATAACGGCGTCGCACTCCGGCGGCAGGGGATCCCCGGTATCCACCACAGCTGCTCGGGGACCCAGGGACAGCTTTTTAGGAGTGGCATCGGAGGCGCCAAAAGTGTCCGCAGCCTTTACCGCCACTCCGTCCATCGCAGCAGCGTGGTAATGTGGCGAAGAAGTTCGGGCATATACCGGCGCTGCGGTCACCCGGCCTGCCGCATCCTCCACCGCTATAAACTCACTGGGGCCCGGGGCAAGTGCACCAAGCCCGGCCAGATAATCAAGGTATTCCGCCAGCGCCTTATCCAGCGGCTTGTCCTCCAAGTAAACGTCCCTTTTCATTGTTTCACTCCGTTCGCCCAAAATAATGCATTGGTTTTTTTCGATAGAATAGCCTACAAACCATGTGTAATTTGCAAACAATTTGCAAACAACAAATGCAATTGCATCTTTCGCAAATAACTTTCAACTTTTCAACACTGGATCCGTTTAGGTGTAACAGTCAAATCCAACCAGACAATACATTTATCTATACACAAATCCGGTGGTACCTCACTCACTGTTTGCACTATATTATCGGAGCTATTGTTCGATGTGCCTTGTTCATGCTTCGTATGAATTTAAATTTAAAAGCATAGCTAAATCCAAAGCCCCGCTGGAACCTTAAACATAGGCTAAAGCTTAAAACTGATAGCCCTTCGTTAAAGGAGCCTTATTGTCTGCGCCTTATTGCCTTATTTATATATACAACTACTATGGTTAGTTTAAGAAAGTTTAAGCCTGACCCCATTAAAACAGCTTGACTTCGATATTTTCACCGGCTTCGATGCCTTCTTTTTCAGCAGGTATGCGGGCCAGACCATCTGCCTGCACCATTGTGCTGATCAGGCCTGATTTACCCAGCACGGGGTCAGCGATGACCTCGCCGTTTTCCTGATACAAACGGACCCGCAGATAGTCCTCCCGCCCGGCGGCTGAACGCATATTGCGGGTCAGCCGGGCACGTACGGGAAATTCCAGTTGATCCCGCAGGTAAAAGCCATACTTTAAAAGAGGTGTTACCAGCAGGTCAAACACCACCATTGCGGATACCGGGTGGCCGGGCAATCCGAATACCGGCTTGCCGTCCACCACAGCTCCCACCGTAGGCTTACCGGGCTTGATGGAAATGCCGTGAAACAGCACCCCCGGTGAGCCCAGGGTATCCAGCACCCGGGCCGCCACGTCCCTTGCGCCCACCGAGCTGCCGCCCGATAGCAGCACCAGATCACATTCAGCCAGCGCTTGCCGGAGCCTGTCCAAAAGCAATTTAAAATCATCCCTAATAATACCGTAAATGCAAGGCTGGGCACCGGCGGCGGCCGCCTGCCCATACAATGCGTAGGAATTAATGTCCCGCACCTGGCCTGGCCCGGGCTGCTCCCGGGTCTCCACCAATTCGTCGCCGGTGGATATTATACCCACCCGTGCCGGCATGAACACCGGCACATCGTCCACACCAACCGCCGCCAACAGCCCCAGATCCTGGGGCCTAAGTATGTGCCCCCGGGGCAGCACCCCGGCCCCAGGGGCGATATCTTCACCGGTGCGCACTATATAATCCCCCGGCGCCACCGGCCTGGTCACCCCGATGGTCATGTCATCGAGCTCTTCGGTATATTCCAGCATCACCACCGCGTCCGCTCCGGGCGGCAGCATACCCCCGGTGGGTATACGCCAGGCCTGTCCAACCCCGACTACGCCTGCGGTTCCGGCATCCCGCCCCATAAGCACTTCACCGGTTACGTCAAGGTAGGAGGGAAGGCTTTCCGTGGCCCCGAAGGTATCCCGGGCCCGCACAGCAAAGCCATCCATGGTAGAGCGGTCAAAGCCTGGAACCGCATCCACAGCCACCAAGTCTTGTGCCAGCCGGCGGCCCAATGCCTTGAGCAGTTGTACTTGCTCCACCGGGCAGGTAGTCTTGATATGCCCTCCCAACAGTTCCCGGGCCTCCCGCACCGTCCGGGCCTGAAACAGTTCACCCATAAAAATACCTCCAAACGCTTATCATCCTAGACCTAGATAGTAGTCCCATAGACGGCTCTCCAGGCACCCGACCGGCAACCCGGTTATGTTAAGTAACAAGCCGTATAACTACTGCGCTATCTTTTAGTCGAAGCAGCCCAACTCACAGCCAAAAAGCTTAATTTTAAGTTCATCCGCCATTTTGCCTATTTCCCGGGGCGCGACACCCAGATCAGCGGCAAGCTTTCTGGCTGCGGTGCAGCTCAGTCTGCCGTCCTTGGCCGCGTTTTGTACGGCAATTTTAATTTCTTCATTATTTTTAGTCATTTCTACCTCTCCTTTCAAACTTGCATGGCATCTGCCACTTGCTTGTTGCTAAATTTAAGACCACCTCGAGGTGACAACTCATACTTAGGCAACATTTCCAACCATTTCGTCCTGCTTTAATAAACATATTGTCATTATAAAGATACCCTTTATGACTATATTGTGCAACAGATTTAATTAACTTAACCGATAAAAAAATCCTGCTGGCGTTAAATTAACACCACAGGACTTAGTCTTGCTACACCGAACAGACACATAGCCAAACTGGTTTATAAAGCCCGCCTAACCGTAAAAGCTACTCCAAGCCGTGGAATTTCCGGCTCAATAAAAGCCAGAGCTAATTACCTGCATCCCCGGGCACTGAGTTATTTTGTTCCTTGGATGTTTTCACCAAGCCAAGTATGACCCTGTACGGGCCGGGGGTACCCGGCGGTACAAAGGCCACCCGGTCACCGGGGTGTACTGTGCGATCCAGCGGTCCGGCTAGACCGTTAATAAAAACTCCCTCTATTTTCTCCCGGGGCAAGTCCATGCGCCGGGCCAGCTCTTCGGCAGTACATTCACCATCCAGGGGCACCTGCACGGGAAAAGGCCAGCCACGCTGGTCAAATATCTCTTTAAGAAAAGAAAAACCTCTAACCTCAACCATATCATTATGCACCATCACCACAAATCACTCCCCTAAAACACAACTACCATTTTATTAAGTGTGGTTATTATATCATACTATAAATACCATTTACCAATACAGGGTAACAAGTTTAATTGATACCCTTTTATGGGGTTATTTTCATCAATATGTTTTATGTTGACACCCCCGATCTTCATATTAAAAAAATGTCCATTATTGGTGCCAAACTAAATCATTTAACTTTCAACTTTCAACACCCGGTACCACTTCGTCCCTTATTTGCATTGACTTGCGCAAATCAAAATCTCGGGCCAGCCAGCGAAAGCCGAACTGCAGCAGCGCCAGGTCATTATCTTTGATCCTTTGCGCCGTCTTCCCGTCCACCCCGAAGGTGCTTAGAAAACTACTTTCAAATACATAACGGCGGAACATATCCAGATCATAGCAGGTCATGTAAAACATTTCCCGTATATGTTCATCCAGGGCAGGCATCCCGGTAAAACTTAGGTTCTGGGGGATTTTATCAAATTCCTGCTCCAGTTCACCGTAATTATCATTACCCTGGTTTTGCATCCACTCATCCACTGTCCACTCCCTGTCCTCCAGCAAGCCATGGCAGTGGTCACTATCAAAGGCAAACCCGTACTTGTTTTCACCTCGTATTTCTACCGGAGCCATACGACAGGACCAGGGCCTTTCATCGTAAACCGAGCAGCCCCGTTCTGTGACAAAGGGACATACCAAGTCGGCGTCTTCCCGCATTTTGATAATCACCAAGGGGAACCTAAGCCGACCGGGCTGAAGTCTGGTGGTATAACGCTGCAAAAATTCTCCGGTACTCAACCCCAGCTTTCTGCTCATACGCAGAACATCATAGGGCGAAAGAAATATATTGATATCCCGGCAGCACCGGTTAAAGCATGCCAATTTTTCATGGCACAAAAATCGAAACTTGGCATCCCCGGCAAACTCAGTATGCCTACCCTGTGGCAGTTGCCGGTCGGTTTTTGACGATTGATTAAGCATAATATCACCTCACAATATATAGTGGTAAATGATTATCAAAATTATATTCGGGAATAAATCTTACTCACCTGCTCACGAGCTGCCTGTAGAGACAGACCCAGCAGAAGCACTATCACCAGCGCAATCACAAGGCCGGCAGTAACACCCGGCCAGCTCCAGTAGTGCCACAAAAAGCCCAGCCCGGTGCTGCCAAAGCTGCCCCCTACGTAATAGCACACCAGATACAGACCCATTGCGCTGGCCTTAGACTGCCTGGCTTGTTTATTTACCCAGGCGCTGGCCGCAGCATGAACGGCAAAGAAACCAAAACAAAAGGTTAAAAGACCAATGACGATTATCCACAGTGAGGGTAAAAGCAGCACCACCACCCCGCACAGCGCAATCAGTGCCCCCAGAACCACGGCCAGCCGGCTGCCCGCCACATCAATAAAACGACCCGATAAAGTGGAACTTACCGTGCCTGCAAGGTACGTCATAAACAGCCAGCCCACAGCGGCGGGCGAAAGATTATAAGGGGCCGCGCTCAGGCGAAAGGTTATATAGTTAAAAATACCTACAAAGCAAAACATGCTAAAAAAGGCAATTCCGTACCCTTTTAGCAAGGTGACATTTTTTATATGTGACCACATGGCCACTACCGCGGTGCGCAGACCCGCGGAGCGGGGTTTAAAGTGAGTGGACGGGGGCAATAAATAGTAAAACAGTATCACTCCCACCACACCTATAATGCCCATCACCATAAAAGAAACCCTCCAGGAGTAGGACTCGGCCATGATACCGCTAATCACACGACCGCCCATGCCGCCGACGGAATTACCACTGATATACAATCCCACCGCCAACCCCAGCGCCCGGCTGTCAAACTCTTCACCCAAGTAAGCCATTGCCACCGAAGGCAGTCCGGCCAGAAGAAATCCTTGGGCAATACGTATCAACAATAGCTGGTTAAATGATGAAATAAAAGGTGCCAGCAATACCGGCACAGCTGCCAGGGCCATTGTCCAAAACATCACCGGGCGGCGCCCCACGGCATCGGATATGGTTCCCCAGAAAAGCATGGCCACGCCAAGGGAGAATATGGCCAGTGATATCGTCAGGCTGGATGCTGCGGGGGAAACTCCGAACTCGTCCACCAGCAGCGGCAGCAGGGGTTGGGTAAGATATAAATTGGCAAAGGTAAGAAATGAAGCGATAAAAAGCGCCAGCGAGGCCCTTCTGAACCCCGCTGTACCCGGTAAAAAACGCTGGCCGGGCGCCGTTGTTTGCACATTAAAGCTGTAGTCGTTTGACAGCCGGGCCATTAATGAGTACCCCCCGTTGTATTTTGATTACACTTTACCATTATACATCTTACATTTCGCACTCTCAAGCAAGTCCCCCGAGATAAGCCCGAAGACTTGTCCCCAAAGCTTCATTTGCGCAAATGTTTTTGATCTATTTATTTGGGACTTAGTATTTAATTCCCGGTTTCTACGACAAAATACCAACTGCCGATTGGTCTTTGCCCACTTGGTCGCATAATTGTCGTATTAAGTCCACGGTTCCATTGAGGCGCAAAAAATCATCTGCCATCTGTTCACTCGCCGGGAAAAAGGCCGCCACCTCCCGATTATTTATAATCAGTGCCCGACCCGGCTGTGCATCGTAAAGCATATCGTCTGTAATGTCAATAAACAGGCGGGTATAAGCAGGCTTGCCCTGGGACGATTTGATCACCGACTGCATATACAGGTAACTGCCCCAGGGCACTTTACTCTCCCTGGTTATTTTGGAAAAATTACCGTCGCCGGCCCGGCCGGCCACTATACCGGCCAGTACCGCCGGAAAATCCAACATGTCACCGCATTTTCCCACGTGCACCATCCGTACCACCCGCCAGCACCATTGCTGGTTAAATGTATCCAGGAACAGGTCTTCATTTAACGGCATCATAATAACTACCTTTCTAAAATAATTATATGATTTCACTGTGGCTTTTAAAAAGTTTAAGCTCTTGTACTCTTCCTATCCTTAGCATGGGCGTGTATACTAATTTTCAAATTACCTTTTTACAGATTTAACTTTACCACAACTTACACAAAATATAAGCAAGCTGTAAAGACAATCCTAAAGAACAGCGCTTATTAAAAATGACATATTCAAATCAACTATCTACATTACCGACACGTCGTTTTACATAAGCACTTAGATTTTTAGCAGATTTTTCATTAATTACTTCCCCAGTTGTCCCGGCCTTGATATAATTGAATAATGACACCAATTTTTAATTTTACACATTAGTACCTCTACACAGAAATCACTCCCTTTTGAAAGTGACAATGTTAGCATCTAAAGCCTTTATTTTTTAAAAACAATCTGCTTTCACCGGAGGATACAGCCAAACCGGTGTTACAAAGCAATGATATTGTTATACTAAAGATGTCACATCACCTTGAAGGAAAGGGTAAAATATTAAAAATTTAAGGCAGGCGACCAGCGGAACATTAGCAATTAATAACCAATATATTTTAGAAAGGCGGATTTATAATGACTGGTATGGTAAGACATTTCGGTATCGGCCTTTTAATATACGAAGACATCATTGATTGGGATAACTATGAATCTAAGGTTGACCCGGTGATGAAAATGGAGTTTGAGTTCGACGGTGTGCGCAAAAAAGTATACGAGGTGATTATTGTTCCCGTTGACCGTCCATACATTGGGGTGATACTGCCCAGCTTATGGGGCAAAATACGCTCGGCCGGATTGGGCGGACATGAGATCGAGTTGGATGATGTAGATCCCCGGAGTATCGGGGTTAGCGTATATGCCCTGGATACCGCCGCTACGATATTAAATAAGATATCCACCCGCAAAATCAGCCTAAAAGAGCTGCAACTGCGCTTTTATGAATACTGGGTATAATCCAGAGTAATGGCACATAAACAGAAAATTTTTAATATAGGCACTTAATTTCCATGTATTGCAAACGTACTTAAACAGCATTTATAATATGTTCATGTTAAAAACTAAGGCTGAGCGGTATATTCCAGTGTGGTCAAGGAGGTTTTTGCATGATCCAACAGGTTATCCACGAAACACCCAGGGGAATTATATATATTGAAGGTCCATGCCCGGGTACTTACCTAGCTGAATTGACCATGAATAACAAATTAACCAATTTTCGTCCTCCTGATAAACAAAAAGAGGCGCTGATCAGGATCACCCAAATGCCCCATGGTATGATTTATATAGCCAGGCATGAAAAAGAAATAGTTGGTTACATCACTTTCCACCGACCCGATGAAATCTCCCGCTGGATTAAGCACCCCCGCGTTTTAGAATTGGGTGGTATTGAAATAAGTTCAGACTGGCGCCGCTTAAAAATTGCCGAAAGTATTTTGCAAGCAGGCTTTGCCAATCCTGTGATGGAGGATTATATTATCATTACCATGGAAATGTGCTGGCATTGGGACACCCGCAACACAAAACTGGATATTTGGGCCTACCAAAAGGTATTATGCAACCTGTTTGGCAGTGTGGGTATGAAAAAAACCCCCACTGACGATCCCGACATAACAGAGCATCCGGCCAATGTACTGATGGCCCGCACCGGGCAGAATGTCTCCCACAGCGACTTGATGCTATTTGAAAGCATGCGGTTCCAAAACAAATTTGGCAACGCAGTGAACCTGCTTTAACTTATTTTATCACTTGGAATACAGTATAGTGCCTCAGTGTCAAGATTAGTTATAGCCACCCCTTGGTTAATCAGGAGGTGGCTTTATATTTTAATTAGGTCTTGACGTAATACTTTAGTACATACAATAATTTTACAACATCTTAAACAACATTTATAATATTTGAAAAGTTAAGAAATAAGCTAAGCGGCAATATAATATACTTATTATCCTATCATAGGAATTTAGCGGTATGGTCCAGGAGGTTTATGCATGATTCGACAGATTGTCTATCATACACCAAAGGGTGTTGTATATATTGAAGGTCCCTGCCCAGGATTATATCTGGATAGATTGACCATGAATAGTAAACTTACAAATTTTCGCCCTGCTAAAAAACAAAAGGAAGCGCTGATTATGATTACCACAACACCGCACGGCATGATTTATATTGCCAGACACAAAAAAGAAATAGTAGGCTACATCACCTTCCACCGACCAGATGAAAGCTCCCGCTGGTTTAACCACCCCCGAGTTTTGGAACTGGGTGGTATTGAGATTAGCCCGGACTGGCGTCGCTTAAAAATTGCCGAAAATATTTTACAAGCAGGTTTTACCAATCCAGTGTTAGAAGATTTCATTGTTATCACTATGGAAATAAGCTGGTACTGGGATACCGGCAACACAAAACTAGATACCTTTGCTTACCGCAAGGTGCTATGCAACCTGTTTGGCAGTGTAGACATGCAAAAAATCCCCACCGACGATCCCGATATAACAGAACATCCAGCCAATGTTTTAATGGCACGTATCGGGCAAAATGTCTCTTCTGGTGATATAACTCTATTTGAAAGTATGTGCTTTCAAAATAAAGATATCAATGCAGAGAATGTGCTAAACAATTACCAATTACGTGGATTATAGTCAAGTAGTCAAGATTATTATCATTAAAGAAGTTCCTTCTCCACACTAATAACTTCAACACCATTATGGTTTTCCACAAATCGCACTACCGAGTCCAGTATGTTTTGCATGTACGACATATCGCCGCTGACAGCGCTTATGCCTACCGTGGAATATTTCCAATTGTCCTGTCTGCCAACCTCCGCTACCGATATATTAAAGCGATGTTTCAGCCTTTCCAACAGGCTTTTTAACACCTTTCTTTTGTCTTTTAGTGATTCCGCCCCGGCCAGTAATAACTCCAGGGTTAATATCCCCACAACCATTACTTATCCCTCCCCATGTTTACCGTTCTTTAAATTGTTTGGATATATGTTACCCCAAATAGACACCAATACACCGCACGCCAACAACACCAGTGGTCATATATAAGGCTGAGGTTTTATAACCCGCTATTGGCTGGAGCATGATGCCCCTTACACTACTATGGATGAACTTTAACCATAGAATGGTTGTGGCAGGTCATGTTAATCATAAGCTGTATTCCTATAGACAAGCATCCTTTACCGCACAAACCCGACAAAGCTCTGTGGAAGAGTTTGGCTCGAAAAGCAAAAAGCCCCCTTACCCAGTAGTGGACAAGGGGACCTGCAGCACGTCAATAATCAAGATTACGCATAAATTCATTATACTCATTTTCCGAAACCGTACGCCAGCTTAACTTACCAGAACGCGACACCCCAATAAGCTGGTGAATAATCTCCGTTTCTTCAATATGCGGCGCCAAATCAATTTTTTGCGTACCTTGCGGCGTTCCACTAAATAATATAACCGGTTCCTCAACACTGCCCTCCACCCATTTGCCTTCATAGCTTTCGTAATCTTTCATCTGAAAGGGTGGCTCTTTCAGCCAGTATATATACGTAATTCTAGCTTCCCCACCGGCCACCAGTAATGTTAACCGGAGATGGTCTTTATACATAATACACACTTTATTCAGCACTTTTAATCCACCCACATTATATGTGATATTTATCACTATTTTACTTTCTTTAACAACAAAAGTCAATAACCTATTGGCAGGCTAACTGCTCCTGTAGAACGTTGCAGTGATTGCAAGTGTAGTGACAAAATTATATGTTCATTGAATAGCCGGCAGCAGTTTTAATAAAATGAACTCGGAACTGTATTTTGAATAATAACCAGGTAGGCTGCTGCTTTTATAATTATGCCATTACTGATCCATTTTAACAACCCGTAAAATTATTGTTATTGTCCCTGGATAAACGATGCCGAATACAGCAAATATGAAGAGACAAACCCTGTAATAAAAATGTCACTACCTGGCCATACAAACATTGATAAAAAGGTTGCAGCTAATGCATGCCAATCCAACCGTTAAAAGCATAATATCATTCTCGCTACCTGCTTACAAAAAAAGTCCCTGGTCGGGGGGAGTTTTATCCGGCCAGGGGGAGGCTAAAGTATGCCAAGATTTAAAATTTATATTAACCTGCAGGCTACCCGGCCTACCTGATATATTACGTTAAACCCAGATTAACGGTTCATTCCGTCTAACCTGCATCACCGGTGGTAGCCTGCCGGTTATTTATCAACCAATGCTGCCACTATCTTAATCAAGCAGCTTAGCAACAGGTAAAATTACATCAAAGGATCCATAGTCAGTGCGGGGTGTCCTTTCTCATCCAGGAAGGACATGATTTCCTCACCGCTGGTACCTACGGTCTCGTCAGCAATCTTATCCACAAAATCTTTACCAAGACCGGCATTTTCAGCCGCTTCTTCCAGCGCAGCACGCAGCTCTTCCTTCAGTGCTTTGGGCATCCATACCATCCTGCCCAGACCGCCGTCGGCGGGCACAAACTTGGGTGAAGCC
>JGI2924J29684_1078198_pt1 | contig 35231 bp, 35 predicted proteins | sample BenlonsequencITS_FD_29684 | JGI IMG/M metagenome (IMG submission 29684)
TTTAGAATAGATTGGGTGGATTCCGATTTTATAGGTTGGTATAGAGTAACAACTAAAAATGGAAAAGTTGGATTTGTTAATGCTGAATTTGTTAAGAAATTATAATTTTAAGGTTAGTTAGAGTAATATCTGACTAACCTTTTATTTTTTTGTTCATAATCATAATGAGGTGATTATGAACAAAAAAGATAATATTAGAATTGATTTAATAATTTTATTAGCTATTATTTCTATAATATTACTTTTAGTATAATTTATATAAACTTTTAAAATTAACAATAGTTAAGGCTAGGTAGATTAATTCCTATTTAGTCTTTTTTATATTCTTAAAATAAAAAAGCTACACTTAAATGTGTAGCTAAAAAAGGAGTGTGATATATTATCTCTGTATCATTTAAAATAAAAATCTATCTTAATTATAGACATTATTTTCAATTATATACATATTAACAAAAAACTTTTTTTATTTACAATAATGTTATATAATGTTAATAAAAACACAATTAAAAAGGAGTATTTAAAGTGAACAAAAAAGAAAATGTTAATTTAATTTATTTAATAAAATCTTTTTCAAAAAAAGTGTACAATATATTTAATATCAGTAAAGGATTTAAGAAAGTTAAAAAAATTGTAGAATTTAATAATTTAAATCAAATTGAACAATTAAATATAATTAAAGAAAATGATAAGTTATTATCTAAAAAAGATAAAGAAGTTAAAAATAAAGTTGTAGCTAATAATATAGATACATTTTTTAAGTTAACAAAAGATAAATATTATGGGTGTAATATACCTATAGAGAAAGCTAGAATAAATCAATATTTTTTAGGTGATAGAAAAAAGAAATCCAATTCCGAATTTTTAAATAATATATTTTGCTCAGCTATATTAGGAAGTTTTTTAGCTGCATTTTTAAGTATTGAAATCAATGAAAGCTTAATAAAAATATCCGGTTTTTTGCTTTTAATTATAGTTATTTTATCAATTATAATAGTTATGCTTTCAATAATTTTTATAGATTTTTTCTTAGAAATATCAGAAAAAGACACTGTTAATAAAGATCTATATTATAATATTGTACTTGAAATATTGTCAGAACTTGAGTTTGAGGAAACAAAGAAAAAAATAAATGATTCAAAGGAAATAAATATGGATTTTAATCTAAATTTTTTAAAACTAAAATAGATAATTTTTAAATAGTATGTTAGTAAACATACTATTTTTATATTTGTATGCAAAAATATGTTTTGTATAAAGGAAAAAGTTGAGTGATTTTATAATTTAAGGTAAAATTAAAAGCAAGTATAATAGGAATATACTTGCTTTTAATAGAGTATTTATAAAAATTAGTTATTTTATTATATCATAATACTCTATTAAAGAAAATAATAAATGAGATGGAGGACTTATGAAACTAAAGTTAATAGAAAATAAAATACTTAGAGACTCACCTAATAGTTTAAAACAAAAGGTAATAAATGAGGTTGTTAAAAAAGGAATAGCAACATATAAATATAAAACAGAGCCTGATTTAATACAATTATATAAAAAAACTATAGAAGAAAAAATTAGTGAATGTCTTGAAAAAGATCAGTCAACAATAAAAATAATAGATTTAATAGAAATGAAAAAAGGATATAAGCATTCAATACTTTATGATTATAAAAATTTAGATACAAATTTAGCAAAAAAGAAATGTATAGATATTGAGACAGAATATTATAAAAATGTAGGAATTACTTTAAGTGAATTAGAAACTCTTTGTTATGAAACAGAGAATGAATTTTTTATTAAGTTTCATAATGAAATTGATATATTAGAGAAAGTTGATTTACCAAAGTGGTTTAAAGTTAGATATCCAATTTTATTTGTTTTTCATAAAAAGTTTAATATTTTAGAAGTTAAATTTGACAAAATAAGTACAGACAAGGAAAGAAAATATTATAAAATTGCTATTAGTAAATGTTTTAAGTGGTTAGAAGAAAATTTAAAGTGTAAATGCAGTTATCTTAACCTAGATAAATATATTAGAAATTTACTAGAAGATCCTAATGGAATAGTTAAAGAAATAGTTTGGACCGGTGAGCTTGCTAAATCTCAAGGGATAACATTAAAAGCTGGAGAAGATATGTCAATGCCATTTTTTCAACAATTAGAGAAAGAAATAATAAGTTGGAAGGAAAAATACGCACATAAAGAAGATGCACTGGATTGCTTAAAAGATATTGAGGATTATTTAAATAAAACAAAAAAATTTGCTAATGATAAGTTAAGAACTTTAAGGTTTGTAAAATATAAAGAAAATAATATTTTAAAGACTTTAGAAAAATATATAGAATTAAAAATAACATATAATTACTCAGGAACTTCAGCCGATTTAATAGATGTTATTGAAAGTGAAGTAAATGATTTGGAGAGGATGAATTATGTCATTGAGCTTATTGGAACTAGAAAGATTAATAAACCAATGGAAGAAAGTATCGCAAAATCAAGTTAAAGATTTGTATGAATTACTAGAATATTTTAGTGGTGGAGTGTTGCCTATTAATACAGTAAAAAGAATTTTGGAATTAGACAACGATGAAGTAGAAGAATTAATGATTTTTTTAGAAACTAAAGGAATTTTAAAAAGTGCATTTAAAGTCCTTTGTCCTGACAAATTTGAAAGTATTAGAGAAGAAATTTATGATGATATACGAAAGGTTCCTAAAAAGTATTGCGATAAATGTGAAAAAGGATGTATGTATTTAGAAAATATTGTAGTTGTTTTTAAGGTGGTATAAAATTTAATGAGTAATTATGAAATGTGTATGACTGATGAAGAATTTATTAGATATAATAGTTATTTAAGAAAAATGTCTAAAATTAATCCAAAATTTATTTTAGATAAAACATTTTCTGTTTCAGATGAAGATATAGAAAAAGGAAAAAGTTTAATAAATGAGATTGAAAATTTAGCTAAAGATATTAAAAAGGCTAAAACTCCAAAAGAGAGAAATGCAATTAATAGAGAAAAGGGTAAGAAATTAGAAGAGTTGGCTGGAGTTATGTTTAATTCAGCTGGACTATATTCTGAAAGAAATAATTTAAGGGATCATACTAATGAAATAGATCTATTATTAATTGCCGATGACTATAATAAACTTCATAAAACTATTTTACCAGAGTATTTACAGAACGATATATTAATTGAATGTAAAAATTATAATAAAACTATAAAAGTTGATTGGGTGGGTAAATTCTTTTCCTTATTAACTACTCATGATGGTGAATTAGGAATAATTTTTTCATTCGATAGTTTTTCAGGACCAGGGGAATGGCAATCTGCTAAAGGATTAGCAAAAAAAATATTTTTGTCAGAGAAAAGAGCTATTTTAAATATAGAGTTAAAAGATATTAAGGAAATGTTAGATAATAAAGGAAATATAGTTTCTTTAATAAAGGAAAAATATGATGCTTTGAAACATCATGTTGATTTTAAAGCTTTAATAAAAAGACATCCAGCTGAAAAATAACTTTCTCTTATAATAAAAAGTTTATAAGATCATAGTACATAACTTTCGATTAATATGCTCATATAAACCTATATAGCTGGAATAATTGATAGATGGATAAATAAAAATGTAAAAAAATAGCGATATCTATAAATGCTTTAAAGGTAGATATTGGAGATTTAAAAATACTCGATGAGTTATTTTAAGACTATATAAAAGGTACATCTATTGTTTTAACTGGTTTGAAAATATAATCTATGAGTAAATAATAAAAGTGTACCAGGAGCTTTTTGATAGTAAATAAAGACTAAGTTTTATTTGGCCTTTTCTATAATATAATACAACAAATATAATTAAAATAAAAGACTAGGAAAATTTCTAGTCTTTTATTTCGTCAAAAAAACGTCAAAAATTAAATTCTTTTTCTTTCGATATATTTATAGTGGTTTAAACTTATAATAGTATTGAAAGCTAGTATTCATGGGATTTTTATATTAATCTCTGTTTTATTCTAATATAGAAAACTTACAAATATGTAATATAAGTGTAATCTAATTAAATATGAGATTTTTACTTAAGAATATATAATTAAGTCAAGGGTTGAGAGAAACAAACAAGAAAATAAATTAAGATATACAAAAGGAGAGAATAGATTATGAAAAAAGCAATGGATTTAGTAAGAATATTAGTTAAGGTAACATTTTTAGGATATAACGAAAAGGAAGATTTAAGATAATAGAAAAAGTGTACAAGCTAGTAAAATAGTTGAAACTTAAGAAAAAAATAGAAACTTAAAAATAAAGAATTAAAAGGAGAGATAACATTATGAAAAAGGCCATGGATTTAGTGAGAGTATTAGTTAAGGTAACATTTTTAGGATATGATGAAAAAGAGGATTTAAAATAATAAAGACAAATAGACAATATAAATAGGATTAGAAAAGAGAATTATTATGTATATGTTAGAATGAAAAAGATTTAGAGCAGAGTAAGCTTTAAATCTTTTTTTGCTTAAATCTTTGTTTAGTTTATAAGAATTCATTTTAAGTGAGTTTTGATTTTAACTAGGGAATAATTAATCTTAAAGTAGGCTGTATATGATTTTGGGAATAATTTCATTTCTGACTTTTTTTCTATATTTTAGTTCACTTTCAGTTTTCCCATTATATATTGATTTATTTTTTATTGAATTATCAGAGACATTAAAAATAGCTGCTATTGGTATATTGCAAATTGAACAAGCTTTAAAAGCAGCAGCAGTCTCCATTTCAATACTTTTACAACCTAATTTCATTATATAATCTAAATGTGCAAATTGAGCAAATATAGTATCTACACTAAAATTGGGTACTATATGATAGCTAATATTATTATCTTTGCATATTTTTTCTGTATTCTTAATTAGAATTTTATTAAGCTTAGTATCTGGATAGTATTTTTCACCAAAACAATCTTTTGTTAAGTCTTTTTCTAGGTATCTGCATACCCCATCACCACATACTGATAAGGTAGGTATAATAATATCACCAATATTTATTTTCTCATCTAAAGCACCAACAGAACCAATAAATATAATCTTCTTACAATTAGAGTTTCCTAAGGCTAATATTACATCAGTACAGACACTTGCCCCAATTCCAGTTTTTATATATGTAATATTTTTATCAAATAACTTACAATTCCATATCTTAATAGAAGTATCCACAATTAATTCAGATTCAATGTCTTTAAATATAGTTGGCTCCCACCAAGGAGCTATAATAACATTTTCTTTAATTGCTTCATCGTCACATTTCAATACAGATTTACAAAGCGTATCTTTCTTTAAACCATACTTTGTATGTCCAGCTATTAGAAAATTATACATATTACCCTCCTAATATATATTTCTATAATATTATCTTATCATAAATTGGGATGATTGCTTATATTAGTGAAAAAGATAATTAACATTTAAATTAATTATTTACAGTATTTTGTAGGTTGTATATAATAGTTTTTAATTACTTAATTTCAAATATTTTCATTAAGGTTAAAGAATTATTTAATTTTGATTAATTAATGGTGAATAAAAGTTTGTAAGGCATAACTTGTTTTATACCGTAGTTTATTTTAAAGAAAATTATGAGAAGAGTTTTATTTATACTTTTATTAATGTTAGAATAAGTTATGTTTTATAGGATAAAGTAAGAAAATTTATGGTGTAAGATAGGGGGAAATACAATGAATAGATGTGAATTGTTATTAATTGTAGATGGGGACACAATTGAAGTAGAAGCAAAAGTGACATTAGAAAAAGAAATGAAGCTTAGTTTTGCATTAAAAGACTCTTTTAATATGTTATATTCTTCTGCTGAATATGACACAGAACTTATGGAACCTAATTTTATTGGCAAGTGCAATAAATATATTTTAAAGGAAGAAACTGATAATTTTACTTTAAGATACAGGGGAAAACCCTATGGATTTTGTACTGAATGCAGTGATGAAAAAGTTTTATTATCATTTTATTGTGCTTGGTATCCAATTTTAGATGATTTTTTATTTGATGATATTAAAGTAATTATAAAAGGTTTAGAGAATTTTATAGTATTAGATGCAGTAAAAGAAAAGGATTTCTGGATATTTAATAATAAAATACCCTTTGATTGCAATATAAGAGCCTTTAATAAGGATAAAGTATTTTCCTCAGAATGTGATTTCATAAAAATATATTCTGGAAAGGAAAGCGAATTAGGATATATAAATAAAATAGTTGGAGAGTTACATAAGATAAATGAATATTATAGCAGAATATTAGGAGAAAAGGAAAATAATAAGCTACAATTAATTTCTACTGGTATAGAAAATAGTGGTGGATATTTTAGAGAGGGATTTATTGTATTACCCTGCTTAGAGGATAATGATAAGTTTATATATTCATTTTTAGGACATGAATTGGCTCATGCATGGCATATGGGATATTCTGTTACAACATATGATGATTGGCTTAATGAAACTGGAGCTGAATGGAGTAGTTTATCATATATATTAAGTATTGGTAAGAATGATTTATATAACAAACAAATTCAATATGCAATAAAAGCCTTTGAAGAATATCCTATAATGAAACCCGAGGATGGGTCAAGACCTAGAACAGCACACTTTGGAGGAGTTTTGTTATTTGATAAAATTTACAAAAGGTATGGGTTAGATACAATAAATAAGTTATTAAGGTTAGCCTATGAAACAACTCCTAAAAATACTGATGAATTTTTAAAAAGAGTAAAGGGTGATTTTGATACTGAAATTTATAATATATTAAGTGAGCCTTTTAGATAAATTTTGATTTATAGAAAATAACTTAATAGTTTCAATAATGTTTGTAATAATCTATGCAAATATAAGTAATCGTTTCTAAATGAAATTTTAGGGGGATATAATATCAATTAAAATTAGAGTAATCTTATTAAGACTAAAGTTATTTGTGTATTAAACAACCAATCAATTAAATAAAATTTGTAAGGGGGAGTTGGCATTGAGAACATATGAGAGTAAAGAAGAATTAAAAAAAGAAATTGATAAGTATTATAAAAAATACATTGCTGAATTTGATAATATACCAAATGATTTAAAAGATTCAAGGTGTGAAGAGGTTGATAGAACACCTGCTGAAAATCTTGCATATCAAATTGGATGGACAACTTTAATTTTGAATTGGGAAAAGGATGAAAAAGCTGGTTTAAAAGTAAAAACTCCATCGGATAAATTTAAGTGGAATCAATTAGGGGATTTATACAATTGGTTTAATGAAGAATATGCATTTCTTTCATTATCACAATTAAAGCTTCTTTTAGCTGAAAATATAGAAAATATATATAAAATGATAGATTCTATGTCAAATGATGAATTATTTAAACCACATCAAAGAATATGGGCAGATGAAGCCACAAAAACAGCAGTCTGGGAAGTATATAAGTTTATTCATGTCAATACAGTAGCTCCTTTTGGTACATTCAGAACAAAGATAAGAAAATGGAAAAAGTTAATGTTATAAATTTATTAATTATTTTGAGTATATGGAGTGAGAAATATGAAATTTAGAATAGTTGGAAGCGGAGGCTGTGTTTCATTACCTAAGCCATTATGTAATTGTGAGGTATGTAAAGAGGCAAGGAGTAAGGGAAGATCTTATTCAAGATGTGGTTGTAGCTTGTTTTTAGATGATATAAATCTTTTAGTTGATACTCCTGAAGATATTACTTATGGAATAAATTATTGTGATATCAAAGAGATTGATAGAGTTTTATTTAGTCATGTTGATCCAGATCATACTTTAGGAATGAGAGTTTTTGAACATCTTAGGCTAAATTGGTTAGAATTATCTTGTGGTAAGAATTGTGAAAACCCAATAGAAGTATTTGCATTAGAAGATGTTATGAAAGATATAAATTCAATAGGATTTAAGTTTGGCTCTTATTTAGATTATTACGAAAATGTGAGAAATCTTATTAAGAGAAAAAGTGTAGAGGACTATATATTTATTAAAAATATAAAAGTGAGTTTTATTAAAGTAAATCATGCAACAGTATTTGTTTTTGAAAAGGAAGGAAAGAAATTAATATATGCACCTTGCGATGTTAAGCCATTTCCAGAAAGCAAACTCTTTCTGAATGCAGATTGTTTAATTATAGGAAATACCATTGTAGGGGAAGTATTAAAGGATGGTTTTATTTTGAAAGAAGATAACCCTTTAAGAGATGAATTATTTACTATAGGTGACATTGAAGAATTGAAAAATAAATATAATATTAAGAGGGTGATAATAACTCACTTAGAAGAGGATTGGGGAAAATCCTATGATGACTATGTTGAGCTTGAGAAAGGATTAGATGGAATAGAGTTTGCTTATGATGGAATGAAGATAGAAATCTAATTTATGAGGTGATTTTATGAGTATGAAGATATTGATGATTGCTTTATTTATTTTATTAGGAATAATGTTCTCCTTAGGTAAATGGTCATTTTTAATAGCAGGATTTAATACTATGACCAAGGAAAAAAAGGCAAAATATGATGTTATGTCTTTATGTAAATTTATGGGTAAACTTATGTTTATAATTGCTTTTTGTATAACATTATTTACCTTAAGTGATATTTTTATGATGAAGATACTATTTAATATCGGAACTGTTATATTAATAGTTTCAATAATATTTACAATAATATATGCAAATACAGGAAATCATTTTGAAAGAAAAAATTGAAATTATATAGTAATATAAATTAAAATGGAGCAAAAAACTTTTGCTCCATTTTTGATTGGATTTTACTGGAATTTATGTTGATATTTTCAATGTGAATTAATGTTATATTAAATTAAGTTTAACTTAAAACAAGAACTTAGTGTATATTATGTACACTATGTTCTTGTTTTAAATAAGATAAATATGGTTTATTATTTATTTGGTGTATTAAGAAAGTTTTGGATTAAATTCTTAGAGTTTATTATATCTGAATCTTTATTTACTATTTCTAATATTATTTTTCCATTATATTGAGGCAACAGCTTACTAAATATATGCTGGAAGTCTATTTCTCCATGTCCTATAGGTAAATGCTCATGAATAACATCAAAATGTCTATCTGCAATATGAAGAATTTTAGGATATTTAATATTAATTAGATCTTGTAAGTGATTAATATTATCTATATGAGCAATATCTAATAAGAATTCTAAATCAGCATTTTGGCTAAATATCTTTTGAATTTCATCAGTAGTTGTAAAAATTGGATCAAGTTTACTATTGTTTTCTAGAAAAAGATTAATTCCATGTGGTTTAAGTATATTTAAAGCGTATTTAATATTTAGGTTTAATTTGTTTAAGGTTTCTTCGTCTATATCTTCATTTTCACATATTGGATGGATTATTAGTTCTTTGTGATTTAATTTATTTAGGATATCTAATAGTTTGGGTATGTGCTCTTCAAATTCATTTATGTTTAAAACGGCATGAATAATAGTAGGAAAGTTATATTTATTTATAGTGTTAATAAAATCTTTATCATCTTCATGTAAGCATAATCCCCTATTGTCATACCATAATTGCATAAAGTCAAAATTATTTTCTTTTGCAAATTTAAATTCATCCTTATATCTATTGAAAAATCGTGCTAAACAACCTAACTGTGGCATAAGTAATCTCTCCAATCATTTAAAGTAAGTTTTAGTATACATAAATATATAGGTACGCTTATTCTTAAAACTTCATCTATATTTTGTAAAAAAGTTCTTTTTAGCATAAAATATAGAGATTCTATAATTTATTCCATCCTCTTTTAATAATTCACAATTTACATTTGCTTAATAATAATATTATAACATAAATTACAATATTTTCCTCGGTGGACTTTTATAAATTAATAAAATACATTTAAATTTTAGGAAGATATTAAAAGCTTAATTTTATTAAATTGTTTAAGTTTTTTTAGAGTGTTTGTATTAAAGAAAATTTAGAATAATTTAGTTAAGTATTACAAAAAATATTTTGAGGTGATTATTATGAGAAGGTATAAAATGGTAATAATTAGCATTATTATTTTACTTTTAATAAATAATATTATGCATAGTAAAGTTAGTTATGCCTTAGATATAGCTAATTCAAAAAATCAAGTATTACTTTCAGAAATACCTAATGAAGAGATATATTTATATGCTTTAGATTCTGATGAGGGAAAGAGTGTATATGAAGATATACTTCTTAATGTTAAAGGTAAAAAGAAAAGATTTAATTGGATTGTTGATTCAGGATTATCTTTTAGACCTGAGTTGATACTAACTGATATTAATAATGATGGAAAAAAAGAATTAGTTATAATAATAACCACAGGACATGGCACAGGAATAAATACTCAAGAAGTACATATATTCAAGGAAGAGACTTTGGAAGAAATTAAGGTACAGAATCCGTTTGATATTATATCTAAAAATGTTAAAACAAAAGTATATAAAGATGAAAATAGTGTTAAGGTCTATATTAATATAAATGGAAAAGAGTCTGTCATTAGCAGTAAAAAATTAAATGAATTATATAATGATCAAAACAATAAAAAGAACTTTGGTGATACGTTATTTTTTAGAGATTTTTTAATATATGAAGTTTACAATGAAAAGCTTAAGGCAATTGTAGGTGGAGATATTTTCTTTTGGAATTATCTTGTTAATATAAAAATAGAGTATAAATTTGAAAGTAATATGTTAGTAGTTGATAAAATTTATTTTGATGTAACTGAATATTTTAAGGACTAAAATGTTAAGTTATATAATAAAATTTCAAATATGAAACCTAATCATAGCCTACTCAAATATGAGATTTTTATTTTAATTAGTTCTAGAGAAATCAGAAATATTTTAGTATGAGATGAGACTAGAGAAATTTTATTTTTATATAAATTTTCTTCTAGTCTCAAATTTTGTGGCATTCTATTAATTACTTTGATTTGTTTTAGTATAATGTAGAATTTTATTATTGTTTATTAATTAGTGAGTAATAAGGTGTTAAGTCTTGATATTCTATATTTCCGTTGGCTTCATAAACAATGCCTAAATGGCCATTTTTAAAGGATAGACAAGAATATCCACCGCCTAATTTGTTACCATCTTCAGGATAAGGAATACATATTTCTTGAACTCCTTTAGATAAATCATCAAAGTCAATCATATAAACAGCAATGTTGTCTCTTATATATTCACCTTTAGTATTTTTAGGTGCTGAAATTAATCCTATTCTATGTCCGTTTGAAGTAGTAGCTTTAATAAATGAACCTTGACATCCAGAGCCTTTACCAGTTAAAACTTTACCGTTTAAAGGTTCATATATTTCCCAAGTAGTTCCTAAATCATGAGAGATGTATGCTGCCCTATAACCAGAGTAATCATATCTTGTACTCATAATTAAAGCGCCATCTAATTCTATGACCATATTTTCAGAAGTGTTTGAATTAGGAACCTTGTTTCCCATTGTCCATGTTTCACCATTATCCTTTGAATAGATAATTAATGAATAATAGTTATTTTCATTATTTTCTCTTAAGGAAATTTGTGCTGGCATAACTATTGTTCCATCATCCATTACAATACCTGAGCCAACTCCACCTAACCATCCAATTGTATTACTTGGTTGATTTTTTACTTTTGATGAGTCCTTAGTTAAATCTATTTTGTTAGACCAAGTTAATCCATTATCATCAGAATAAATCATTTGGACAGACCAATCACTTCTTCTTGTGGAGGTAGTCATTGCCCAGTTTCCATTTGTATTCCATGAGCCTGCAATTAATATTATTCTACCTGTATTTGTAATAACTGTTGTGGAGTCCATTACACGAGAATAAGTAGAGTCAATACGATTGTTTTTCATTGCTATATCATAGCTCCATGTCTTTCCAAAATCAGTACTACGTGCAGAAGCTATGTCTATATAAGCATGGTCATCAGGACCATTATAACGAATATCTGAAAAGGTTAAAATTGTACCATCATTTAATAATTGTATATTGGGAATTCTAAAATACTTTGAATTCCATATGTTATTATCCTTGTTAAATAGTATTAGTGGTTCTGGTTTATGGCTTATATCTAGATTCTTTTCAAAGGTGTTGTTTTTGTTATACATAAATATAATCTCCTCCATAAATTCATATTTACCCATTCATTTAAAAGTTATTTTTTATATAGATAGGTGTAGAAACCTAATTATTAAAAACTCCTATCTTGAAAAATATAGAAGTTTTTCAAATAAATTATAACAGTATTTGAAATTCTTTACTATGGAATAATGTAAATATAATTGTTTTTGGAGTTTTCTATAAAATTTTAGTTTTTATAACTTTAAGAAGGTTTAAGTTTAATAGCTTTAATTTAAGGAGATTTTAATAAAACAATAGTTTTTAAAGAAAGGAAATAGGAGTGAAAAAATTTTATATTTCAGAGAATCTTTAATAAAGTAATAATTTCTAGAGAAGTTATTAAAGCTAATTAGCCTTCTTGTACTATAGTTATCCTCCTTTTGTTTAGCTCTAAACTAATAAAAATCAAAATCTTTTATTAGCCTTGTATTATAGCTATTCACATTTAAGAAGTGGAAAATAATAAAATAAGAAGTGGACTAGAAAATTAGCTTTGTACGATTATGGTCCTTCTCTTAATATTTTTTAGAGAGGAGATAAGAAGATTAAAAATAAAATTTAAAGAGGCAAAAGAGTTAATATGAAGATTAAAAAGAAGATATAAAAGGGAAAAGTGAATAGTGGAATTAAAAGTTATATATAGTCAAGATGATATAGCATAAGTGAACTCTAAAAGTTTTAAAATACAAGGTATTAAACAAAGGACTTATATTTTTTGATATAATTAAAAGGTGAGACTTAGAATTATTATAAACTGTGAGGAAAAAGATGAAAGTAAGAGTACCAAATTATTTTAATGAGTTTAAATGTATAGCATCAGAGTGCGAAGATACTTGTTGTGCTGGATGGGAAATTGTTATTGATGATGAAACCCATAAGCGTTATGAAAATGTGGACGGTGAATTTGGAGAAATCCTAAGAAGTAAGATAGTTAAAAGTGATGGGGAAAATATTTTCCTTTTAAATAATGGGAACTGTTCCTTCTTAAATGAAAAAAAGATGTGTGAGATTTATATTAATCTTGGAGAGGATCATCTTTGTTATACTTGTCAGCAATTTCCTAGATATACTGAAGAATTTTTAGATTTAAAAGAAGTAGGACTATCTTTATCATGTCCAGAGGCTGCAAGAATTATTTTAAGAAAGGCTGAAAACACTACTTTTAATTTAAGTGAAGAGGTTAATTGTGAAAATGAGATGCAAGAAGAGTTAGAAGATGATTTAAGCTTATCATGTGAAAATATAAATCCCTCAAATTGCACTTTAGGTAAGTGTTCTAATTCAAAAGATAATGAAAATAGAAAGTCTTCCAACTTAAGCGAAAGTGAAAATAGAGAGTGTTTTGACTTGAAAAATAGCGAAGACAGTGAATGTAATAATAGTGAAGTGGAGAGCTTTACTGATGATGAAGATTGCTTTGATGAGGGCATTGATGCAGAGGTTCTTTCAGAGTTTTTAGAGTGTAGGAATATTGTCTTTAATATTATAGAACGCAATGATTTAGATTTAGGGACAAAGGCAGCCTTAGCTCTTGAATTTGTTAAAGAGGTTCAAAACAAGATAGATTTAGGTGATATGGATGAAATCCCAGAGCTTATGGAAGAGTATAGGGATGAAAATTTCATAAATACACTTTTAAAGGAACTAGAATGTTTTAAAGGAAAAGAAAGCATAAAACATAAAAATCTATGTGAATATTTAAATGTTTATAAGAGCATAAAGCATATAAATTCAAATGATCCTTTAGGACTAGAGAAAGCATTAAAGTATTTTGAAGGAAATGAAGAGTTTTATTTAAGAAAGCATAAGGAATTTAATGAGTATTACAAAGAAAATTTATATAAGTTTAAAAATATACTTGTATATTTTATATTTAGATATTTCATGAAAGCTATTTTTGACTATGATGTCTCTGCTAAGATAAAGCTAGCCATAATAAGTACATTAATGATTAAGGAACTGGCTGTAGTAAGGTTTATAGAGAATAATAATGAATTTACAGAGGAAGATATGGTAGAGGTTAGCCGTATTTACTCTAAAGATATTGAACATTCAGATGAAAATATAGAAAATCTACAAGAGATATTTGAGACAGAAGAAATATTTGAAGTTGATGAAATACTACCTATGTTAATGAATGACTTCTAAGTTTAGATAATAACAATTAGATTATTTATGGAAAGAATACTATAGGTAATTAAGATAGTTTTTTGACTTACCTATAAATAGTTACAATTTAAATCTTAATGATTTTTCTATTAAAGAGGATATTTAATAAAATGATTAATTGAAAAAGTGATAAAGGTTTAATGAGTTACTTTTAGTTATAAAAAAGCTTAAGATTTTAAAAACTTAGGCTTTTTAAATTTATTAATGATTTCATATAATATAATTTGCTTAAGTTTTAACTTATTTAATAAGTTGTAATCTTGTATAAGGTTTTGGGATTAAAAAATTAAAGAGAAATTAAAATAGAGGCTATATATAAAGTTAAATAATAAAAAAGAGTATTTTAAGTTATATATTTATGTAATTTAAAACACTCTTTTTTTAAAAGTTTTGTTTAAAAGGTTATTTAAACCATTCACTTGGAGATGGATTAAAATAGTGAGCATTAAACTCTACAAATTTATAATCTTGAATTCCATAAAGTTTAAATGGTTCCTTTGATAAGTAGGATTCTAATTTTTCTACAGATTCTGATTTAATAACAAATATGCCTCCACTCATGTCTGATTTAAGTCCAGAGACCAATATCATTCCTTCATCCATTGCCTTTTGAGTATAGGCCATATGTTTTTTCATTATATCTTCATTAATCTTATCTGAATCTTTTAATATACCTTCAACAATAAAATATTTCATTTCTTATTCCTCCAAAATTAAGTACTATAAATATATTATAAACTAATAATTAATAGTAGTTAATAATATTTACTAAAGTAAACTTTGGAGGGAGAGGTGGAAGTTCTTTTAAATATGTTTAGACTTAAAAATGATTGTAAATATATTATTGTGTTAATTTAAGAAGCCATATATAAGTCTTATTATTTTATTGCTAGTGCTTAAAATTTTTTAAAAGAGTTGTACTTTTAGGAATTAAGGTTATTTAAAAAGTTTTTATTATTAATCGAGGAATTTTAATTGAGCATTAAATTAAGATATTTTTCAAGTGTACATAAAAACATCTTAAAAGTAATAATCATAAATATCCTTAAATTTATAATTATAAATAACCTTAAATTAAGATTAAGCTTAGTTTGTTAAAGATCCTTTTTTGTATAGCTTGGACAATAGATAGGCCATTGGAACTATGCTGATTATTTGAAAGCCATTAACAAACTGGAGTATTTCATGCTTAGCTAGCGGAGGGGGAAGGGTTGCAACTAGGTTATTTAGCATATGCATGAATATAACTAAAGGAAGAGAACGAGTTTTACTATATACAAATCCTAAAATAATTCCTAATATAGAGGCATAAACAACTTGGACAGGCTCTCTATGGAATAATCCAAATAAAAGACCAGAGAGAATTATAGGTGCTGCTCCTCCTTTTATCTTATCTATTTCATTAAAAATTAATCCTCTAAAAAGTAACTCTTCAACAATTGGGCCAAATAAAATTACAGATAAAAATATAAATATATAGGCTTCATTATTTAAGCTTTCAGATATTTGAGAAAAATTTTGTAAGCTATTTTTTACAAGGGTAATAGAGGATAATATTGTATCTGCAAATATGAGCCATAGAGCAGAGAGGCCTCCCATACCCATTGAAATTAAGGCATATTTAGGAATATCTTTTCTTGGAAGTTTATTAATAATTTTGTTCTTGTTGTATTTCTTACATTTATATATAAGAAGATAAACTAACATGGTTAAGAAGCAAGCAAATCCATCAATCATAAAGAAATTTGAATCAATAAAATTAGGTGGTAATAGTCTTAAGGGGGTCTTTGTTATAAAGCAGCAGAATAATAAAAATAAAAGGGAGCCTATAAAGGATAAAATGTAATATAGGGCTAGAAAAATAAATATGTTTAGTATGGCTTGAAATAGTTTAATGATTTTTTTCATGATTCACCTCAATTTATAAAAAATAGTCTAATGAGCTTTTGTGATAAATCTTTCCTTAAATTTTCTTATTAAAGAAACTTACATAGCAAGGGTTAAAAAGATATTATGATAAATTTACTTGTGAGAATCAAGCTTATACCTAATCAATTTAGTAATGTTAAGAAGATATTATGATAAATTTTCTTTTAAATGATGCTAATATATTAAGTGTAGGAAAATAAGTTTAATAAGTTCTTATAATAAATACTCAATTTAAATTTTGATTAGTGCTATAAGTTCCATAATTTTTAGCTTGGGAAAGAACCTAGATGAGATAATATATGGAATATAAACTAATTATATGCATAATGTTTAGGGAAAAATAGCTTAGCTATTTATAGAATTAATTAGGAAATAACTGATAGTACCAAGAGGGTTACATATTATTTATAAAAGCTAAAATTTTTATGGTGTTAGGAATAAAATGGATTTTACAAGGAGGCTTAGAGAGAAAAGATAATTACTGTTTATAATATATTTATTGATAATATGTTATAAGAAAATGGTTGTTTCAGAAGAAAAAACTTGTAATAATCTATATTTATTGATAATTACTATTTTAAAATAAAATTTTATGGTATATAATGTAAGAGTAGTAAATTTTATTGAGAGATTTAATTTTTAGGTAGCTTAATATTATCTGCCTAATACATACAAAATTATTACTCGACATAATAATTTTATGAGCTAACTAAAAGTTAATATTTTCAGAAAGAGAATTAAGCAGTTATTAGGATGAATTAAAAGTTTGTCTTATAACTGCTTATATTTTTTCGTTGTCTTAATTTTGTAATATTTTCTATCTAAAATATTAATAGAGATATATTTAGAGGGAGAAATTGTTTTTTTTATTAATAACAGTAATAAAAAGGGATTGGCTTTAAAAATAATTATGAGTAATTAGATCTTAAGATGAGGTGGTAGTATGGATTCTATTAAGGAACAAATATTTCAGCTAGAGAATGATTTAATAAAATCTGAAGTGAGAAAGTCAGCAAAGAAAATAAATGAAATATTATCAAATGATTTTGTTGAATTTAGTAGTTCAGGAAGTGAATATCATTATAAATGTGGAGATGTTTTTCAAGATGAAGAGGATGAGAGAACATTAGATTGGGAAATATTAAATTTTAAGGTGAAGAAGGTTGCAGAGAATTGTATTTTAGCCACTTACAGGGTAATAAAACATGATGAGTTAGATGAGAGAAAGAGATATTCCCTTCGTAGTTCTTTGTGGACAGAAGAAAATGGAAAGTGGAAGATGTCTTTTCATCAAGGAACACTACTAGCAGGTAAAGAAGGAAGAAGTATTTTTTAGCATAATTAAATAGAATATTTGATTAATATATCAAAGAGCTTGTATCAGAATTTAGTAAGTATAAGACTTTATTAATATGTTTTTAGAGGTTTTATAATTTAAATTTTGATAGAAGCTTTTTTATTTAGTATAAAAAATTTGTATTGATAAAGTGAGTGGTGAATTTATAAAAAAATGGTAGAATATACATAAGAAGGTGTGCTAAATGAAATTAAGAAAGCTTAATTATTTTTAAAATACTTTCTTAAAACTTTTATATAGACTTAATGGAATATTTGTAGGAAGAAGAGTTTGGGATTATTAAAAAATGTTTTAAGTAAGGGAGAATTATGAAACATAAAAAAGAAGTGTTTATAGCTGCGCTTATAATAGTGTTTTTAATAGCTATAGGACCAAGTATTAAGAAGCAAGTGGGGATTTATACAAAAGGTAAAAATATTGAGAAGAGTTATTTTAAAGATTCATTATATGATATTTATATAACTAATGGTGAGGGATTAGGATTAATTCAAATTAGTAATATTCAGAAGGGAAATATAAATTACTCAAAGATAGATAATATCAATGTAAAGTATGATTCAGCTAACTTTTTATTTATTGAGAAGGATTTAGGGGGAGAGATATATGTTCCTTATTCCTCTGATATAGAAAATCCCAAGAATGCAAATAGACTCTTAATTTTTAATGAGGGAAAGTTAGAGGATGAAATAGAGTTTGATGATATAAGAAATCCACAGACTGTAATAAGTGATAGGGAAAATAATAGAATTTTACTTGAGCAGAATATTACTGTTCAACCTGAAGATTCTCAAGGATTAAAGCTAAAGGTGATTGATACAACTAGCAAGGAAGTAATTAAGGAACTTTATTTAAAGGGATATATTAGAGATTATTATGTGGGAGAAAAAGAAATAGTTCTAAGCCTAGAAGGGGCTAAGAAGTTATGTTTTTTAGATGCACAGGACAGAAGTTTATATGCCATAAATAGAGAAACTTTAGAAGGAAGAGAAATTAGTAAAGAACCAATATGCAATGTTGTTAATGCCCTATGTGGAGATTCTAAAGGGAATAACGTAATATTTACTAATATAACTTTAAAAGAAAGTGGAGATTTAAATAAAAATGAAATTATTGTCATGGACAGTCATGGGGAGATCAAGGAGAGAAAAGAGGTTCCTTATGATATGAATGGTAGCTTTTATGGCAATGAGAAATATGAGTATGTATTAAATGGAAAAATTCATAATAAGAATAATGGTTTTCTTATTTTTAATAAGGAGACACTTGAGTTTGAAAAATTAGTTGATGATGTAAAGGATATAAGTTATATAGAGAGTTTGGATGGTTACTTATTTATATTAACTAGGGATTCAAAGTTATTTATATATGATGAAAATACTCTAGAGCAAATAGGAAGCATAGAGTTAGAGGGGGAGGTTTCGCACAGAATGAAGGTTATTAAAAAGAAAGGTTAAATTGTCTTAAGAATATGATTAAATATATAGATGGGGGGAATTTCAAATGAATACTGCTCTTTGGATTTCAATAGTCGGTGCTATTTTTTGTGCAATTATAGCTGTATTTATTGAAAATAAAGAAAAATAATTATATTTATTATGGAGAAATTAGTAATGGGAAAAGGTAGCGTTGAAATAAATATTGATAGAGTAATATTTATAGGCTTAATAATAGAATTTATTTGTACAGCATTTATATTTTTTAACTTTACAACACTTTATGAGAATTTGAACTTAATAATAGATTGTTTAATGATTTTAAATGTAATTATATTTATACTTAGTATAATTTATTTTAAGTATAATAAGAAATTGGCTTTAAGATATACCATAATAAGTTTAATATTCTTTTCCTTTTCAGATAAATCAATGTATAGCTTAATACTAGTTATTATTTTAATAATGCAAGGTAAAGGAATGTACTAAAAACAGAAAATAATTTTAAAAGAGAATTGAATTTTTCATTCTCTTTTTTTATATTTATTTATAAGATAAGAATTTTTATTTAGGGTAAATTATTTATAAGATAAAGAGGGAATTTGAAGTATCTAAAAAGAAAATATAATTGAAAATTACATAGAAGGTGTTTTTATATGGATAAGATAAAGAATGAAGTTACTAAGGAAGTTAAGGACCTTACAAAAGAGGATTATTTAAGCATATTGGAATTTTTAAAGAATCATGCAGGGGAAGAATATAGTAATCCTGAAAATGAGGAAAATATTGAGGAAAAGAATAAATACATAGCTTTGAGAGAAGAGGCACAGGAGACTTTAAGTAAATTTAGAGCTATTGGAGATTTATTTAAAGAAGAGGGCTTAGTTTATGAAAAAAAGGGAGCTTCAAAGTGGCTAGTTGCTGCAAGGGTTACAAGGGTTAGAAACTATCTTTGGATTGAGCTTAAGGAGCCAGAGAAGATGGGATTTTCAACTAGCATATCCATATTTGCAGATAAGATTGAGGAAGGAAATAAGCTTAGATTTAGAGTGGTTTTAGAAACTAAAGATTTAAAAAGTGATGAAGGGGACTATGTTAGACATTTTAGATTTTTAGAGGAGTTAGATCCTGAAGAGGATAAGTTTGAGTATTGGGACAATTATAGTGATTATAGCTATTTGGAGAGAGGAAAAACAAGTGATATAAGGGCTTTAATACAGGATGTTAAGGAAAGAAAAGAGTTAAAACTTCAAATAGGAAGAACATTATATTATGAAGATGTTAAGAGAATTAGCAAAGAGGAAATAAGAGAGTTTTTTGAAGATGCAGTTAAGGAGCTTAAGCCTTATTATGACTTAGCTGTTGAAGGAGAGTATTCCTTATTAGGGGAGGAAGAGCTAGGAATTAGTGAGGAGGGAGAAGAGTATTTAGAAGAACCAAAGATTCTTAAGGTGAAAAATCAAATTCTATATGGTCCTCCAGGAACAGGAAAAACTTATAATGCCATAAATAGAGCTTTAGAGATTATTGATTTTAAAAAGTATAAAGAGTTAATAGGGAATGAAGGGGAAAGAGAAAAAGTAATTAAAGTTTTTAATGAACTTTTAGAGGAAGGACAAATAGCCTTTTGTACATTTCATCAAAGTTATGGATATGAGGATTTTGTGGAAGGCTTAAGAAGCAATGAAAGTGGTGCAGGATTTGTTCCTAAGGATGGGATTTTTAAAAAACTTTGTAGAAAAGCTTCAAAAAGTCCTAAAAACTATGTGCTTATTATAGATGAAATCAACAGAGGAAATATTTCTAAAATCTTTGGAGAACTTATAACCTTAATAGAGGATGATAAGAGGCTTGGGGAGAAAAATGAGCTTAAAGTTACTCTTCCATATTCCAATGAAAGATTTGGAGTGCCAAAAAACTTGTACATATTAGGAACTATGAATACAGCAGATAGATCCATAGCCTTACTAGACACAGCCTTAAGAAGAAGATTTGAGTTTTTTGAATACATGCCTAAGGAAGAACTTTTACCTGAAGATGCTTGTGGGATTAATTTAAGAGAGTTTTTAAGGGTGATTAATGAGAGGATAGAGTATTTATTTGATAGGGAACATACAATTGGACACTCTTACTTTTTAAAAGAAGATCTTACTTTTGAGGAGCTTGTTTCCATAATGAAAAATAAAGTTATTCCTTTGGTGCAGGAGTATTTCTATGGAGATTGGGAAAAGGTAGAGCTAGTCCTTGGAGGTTCTTGTAAAAAGGGAAAATCTAATAGATTCATAGAAAAGAGTAGAATTGATACAAGAAAACTTTTTAAGGGAATGATGGTGGATTCTTATGGAGAAGAGTATAAGTATTCCATAGTGGAGAATCCAGAAAAAGAGGCCTTTCTTAATATCTATGAAGATGAGGAATAGACCATGAGGCATATAATTATTAAGGAAAGCTATGAATCCCTTAGGATTGTAGATGATTTTTATGATTATGAAGGAGAATATTTTTATGGGAACTATAGCTGTGAAAAGATAATAAGCAGAAGAGAGGCTCATGAACTTTATAACTATGCTATGTCTAAAAAGTTAGATATGGATAATATCCTTTGGGAAAGAGATACCTTAAGATTCATAAACTATGTTGGATACATAAGGCTTTCAACAGTTTCTATAGAAATACTTCCTAAAATAAGCTTAAATGATAGTGCAGAGCTTGAAAGAAAAGCCCTGTTAAATATGCTTTCTAAGTGTGGAATTTTGAAAGTTAATTATTCAGAAATCAGTTCATTAAAGTTATATAAGCAAAGTCTAAATGAGATACTGGCATATTTATTTAGTAAAAAACTTCAAAAAGAGCTTAGAAAAGGAGTATATGGGGAGTATGTTTATATTGAGGAGAATATAAATTCCTTAAAGGGAAGCTTAAGAGTTCAGGAGCAGATTAAGAACATGTCTTCCCATAGTTCAAAGGCTTTTTGTAGATTTGAGGAGTTTTCTAGGGATAATAAATTAAATAAGATATTAAGCTTCTTTGTAAAAGAAGTCATGAAGAATATAAAAAACAGAGAAACCTTAAAGCTTTTAAGAATTTCAGAGATGATTTTAGGAGATGTAGATGAAAGAAGTATCACCTTAAATGAGGTGAATAATTTTAGTTTTAATAGGTTAAATAAACCCTTTGAGGATGCTTTTACCTTAGGAAAGATGATTGTTTTAGGAGAGTCAGCCATTGGAAATTTAGGAGGAAATAAGGCTTATTCTATACTTTTTAAGATGAATGAAATCTTTGAAATTTATATAGGAAAGCTTTTAAAGCAACTTCTTTATAAAGAAACTGTTCATATGCAGCATTCAAAATACAAGCTTTTAATAAAGGAAGAAAGCAATAGAGGAGTGTTTAAACTTATTCCTGATATAGTAATTGAAAAGAATGGAATAGAGAGGATAATAATTGATACAAAGTGGAAGAGTGTAGAGAGTAAGTTTAATAGGCATGGGGTTAAGAGAGAAGACCTTTATCAAATGTATGCTTATCTTACTAGATATAAGAATGTAAGTACAGTTATACTTCTTTATCCTTACAATGAAAGAATAGAGGGTGAAGAGGGAGAATATTTAGAGTCTTGGTACTTAGATGAGGAAGAGCATAAAAGAGTTAGAGTTTATGAAGTAAACCTTGAAAACGAGAAAGAAACTTTAAAATCCTTAGATAAAATAGTTAGAAAGTATCTTGAAGAATAAATTAGATTAAAAGGGGAGATAGAAAATGGGATTTTGGATTTTTATGATGGTTATGGAATTATTAATACCACTTATAATGATTATTTTGGGTAAGCAATTTAGCAAAAAGGCACCAAAGGAAATTAATTATTTTTATGGTTACAGAACTTCAATGTCAATGAAAAATAAGGACACTTGGGAGTTTGCACATAAATATTGTGGAAGGCTATGGCTTAAAATAGGATATATTATGTTTGCTATATCTTTTATTATTATGTTATTTGTCCTTGGAAAAGGTGAGCAGGCTATAGGAACCTTAGGAGGAGCACTTTGTATGATTCAGTGTGTAGTTTTAGTTGCCTCAATATTTCCTACAGAGAGAGCTTTAAGGAAGAATTTTGACAAGTATGGCAATAGAAAAAATGTGTAGTTTTTTATTTATTGATTAGTCATTATTCATTAAAGAAATTATAGGTGGATTGTCCACCTATAATTTTTTATATAAAAAATTTGTGAATTACTATTTAATATTTTTTCCTATGTTAAAAGCATTTCCAATAAAGTTACCTATTTCCCAATAATTATTGTCCATAGAGTAAATAAGTGGATTTATCTTCTTTGTATCTGGAAAACCATTTGTAAGTAAGTCTTGGTTAACATAAGTTTCTATTATTTCACCAATAAATACTTCCATATCATAAATTTCAATTATCTTTGTTACTTTACATTCCATATTTATTGGACATTCCTTAATCAGTGGGATTTTATTATTACTTTCATAAAAACACTTAAAAATCTGTGATTTATCAATGTTATTTCCTGAAACAAGTCCGCAATAATCAACTTTTTCAACTAAATCTGCTGAAGGTATATTGATACTAAACACTTGATTTTCCCTTATGCCTTTATTTGTATAATGATTCTTTTCCATTGATATATAGATAACAGCAGGGTTAAGGCTTATTATTCCACAGTTTCCTATGGTTGCAAAATTAGGTTTATCATTTATAACTGTGCCTATTAATACTGATGGTATAGGATAAACTAAAGGAAGTTTATTAAATTTAACTTTTGACATTTTATCACTCTCCTAACCTTTTTATTCCATATAAATATATTAACTTACAATTGTTCTAAAAAGTAGTAAGTTAATATATAAATTAGAATAGCTATACCAATAGTTCTGAAAAGTATTTTAGTTTTTTTTACACCTCTTTTTTGCAAACCCTTATCTTCTCCAAAGGGAAATATTACATGTAAAGCAGGTGCTATTAATGAAATAGCTATGAATAAATATTTTGATATAGGATTATTAGGTAAAAACATTATATTAATAAAGAAAATTAATAATAGTATTATAGAAAAAATCTTTACTGGAGTTTCAGTTTTTTCTCTTTGTTTCATATATTTTTGATATTTAATATTGCAAGGCTCAGAGCAGCAACAGCTTTCATTTGTTCCTTCATATGTTTTATCACAGTATTTACATCTCTTAAGTATTAGATCATCCATGGATTCCCTCTTTTCATAAACTAGAATATTTCTGCTTTATAGCTATTATAATTCTAAGAAACTATGAAGATTCCTTTTTATATTTAATATTACAGTTATTGTAAAGTTGGATTTTAATATATTGTAAAAAATATAAATAAAAAATAACTATTTTTAAGTAAATGTTAATTATTGTTATAAATTAGAAAAAAATACATGGGATTTAAGGTTAAATAGAAAATTAAAGGAAGAAATTAATCTTTGTCATTGGTATATAATTGAAAAAGTAAAAGGAATAAATACATTTTAAAAGGAGTTATGATATGAAGAAGAGAAATTATTTAATTAGTTTATTGGCTGTGGTACTTAGTTTAGGAGTTTTAGTTGGCTGTGGAGATAAGACAAACACTTCTAATGAGGGGGCTTCTGTAAATAGCTCAGAAAATAGTGATGCTGCTAGTTCAAAAGATTCTGCTGATGTGGTAAAGGATAAGGGGGAATCAGATAAAGCACAGGCTAAGGATGCTGATTCTAAGGATAAAGAAGCTACAAATAAAGATGAGAGTGAAAAGAAAGAAGAGGATATTAAGAATGATAGCAGCACTAAGGAGACTGCTAAAGTAGATAATTCTAATAAAAATGAAAGTAAAGGAGCAAGTAATTCTTCTAAGAAGGAAGAGAGTAAGAGTGCTTCTAAAAAGGAGAATTCAAAGGATGAAAGTAGCTTAGCAAAATCAAAATCAGAGTATCTTCAAAAGATGAAAAATATAGATAGTGAGTCTGAGAAGTTAGATAAAGAGTATGAAACTGAGGAAGGCTCAACACAAATGGGGATGAATATTATTAGCGGAAAGCAAGCTAAATTATATGATGCTGAGTTAAATCAAATTTATGATTACTTAAAACAAAATTTAAGCAAGGAAAAATCTAAGGAACTTGAGAAGAGTGAAATGGCTTGGATTAAAGAAAAAGAAAGTAATATAGCTGAAATAAAGAAACAATATGAAGGCGGTTCAGTTACTCCTCTTATGGTAAATTCAGAGGTGGCAAAGGAAAGTAAGGAAAGATGCTATTATTTAATAGATAATTATATGAAGTAGAGATATATTACATATAATTTCTTTAGAAGAAAGTTATTAATTTAATAGGAATTTTATAATATAGTTTATAAAGAAAAGAAGTGGTTTAATTTTATATTAAATCACTTTTTTTATAAATATGAGTCAATGGAAGTTGAGGTAGAGTGGGTTTCTTTTAATTAATGGTTTTAAAATATAGTAGTGAATAAAATATTTTTATGTAGATAGTAAGAAGATGTAAGGATAGAGGAAGTTAAGGGTTTTTATAGGTAAGAGATTATTACAAAAATCTAACCTATAAAAACTTAATCTTTATGAATATTTTGTTTTGAAGAGAATTTAGAATGTAGTTTTGACTTATAATCCTTTAAAATTTAGCTATTAATAGTGTCTTTTAGGGATTTAGACTGTACTTTCTTTGTAGAGTTTCTTCAATAAATATATCATTGGAATTATGCAAAGTATTTGTATTATAGAAATAAATGTTGAAAATGGTTCAGGGAAAAGGGTAAGTAAATTATTTAGCATATGTAAAAACATTACAATAGGAAGTGAATGAGTTTTACTATATACAAACCCAAAAATAAGTCCAACTATAAAAGCATATACAATTTGTATTGGTTGCATATGAGCTAATCCAAATAATAATGCAGATATAATTATTGGAAAGGCACCACCTTTATATTTAGCAGCTTCGTTAAAGATTATTCCCCTAAAAATAATTTCCTCAACAATTGGAGCAAGTATTGCCACTGATATAAAAGCAAGAATAGGATTAGCGTTAAATATTTCATCATGCTCAATAAAACTTTCTAAGCTGCTTTTAATAGTAGGGGAGTAGGTTGCTAGAAATTGCATAAGAAAAATCCATAAATTTGATATTCCACTAACACCGAGAGAAATTAAAGCATATTTTCCAAGGGTTTTTAAGGACATATGATTATTAATCTTTGGTACATAGAATTCCTTTTTTCTATAGATTTTAGTAAAGAAATATATTCCTAAAACTTGATCGGTGCAATTTAATATAAGATTTAAAATACTATCATACTGATTTCCCAACAAATTTACTTTAAATATTAGATCTAATACTATGGCAAATGGAATAAGAATAATAGCAGCTAAAAATTCTATTCCTATATAAATAAATATTAATGAGAAAATACTTTTCGTAAGTTCTAGTGTTTTATTTTCAGATAAAGTCATAAAATCTCTCCTTTGAATTCTTTTATATGAAATATTTTAACATTATTTAACATTATATTCAAATATTATTAAAATATAGAATTTAGTTTTAAATTATTTTAAGTGTATTTTAGTTTTATAACTTCATTGATCTTAAGTTAAATATTGTAAGAGAATTTTGGATGGATTATATTTAATATAGAACATACTAGATTATATTAAAAAAGTTAAGTATGAAGTGGAAAAAGAGAATATATAAAATTATTAAGATTAAATATAATTTAAGATCAAGGGGATGGTAAAGTGAAGAGGCATGTTATGAATTTAAGTCCAGATTCATTTGAAATGATAGAAATTGGTACAAAAACAATTGAAATGCGATTATATGATGAAAAGAGAAAGAAAATTTCAAAAGGTGATTATATAAATTTTATAAGCACTATGAATAATAAGAAGTAATTAGAGGTTAAGGTAATAGATATTTATAAGTACAATAATTTTGAAGAATTATATAAAGAATTCAATAAAGTAAAACTTGGCTATAGGGAAGATGAGATTGTACATTATACTGATATGGAACAATATTACTCAAAAGAAGATATAGATAAGTATGGTGTAATTGGAATTGAAGTAGAAGTGATTAGAAGAATATATTTATAAGAAATAGTAATAATATGATATACTTATAAAATATATTAAATAATTAAGGAAAGTAGGACTTTATGGATATAAACCCTATAGAAGTTCAATTCTTTACAGAAAGAGATTATATATTTAATATGTGGCTTCATAAGTATGTTTATAAATACAAAGATAATAGTATAGGAATTAAGTTAAGAGAATTATATGATAAAAATATAATTATGATAGAGGAAGATTTTAAGGAGGAATTTAATAAATGTATTATATATTAGTAAAAGATTTTAATTCTGTTGGTTCAGTAGTATATGCATCAGAAGATTCAAAGGAAATAGATATTATAGATGATTTATTAAACTATAAATTAGATAGTAAAAGTAAGCAAGTAGTTTTATTATCTAACTTAGAAATGTGGAAAGAGTATGAGCCTTTTGACATAGTAAAAAATGCAGGTGAGTTTATTGATAAGGCTATAATGAATTAGAGATAACTTGTTATAATTAGCGGTTTTTTAAAATCTATCATTTAATAACAAAGGCTATAACTGGAACTTAAATTTCAGTTAGATACATAATATTTAATAACATAGAGTATTAAATTATAAAGTTAGAGATTGCAAGTTATAGACTATAAATTTTTAATTTATAGTCTATAACTTTTTATGTTTTTTATTTTGTTTATGTTTTGGGGAAGTTTTTAAAGAAAGTTTTTAAGCTAACTTTTTTATTCAAGTATATTATCAAATTCTTCAAAAATAGATTTATAATTAAGTTTATTTATGGTCTTGAAGCCAACGCATTGCTGTGTAGGCGTAAACTGCACTACCACTAGATAAAACTTCTTCATCAAATTTAACCATTGGGTGGTGTTGAGGGTATGGATAGCCCTTATCTGGGTTTCCAGCTGCTAAAACTAACATGATGGCAGGAATTTTTTGGCTTATGTAAGCAAAGTCTTCTGAACCAGAAGTTTTAGCAGATTTTTGATTTCCAGCCATGGCATTTAGTTTGGCAACAGAGAATGTTTTATCTTCCCCTAAAAGTTCTTTTATGTATTTTTCAGAGCATACAGTTAAGTCTTTATCGTTAACTAAGGTTGGGCATCCACTTCCCCAAATTACTTCAGCTGAAGCTCTAAAGGATTTTGCTGTACATTCTGCAATTTCTTCAATTCTTTCCTTTATAAATGAGCGTGTTTCTTCATCAAAAGTACGAATAGTTCCACCCATAGTAGCTGTGTCAGGGATTACATTGGCAGCAATACCAGCATTCATTGTTCCAATTGTTAAAATTGCTTGATCGCTTATGGCAAGTTCTCTAGCATGAATTTCTTGTAATGCAATTAAAATGTGAGCAGCTACATTAAGTGGGTCAACTCCAGTATTAGGCATAGAACCATGACATCCTTTTCCTTGAACCTTTATTTCAAAATAATCAGCAGCTGGAGCTCCAATTCCAGGTACAGGAACAATAACAGTACCTGCATTAAAAGGCATTCCTGCCATTACATGAATCATTAGTGCCTGATCAACCTTTGGATTTTCTAATACTCCTGCTTTAATCATATCCTTAGAACCTTCAAAAATTTCCTCAGCAGGTTGGAACATAAGTTTAACAGTTCCTTCAATTTCATCCTCATGTTTTTTTAATAATCTTGCAGCACCAAGCATCATAGATGTGTGCATATCATGGCCACAGGCATGCATTTTTCCACTTTGGCAAGAAAACTCAACATCTGATTCCTCTTTAATTGGTAAGGCATCCATGTCACCTCTTATTAAGAAAACCTTTCCTTCCTTTTTTCCACCTGCTAAAGCAATAAGTCCTGCTTTTCCACATTCTATTGGCTCATAGCCCATATCAATTAACTCTTTTTTTACAAAGGCAAGAGTGTTTTTTAAATCAAATCCTGTCTCAGCATGTGAGTGTAAATATCTTCTGTTTGAAACAATAGTTTCTTGAAGTAAATTAGCTTCTTTTAGTAATTCTTCTGGTTTCATTTATGTTCTCCTTTCAAAGTTCTTTTTTGGGGTAATATTATTATTTTATCACATTCATAAATTTAAATCATTTTTAAAAATTTGAGTAAATAGACTTATTATCTCCAATTAATTAAGAATAAAACCATTATTCAAAACTATATTAAAAATTATAGGTTAATAATGGCTTTTTTAAAATTTTAATTATTACTAAAGATAAGATGTTAAAAAACAAGATTTCTATAAGGAAGTTTTAAACAATGAGAAATTAAATAGTGTTAAGAATTTTTTTAGATAATTATTATAAATCAATTTATGAAGGTGGAAAGTAATTAATTCACATGATATATTTAAAGAAAGCGTTTTAATTACATGAAAAGGTAATTATTTTAAACTTAAAAGATAAAACATTAAGGTGAGGATTAGAGAATGAATGTTAGAATATACAAAATTAATACAGGAAGAAATTTTAGTAGTGATAAGAGGAGCAATTTTCCTATAGGAGGAAAAACTAATTCTTTTTATTCAATTGGTAACTTAATGAGAGGAATAGAGGACTTTTATTTGGAGGGAAATCTTTATTTTATAGATAAGGAAGAAGAACTTGAGAAGTTTTATAATCCTTTAGGGGATAGATGGGTGGCAAAGAAGAAATATTACATAAGTCATCCTAAGAAAGAGAGAGAAAATTATCTTTTAGAGGCTAGTAAGTTTCATGAGTATATAGTTAGGGAGCAACTAGAAGAGATAGCAAATTACTTGCATCATGAGCTTAATATAAATTCTTTAAAGATAGAGGTTGAAGAGGGAAATGACTTTTCATCCTATACTAATATAGTTCTTGAGGAAATGAATCTTAATGATGATGGGAAAGTAGAACTAAAGGAAGATAAGACTTTAGAGATTAAGTGGAGTGGAAATGATACAATGGATTATGAAGCTAAGCAGGGGATGAAAGATGCTAATGGTTTAAACAAAGAAAGGGACAGTAACCCTTTGGAGGAATCTGGAGAGAAATCTTTTAAGGAAGATAAAGCAAGAAATATTTTAGAAAGTGGAATTTTAAATGGTAAAAATGAATTTCTGTGGATAGAGGATTTTGAAGGCTTAATTAATAAGGTTCAGGAACTTAAGGCTTCTAATAAAAGAGGAGAGAAGGAAAGTTTAGAGGGAAATTCTTTAGGTAAAGGAGAAGCTTCTTATATATTGGAAATAGATAATTCCTTTGGAATTAGTGAAAAAATAGGAAAGAAGATAGGGGTTAATCCTACTTGGCTTAAGAAATGCTCTTTTAAAATAACATTTTAGAATTAAGATTTAATAAAAGGTGATGTATCAAAACTTTAATATAAAACTTATAAATAGTAGAAGAGAGGATAAAAATAAGCTTTAGAATTTAAGTTATTAAGTAGAGTAATTTGTGATAAGAAGAGAAGCTGTTTAACCAAAAGTAGTTCTTATTTTTAGCAAATTATTCGAAGCAAGTAATTTCTAATGATTATAATGAGACTAAAGTTCTATTAGGGAGTTCAATATCAAAGTAAAGTTTAAGAACCGAGGAAAGTTGAAGAACTAAGTAAAGTTCAAGAACCAAAGTTAAAATTTAGACTTGAGCTTAAAATTCAGTAACTCTCATAATATATTTATAAGTTTAATTTTTAGGTTATTTTTATACAATGAAGTTGGTTTAGTTAAGGAATTAGATTATACTTTGGAGTTTTATTTCTAGCTATGTTTAAGAATAGTGTTGATAGTATGTAATTTTTTAAGGGAACTTGTTAAAAGTTCCCTTAATGTACATTTTAAGAATATTACTAAGCAACAATCATAATATTGTAGTCTTATTAAGAATATTACGAAGCAATAATATTATTTTACTCTTATATAGCCTATTAATTATGCTTATGATAATATAATGCCTTTTTCTATTTTATTTCCTTTTAAAAATTCTTTTACCTCAAGAGGTTTTCCACCTGGAAACTGTAATATTTCTATAATTAGAATGCCGTTCTTGGTAGCCACTTTAATTCCTTCATCATTTGCATCTATAATATAACCAGGCGGGTCAATAATATTTGCCTCTAATGACTTAGATTTGAATATTTTAACTGGAATATCTTTATAGTAAGTGTAAGCAGTTGGCCATGAGTTTATATTTTTATATGGCCAAGAACTTAATCCTCTTATTAAATTATGTATGTTAGTACTACTGTCATTCCAATTAATATTTGCCATTTGTTTGTTTAACATCTTTACATAAGAACTTCCATCATTGGGTTGTTTTATTCCACAAATTTTACCTGCTATAATTCCATTTATTGTTTCTTCTAATAGTTCAGCACCGTTTATTTTTAATAAATTGTATAATTCTCCTGCTGTCATAGATTCAGATATTTCAACCTCACTTCTCATGAGCATATCACCTGTATCTATACTAGTATCCATTAGTATGGTTGTATTTCCAGTTTTTATTTCTCCATTTATTAAACACCAATTTATTGGTGCTGATCCCCTATACATTGGAAGGAGAGAGGCATGTAGACAAATACATCCTAGCCTTGGTATATCAAGTATCTCCTTAGTTAATATTTGACCATATGCTACAACAATAATAAAATCAGGTTTTAGTTCTTTTAATTTATTAATGATTACAGAGTCTGTTCTTATTTTTTCGGGCTGAAAAATTGGAATTTCATTAGATAATCCTACTTCTTTGATTGGTGAAATTGTTAGCTTTTTACCTCTTCCACTTGGCTTATCAGGTTGTGTTATAATGGCACTTACATTAAATTTCTCTATCATTTTCTTCAATGAGGGAACTGCAAAATCAGGAGTCCCCATAAAAACTATTTTCATTATTGCTACCTCTCTTTTATACCTAAAAATATATTTCATAGTTATTTATTATTTACACAATATTTTACAGTTATTCATTTATTTGAGTATATAATATATAAGGGTTCAATTTCAAGTATTTAACATATATTATGTAAATTGCCTCCCTAATCCTAAAATCTTTTAATTATTCAAGGAAACTATAAACTAGTAACATACTTGTTAGAGCTTGTTTAATTTTTAGAAGCGTATAATGGGTTTGCAATACGAACCATTCCATTAAATTCTTTTTTTAATTCTGAAAATGCTAGATTAACCTCATCAGGTATAGAAACATGAGCAATAAAATCTTTTCCTTTAGGTCCATATCCATCTGGATTATCAGAAAGCCTTGGGATTTCACCCATTAGAAGAGTTATATAATGGTTAATGTCCCACATTCCTAAAATATCATTTTCATAAGCAAGTTCACCATTTTTAAGGATTACTTTTGCATTGTAGGTAGCAAAATTTATAATTTTAATATCATTAGAAACATATTTACGAAGTCCAGCTTCCATACGGTGTTGCATAGTTGCATCTTGCATGATTATTATGCTATTAAACTGGATGTTATTTTCCTTTAATAGTTCTAAAAGATATGTAATATTATTACCACAATTTGTGGAATTGCACTCTAAGAAATCTGCTTTTAAGTTATATTTGTATTTTAAGTATTCATCAAAAATTTCAGCCTCTGTTAATTTTGATGTGTCTACATTTGGCAATTGAGAATGCATTTTATTACGCAATACTTCTGTTGTATGACCAGCACCTCCAACAATTACATACTTTTTGGCAATATTATTTTTAATTCCTTCTGCTAAAAGGTCACCCCCACAGATTATACTCCCTCCAAAGAGTACCATTACATCAGCTTGCTCTATACCATATTTCTTTTCGAGTTCTTCTTTTCTTAAAGAAGGAATATCTCTTTTTCCACAAAACCTTCCTAGCACATTAATATATTCTGCTGTTTTTTCCTTCATAAATTTTACCTCCAAAAATAAAATTAACCCAATTAAGCTTAGGAAAGCATAAGATTTATAAATATTTATAAATCTTATAAAGGTCTTTTATTTCCTAAAAAAATATCATGTTTATTATTAATAAAACTATAGCTATGGAGCTAAAGCCTATGGAAAAATAGTCATAGTATTTTTCCTTTGAATTTTTAGTTTCTTTTAAAAGTCTACTTGATAAGATTAATTGATCCCCTAAAAGTACTATTAAGAGTAAGTTTATTTTCCCTTTTAAAAATACATATTCTACAAAGCCTACAATTAATAAAAATATGTAGATATAGCTATAGGCCTTTGGTAAGGTTTTTCTTATCTTACCTTCTAGTTTTAGATTTCTTTTGATTTTAAATCCAAACCTTAATACTATAAGAGCTATTAAATATAATGACAATAAAATTAATGCTGTTATAAGTTCAATTTGATTTTTAGACATTAAAACTCCTCCTTTGTAAAGATTGTATTTTTTGTAAAATTAAATAAACTTGTCCAATAGTTTATGTTTTTATTATACAGAATTTATGGCTTATAATTTCAATAATATATAAATTGAATAAAATTTATTTAATCATAAGGAAAATTTAAGATAAATAACCTTAAAAATACATTGTAAAGTGATGTATTTTGGGATTAAATTAATTTAATAATATTTGAATGTAGAATAAATTTATTATGGGTAAGAAATTTAAAGAATCAGTTTAATAAATTTTTATTAAAGGTTATCTGATGAGGATTAAATATATTAGTTATCACACTGCAAAGATGAGATAATTGTGGGAAATTCAAAGCATTCAGAACACCACAAATAGAAGATACTAAACTTATGAATAGTATCTTTAGTATGTAAGAATACAGAAAGAAACAGATAGTAGAAAATTAGTTGTTTATAAACAAGTTTCAACTTCTGACCTAAAATGTGATTTGAAAAATTAAGTTGAATTTCTTAGATAATATGCTAATAATAAAGGAATAATATTAGATGAAGTTATTAAGATTTAAGAAAAATATTAGAGAGGGTGAAGAAGGTGAAAAGAGCATACAAGATAGAGATTAATCCTACTGATGAACAAAAGTGTAAAATACATCGAACTATTGGTGTATCAAGATTTGTGTATAACTTTTATATTGCTCGTAATAAAGAAGTTTATGAGAAAGAAGGAAAGTTTGTAAGTGGCATGGATTTTTCAAAATGGTTAAATAATGAATACATTCCTAATAATCAAGAGATGAAATGGATTAAAGAAGTATCTTCAAAAGCTACTAAACAAGCTATTATGAATGCAGATAAAGCTTTTAGAGATTTCTTTAAAAAATCTAAAGGTTTTCCAAGATTTAAGAAAAAGAAGAATCAAGATGTAAAAGCTTATTTTCCTAAAAATAATAAGACTGATTGGACTTTAGAAAGACATAGAGTCAAAATACCAACTTTAGGATGGGTAAGATTAAAAGAATTTGGTTATATTCCTGTAAATTCAATAGTTAAAAGTGGTACTATAAGTCAAAAATCAGATAGATATTATGTATCTATATTAGTTGAAGAAGATGATAAGAAAGTATATAAATCTACTAATGAAGGTTTAGGTATAGATTTAGGAGTAAAAGAATTTGCTGTATGTAGTGATGGAATTAAGTTTAAAAATATAAATAAAACATCTACTGTTAAAAAAGTAGAAAAGAAGTTAAAAAGAGAACAGAGAAAACTTTCAAGGAAATATGAAAGTTTAAAAATAAGAAATAAAAATATAAAAGAAGGGAGAGCTACTGGTCAAAATATTCAAAAACAAGTAATCAAAGTACAAAAACTTCATCAGAGATTAATAAATATACGAACTGATTATATAAATAAAACAGTATTTTCAATTATAAAGCAAAAACCAAGCTATATAACTATTGAAGATTTAAATATTAAAGGAATGATGAAAAATAAGCATTTATCTAAAGCTATTGCAAGTCAGAAGTTTTTTGAATTTAAAACTAAGTTAACAGTTAAATGTAAAGAAAATAATATAGAACTTAGAATAGTGGATAGATTTTATCCATCATCAAAGACTTGTAGTCAATGTGGAAAGATTAAGAAAGATTTAAAACTGTCAGACAGAATTTATAAATGTGATTGTGGACTTACTATTGATAGAGATTTAAACGCAAGTATTAATCTTAAAAATGCTAAAGAATATAAGATAGCTTAAAATCAAAAGCACT
>JGI2924J29684_1078195_pt1 | contig 35080 bp, 29 predicted proteins | sample BenlonsequencITS_FD_29684 | JGI IMG/M metagenome (IMG submission 29684)
TCGCCGAAGCCGTGATCCCTTAAGGAATCCCTACCGGCGTAGGATACATTTTCGCTGAAGCGGCTATCTCCAAAGAATACTTATCCGCTGAAGATCGCTCCCGCTCAATCCGGTAGGCGAGCCTTGGAATGCTGAGTTCACGAAGGCACTGCCTTCGCACGGGTTAAGCCTTCTTGCAGCTGTCTTCGCACGAATTAGCAGGTCTTGCACGGATGTGGACGAAGCCGCCTGACCCTAATGATCTATTTTCAGCCGCAGCGGCATCGAGGTCTACTATACCCAATCAAAGGAGACCCCGGCGATCTCCACCTTATCTCCTTCATTAATCCCTGCTGCCTCCAAGGCGGCATCAATCCCCATAGCCTTTAAGATATTTTGGAAGCGATAAACACTATCCTCTTGATCAAAGAAAGTCATCTTAACATGTTTTTCAATTTCGTCACCTTCAACAATAAAGAGGTTGTTTTCTTTGCGAATTTCGAATCGCTTATCCGATTTAACCTTCGTAACCCTGTGTTCATCCGGCAAAGTGACAATTGTCGGTGCCGAGATATCCGGCAGAACCTTAGCAATATGATAAATCAAGTTCTGTAAACCTTCTCCGGTAGCGGCGGATACTGGGAAAATTTCGTAACGGTCCTTAAGTTCCCCCTTCAACCGTTCCAAATTCTCTTCAGCACCGGGAATATCTATTTTGTTAGCCACAACAATCACGGGCCTCTCGGCCAGTGCCGGACTATAAAGTTTCAGCTCATCCTGAATAATCCGCAAATCCTCCAAGGGATCCCTTTCTTCCGACCCTGATATGTCTAAGACATGCAAGATCAACCGGGTCCGCTCAGTATGACGTAAAAACTCGTGACCTAAGCCCGCCCCCGTGTGAGCACCCTCAATAAGTCCGGGAATATCAGCCATGACAAAGCTTTCCCCATCCTCAACATCCACAACCCCTAAGTTAGGCACCAAGGTGGTAAAGTGATAATCCGCAATCTTGGGCTTGGCCGCAGACACTTTAGAAATAATCGTGGATTTACCCACATTGGGAAAACCAACCAACCCCACGTCCGCCAATAGTTTCAATTCTAAACGGAGCCAATGCTCTTCCCCGGGTTCCCCATTTTCCGAAAGAGTCGGAGCTTTGTTGGTATTGCTCATAAACCGAGCATTCCCTCTGCCGCCTCGTCCGCCGGCTGCCACAACCACTCGTTGTCCATGCTCGGTAATATCCGCAATAACTTCCCCTGTCCCGTCGTCCAAGATCACAGTCCCCACAGGAATGCGCAAAACTGTACTCTCGCCGCTTCGGCCGCTCATATTTTTAGCCATCCCGTTATCTCCGCGATCCGCCTTATAATGACGTTTATAACGGAAGTCAACCAGAGTTCTTAAGCCTTCATCCCCGACAAAGACCACATTCCCCCCGCGACCGCCATCTCCGCCGCTGGGACCGCCTTCCGGGACATATTTTTCTCGGCGGAAAGCAACTATACCCGCACCGCCATCTCCGCCTTTAACATAAATTTTCGCACGATCGTAAAACATAGACTAATTCTCCTTAATTCGTATATCATTAAACCTTGGGCTTAGAATTAAACCCATAGTTTAGTTTCATTTAATAGTTTAGTTTCTTCTTCAGTTTCATTTCCGCTTAGTCAGTAGATAATTCTACAGGATAGATTGCCTACTCCAAATGCTTGTATCCAGATGTACTTTACTCTAACTTAAGGTAATCAACTTGTCACAGAGAGTGGTCTCCTCATCAGATAGCATGAACTGACAAGTTAACCCTCTCGGTTCATCAAACAGATATATTTCAGCAGTCAAGCCTTTTACCTCGCTAGACTGAATGACCTCGGCCATGCATTCAGTAGTGTACCCGTATAACCCTCCTGCATATTCTTCCCGCCAATGATCTTTCCAAAAGTCTTTCTCTTTCATCTCGCCGGGAAAATCAATGGTTGTATCAACTTTAGCCTGTTCAAGACGAATTATAAAACCGAGAAGAATCGCCCCTAAGGAAGGTTCGGGGATTTGCGTTATCTTCTGCTCTTCCGGCGATATAGGAACAGCCTGTTGCATGTAGGAAAGGGCTTCCGACGGTCGATTAAGCTGCAGATTCCCCATAATCACCTGCCAGTGATTCAGGAAGTCATGCCTCTGGAGGCGATACCAATATAACATTTCTGACAAAAGAACTTGTTCTACCTCAGACATAGTCATCGTTTTCCTCTCTTCTCTCATATTTAAGGTTCTCTAAACTATAACCAAGATAAATATGTAATCAAGTGATTCTTAGCGGATAAAAAAGTAGAGCTCGAACTAATCCTAACTGTACATACAACGATACTATATAGTCACAATGTTCTCAACATACTGGATCGCCGAGGCATATATTCTAAACTATACACGAAAAACCCCTGGGATTTCCCAGGGGTAACGTTTGAGACAGCTTATTGGGCGACAGCCACCGGCATTTTCGGGCGCTCGGCATAAACGCTTACTTGTTTGTGAGTACGATCTTTATGTTCGAATTTAACATAACCATCGATTAAAGCAAACAAGGTGTCATCTTTACCCAGACCACAGTTTTTAGCGGGATGAAACTTCGTTCCACGTTGACGAACGATAATCGTACCAGCTTTAACGAATTGTCCGTCACCACGTTTTAAGCCCAGACGTTGAGCATTACTATCCCGACCATTTCGCGAACTACCTACCCCTTTTTTATGGGCAAATAATTGCAGGTTCATTTTTAGCATGGAGTCCACCTCCTTCGATCAATTAATATATACTTTTCACTATAATCAGCTTGTATTTGTTCAATACCTAACACCATCGTCTGCAAGATCAGCTGTGCCTTCTCTAAATCCTGCTCAGCCTCTCCTATAAGCTGACAAGAGATATATCCATCCCTCGTCTCTACTTTAGGCGTAACCGTCAAGAAACGTTCCAGCCCGTTGACAGCCGCGATACTCAGTGCAGAAACCCCTGCACAAACTATATCCCGACCTTCTTCTGCATACCCGGCATGTCCGGACAACTCGAATTCACGAATCTGCCCTTGGTCATTCTCCCACACTACTAGGCGAACACCGTCTTGGCCCTTACGCTTGGAGTGCCTCGACGACAACTTTCGTGTAGGGTTGACGATGCCCTTGTTTGCGTCGATAGTTTTTCTTGGATTTGTATTTGAAGACAATAATCTTCTCCCCTTTACCGTGCTCCACAACCTTCAGCACTGCTGTAGCACCGGCTACAACTGGGGTTCCAACACTCACCGAACCGTCTTTTTCTACGAGGAGAACCTGATCAATCGTTACGGCATCTCCAACATTAGCATCCAATTTTTCAACGTAAATAACGTCGCCTTCTTGAACACGGAACTGCTTACCACCTGTTTCAATAACTGCGTACATTCTTGTTACACCTCCCGTTACCCTAGACTCGCCGTTGCAGGTCGATTTCAGAAAAGAAACCCGTTAATACCTGATTAGAGCGGTTGCGGTGAGAAGTCACCACATTTAAATATTTTAGCATTTAAACACGAGAGTTGTCAACTATTTAATAGTTGAGGTTCTGATCCCCTCCACCTCGCGCTTATCTGGCCAATAATTATCAGAACATTTTTACATTAATGTAACAATAGAACGAACTAGGGTAACAGTAGTATTATAACTTTTGTATATATGCACTCTTCTGCCGAAAATATAGGTATTTCAAGGTTAAATTATCCCTTTAAGCGGGTCTCGTCCAATGCCTATTTAAAGGAATAAGATTATTTCTGCAGAATACTACAGTACCATAAATTGTAAGGAGTGGTGTAATATGCCTTGGAAACAATATAAATCCTCTTCGTTCCATTTGCCGACACGTCAAGAACTTATAATTATTGCAGCTTCTAGCGCAATCTGTGTCATCATAATTGCCTTTTTTGTTCTAACAACCTAACCAAATAGAATTTCCCTTAGCTTACCCTATAAGGCAATATGTTTTTGACCTATTCAACTATCTTACTGCTAATAATCACTAATACTCAACCAATACATTATCTTACTACTATACTATAAGCGCTTTTTCAGCTTCTTTAGCCCATACACCCCAACTACGATTACCAGATAAATTCCAAAGGCCACCAAAAAGCCCCATAAACCTTCTACGATATCTTGAAATTCCATATTACCACGCCCGGTAACCTTTTGCCCAATCTCGATGGCAAAAACAAGTACCACCAATACGGTAAAGGTGTAGATGAAGGAAATCGCCGTTAAACTATACTTAACAAGATACTTGAAAAGCTTATGTACAACGAGAAACAGCAGGATCCCAATAATTCCTATCACCAAAAAATGCAGCTGCTTATCATTAACTTTTAAACCCATAAACTTTGTCAGCGAGATTAACGTATCGTGGAAATAATTCATGATGCTGGTAATAAATTTTAAAGCATTACCCATTATTATTGTTCCCCCATGATCTTGACTAACTCAAATTAACTAACTTTCCTTTAGAAATAGCTTACGTTAAAACAGTATATGCAGATGAACAGCCCCAAGCCCCCCTTAAAGGGGCTTATTTTTATGCCCTTAGTCCCTTTTCGCGCTTTAGCCGCAGCTTCGCAGCTTGCACCACTATTTATTATACCATCTTTGGATAATATTAAATTCCTCATCTGTGCTCTCTAATCATTTTCGTAAGTAGCGAGCATAATACTTCAGATGTCTTTTTCCGCCTATCACTTATATGGTACAATAACCTAGCCCAAAGCAAAATCTAATCAGCATAATTAAGGGGGAGAATCAGCTTGGAATCATTAATCGCCATTATTATTTACATGATAGGAATGTTAGGGATTGGTTACTACTCCTACAGAAAAACCACAGATCTATCGGATTACATGCTGGGAGGACGAAATCTTGGCCCAGCGGTAACGGCTTTAAGCGCCGGGGCCTCGGATATGAGCGGCTGGCTGATGTTGGGACTTCCCGGCGCAATGTTTGCTCAAGGAATCAGCGCCTCCTGGATCGTTATTGGCCTCACCCTGGGAGCCTATCTGAATTGGCTTTATGTTGCTCCTCGTCTGCGCACCTATACTGAACTAGCCAATAATTCTATCACAATCCCAGCCTTTATCGGTAATCGATTTGAAGACAATTCCAGAATTCTCAGGCTGGTATCAGGCTTTGTCATTATTGTCTTTTTTACCTTTTATGTATCCTCCGGCCTTGTTTCCGGGGCAGTTCTATTTCAAAACTCCTTTAATGTTGATTACCATCTAGGACTATGGGTTGTCGGAGGAGTCGTTGTAGCTTATACCCTATTCGGCGGTTTCTTAGCTGTCAGCATCACTGACTTTGTCCAAGGCCTCATTATGGTCACCACCTTGGTCATGGTTCCGCTGATTACAATTCAAGCATCCGGAGGATTCCAGACATCCATCAATACCATTCATAGTCTTAATCCAGCCTACCTGGACTTCTTCAAAGGCACAACAGTCCTGGGCATAATCTCCCTCTTCGGATGGGGGTTAGGCTATTTCGGGCAGCCCCATATCATTATCCGCTTCATGGCTATCTCTTCCATCAAGGAATTGGTCAAGGCGCGCCGTATTGGGATGATTTGGATGATCTTCTCAGTTGTTGGCGCTATGTTTACCGGATTAATAGGAATCGCTTATTTTGCTAACCAGGGCATTACTCTGGCAGATCCTGAAACTGTTTTTCTCGAACTAGGCAAGTTACTTTTCCATCCAATCATTACAGGGTTCCTGCTCGCTGCCATCTTAGCAGCCATCATGAGCACGATCTCTTCTCAACTCCTGGTCACCTCAAGCTCTTTGACAGAAGATTTATATGGCCTGTTTAGACGTAATGCTTCGGATAAAGAATTAGTCTTAGTGGGTCGTCTTTGCGTCTTGATGGTTGCTGTTGTCGCCATACTGATAGCCTATCAGCGTAATGAAACAATTCTAAACTTAGTCGGTTATGCCTGGGCAGGCTTCGGTGCATCCTTTGGGCCGGTGATCATATTAAGCCTATATTGGAAACGAATGAACAAATGGGGCGCTTTAGCCGGCATGGTAGCCGGTTCCGGCACAGTCATTCTTTGGACCCGCTTCCCCTTTCTAAAAAGCGCCCTCTATGAATTAGTACCGGGATTTTTCGCTTGTCTGATTGCTATTGTTCTAGTCAGTTTGCTGACGGGAAAACCCTCTGCAAAGATGGAAGCCGAGTTCGAGCTTTGTAAGCAGAATACGGATTTGTCTTAGATTAAGGTAATACATTCTTCTAAACAAACTTAGGACGGTTAATTAGTTCCGATAACGGAGCTGATTAACCGTCCTAAGTTATTACGTAAAAGAAATGCGCCTCATAAAAACTTGTAATCTTGATTTTACACCTTACGTTTGACTAATATAAAAAGCAAATAACCACTTGAATTTTCGGGGCCAAGTTGGCATGGCCCCTCTCAATACCCAGAGTAAATGTACTCTACTTCTTACCAAACACAATCTCCAGCTTATTGAGCTCACCCTTTGGCTGATCCCCAGTGATCACCAAATCGGCTTCAACAACAAAATTCCCATTAGAGTTCTGAAGGGCCCCTTCCAGATTCCACTTCGGCCAGCTCGAATTACCAATCAGAACTGTATCCCCCAGACTCTTGCCATTAACTTTAATATTCTCCAATTTAACCACTGAATCGGATTCACGATTCAAAAGCATCAATTGAATAGCATCAAAGTCAGCATCCTTCAAAGTATTATACTCTGCCAGATACTCATATTCGGCATTCAGTTCAACCCAAACCTTCCCATCATCCGAATCATAGCCAAAACGCACCTTATTTCTCTGTTCCCAGTCTCCAATGGGCTTCTCATCATCTGTCGTCGTACCACGATAGAAATCTATCTGAGTACGGTTGGTTGTACCCAACTTTTCTTGAGCATTGGTCAGATAGACTTCCGCCCCGCTAGCTTGGTTATTAAAATTCAAGAATCTGACTGCACCATAGGTGGTTTCTAGATCCCGAGTTGCAGTATTAAGATGAAGAGACTTAGTTTCGTCAACCTCGTCAACCTCTTCCAGACCCTCAATAGAATAATTTAAACGCTTTACGATATTTCCCCCGCGATTGATTACATTAATGACGACCGTATCTCCATTGGCTAAGTTCCCATTATCTTCCCCGCTTGCCAAGACGTAATCAAAAACGGGGTTATTATCAATAATCTTAATAACCTGACCCTCTTCATTATTTCCTTGCAGCTCAACCTTGAACCGACTCCACTTAGCATTCATTTGAGAACTTTGATAATGTTTATTCCCATGATTCTTCATCTTAGCTAAGTCATCTAACCCTTTGGCCTGTACTACTCCAGGCAACGCTAACAAGGAAACTAATGCTATGGGTACTATTCTGGAAATAACTTTTTTCACTGATTATACCTCCCTTAAAATCTTACGAGGCGCCGATTCAAAATCAGGTTATGGCCTCTTATTAAGTATTTCGATCCTCGCCGACTGTTTTAAGGGGGTATCTTGACTTTATTTCCATTAAAATCCAACACATTACGACTTTAATACCTGTAATTTCTTGAAATAACCTAACCTATTATGAATACCGACTAAATACCACTAATATCTTCAGAGGATATCTCAAAATTTGATTGATCACTTATACTAACATCGACTCTTTCCGCTCTATAAAAATCACTAACTATGCCATTTGAAGAATAGTACCAACTTAAATAGCCCACATTCCATTGGGTACAACTGCCATAGTGGGTGGAGGGTTATCTATCCTTACCTCCTGATTTTTCTCCTTTGGAACTCTCTTTAGAGGCTTTTTGAGTTTTCTCTGCACTTTGCTTCTGAACAGAGTTATTTGAACCGGTGTCTTTTAACCCACTCATTTGCTCTGCCTTGAGCTTTGAGTCTTGCACTTTTTGATCTTCAGTCTGTTTTTGTTCCGGAGCTTTAGTGTCGCTCTTCGCTTTATCCTCGGGCCCACCTTTAAGCTCTTCTTTAGGTAGACTTTTCTTTTCAACTTCATCCTTTAACTGCAGTTCTTGTGCCTGCTGCTTGCTCATCTCTGCTGCTGCCTTAGCCTCAGTTTTAGGCTCTGCTTTTACTTTAATTGCTTTACTGTCTGCATTTTGCAGGATAAATTTTGAACTGTTGTTGCTTTTTGCAGCACTTGTATCCGTTTCGGTCATGACAGTCATGGTATTGAGCTCTGAACCTGAAGCAACTTCAACAGAGTCTTGCTCTTCTTCCACTATCCTATCTTCCTGAAGGTCGAGAGTTTCCTCCAGTCCTTCCAGCGCTGCAGCGTCTTCTTCCGTTAACTCATTTTCCTCTAACCCCTTAATCGCTTTCCTTAATTCTGTAGCGACCTTTAGTTGATCCTTTTTCTCCATCTTGGCAATACTTTTTTCCATAGACCGAACAACATTTAGGGCCACCTTTTGAGCCGCCTGGGGTGGCAGCTTATCTATAAGACCACCAAGGGTTTGAATATTATTGGCATGAGTTTTACTCAGGGCAGTCTCAAGTTTTTCTATTGTCTCAGACTCTGTTTCAGTGAGTGAGGCTAGAAAAGCTTGGGCTTCAGCAACCTTTTCGGAGTAGGCAATAAGGGCAACTTCAGCTTCTTCGGCATTTCCTTCTTCAATCAGCGCCCCTGCTTCGGCAATCCGCTCCAGAGCCTGATCTGCTAAAAGCTCAGTCTTCTTAGCAGGATCAAAAGTCAGGGCAACTTGGAGTTTCTCAACTAATGTGGTTAGCCAATAAAATGGAGAATCCGGAAGAGTTCCCGGTGTTACCTCTTCTCCGTTTTCATCCAGCACCGGAGGGAGATCCTCCTCATTTTCTAAGCTGTCAGGAACCTCACCGGTGTCAGTATCTGTTGAAGTATCAGGCACGGTATCTCCCTCTGTCTCTTCAGTCACTTCAGAATCAGTGGCAGTATCCTCATTAGAACCGGGTTCAATTACTTCTTCAGAAGTCTCCACAGAGTTAGGTTCGAGAATTTCTTCAGAAGTGCTTTGCTCAACTACTGTTTCTGCTAAAGCTAATGGGCCACTAAGGGGCATAACGCAAAGAGCTAAGGTTAAAGCCAATGCAATTTTCTTACTAAGTATTCTCATCCTATTCACTCCCTAAAACAATAAATGATTTTTGATAATTCTATCTTTTTGCATTATACTATTTTCCTAGATACTCCAACAAGCATATTTCTTTATATCGGGACTTATGGACTAGAAGAAAAGTACTTTTAACCCACTATATTAAGATATAAGTTCTTTAATTTTAGTAATTAAGATATAAACTTAAATTAAAACAGAATTTTGAAAAAGCCATATTTGCAGACAACACATAAGTAGTGAACGTTTATAATTAAATAACTACTTATTGTAAATAAACATCATAACTTTGAATATCGATCCAGTAGTATGATGATTTCGAAGACTTTATTTTCACAAAACACCTCAAACTTATGATAGATAATTGATCTGTGTATAACAAGTAAGAATACAGGATTCACACCAAAAACCTATTTCCCATTCACTCCAGAAGTGCTACTATAGAGTCAACACAAAGATTGCTTTTAAAACGCATTGAGGTCAAAGACGCCCTCAGGGAAACCTGAGGGTATTTATGTTTTTAAGGCTATGTTTATATGGTTAAGGATAGGCAAAGGCGCCATGGGTTGAAGTACTGCAACCTTGGCGCCTTTTTGTTTACCATAAAAATTTAGGGATTTGAAAGGAGCAAGAACAATGAAAACAAGATTTAGGAAAAATGGAATCTTTCTCGGGATATTTACAGCATTGCTGCTGGCAATCCCCGGTATCGCCTTAGGAGCTGAACCCAGCGTTGAAAGCAACGCCGTGGCCATTGATACCATCTGGACTTTAATTGCCGGATTTCTCGTCTTCTTTATGCAAGCAGGATTTGCTATGGTTGAAGCAGGCTTTACTCGGGCTAAAAACGCCGGAAATATCATTATGAAGAACCTCATGGACTTTTCCATCGGCTCATTAATTTACTGGCTCTTCGGATTTGCCATTATGTTTGGCGTTGACCAAGCAGGGCTTTTCGGCACAACGGGTTTTGGTATGTCGGACAGCTTTGAACACTTGGGATTATCCATTCCTCTTCCCGCCTTCCTTCTCTTCCAAACTGTTTTTGCTGCAACTGCAGCTACCATCGTTTCCGGAGCCATGGCTGAACGCACTAAATTTATGTCCTATATAGTTTATAGTTTTGTCATCAGTGCCGTGATATACCCTGTGGTCGGCCACTGGATCTGGGGCGGCGGCTGGTTAATGGAACGGGGAATGATCGACTTCGCAGGTTCCACAGTGGTGCACTCCGTCGGCGGATGGGCAGCCTTAATTGGTGCACTTCTCATCGGACCACGGGTAGGCAAATACAGTAAAGACGGTAAATCCCACGCTATTCCCGGACACAACATTACCTTGGGAGCTCTTGGTGTATTTATCCTCTGGTTTGGCTGGTTTGGCTTTAACCCCGGAAGCACTCTCTCCGGAACCAACCCGGACATTGGAAAAATCGCCTTAAACACCAACCTGGCTGCAGCAGCAGGAGCTACAATGACTATGTTCTTCACTTGGATCAAATATAAAAAGCCGGATGTCTCCTTAACTTTAAATGGCGCACTTGCGGGCCTGGTAGCTATTACAGCAGGATGTCTGGCTGTAGACCCGATTGGGGCAGCAATCATTGGAGCTTTCGCCGGAATTCTGATCGTTCTCTCCGTTGAGTTTATTGATCAGTTCCTGAAGATTGATGATCCCGTCGGAGCAATCTCCGTACATGGTGTTTGTGGCAGTTTCGGCACAGTATTGGTAGGTCTCTTTGCCGTAGATGGAGGACTCATATACGGAGGAGGGACGGCTTTACTAATCACCCAAATCATCGGTGTAGCCTCAGTTTTCGCTTGGACCGCCGTTACTTCTCTCATTCTCTTCGGCATCATCAAAGCTACCCTGGGCTTACGGGTTTCTGAAGAAGAAGAAATCCGAGGCCTGGATATCGGGGAACATGGCATGGAGGCTTACTCAGGTTTTGAAATGAAAGCACCCTCTGTAAATATCTAATAAAAGGTATTGTCTCTATGAAAAAAATTGAATGTATTGTTCGTCCCCAGAAACTTGAAGCCATCCAGACTTCCCTCCGTCGATTCGGTATTAGAGGGATGACCCTCACCAACGCACTAGGATGTGGTCTACAAAAAGGACGAACCGAGGTTTACCGTAGCTATACTCTATCGAATAACTTTTTTCTGAGAACAAAGATCGAAATCGTGGTTACTGATGATCTGGTCAATCAGATCGTCGAAGTAATCAGCCAAGAGTCCTACACCGGGGAAATCGGTGATGGTAAAGTTTTTATTTCCAATGTTGAGAACACCTTAAGAATCCTGTCCGGAGATTCCGGAAAATACGCAATTTGATAAGGCTCAAAAGAGAGGGCGTCTGCGGACGCCCCTTTAATTATTTCTCTAAGACATCAGGTATGCGCACTAGGGCATCCTGTTCTGCAAACTGAGTAGAATTGAGACACTACCTTCTGTAAAGAGAGCATCTTTACGATGAACCTCGATCTCTTTACTCATAGATCTGCACACAGACAACTCGCTTTTTCCTCCCTTACGACAATGAATTAATCAAATGCTAAGATTAAAGGGAGGATTTAGTCATTATTTAGAGAAATACTTAAGAAAAGGAGGACGATCATTTAATGATAAGAACACAACGAAAGTTTTGCTTTCTGAATCCTACAAAGAAAAACTTCATACTATCCCTTTTCCTTATGAGCCTATTTCTGTTCACCTGCCCGCTAATAGCCAGCGCATCCGCGTACACTGTACGAATCGCCGGCTATGATAAATATCAGACTGCCGCTGCCATCAGTCAACAAGGTTGGCCCAATGGGGCTGATGCTGCCATTCTGGCCTACGGAGAGGACTACCCGGATGCCTTAAGTGCCGGACCATTAGCACACAAGTACAACGCGCCCATACTATTAACCGATTCTTATACCCTAAACAGTGACACTGCGGCCGAGTTAAAACGTCTGAAAGTAAAGAAAGTCTATATAATCGGAGGCCAAGCAGTTATCTCCAACGAAGTCCAAAAACAGCTTACTGCCATGAAAATTCCTACTGAACGTCTTGCCGGTCAGGATCGTTACGAAACTTCTCTGCTCGTTGCTCAGGCAGTTGGCTTAAGCAAAGGAGCCTTTGTAACAACCGGTATGAATTATCCCGATGCTTTGTCTATCGGCCCCATTGCCGCAGCCAATGAAATGCCCATCCTTCTGGTACCGCCAACTGAACTTACCCCCACTCAAAAGGACTTTTTAGCGAAAACCAAAATTTCTTCCGCTGTAATTGTCGCCGGCTATTATGACCTTAGTGACAATGTACTTAACCAGTTTCCTGAATACGAATTAATTTCCGGTTATGACGCCTATGATCGAAATATTAAGCTGATCAAACGATTTTCCGGCGATCTGAATTTAGATACAGTCTATGTTTCAACAGGCGGAAGCTTTTCTGATGGCCTAGCCGCCTCAGCCTTAGCTCAAAAAGAAAAGAACCCTATTATTCTGCTGCAGGGGAACACAATTCCCTACACCACCCTTCCCTTTATCCAGTCCAAGCTAATCTCCAAATTTTTCATCTTAGGCGGCACAGGTGTTATCAGCAGTTCTACAGAGTCTACCCTGGCTGAACTTCCTGCTGAAATTGAGTCAGTAGCTGACGTTACCGACAGTATTATCGAGCAGCAAAAATACGAACCCCCGAAGACCGTTACGGCGACTAAGTCGGACGGATCCACGGAAGAAGTCCCTGTGACCTGGACCCTTTCCTCTGTTCAAACCTTAAAGTCAGGCACTTACCGATTCGAAGGCCGGGTAAAAAACTACAGTGACAGCGTCTTTTTAAAATTAACAATTTATCCAAAGGCCTCCAAGGCCGAAAACATTACTGCGGAAATAATCTTGGGCGAATCCTATGATTTCCCGGAAACTGTCGAAGTAGCCATGAGCGACGGCAGCTCAGAAACCTATCCGGTGACTTGGAACACTAAGATTGTTCCCTTGAACAAAGCAGGCAGCTACTCCTTTCAAGGAACCATTGAGGGCCTAACTCAGAAAATAACCCTTACTCTTAAGGTCTCTGAAGATGCCAAAATTACTTTTACCGACTCGGAATTGCATTCAGCCGTAAGACGTAAGTTACACAAGAGCAGCTCTGAATCAATCTATAAAAGTGATGTTTTGGATATCACATCCTTAAACTTCCGCAATGATGACATTACGGATCTAACCGGGTTAGAGTATTTTGTTAACTTAAAAACCCTGGATGTGGGCAATAATCAACTGACTAAAATTGCTGCTCTTGGGAAGCTGAAAAACCTTAGAACTTTGAAGCTTAATGATAACGGCCTTAAGGATGTCAGCGCTCTAAAAACCTTAACCTCCCTGACCTATCTGGATATATCTGATAACTATATTACAAACTTCACACCCCTGAAAGGTCTGACCCAATTGACTACTCTTTACTTAGATGATAATGAACCCTTCGATGATGTAGATGGATATACCCCTGATTACAGCCCAATCCGAGCTTATTATGATAATCTGGACAAGAAGGATTTTAGTCTCTAGAGTATATAGAGACTGAATCAACTGGCTAATAAGGCTAAGGCAACCCAACCTGCGCCACAGAGCAAGTTTTGCAAGGGGTGCAAACTTGCTCTAAATTAGAGTACTAAGAGAGAAGCTGCATTAACATGTAGGACTTCTCTCTTAGTTTTTTAATTAATCATTAATTACTTTTTTATCTCCAGAGACTATCACAGCCCCATTATGTACATTCTATGAGTGCAACATAATGGGGCTATTTGCGTTAAATTTACATAATTTTCTAGAGGTCTACATATGCTGAAACAGCTAGGCAAAACCCTAAAGCCGAAAGGAGTGCATAGGTCTGTCTGCTTCAGAATATCCCGCCTCTAAATCCTTGCAAGGCTCTCAATCAAATCTAAAGCCTCTTGAAAGTCGAATCATTACATCAACCCTAATTTTGCTGATTTTAAATATCATTGATGTTGAACTAACTCTATGGGGTATTAAGCTTCACTTAATCACCGAAGGTAACCCCCTTATGCAGCTGCTTATTGAGATGAACCCCAACTACCTTCGAAGCTTTAAACTGTTATTGCCCATTATCTTAGGGGCTGCTTGTTGGTGGACAAAGGAGAAGTCCCGCCGGTTGATCATCTATGGAATGGGCCTAAGCATAACAGTCTATTCCTTCATAATGCTGCTTCATGCTCATTGGATCTACAAATTAATCATTCAATAGTAACCGAACTCTTAACTTGCTTCTCCACATTATTCTGGGTTACGTAATTGATTTCCAGCTCAAACCTTTGCCCCTTTACAAACTTAAAGGTGTCCCGACCACTTTCATTTTCCAGTTCAGAAAGGTATAAGTCAAAATCCGCTACCCCCTCAACGGTAAACCCATTGTCAGCTTGAGGTAAAATTACCTTACCACTGTTATCTAAAACTGCCAATAAATATCCATTGATCGGAAGATTCTTATTGTAAATCCAGCCCCATTTCAAAGACTTACCAAATTCCCCATACCGGATCCAAATAGATTTTACCCCAGCCTGTGTCCCAAAGGGAACGGTTATATGAAAGTGTCCGTCAGGTTTCGTATCAACTTTCACCTCATTAGGGCTTAAGACATCCTGATCTACTCCTATCCACTTAAATGAGACTGCCGTCAATTGTTGCGGATTACTGATCGGAGTTTGAGAGTCTGATGCTTCAGACTCTGCTGGTGGAGTTTCAGAATTAGCAGTTGTTGGATTTTCAGATTTTGAACCACTACATCCGACCAGGGAAAAGGTCATCAGTATTAGGACCAGTATCTTTAAGATTTTCATAACTCACCTCAACTCATAGCCATTAATCCATAAGGCATCGGGATAAACCGATGCCTTTAGTCATCCCTATCTTAAATTGATCACAAGCTCCACCAGCTTTTCGATTTCCGGCTTAGTAATTTGAGCATCTGCACCAACACTCAAACCCTTATGGGCCAACCCATCACTAGCGATTGAGGAGAATAAAACAACCGGGATACTTTTCAATTTAGGATTAGTTTTTATCTGCTTGGTTAGAGTCAGCCCATCCATCACAGGCATTTCAATATCCGTAATTACACAATATATTTCATCGACAGAACTCTGCTCCAGAAAATCAAGGGCGTCCTTGCCATTGCTGAATTTCTCTACAGTTGCCCCGGCTTTGAGCAAGGATTCATTGACCACTTTTAACAAGAAGGTGGAATCCTCAGCCACCACGAGTTTTTTTCCTTCTAGGCCTTTGATGGCCCTTGATTCTTTGAGGGCCAAGGAAGGATCGATATCGGAAAGAATCTTTTCAAAATCCAACATTAAAATAATCTCATCATTTGCTTTGACAATTCCGGTTATCGGAGTTGCATTCTGACTAAGTAGAATTGAGGAGGGGGTCTCTATATCCTTCCAGGAAAGTCGTCTGATTCCACTGACAGAACTTACTTCTACGGCAAAATCACTGTTATTAATATTTATCAGGATTAAGAGTCTCTCCTGGGGTTGCTTGGGACAGTCTTGCTTAAGAGTTTTAATTAAGTCCAAGACAGGGATAACTCGCCCCCTGTAGTTAATGACACCGCTAATATTTCCATTAGAATTTGGCACCTCAGTCAGCGGTTGGTATGTAAGAATACATTCAACCTTAGCCACATTCACCCCTAACGTACTGCTTCCAACTTTAAAAATCACGATCTCTAACTCATTAATACCGCTTTCTAAAAGAATATCCTGCTTCAAATAAATTCCCCCTTAATATCCGCAACGTCCGACAATCTTCGATATATTATGTAACCATTCTACCATATTCAGAATGGAATGAAAGATGTTTTCTGAACATTAATCCTAAAACTCAAAAATCCTAAAGGGCATCTCTAGAATTATTGTTATCGTATATCATTAGCAAACCTTATATTGATTCTCTCAAGCAAATTGTCAAGTTCAATTAGATATTTTTGCTGTATATTGGCGCAAATCTCAATTGCAGTCTGTTCATTGTAGATATGGGCCGTTGAATTCCTGTCATTTAGCATTGCCAGCCACAACTCATCGTCTTTAATCAATTCTGCAGTAAAAGTTTCTCGCAATACGCTTTTCGGAGAATTCAAGCCCCTTAATCCTTCATTTTCAAAAATTGCTTTCAGCGTCTTCCAGGCCAACTCAAAGGTAAACTCAAAGCGTTGGATGACTCCATCTCTTAATAGATCATTGGAATTGTCGTATTTTCCTATTCCCTCTTTCAACCTATTAAGTGCGTTAGTAAAGTTATGGAGTTTTGTCGCCGGCTCGCTCATATAGAGTTACACCTTCTTTCAAAATATTATCTATTATTTTAGGTTCAACGCCTCGATTAATAATTAGGGTATCTATTTTTAACAGCGTGTTAAGCTCGTCAAGGTCACTGATCATATGCCCTCTGCTATTAAGCCCCGGCAACGGAAAAATAGCCAAATCTATATCGCTTGTAGGCCTATGATCCCCTCTGGCTCTCGAACCAAAAAGAACAATTCTTTCAATAGGATATAATTGGCCGATTTCCCTAATACGCAGGACTATCCTTTCATCTAAATTATTAACCACTTGTGGGCCTCCTCTTTAAAGGTGTGATGTCCTAAGCTTTCGACCAGCAATTTTCAGTTACCTCCGAATCAGCTAATTGTTAACCTATTTTATCATGTACTATAAAGTCTATCTAGATAAAGCCTTTTTAAACAATTACAGCATATACCCTTAGCAGAGCGCATCTCAATATCAAGTGAATCTTAGCATCAGATGGAGTTTGCCTAAGAGGAATACTTACTCCATCTGATGCTTAGAATCACTTATCCAGGGGCGTAGCAGCCGTTATCTCATCCTTACCGCTAAAGTTGATCTGTGAATGAATCAGGGGACGGTCCCATTGACACGTAATGTGTCAATAGGACCGTCCCCCTAACACGCTAACACGCTCTAACACGCTCTATCAGGCTAGCGCTCGCTTCTTGAGTCTTCCAGGTGTTTTCTCATTAGACTCCTGGCTTGATCCTCGTCATGCCTGGCAATGGCTTCATAAATAGAGATATGCTCTTGAATCGTATTGACTCCCCCAATATCGTGACTAAAACGCAGGGGGCCGGCCTTTTTAATAAGTTCTAAGATATGAACGACAAAGGTCTGCAATAAACGATTCATCATGGAGTTCTGAGAAGCTTGAGTAACGAGATAGTGAAAGCGCATATCTGCTTTAACGTAGGCATCCAGATCTCTCCAGGAAGACTGCATTTCATGCAAAATACTGGCGATCCTCCCTAGGTCAGCTTCAGAGGCTCGGGCAGCCGCTAAGCCCGCACATTCCACCTCCAGGGTAATTCGGGTTTCCCAAAGTTCATCAATTTGGGTCTGCTCAGCGGAGAGGGCTAAGGCCAAAGGACTAATAACCTCACTTAACTGAGGATTACGGATGAAGGTGCCTTCCCCCGGCTTAATCTCAACCCAGCCTAAGAACTCCATGGTTCTTAAGGCTTCCCGCAAGGTCGTCCGGCTAACCCCCAGCTCAACAGCCATTTCCCTCTCGCCCATCAGCCGATCCCCGGGCTGCAGCCTGCCATCGATAATTAAGTTATTGATTTGCTTTAAAACCTCTTGATAGGTGCGCTGAGGTTTGATAATCTTCTCAAACTGCATTAGAACCTCCCCTAGTGACCCGTTAAACCTTAAACCTTAAACCTTAAACCGTTAAACCTTAATACCCGCAGGACAGTTATTATTGCACAACGAGCAATCTCCACAATCCTCAGTTTTAGTTTCAGTACTGCCGCTTAGGCTTGAACTAGGATCCAAGGGTTTGGCGCCCTTCATAAACGCCGCCAGAACCTTTGCCCTTTTCCCTGTATAATAATAACCCTTCTCTAATCCGTCAACGAGATATTGGGGACAATCTACGAGGCATCCTCCGCAGTGCAAGCATTTAAGGGCATCCAACTGCTTACTTTTCGACGCTTCAAGTCGTCCATTATCCAGTAGAATTACATAGACTTCTTTAGGCCCGTGCATCCCTTGAACCATTCGAAACTCAATATCCGCCGTTCTGCTGGGACCGCTGATAAAGGAAATATATTTTAAAATATCTTTTCCCATCCCATAGACACTGATTCCCCGACAAACTGCCAAAGCATCTTCCAGGGAAGGGACAATCTTATCCATTCCCGCTACCACAATATGATTATAGGGTAGATTCGAGGTGAAGCGCACATTTCCTTCACTTTCTAAGAGGGCTATGGTGCCGTTTTGTTCCACAATAGCTTCGGCACCGGTAATTCCAAACTGGAGATGGGCAGCCTTCTCCTTAATCTCCTCTTTAGTCCGAGCTACCCATTCTTTGTCGGTGATGGGCGTATTGATACTGGCAATCCAAGGGTGAGGGTCGGTCTGGGTTCCGGCAGCTCTCTCCCCCAGATCAGTCTCCAAGACCTCAACACTCTTCGACTTTAAATAATCTCTTAAACCAATTTCACTGAAAACAGGGTTTTTACTCATGGCCACATTCTGATTCCCGGCCAGGATCTTTAGAATGTGCTCCTGAGCTTCTGCCGCGTTCTTAGCAATCATCACATGGCAACCCTTACCTTTGAGTGAAGAGATTGCCAAATTCACATGTTCCTTAAGGTTATTCGCTACCCCACTTTTGATGTCCTGCACCTGGCCTGCCAATTTGGGATATTCCCGGAGCAGGATGTCTCGACGGGAACGAATCTTCGTTAAGATTGTTTGGGCTTTAGTACTCATTTTGCTCATCTCCTCCCATAGGCTCGGCTTAGAATTTGAACCACATGAGAAACCTTTTGCTTCATGTCGTGCTGAGCGACCCCATCTCGGAAATGAACCATACAGCCCGGACAACTCGTCGCCAGGGTAGTGGCCTGAGTGTCTGTGACGTTCTTTAGTTTCCCTTCATTAATCCGCTGGGAGAGTTCATAGAAGCTTAGGCTAAAGGAGCCGCCAAAGCCACAACAGGCATCCGCATCCTGCATTTCTACGTATTTCAGCCCGGGAATCTTCTGGAGAATTTCCCTGGGTTCTTTTTTTACACCCATACTGCGGGCCAAATGACAAGGATCATGATAGGTCACAGTTTCCGTGACTTTTTGTTTAGGAGCCTTCAACTTGATATCCTTACTCAGGAATTCGTTAATATCTTTAGCCTTCTCAGCGAGTTTTTTAATCTTTTCCTGAAGATCAGGGGAAGCATCGGCAAAGAGCTTAGGATACTCTTCTTTGAAAGCCACGGCACAACTGGGGCAGACAAAGACTAAGGCGTCCATCTCCAAGGCACTGTAGGTCTCAATATTTTTGAGGGCCATGGACTTGGCATGTTCTAAATCTCCACTGACAATACTGGGAATCCCACAACAAACATCCTCTTTAGCCAGCTTCACCTCAACCCGGTTTTCTCCCAAGACGTGGAGCAGGGCTTCACCCAGGTCAGTCTCCGTGTAGTTTACAACACACCCGGGGTAGAAACCGACTTTCTTCACCGGCTTCGCCACTGATTTCGGCTCAGCAATCTCGGCAAAGGATTTGCCGGAGAACTTGGGAATCACCCGCTCTTGAGGCAGCCCGAAGGAATTGAAGGTTAAGCGGGATGTGGTCCCCTTCTCTGAATCTTTCAACGCCAATTTTCCAAAGGTCGTGGCCAATTTACTGACCATGGGCAAAGTCTTCGGTTTGGTTAACATGGAGAAGACCAAATCCTTCTTCCAGCCTACCCCTTTCTTAGCTACCGCATTTTGGCGAAGCTTCCAGAGCATTTCCGGGGTTGCCATCTGGACAGGGCAGGCAGTATGACACTTCTGACAGCCAATACAGAGGGATAGTCCATTTTCTTCGGATTTGCCTAAGTCACCGTGAAAAGCGGCAAAGACCAGGCCCCGTCCGCCCAAATACTTATACCCGTACTTGCCGCCCACTTCCTGATAGACGGGACAAAAGTTCAAGCAGCTGCCGCAATTAATACAATAAAGGGATTCTTTAAACCCTACCTTAATAGCGTCCTGACGGCCATTTTTCAATAAAACGATATGGACTTCTCTGGGACCCTGCCCCTGGGAAAACTCCTCCAAATCAGGATCCAAGGATTCACTGACTCCCGAGATCACGGAAACATAGGTGCCAATGTCCTGACCCACGCCGTACACAGCGGCGGCCCGGACAACTTGCAGGGCATCTTCCAAGGTGGGGACGATTTTCTCCACCCCGGCAATGACAATGTGCACTTTAGGCATCATGGAAACCGCCCGAATATTCCCCTCATTCTCAGTGACGAAGACACTCCCCGTATCTGCTGAAATCGCGTTGGCCCCGGAGATCCCCACATCCGCTTTGACCAGAAAATCCCGCAGTCCCTTACGGGCGGAAACCACCAGGGCCTCAGGAGTACATTCCAACTCTTTGCCCTCTTCTTCGGAAAAGAGCTTGGTGATTTTTTCAATGGGAATATGAATAGCCGGAGCCAGGGAGTGACTGGCTTCGCTTTTGGCCAGTTGATTAATTCGATCTCCCAGATCCGTCTCCACGACAGTCACTCCCTGGTCCTCCAGGTAATGAGAAATATTAATTTCCTTTCCGGCATTGGACTTGGACTTAACCACCAAGCCCTCCTTAGGAATCAGACCGGCTATATACCTCTGAGCATCTTCCGAAGTTTCCGCCAGATAGACCTTACACCCTTTAGCCTCTAAGGACTGTTGGGCTTTAGCGATGACTTCATCTAAGTGGTCGATACTGTATTCCTTAATCCGGCGCAAACGATTGGAAAGCTCAGGATAATTAGGAACCATTTTTAACATAGCCGGACGAATAGCATCAAAAGCCCGAAATCTTCCTTTGCGGGACTCCATGTCCCGGAGTCCTTCGGTAACCTTGGTTTTGACAATTTTATGGGTATGATCTCCCACTGGTATACATCTCCCTCTACGGTTTACTGGTCGGACCGATAAGCTTAAGTGAATAACCCTCCCCAGAGAATAATCCCCTCTCCTCGAATAAAAGAGGGGCTTTTTGATTTTTCAACGAAACAGATCCTATCAATTTGACTTGTAGAGGATTAAAAGCTTTCGAGTTTCCATAGAATCTTCTTAAATTGAAAAGCTTTTCGAATTTCCCCGGAACTTCCCTAATAAATAAGATGAACCCTAACATCCTAATTAATAAGACATGAACCTTACCATTAAGTCTAAGCTCCTGCCTTGGCCCCGCCCAAATAAGCTTCCATAACCCGTGGATTCTTGGCAACCTCATCTGCTTTGCCATGGAGCACAATCTTTCCCGTTTCTAAAACATAGGCATAGTTAGCAATCTTCAAGGCCTGACGAACGTTCTGCTCAACGAGAAGAATGGTGGTTCCTTCCTGATTAATCTCTCGAATGACATTAAAGATATCTGCCACCACCAGAGGAGCCAGGCCCATAGAAGGTTCATCCAGCAAGAGGAGCTTAGGTCTGGCCATGAGGGCCCGGCCGATGGCCAGCATTTGCTGTTGCCCTCCGGAAAGAGTTCCTCCCAGCTGTTGTTTGCGTTCCTCCAGAATAGGAAAACGCTTAAAGACCTTCTCAAAATCCTTTTGAACCTCTTTATCTTTCCTCTGATAGGCTCCCATTTCTAGATTCTCCAGGACTGTCATCCCGGCTAAAATATTCCGCCCCTCGGGGACTAAGGAAATTCCCAAATTGACAATTTTATGAGGAGCAAACCCTCGGATTTCCTGACCCAAAAACTTAATCTGACCGGCCTGAGGTTTGAGAAGCCCAACCAGAGATTTCATCGTAGTTGTCTTCCCTGCCCCATTGGCTCCGATCAGGGAAACAATCGAGCCTTCAGGAACATCAATATTTATCCCTTTGATGGCTTGAATACTACCGTAACTTGTGGACAAACCGCTAATGTTCAGCATCTCTAGTCCTCCTCCCGGCCCAAATAGGCTTCAATGACTAATGGGTTCTGCTGAATCTCTGCCGGCGTGCCTTCAGCAATCTTTTGTCCAAAATTGATCACCATCAGGCGATCACAGACGTTCATTACCAGGTTCATATCATGTTCAATCAGGATCACTGTCTTGCCCATGGTTTGGATTTTCTTAATCAGCAGACGCAAGTCTTCCGTTTCACTCTCATTCATCCCTGCCGCCGGCTCATCGAGCAGAATTAACTCCGGTTCAGTGGCCAGAGCCCTGGCAATCTCTAGACGGCGTTGCTGTCCATAGGGCAAGGAGCTGGCGGGAGCGTCGATATCCTCTTCAATTCCCACTAACTTCAGGAGTTCTTGGGCCCGTTCTCTGGTCCTCTTCTCTTCTTTGCGTTGGGCAGGAGTGTGCCATAACCCTCTCCAGACCCCGGACTTGGTCCGGCAATGAGCCCCGACCATGACATTTTCCAAAGGACTTAAATGACCAAAAAGCCGGATATTCTGAAAGGTTCGGGCTAAGCCCAGCTCAGTAACCTTATAGGGGCGCAAGCCTAAGATGTTTTTCTCTTTATAAGTGATACTCCCCTCTGTAGGAGGGAAAATCCCGGTAATCAAGTTAAAGAGGGTAGTCTTGCCTGCCCCGTTGGGGCCGATAATTCCCACGATTTCCCCCTCATTGACTTTAAAGCTGACATTGCTTAAGGCAGCCAAGCCGCCAAAGCTTTTACTCACTTGGTCAAGGACTAATTTCATTGCTTACTCCCCCTTCCAAGCTTACCCTTCCAATAACGAACCGTCTCCTCACTGATCAGACCCTGAGGCCGAAAGGCCATCATCGTAACTAAAAGAGCTCCATAAATCATCAGCCGATAATTGGAGGCCGAACGCAATACTTCTGGGAGCAAGGTCAGGATTAGGGCTCCAACGATAGGGCCAATAACCAGGTCACTCCCCCCTAAGACAGCGTAAAGCAGAATTTCAACCGTACGGTGGTAAGCAAAGTCCTTTGGCCCGATGAAAAAGGTCAGGTGAGCGGATAATCCACCGGCAATCCCGGCAATCAACGCTCCTAAGGCAAAGGCCAGCAGCTTGTAGTAGGTGGTATTAATCCCCATGGCTTCCGCAGCCGACTCATCGGCTTTAATAGCGGCAAAAGCCCGACCGACTCTGGAGCGATTAAGTCTGATACAGAAGAAAATCAGAAAAGCCAGAACCAGGAGTAAAATAACCAAAACCAGCAAGGTACTTACTTGCTGAGCGGAAAATCCTCCGAACTTGGACATACCGAAAGAAGACAAGATTTTACCGATCTTTGTTCCCAGAGTGGGGATGCCGGAGATCCCTAATGCTCCATTGGTTATTTTTAAATTCAAGACAATAACCCGGACAACCTCGCCAAAGCCCAAGGTGGCTATGGCTAGATAAATCCCCGTCAGCCGCAAAGCCGGAAAACCAATAATTATCGAAATGAAACTGGCGGCCAGGCCACCGAGTGGAATAGCCAAATAAACGGGCAGACCTGTTTTAACGGTCAAAATAGCACAAGTATAAGCTCCAATACTCATAAAACCGGCATTACCCAGAGATAACTGGCCGGTGGATAAGGTCAAATAAATACTCACGCCCAGAATCGCATTTACCATAACGAATACAGCAATTTGCAGATAATATTGATTCAGTAAAATAGCCATCTAAAAACGTCCCCCTTGTCGTTTGCCAAAAAGTCCTTGAGGACGAATAAACAGAATGAGAATAATCATACCGAAGGCCACTGCATCTCGATAGGAAGATGCTCCGTATGCCACTGTGAATACCTCCGCGATCCCCAAAATCAGACCGCCGAGCATGGCTCCCGTGATATTACCCATACCACCCAGGATCAGAACCGCCAGACCCTTCAGACCCATAGATAAGCCCATGGTGGGTTCCACCGCATTGAAGGAGAGACCTACCAGTACACCCGCAACTCCTCCTAAGCCTGAAGCCAGAGCAACGGTTAAAAAGATAATCCGGTTAGTGTTAATCCCCAGGAGGTTAGCTGTCTCAATATTCTCAGCTGTGGTGCGAATAGCTTTGCCTACCCGAGTTTTAGCCAGCCAGAAACGGAGAATAAACATCAAACCAAAGGATATGCCCAGAATAATAATTTGCACCAGAGTAATCCGGATGGGACCCAGCTCAAATTGAACTGCGGCTAATTCCGTAGGAAAGGCTTGGGATTGAGGCCCGAAGAGATTCAAGGCCAGACTTTCCAGAAAGATTGATACCCCAATGGTACTAATCAAAGGTGCCAGGTGGGAAACAGCCCTGCGTCTCAAAGGACGCAAGGCCAGCATTTCCATTAAACAACCCAGCAACGCACTGGCCAGCATAGCTCCGGCCATAGCCACGAAAATATTTACTTTTAGATAAGTCACCAGGTACAGCCCGACAAAAGCCCCGATCATAAATATTTCTCCATGAGCCATATTGATGATATTCAGAACTCCCATAATCAGGGTGTATCCTAAAGCGACCAGTGAGTAGGTACTACCCAGAGTTAAGCCATTGACCAATTGTTGCCAGAACAAAAACCTTCACTCCCAATAATTATTTGAGTTCCGTAAACTGTCCATCCTTAATAATCAAAACAGTAGCATTCATGACGGGTTCACGTTTTTCATCAAAGGCGAACTTGCCGGTTACACCTTGGAAGTCTTTGATGTTTGCAATGCTATCCCGCAGCTTTTGACGATCTGTGGTTGAGCCGGCTTTCTCCAAAGCACTGGCAAACATATATAAGGCATCATAGGATTGGGCCGCAAACTGATCAGGGATTTTATTGTTGTATTTAGCTTTGTAGTCAGCAATAAACTTTTGTACCTTGTCATCTTGCTTACCGGGGAACCAAGGGCTGGCCACGATGGCACCATCAGCAGCTGCTCCGGCAATTTTGATCAGCTCAGGGGAGTTAAAACCATTCGTTCCCACAAAAGGAACAGTGATGCCGATTTCTCTGGCTTTCTTCAAGACCAGGGAGGCTTCCTGATAGAGACTGGATACCATAACCGCATCCGGCTTTAAGGCAGCAATCTTCGTCAACTGGGCGGAGTAATCCGTATCTTTATCCGCAAAGGTTTCGGTAGCAACGATTTCTACACCATTCTTCTTAAGAGTGCTCTCAATGGTCTTATATCCGGACACTGCCCAGTCATTATTGTTAGAGTACATGACGGCAACTTTTTTCAAGTTATAAGTAGAGATTGCTTTCTCCACTGCCTGGGGAACCGCTAAAAACTCCGGTAAAGCATTCCGGAAGACGAAATTACCCAGAGCCGGGATCCCTTCCGCTGTGGTTGAAGTTCCCATGATCGGAACTCCTGCTTGGTCAGCAATCGGGCCGGCGGCAAACATCTCTCCGCTGAGGGTAGGTCCGATGATGCCGACAACATTATCTTTATTGATTAATTTATTGGCAGCATTAATCGCTTCTGTCTTTTCTCCCCGGGAATCCTCATAAATCAGTTCAACTTTAAGCTTGCCTTGAGCATTAATCTCTCCCGCAGCCAGATCCAGACCTTCTTTAATGGCTTGGCCATAGGCAGCCCCGCCACCGGTCAGATAAGAGATAACCCCGATTTTAGCGGCCTCTCCGCCTTGTGAGCCAGAATTTGCAGCGGGAGCAGCTCCCCCTCCGCAGCCTGCTGTGGTTAACAGCAGTGCACCAATGGTCATACCACTAAACCATTTTATAAGTCCTTTTTTCATTGTGATCATAACACCTTCCTTAAATAATAATGTGTTTTATAATAGATTTAGTTATTCGGCATATTTTATGGAATACCTGCTTGAAAATAAAAAAAATCCGTGAAAATTGTATACTCTGTACAATTTTCACAGATGTTGCTTCACTGCTTTGCTATATAACCGATCGGTTACTATATATTCCTTAGCTATCGGACAAACCTTTGCGAGGCTGCTTCACACCATTTGCGAGATTCAATGCTTTTTCCCATGTTTTTTCCGTTTCATACTTGAAAAACTCATACAAAGAATCCAGTTCCTCTATTTCATCATACTTCTGAAGGCACTGGTAATACAGACGCTTATCTTCATCATACACGATGAGAGGCGGATGATTATGAATCATGAGATAGTAATTCATCAGTGTTCTGCCAACTCGTCCATTTCCATCGGCGAAAGGATGAATGTACTCAAACCTAGCATGAAGATAAGCCGCAGCTTTTAAAACATCCTTTCCCCTATACTCATTTACTTCTGCAATAAGCTCCAGTAGATCACTTTCCACATTTTCCACAGAAGATCCGACTTCATGAACGCCGGTTACATAATCATGTTTTTTAAATTCTCCCGGACGCTCCTCATTTGTAATATACCTACCCAGGTCATATGTCCCACTAGTAAGAACCTTATGAATCTCCTTAACCAGCTCTAGGCTAGGAGGTTCAAGTTTCGCAATTTTCTCTTTTAAAAATTCATAAGCCAACTTTTGGTTTTGTTGTTCAAATAACCCTCGAGGACTCCCCGTAAAGTTTGTAACACTTCCATTTTCAAAGATTTCTCGAGTATCATGATAAGTAATTTCTTCATTCTCTATTTTACCCGAATGGAAGGCAAACAGGATGCGGAAGCTGTCTAGGTATTTATCTAAATCAGCGGCAGATACAATTCTGTAAGACTGCCATAGTCCAACCACTCTGCTGTAATTGTTCAAGTTGATCCACCCTTCATATAATATCTCGCCTTTATTATACCACATTTTGGTAAGAATCAGTATGATAATCACCTGGAAAATCAGTTCGCCAAATTCGGTGAAGTACCAGTCCGAAGATCGAAAACCTCGTCTAAAGTAAAATACCATTTTACTTTAGACGAGGTACTTATTCTCTCGATTACACTTCACTTGACCGAAAAATTGTTAGAGACTCTTTAAAAACGGACGAGAATAGAATTTCCACAATCATAAAAGGTAAGCCTTGAAAATTCAGGCTTACCTTTTATGATTTTTGTATTAATTTAACATGATTAAATATAATTCAATTTGTGTTGATTACCCTACTTTTGCTTGGAAGCTCTTACAGCATGCCAAATGCTGGCTGCAAGCCCGCCCCAAATTATGATAATTCCAACTAACATCATTACAATAGCACTAGTACTCATATTTATCAGCTCCTTAGTATGGGGGATGGGTCTGGGGTCGCTTGGGTCAGGCAGCTTCTCCCACATCCGTGAACTCAACACTCCGAGGCTCGCCCACATGCTTTCCCGGGAGCTACGCCAAACCTCAGGGTAATACCTGAAGTGAACCGTGGCTTCGCATCCCCGCGAAAGCTTTGTGGGCTTTACCGCCTCTCCGTGTGATTCGTTCACTCCTGTTGGGAGAAGCTGCCTTCCTAACACGCCAAAGATTCCACGAAGCCTTACCCGATTTCCCTAAAGTCGGCTTACACTCGAAGCCGCCCTGTCTTTCGGGTCTTTTATTTCAAGCGTGTTTTTGTGGCTTTATTCTTCAGACTCCTCTGGCATTTCCAGACCATTTTTCCACTTCAGAGAGGCTAGGATAAAGCCGAAAATAATCGCGGCTAGGGCCACTCCCCAACCGGAATAAATTAAAAATGCGGTGGGGTAATCCTCATAATTTTTTTGCAAGTTATCGATAAGGTTTAGAACGAACATGTAGCCTAATACTCCCGGTGTGACTACACCTAAGCAGATTTTCCACCATAAACCGGTGCGTAAGTCTGAGGTAAGATTAGCGTGCTCTTGAAACGGCTTTAAGTTCCTTACAATCCAGGAGATCGTAATAACCGAGACAAGACCTGCTAAGGCAATGCCAAAGGTGTTAATAAAGTAGTCGACAGCATCAAGAAAGAACAATCCTCCTTGAGTTGCAAACAAAATCGAAATTAAAGCAGACAGACCGCCGCCAACCATAACAGCCTTTGTCCGCGACACATCAAATTTATCTTGGATTGCAGAAACAAAGGTCTCTACAATCGAGATTAAGGACGATAGGCCTGCAAATACCAAGGAACCGAAGAATAACACTCCAAACAAACCATTAAAACCGGGGAAGGAGTTTAAGATCTCCGGAAATACCACAAAGGCTAAACCGATACCGGCAGTTGCTACATCTTCAATGGGAAGATTGGCTTGTTTAGCCAAAAATCCTAAGGTAGCAAAAACACCAAAGCCGGCTAAAAGCTCAACGCCGGAATTACTAAAAGCAGCGATAAAGGCATTGTTGTTAATGTCAGCACTTTTCGGCAAATAACTGGAATAAGTTATCATAATTGCAAAGGCAATTGATAAGCTGAAGAAAATTTGCCCGTAGGCAGCGACCCAAACTCTCGGAGAAGCAATCTTACTCCAATCCGGTTTAAAGAAGGCTTCGAGACCTATAGAAGCACCTTCTAAGGTCAGGGCGCGAATAACAATGATTAAAAACATAATAACCAGGGTGGGTATAAAGATGCGATTTGCCTTTTCAATTCCTTGTTTAACACCCTTAAACAAAATTGCTAAACTAATTACCCAGACAAGTACTAACGGAATAAAGACTCCGGGTACAACCGAGCCCACGGACCCGACGGAGGCACCATTAACAAGATCTACTCGCCTTAAGTAATTACTCATTAAGAAGCCACCGGGGTCGTTCCCCCATTGCAGGCTTACAGCAAAATATGTATAAGCCATGGCCCAAGCGATAATAACTGCGTAATAGGTAGAAATCACGAAGGCTATGCTTACTTGCCACCAACCGATCCACTCAGTTTTCTTATTCATTCGCGCGAAGGATAAGGGCGCAGAGCCCCGATATTTGTGACCCATTGTAAATTCCATAATCAGCAGCGGGATACCCGCAGTTAACAGCGCAAATAAGTAGGGTATGAAAAATGCGCCTCCACCATTATCATAAGCTACATAAGGAAAACGCCAAATATTTCCCAGTCCGACAGCGGACCCCACAGCAGCCAAAATAAAACCAGCCCTAGTCCCCCATTGTTCACGGCCTTCCACTATTTTATCACCTTTTCTGTTTTTATTAGTATTTGTCATACCATTGGATTTTAACCACAAAAAATAAGGCCCCTTCTCCTCGAAACAAGCCTCAAAGTTGTTCCTACTTATGATCTACTCATCTTAAAATCTTTATCTCTCCTTCCGACAATTCCTTTAATTTGGGAGATGTTTCTTTATTTAGTTCAAGAGTCAACAAGATAACATTATACCAGTTTAGGGGGATCAAGTCACCTCTATTCTCCACTGTTGTTATTTATTACTTAAAAGCTGTGCAGCATTATCGTCGATTATGACGAGTGTTATTCCTATGTAAGTCACCGTGTTCGGAAATGCACCCTGCAAAAACACTATTTGCAGCGAAAAAAACAGCACTGGGATTAACCAGTGCCTTTCAGAGTGCTCTGTTTCATAAACATCAAGTTACAATGATATAAATTTTTATGCCCTACACAGCGCGTTTAGTGAACTCGTTCAGCTAAAGCTGAACATCGGGTTTCGGTAGGGGATTCTACCCCCACCGAAGCGGAAATCGGAACACCCACTTATAGAAGTGGGACTCTCTGAATTAATCAAAGATAAGAACCGATCCTTCTTCTGCAGATGTGTCTAATAGCATCTTTTCCTAGACAGTAAATTTTGCAGCCAATCTAACCAGATGATCCGAACTCTCCTTTGTTACATCAGCCTGCTTTAAGACTTCATCAGAGTTCTCTAAGACAGTAATACTTTTCTGCGCAATATTCGTCGTACCTTCAGCCCCTTGATTGGCAGCGATAGCAATTTCCTCGATGACTTTGGCCATCTCCTGAATTGAAGCGCTAAGTTCTTCTGAGGTGGCACTAAAGTCATTGACAAGCTCATTTACAAACTCAGCATCCTTGTAATATTGCTCTCCCGTATCCACCATAATCTGGTAATCATTTACAACCTGCTTGTTAATGAACTCTAGGACATTAGCTGAGCTTGCCGATAAATTTTCTACAGAGGAAACTACTTGCTTCGTGACTACTTGTATCTCATTAACAGCTGTCTTCGAGTTCTCGGCTAATTTTCTTATTTCTTCCGCAACAACTGAAAAACCTCTGCCCGCTTCCCCTGCTCTAGCAGCCTCGATGGCAGCATTCAAAGCCAGCAAGTTGGTCTGGGCTGTAATTTGCAATATCGAATCGGATAGAACATTAATCTGCTCGACGGCTTTTGATTCCTCGATTGCTTTGATCAGCTTCTCCTGAGACGAGCGATAGATAGTTTCTGCACTACTCCGGGACAAGATTGCGTTCTGCTTAAGCTCACTGGCTCTTCGGTTGATTTCCCCTGCTGATACTGCTCCCTGTTGTGCTTTTATGGCAATTGAGCTAACGGCATTCTCAATCTCAGCGGCGGTAGCACTCATTTCTTCACTTGAAGCAGCAGTCTCTTGCATGCCGGCGGACAGTTCCTGAGTGGTGGAAGACACTTCTTCAATCTGGTGGGTTAGTTCAGTGATAGCTTGTCGAGACGCAATTACTGCACTTTCAACATTACGGGATTCATTAATTACTTCTTTGACAACTGATCTAACTGATTCCTGCATTGTTTCAATCGCTTTGGCAAGTACCCCTAGCTCATCCTTCCTTGTTATGAGTTCTTTAGGAGACTCATGGGTGAAATCCCCGCTAGCAATCACTCCTAAGTGTTCCGCGGCAACCATAATTGGAGTGGAAATAAGTCTAGCTACAAAGTAGCCCGCTCCCAATCCTACGACTAAAATCAAGACCGATAATATAAAAAGGGAATTACCCATGGTTAGTATTCCGGACATGACTTCTTCCTTAGGAGCAGCCACCGCCAAGGACCAGTCTAGCCCTTCTACCGGCGCAAAACCGAGATATTTAATCTCCCCATTATATTCATATTCACCAACCCCTGTTTTTCCTTCAGTCATCTGTTGTTCCAGGAGGGCCAAAGCCTCTAGCTTCGGATTTTGCTTCACATTTTCCAGATCATTATCCATATTAATAACAAGTTCTTGGTTACTATGGGCAATCTTCGTCCCTTTCTCATTGATCATAAAAGCTCTGCCTGTCTTGCCAAAGGTAACATCATTAGAAAGTTTGCTTAAGTCATTACCATCCTTTAAGGCAGCCAAAACCCCAACGATTGCACCGTCCTGTTTTATAGGAACTGCATAGACAATAATTAAAGATCCGTCATCTTTACTTATAATTGGTTCGGAAATCGCCTTATTTCCGGTTATGGCCTTTTGGAAATAGTCCCTGTCCTTAATACTGAGCTCTTTTCCAGTCGTCATATTTGCCGATCCATTAAGATCAGCAATCAACATCGAAATATAGCCATTTCTTTTGGTCTCCTCGAGGAGAATTTTACTTTTATCCTCCCAAGGGTTACTGACGTCCTTAATCCGGTCTTGATTAGCTAGAACATCAAGACTTCCCAGTAAAGCATTCATCCTTTCGGAGACAACCTTCGCACCTTGACCCGCAACCTGAGGAAGAGTTTCGTTGACTTGAGTTGTAAGAGCCTTAGCCGCGGTTATGTATGAAGCAAGTCCCAAAGTTATACAAACTGCCAATAAAAGAACCCCGATATAAACCATCATTCTTATCTTTATACTTTTCATAGCTTTATTAACTCCCATCATTATGTTCGTGTTCAACACTACTATTTATTAGTAAACAGTGGGCACTTCTTATTTCCGTCTAAATGCTCTTTTGCAGATAACTCCATAACTGCTATAAAAACCTCGACAAGTTGAGGGTCAAATTGAGTTCCGGCACATTTATTTAGCTCTCTGTAAGCCTCGTCTTTACTAAATGCTCTACGATAAGGTCTGTCTGTTGTCATAGCATCATAGGCATCACAGACTGCGATGATTCTTGCGCCCAAGGGTATTTCATCTCCTTGTATAAGTGTCTGTGGATAGCCCCTACCGTCATAATACTTATGATGAAACATAATGTTGTCTCCTAAGCTTTCAAGCTTAAATACTTCTTCAACTATCGCGGCACCTAACTCGGGGTGCTTCATCATCTCCTGCCATTCCTCTTTGTTTAAGTAGGATTTTTTATTTAAAATAGTATCTTTAATTCCTATTTTCCCAATGTCATGCAGAAGCGCAGAATAATAGTATTCATTAACTATCTTCCTAGATAACCCCAAATACTGGGCAACCCTTTTTGTATAGGCCGCGACTTTTAGCGAATGCTCTTCCAGATAATCATCCTTATAACGAATGAACTCCAGTAAGGAGAGGGCCATACTCATATGGATAGTTTCATCCCCTTTAAGAGAATGGGGGATATTCTGCAAAATTTGCCTTAGTTTATAAGAAGATAAAATTTCATTTAACATATCCCAGCTCCTTATTATAATTAATCTAAAATTGTATTTCTACTAATTGTATTGTACTGAAGATTTCAAATTTATTTTATAGACGTATATATCATTTTACACAGTACACATGTATTGATCTTCTCCAGAAAATAAAAAATCAGCGGTCACCCGCTGATTAAGACTATCTTAATTCCTCTAACAATTGCCTATGATTTACCACAAATGCTGCTGCCGCTGTCCTATTAGGTATAGTAAGTTTTTGAAGTATGTTGGAAACATAGGTTCTTACAGTATAGGTACTGAGAAATAACTCTTCGGCTATTTCCTTATTTGTCTTACCTAGACCAATACTAGCTAATATCCTTCTTTCTTGTTCCGTTAACGAATAAAGGGGCAAGTTATCCTCCGTATTTGCAAAAAGATACTTGGCAATTTTGGGCTCAATGTACGTACCGCCTTCCATTGTTTTATTAATACAATAGATTATCTCCTCAGGGGTAGCATGTGTTGACAAAATACTATGACTACCTTCCTTAAGACTTCGTTTAGCATTTCGTCCATCAGCTTTAGAACATATGACAATCACCTTTGTCTCAGCAATCCCTTGTTTTATTACTGAGATAATGCTTAAATCGCCATCTTCCAAGGAATCGATATCTATGATAAAAACATCTGCTTGAATCCTGCCTAAATCCAGATTACCAAATTGGCAGGGTGTTACCTCCCCGATTATCTTCAGATCCTTATTCTTTTCTAGGACATGTTTTAATCCTTGACTCGTTAAAGAATTATCGTGCACGAGGAATACCTTTACTTGCTTTTCCGCTTCTCTAAGCAGATTGCATTGTGCTTCAATTTTTTCAACAAGTTCGGCAAGTACTTTCACTTTTATAGGTTTTAGTAAATAGTCATAAGCTCCACTTCTAATAGCTTCGATGGCAGATTCCAGATCGCCATGCCCGGTAAATAATACAACCTTTAATTTCTGCCCCATTGGTAAGGCAGTGACAGTGCGAAGCAATTCCAGACCGGAAATCTTCGGCATTTTAATATCTGTAAGGAGCAGATCAAAGCTCCTGGCATGTAACTTGGACAAAGCGTCTGCACCATTCTCAGCTTCTTCAACTTTGTGTCCAAGCTTAGACAAGAACTTAATCACACTACTTCGGCTTGATTTGTTGTCATCCACAACTAGTATGTTCATTATTATCCCTCGATTCTATAGCTTCAACTAAAGGCAACCTTACAACAAAGGTTGCTCCTCCCCTTTCGTTACTGGAACACTCAATATTTCCGCCATGGTAAACAACTATAGAATGAACAATCGATAAACCCAAGCCCGTGCCTTCCCCAACGTCTTTCGTTGTGAAAAGTGGCTCAAATAGCTTATCCTTAATCCCCTCATTAATTCCGATGGCATTATCACAAACCTCTAAATAGACATTATTGGAATCCATGTATGTGGTAATAACTATTTTTTTATCATTTCTAGATGTCATACTAAACGCTTGAATGGCATTAAGCAGTAAATTATTGATAACCTCATTAAGTGTAGTAGGATTTCCTATGATAGGTAGAATAAAGCCATAGTTCTTGACAATAGTAACATCCTGGACTAAACCCTTATTCTGAAAGAAGTTTATAACGAGATCGACATTATCATTAAGGTTGTACAAATGGGGCTTCAATTTAGTTTCTTTACGTATTAATGATCTCAAATTAACAATGATTTCATTAATCTCATCGGCTTGATTGGCAATCTCTTTTAGGTTCTCAGTTAACTCCTCTTTACTGATCTCCTGTTTCTTTTCCATCCAATAAAGCATACTCTCTACTAATACTATGACAGAATTTAAAGGTTGATTTATTTCATGGGCTATTCCGGCAGCTAAGGAGCCAATGGAGGCCAGCCTCTGAGATATCTCCTCCTTTTTCTGCATTTGTAAAAGGTGAGCCTCAACTTCCCTCTGTCGAGTGATATCTTCAGCCATAATAATAACAAATTTGGTCTTGGTTTTTGGAGAGCGAACCAATGATCCTGTAATACCTGCTAAAATTATTTCATTATCCTTTCCTACATAGCGATTCTCCAATTTAAAGCCATTTATTTTCTCGGAAATTAAGTCCCTGAACTCTGACATCATCGTATCTTTATCATCGATATGGCAAATTTGGTTTATGTTTAAACCACTAAGCTCTGCACAACTATAGCCTAGCATTTTTCGAAATGCGGGGTTAGTCATCAGGATTTTTCCGTTACAATCTACAAGCTTTATGCCTATTGAGGTGTTCTCAAAAATCGTTCTGAATCGCTCTTCGCTTTCTCTTAAAGCTTCAATCGCATATTTTTTGTCATCGATATCAATGCAGGATCCGATATACCCGATAAAAATACCGCCGGGAAGATAACGAGGTATTCCTGTCTCCAGAACCCAGCGATATTGACCATCATAGCTTTTAAGCTGGTATTCAACTTGAAAGCCATCTCTTTTATGCAAAGCAGTCTGGTATCTTTTCTCCAAGTTAACTAAATCACCGGGATAGACATCTCTAAGCCACCCTTCCCCTGTCTCCTCCTCCATCCTTTTACCGGTAAAA
>JGI2924J29684_1078192_pt1 | contig 35034 bp, 34 predicted proteins | sample BenlonsequencITS_FD_29684 | JGI IMG/M metagenome (IMG submission 29684)
TTTTAAATATCCCCAGCCTTCATTCCTGTAACGGTCATAATGCCCTTTTCTCACGACAAATCTGAACTCGGTGGGGAAACCCCCTACGGGCTTGTACATGTTAACCCTATGGCTGAAGTGCGACCTGTAAAAGCACAAACCAACGAGCCCCAAGCACTGCAGGTTGCTGACATTCAACCCTTTCACGCTGTTATTGCGGCCTCAAAACAATTGACTCTCATCGACGTTGTCGATGTCTGCCTTGGAACAGTGTTGCGAGCATGGGAAGCACTGAGCCTGCGATGGGTAGACGTGGTGCTTGACGAGGAGCATCCAAGAATCTTTATCCGAGGCACCATTGTCTACAACAAAGAAAAAGGTAACCACAGACAAGATAAAACAAAAACGACCAGCAGTAGGCGTGTCATTCAGTTGCCAGAAATTGCCTCAGACGTCTTACGCAAAAGACATGCACTCTACGCCGAACATCTCGAAATGGTGTTCCCTTCCGCTAGAGGCACATATATTTATGAGTCCAATTTCAACAAATTGTTGCGAAAACACCGAAAGGGTACTGCATATGATTGGGTGACCGTGCACAGCATCAGGAAAACCCTTGCATCAATTGTCTCTGAGAACCTTGATTCCAAGGCCGCATCAGACGTACTCGGCCATGCTGACTCACGACTCACAGAACGGGTCTACATCGCTAAAACTGACAAAGACGTTCCGATTGGTGATGTCGTCAACCAAGCGCTCAAAGAGGCACGAAAAGTCTCCAAAAAGTCTCCAAATAAAGAAGCTAAAGAAGAAGAATAGACGCAATAGTTGCATTTTTAGTTAACATCGAGCTGCAACAACAGCAATAAACACTCAATTACATGACAGAAATGATCTGGTCTCACTCCCGTCCAGTGTGAGTTCGAGTCTCACCAGGGGCACCACTACCAGCGGAAACTCCGACTTGGAGAAGTGATTTCGGCCAAGATGTTCTAGAAATCAAATCCCACTGCGGTTAAAGCAGTGGGATTTCTTCATTTTTGGGGTAACTCGACAAAAATCGCCCAGAAACTTGGGGGTAGTTTCAAGATCGACTAGTGCAATCTCCCCAAACCGGACACACGTGACAAAACTTTGGATTTCGGCCTTCTCTTGTCACCCCTGGCTGGTTTCGACCACTTATAACCAGTCTGGTCTGCCCGAGTTGATGCTTCGATGCCGAAAAATCATGAGGCCACAGAATCCAATCTAACGGCCTGTAAAACCTCTCCCCGACTATTTGCCCGTGCGAAGCATTAGAGCCTTCAAATTGGCCACAAATGCGTCTGAGTTGAGAGACCCAACTTTCTGCACCCTACGCCCAGTTTTCAGCACAGATCACCCTTTGCCAGCTACCGACTTAGTTTCGTAACACGTATAGTGGGAGGCGTTTTGCCAGACGCCAAAGAAAGATAATTGGATTACCTATGAGCGCCACCAACCCTGATGCCCTAGACGTGCAGCACGTCTATCCCATCAAGACGAAAAAGACTCCACTTGCGGTGATTTTCAACATCATTAGCGGTGGTTTGATTGGAATGGCGGAGTTGGTGCCAGGAATTTCCGGCGGAACTGTCGCTTTGGTTCTTGGAATTTATGAGCGCGCACTGCACAACGGTGATCTCCTCATTGATCTGATCAAGGTGTTGATCAAGGACCGCTCGAAGGTTAAGGAAGCTGCGGCGAAAATCGACTGGTGGTTCCTCGGCGCTATCGGCGTTGGCATGGTCGTGATGGTCTTCTCGATGTCATCGATTTTGCATACAGTTGTTGAGGACTACCCAGAGATCACTCGCGGTCTGTTCCTTGGAATGGTTGCCGTGTCTATCCTTGTTCCGTTGGGAATGATGGATATGCGGGATGCCAAGAAGCGCCTCGCAATCGTCATCCCGCTATTTATAATCTGCGCCATGCTGGGATTCTTTGGAACATCCTTCACTAGTGCGCCTCGCACCGATCCTTCACTGATCTTTGTCTTCATCTGTGCTGCGATCGCTGTGTGTGCTCTTGTTCTTCCTGGTGTTTCAGGATCATTCTTCTTGCTGGCGGTCGGTATGTACGCGCCAATCATGGAATCTCTGTCCAACCGTGACTTGTCGGTCATCGGCGTGTTCTTGCTTGGCGCGCTCACCGGTGTGATCTTGTTTGTGAAGGTTTTGTCTTATGTTCTCGAGCACCACCGCACCATCACGCTGACCATCATGGCTGGTCTCATGCTGGGTTCACTTCGTGCGCTGTGGCCTTGGCAGGACGGTGACGCTAATCTACTTGCTCCTGGCGATAACGCCGTGATGATTTTCAGCATCATCATTCTTGGTGGCGCGATTGTCGCTGCTTTGATGTTTGCTGAGCGTGTGTCTTCCAAGAACATTGATTCTGAGACCGTGGCAGAAGAGCACCCGCGCTAAATAAGAACTCCACAAAGAAATCGCCCCGAATCTGCCGTTTGAAGGCAGACTCGGGGCTTTTTGCCGCTTAGCTCATGAGCAGTTAGGCGCTAATCCACTTTTGGGTCTTCCATGGACTTTCAGCCTCAGTGTTGAGCCAGCGTTCTCCTTCGATATATGGCTTGTTTCCGCCCTTGAAGTTCTTCTGTAGTCCACGGACGTATCGCTCTCCGTATTCTTCCCAGCTCCCAAAGGACACAGCAGCCGCAATTCCCAGCTGGTCTTGGAACCAACGGGCTTCTGCAGGGAGCAACAGATCTGTATAAGCAGCCCAGCGAAGGAGGTTGGCTACGCGTGCGATATCAAATGCGAGCACATCGAGATCATATTCTGCATTTGGATCTGCCTGTTGAAGCTGCTTTTGGAATACAACAAAGTGTGGATGAGCCAATCCTTCAGCTGCTAACCGCTGGCCTGCCTCTTCCACTTGTGCGGGTGATACTCCGTTTTTACGCCAGTTGCCTGCGGCTACCCCAACGATCACTTCCACTCCTTTAGAAAGCTGATCAACTGCATGCTCAGACTTTTTCACACCCCAGTCTGTTTGCAGCATGTTTTGCACCATCCCCAGTGGCATTGCTGAGACAAACCCAAAATAAGTCTGTTCAGCTGAGTACACTCGTTTCGCTCCGCGGGTCTTGTGCCATTCAGGCCTAGCGTACAAGGCTGCAAGTGCTCCGGCGAAGCGCTGCCACGGCACAGTTGGCGCAGGAATTGTAGGGTTGGCCATTCCTTCAGCCCGCGCGGCAAAGCGCTTTTTCCGGGTTTTGAAGGCAGCTGTAATCATTACTATGGAAATGAGAATCACTGCGGCAAAGAGCAAAATGATGAAGATCGTTTGTTGGCTCGACATAGCTGTTTATTTTAAAGTCCCTCCCGAGCCCATGCCGGATAAAACAAAACCCGAGCGCCTGCCAACGCAAAATCCAGCCTCACTTAAGGTTATTGCACCATGGCAGGTAGTATTTTGCCCATGATTGAGAGTTTCACCCGATTGCGAATTTCGCAGACACCGCCTCTGAAACGGCTACTGCATAGCACTTTGCGTTTCCCCAAAATCCCCAAGCGCGCTGTAGCGGCGACCGTCGGCATCGTGGCAACCTCATTCACCTTGGCTTCTTGTGTCACCAATGAGGAGCAGGGCAACCCAGATGGCTGGGAGCAGATCGTTCCAGATCCTGTACCGGAGATTCAGGCGATGGTTCCCGAAGCTCTGGCTCAGCGCGGTGTGCTCACCGCCGGTGCCAACCCACCTTTCCCACCGTTTGAGTTTAAAGATTCCGATGGTCAGATTATCGGTGTGGAAATGGACCTCGTGCGTGCAATGGCGGGGGTGATGGGCTTGGAGTTCAGCCCTCAGGAGCAGGATTTCTCCCTCATCCTTCCATCGGTTCAAGCTGGCACCCTTGATATCGGAGCCTCTGGCTTCACTGACAACGAGGAACGCCGCGAGAACTTTGATTTCATCGATTTCCTCTTCGCAGGTGTGCAGTGGGCGCAGGCAACTGATCGTGAAACCCCAATCGATCCGGAAAACGCCTGTGGTCTCACCGTTGCTGTACAGCGCACAACCGTGGCAGAGACCGACGATGTCCGTCCTCGCTCAGCTCAATGTGAAGCCGAAGGCAAAGAGCCGATCACCATTTTGTCTTATGAAACCGCAGATACTGCAGCTACCGCATTGATCCTGGGACGCGCAGACGCACTTGCTGCGGACTCCCCTGTTTCAGCTTGGGCTGCAGAGCGCTCCGAAGGCCGCATCGAAGTTGTGGGCGATATGTACTTGGCTGCGCCATTTGGTTTCGCATTCCCGTTGGAATCTGACCTCACCCCAGCAGCAGCTGCGGCGTTCCAACACTTGATTGACACCGGCGATTACCAGCGCATCATGGCGCAATGGGGCATTGAAGAAGGCCTTCTTGATGAGGCCCTGATCAACGAACAGCCACTCAACTAGAGCCTTCCAGCAACTAAAAACAATTAAAGGATTACTTCACAGATGTCAGATCTTAATCAAGGGCCTGGAGCTTCAACGGCCCAACCGAAACCGATTGAAGCCAAGCCACTACGCCACCCTGGCCGGTGGGTCGCAGCCGCTATCATCGTGGCACTGCTCGCATGGTTTATCATCAGCGCGCTCAACAATGAGGCCTACGGTTGGGATACCTACCGCTCGTATCTTTTTGACACCCGCATTGCCACCGCGGCACTTCACACCATTGCGCTGACCTTGCTGTCCATGATCTTGGGTGTGGTTCTCGGCGCAATCTTGGCCGTCATGCGTATGTCCGGCAACCCTGTCATGCAGGGCGTAGCGTGGCTGTACCTGTGGATTTTCCGCGGCACCCCAATTTATGTGCAGTTGGTGTTCTGGGGCCTGCTGGGTTCCTTGTACCAGTCGATCAACCTCGGTTTCGCAGAGATCGATCTGCAAAGCTTGCTGTCTAATATGTTCCTGCTCGCGGTGATCGGTCTGGGTCTCAACGAGGCTGCGTACATGGCGGAAATCGTGCGCTCGGGCATCCAAGCGGTGCCTGAGGGCCAGATGGAGGCGTCGAAAGCTTTGGGTATGAACTGGTCAATGACCATGCGTCGCACCATCTTGCCGCAGGCCATGCGCATCATCATTCCGCCAACCGGCAATGAACTGATCTCCATGCTCAAGACCACCTCTCTGGTTGTTGCGATTCCTTATTCTCTCGAGCTGTACGGCCGCAGCATGGATATTGCGTACTCCCTCTTCGAGCCAGTTCCAATGCTTCTGGTTGCTGCGAGCTGGTACTTGGTCATCACCTCTATTCTTATGGTTGGTCAGTACTACCTGGAGAAGCACTTCGAAAAGGGCAGCACCCGCACCCTGACCGCACGTCAGCTCGCTGCGTTGGCTGATGCTGAAGGCGCAATCCCGGGCAATGTCACCGTTGTTCCTGAAACTTCCAAGGAGAACTAGCAAATGTCGCAACTGATGATTGATGCTCAGCAGGTCTGCAAAAACTACGGACGCTTGGAAGTGCTCAAGGGCATTGACTTGCAGGTTCCTAAAGGTACCGTCACCTGCTTGATCGGTCCTTCTGGTTCCGGTAAATCCACCATGCTGCGCTGCGTTAACCACCTGGAAAAGGTCAACGCGGGTCGCTTGTATGTCGATGGCGATCTCATTGGCTACCGCGAGCGCGATGGCGTGCTGTACGAAATCTCTGAGAAGGACGCCGCCAAGCAGCGCTCCGATATCGGCATGGTGTTCCAGAACTTCAACCTCTTCCCCCACCGCACGGTGATCGAGAACATCATCGAAGCTCCCATCCACGTGAAGAAGCAGCCCGAAAGCAAGGCCCGCGCACGTGCCATGGAGCTGCTTGAGCAGGTCGGCCTCGCCCACAAGGCGGACGCCTACCCCGTCCAACTGTCGGGTGGTCAGCAGCAGCGCGTTGCAATTGCCCGCGCCGTCGCCATGGAGCCAAAGCTCATGCTTTTCGACGAACCCACCAGCGCTTTGGACCCTGAACTCGTCGGTGAAGTCCTGCGAGTGATGAAACAGCTCGCCGACGACGGCATGACCATGCTTGTTGTCACCCACGAAATGGGCTTCGCCCACGAAGTCGCCGACCAGGTCGTGTTCATGGCCGATGGAGTTGTCGTTGAAGCCGGAACCCCCGAACAAGTTCTGGACAATCCAAAGGAACAGCGCACCAAAGACTTCCTGTCTTCTCTGCTCTAACCTTTTCGGGTCTTAAAAAACCTGCGAGTCATTATCGGCTCGCAGGTTTTTGCGTTCAAGATAACCCAAGAACTCGGAAATGAAGGCATCCCACTGATACTGGCGCCCCTGGTGAGACTCGAACTCACACTGGACGGGTTTTTGAATCCATTAACCGTCCCATCGAGACCAAGGGAGCTTACTGCCGACGAGGTTTTGGTCTCGATCTGCAGTATTTCAGCCTGTAAACGCGATTTTCAGACCAAGGGACGCTCAGTCACTTAGGGATTTGGCCTAATTCTGACGGTTGCGGAAAGCTGCCCCACCCAACAGGGTGAAGGCAACAAGCGACCACGTGGAAATACCCCAGAATTGCGGGAGGCCCGCCGAGAATTGTCTCGGCAGGCCCTTTTGTTTTGTTGCTTCTTCTTGTCCGGGATTTGTCGTGCGCGGTTTTTCAGTTGCAGATGTTCCTGAAGTCGTTCAGGACTCATTTTCCACATCCGTCGGTCCACACCCATCGCTGTCACCTCCTTATTTCACGTGTCTGTGATAAGTCGGTTCCATAGTCTAGACGCTTGATGCAAAAGAAACTAGTGCTGGTTGCTGTATTTTTCTGTCACGGCTTTTGCCACTACCTCAGGTAGGAGGCCGGAGACATCGCCACCGAAGCGGGCAACTTCTTTGCACAGTGTGGAGCTGACGTAGCCGTATTTCTCGTCGGTGAGGAGGAAGAAGGTGTCTACGCCCGTGAGTCGCCTGTTCATCTGTGCCATGGGGAGCTCGTATTCGTAGTCGAGGGAGCTTCGCAGGCCTTTGACTAGGGCGCCGATGCCATGTTCGGTGGTGTAATCCACGAGCAGTGAGGCCCAGGTGTCTACTTTTACGTTGTCGAGGTGTGCGGTGGATTCGCGGATGAGATCCATGCGTTCTGCGACGGTGAACAGTCCTGAGTTTTTGTTGGGGTTGGCGGTGACCAAGATGGTGACTTCGCTAAATTGCGCGGCGGCGCGGGTCACGATGTCGAGGTGGCCGAGGGTGATGGGGTCGAATGATCCTGGGCAAACAGCTTTCATTGGTTACTCCTGAAGCAGAGATTCGTCGAAAACGGCCATGTCCATGCGTGCTATGCCGTAGGTTCGTTTTTTAAGTTTCTGGGTGGTGGGTACCAGCCAGGCGGGCCATGCGGTTTCTGGCGAGTCTACGTGGCGTTCCACGACCACGGCGGCGCCGTCGAGAAGCTTAGGCGTCAATGCGGTGAGCATCTCGGTGACGGCGTCGTCGGCAAGCTCATAGGGCGGGTCGGCGAGCACCATCGTGAAAAACTTATCGGGTGCGGACGCAAGGTAGGTGGATGCTTTCATCTCTGCGACGGTTACGCGAGGATGCTTTACGACGTCCACATTCCGTCGAATTACCTCTACGGCCTTAGGATTCGACTCGACCAGAACTACCTCATCGGCACCCCTGGAGGCAGCTTCCAATCCGAGTGCGCCGGAGCCGGCAAAAATGTCGAGGACGCGCTGGCCCTCAAATCCGAAACGGACCTGCAGTGAGGAGAAGAGACCTTCGCGTGCGCGGTCAGAGGTGGGGCGGGTACCTGCTGGTGGTACTTCGATCTTGCGGCCGCGTGCGTCGCCGGAAATGATGCGGGTTTGACCCATTAGTTCTTTGCCTCCAATTCGAGGAGTTCATCGCCGCCGGTGACGTCGGAGAAATCATCAAAAGAAACCTTAGCTACGATGCCAGGTCCCGGTGCCATGATTGGTGCCTCGAGTTTGATGGTTTCTACCGTTCCCAGTTGCATGCCGGTTTCCACGGGATCGCCTTCATCGACAAAATAGTGGACGATTCCAGCAAAAGGTGCGTAGATCTTCATGACTTAAACCCTATCAATATCAGCTCTTTTCCAGGTATTCCTGGTTGATCATTGCGATGTCGCTGACCAGCTCAAGCGCCCTGGAACGGCTGGCGGCAACCAGCTCGGTGGCGTCGATAAGCGCACGCTCGATGATTTTTTGGTCGCTGATAAACGAGAGGTGACGGAGTTTGGTGTCGCTGCCGGACTGGCGGGTGCCCAACACGTCGCCTTCTTGGCGTACCTGCAAATCAAGTTCAGAGAGTTGAAAACCGTCGGTTGTGGTGGAAATTGCGGCGAGGCGTTGGCCTTGTGGGGAGTCCTCGTCGAAGGTGGTGTGCAGCAGGCAGAGGGAATCGTGCTGCCCACGGCCAACACGGCCGCGCAGCTGGTGGATCTGGGAAACGCCGAAGCGTTCCGCCTCGCGGATGAGCATGACGGTGGCGTTGGCAACGTCAATACCGACCTCAATGACCGTGGTGGCGACCAAAATATCGATCTCACCTTGGGCGAATTCCTGCATGACCGAATCTTTGAGATCCGTGTCCATGCGACCGTGCAGCATTCCAACATTCAATCCTGGATATACCTGTTCGGAAAGATAGGCGTGGATTTCCAGCACGCCGCCTTCGCCTTCAATGCGCGGACACACCACATAGGCTTGGCGTCCGGCGAGGACTTCCTCACCGATGCGTTCCCAACCGCGTTTAACCCAGCCAGGTTTGTGATCGGGTATCACCGAGGTTTGAATCGGCCGGCGCCCGCCTGGAAGTTCACGCAACGTGGACACCGCCAAGTCGCCGAACACCGTCATGGCGATGGTGCGCGGAATTGGGGTCGCAGTCATAACCAATAGGTGCGGGGTCAGGCCTTCCCTGCCCTTGGTCCGCAGTTGATCGCGTTGCTCCACGCCGAAACGGTGCTGCTCATCCACCACCACGAGGCCAAGGTCGAAGAACTCCACGGTGTCCTGGATCAGCGCATGCGTGCCGACCACAATGTCTGCGTCACCGGAGATGATTTCCAGCAGAGCCTCCTTCTTGGCTCCCGTGGGCATCGAGCCAGTCAAGAGCACAACATTGATATCAAGGCCTGCGTCGTCGAGAGTTTTGCTCAGGCTGCGGGCATGCTGGGTGGCCAACACTTCCGTCGGGGCGAGCATGGCGCACTGCCTACCGGAATCAATTGCCTGCAGCATCGCGATCAACGACACGATGGTTTTACCCGAACCAACCTCACCTTGGAGCAGACGAGACATGGGAACGCGTTGTTCAATGTCCGCGCTGATCTCACGGATCACTTGCTTCTGTCCCACTGTGAGCTGAAAGTTGAGTGCATCGATGAGCATGTGCTGATGCCCTTTGAGTGCGCGCGGCATGGGTGGTGCTTTGCGGTTCTTGGTATCGGCACGCCGGATCGCCATCACCGTGGCCAGCGATAGTGCTTCGTTGTATTTCAGACGGTTGATAAACGTGCTGGGAGATTCATGGCCTGGATCGTGAATGCCGCGGATGGCCTCGTCGAAACTGGGCATGCCTTCGGGCACCACGCTCAGTGGTTCTTTGATCACCGGCATGGTTTCCAGTACCCGTTGCACTGCAGCCATGATCCGCCAGGTAGTCATGGTGGCGGTGCCGGCATAGATCGGGATGTATTCGCGATCCACCAAACGAAGTGCCACTTCTTCCACATCGCCGTAGGCAGCCAGAGATTTCATACCGCCAGTGGCGGTGAGTCGGCGGCCTGATCCAGGATCTGGGATCACAATGAACTCTGGATGAGATAGCTGAGGTTCGTTGCGAAAAAACTTCACCTTGCCGGTAAAAAGCGCACGAGTGCCTTCTGGGAGAAGACGCGGAATGTGCTTGGCTCCGAAGAAGGAAATGCCGATGCGTTCCGTCTCAGTCAAGACTGTAACCTTGTACAGCATCTTGCCGGACTGGGTATAGGACTGCTTGGCAAAGGCGACCTGACCCACGATGGTAACAAGATCGCCCTCAGTGGCATCACCAATTCCCACGCCAGAGCCGTGGTGGGAGTATTTGCGCACATGGTGGCGGAGCAACTCTTCCGCAGTGGTGTAGCCCAGCGCCTTTTTAATCGCTGTGGCTTCCTTTGCCGGAAGGATGTCTTTGAGCAAACGCTCGTCATGCCAACCCAACATGTGGCTACTCCACTCCGATCTCTACCAGATTCTCCATTCCAGTAGCAGGATAGACCGTGATCTCCACATCCGTGTGAGTTCCCAGGCCACGGCGGAAAACATCTTCGTCGAAGGCGGACTGACGGTCTTGCGCTATGAGAAGGGTAATTTGCTCGCTGGAGCCGTCGAGAAGCCTTAAAGCGGTGCGCGATAGCGCGTCGTTGAGCTCCTCGGAGACCAGAGCTATCTCCGGGCCGATGAAGCTTAATAGATCACCCTTGGAGCATGCGCCGGCCTGGGTGAGCGCGGCGCTGGTGGCGGCGCGGATCGTGGCCGTGCGCATGGAACCGGCGGCCTCTGCCATGGCATAGGAATCCACCGCCAGGGGTTGCGCTGGCTCATGAACGGACACCGCTGCAAGACCTGCAACCAACGTGGCAGTAGGCAAAATAACCACACTTTGCTCAAAAGCATGGCTGGAACGCTCAATGGAAACCAGCTCACGCTTGGTCAAAAGACCGTTGGGCAGCAAGATCACCTCATCGGCACCAGACTTGCGCGCGATGGAAACGATCTTTGCCACCACATCATCAGACTTGGATTGCGCGATGTTGCGGGCCACCACCTTCACTCCAGCGCTGCGGTACAGCTCCGCCACCAGGCCGTCAGGTGCGACAGCCATGAGGACCCGGCGTGGTTCTTCCGTGAAGCTGCCGGAAGTATCGGGGAGGATTTCAAGGCGGAGTTCGCTGACGTCTCCTGCGGCAAATGCTTTTTGGATGACCTCGCCTGCCCGGCGCGAATGGATGTGAACGGTGCCGCGGGTATTGGTTTCTCGGGCGATGAGCAGGCTGTCGCCTAGTGTTTCAAGTTCGTTGTGGAGAGCATCGAGTGTTTGCGCGGAGTCGCATGCAATGTAAAACATCACTTCTAGGTCGCCGGTTTTGCCGTGGAAGGAGGGTTCTTCGGCTGGTTCACTGTGGTGCGATGGATGGTGAGGTGGGTTTCCGTTGATTTGTTCGGCCAGGGACTCCAGGAGAATAACTAGGCCCTGTCCCCCGGCATCAACAACTCCGGCTTCTCGGAGAACAGCTAGTTGGGATGGCGTCCTGGCAAGCGCGGTGCGTGCTGCTTTCACTGCTGCGTTGACGACATCGGGCAACGCGGCGTGTCCTGCCTCCACGAGGTGTTCTACTTCAATAGCTGCAGAACGCAACACAGTGACAACAGTGCCCTCCACAGGATCTGTAATTGCGCGATCAACTAGGGAGCGAGCAATGGATAGCGCTTCTTGGATTGTGTGGCCATCAATAACCCCGTCAGCAGCTGCCTGAGCAATAGCGCGAAGGACCTGACTAAGGACTACTCCAGAATTTCCTCGGGCTCCACGCACAGAACCAACAGCCAAAGCCTCAGTAATCCTTGCGACATCACCCAACTCCCCCAGTTTCAGCGCTTCATCCAACGCAGCTGTCATGGTGTAGGTCATGTTTGATCCAGTGTCTGCATCTGGAACAGGAAAGACATTCAGTGCATTGATCTCTGCACGACGTTCAGAAAGCTGCTCGACAGCGGTCCTGGCCCACTCAAGAACTCCGGCAGCGTCCATTTGTTGGGAAGCTTCCTTGGAAGCTGCCGCAGGAGCCCCCGTTGAATCAGCACGGCGTTCAGGCTGTACAGACGGTGCTGGCTGCGAGCCTTCGGAACGCGAGCTTTCGGAACTGGACATAATCAGATACCTTACAGCGACCAATCGATCTCGGTGGCACCGAGGCTGCTTAAGATTTCGTTCGCACGACTAAAAGGCTTAGAGCCAAAAAAGCCTCTCGACGCCGACAGCGGTGATGGGTGCACTGAGCAGATACACGGCGTATCTCCAAGGAATTTCTGTACCTCTTGGGCTTGTTTACCCCACAGGATTGCCACCAAGGGTTGATCCCGCTCCGCCAAGGCTTTAATCGCCTGTTCGGTTACCGCTTCCCAGCCTTTACCCTTGTGGCTTCCGGCCTGGCCTGGGTGGACGGTGAGTACGCGGTTGAACAATGCGACGCCTTGGTTGCTCCATGCACGGAGGTCGCCGTCCGCGGGCAAGGCAACTTGTGTGCCAGCGACAGAGCCCGGCGCGTTAATACCTAAGTCCAAGGCCCCCTGCTCTGACGCCGAATCGCCTAAAGAGCCGACATCACTCACCAGCTCTTTGAAGATATTGTTCAGGCTCCGTGGCAGTGGTCGTACGTCTGGTTGGGTGGAAAAGCTCAGTCCCATGGCATGTCCTGGGGTGGGATATGGGTCTTGTCCCATGATCAGTACTTTTACTGCGTCAAAGGGGTAGCTAAATGCTCTGAATACGTCATCTACTGGTGGAAGGAATTCTTCTTCCGCGAGGAATACACCGAGTTTTCGGATGGCGTCTTCGACTGGTTTGAGTACTGGTTTCCAGGAGTCGTGGATGGGGAGTTCGTCTACTGAATTCCATAGGGTGTTGGTCATTAGAAGCTTCTCCATCCATCGGAAAATGCGGGGGTTTTCTTATCTACGGTGACGAGGTCTTCGTGGCGTGTTTTGGTGACTTGGCCGATGGTGCGGAATCCAGAGGGGGCATCGCCAAACGTCGTAGAGAGCAGGGTGTGGTCTTCCCCGCCGCTTAAGATCCATCGCCAGGCGTCTGTTCCGAGTACGGAAGCGGCTTCGCTAAGGAGTTCATCGGGGCTGATGCTAGAGGAATCCACATCGATGCGCACACCAGACTTCATGGCCATTTGGTTAAGATCCACAATCAGTCCGTCCGAGTTATCAGTCATGGCGGTCGCTCCAGCAGCGCGTGCCACCATGCCTCGGCCTGGGGTGAGAACTGGTGCGCAGTGTGCATCCACCAAGGGGCGAAGGTGCTCTGGAACGTTGTCTGGACCAAAGTGCTGCAGTAGAGCAAGGCCTGCTGCGGAGTAACCGATCTTTCCGTGGGCCACCAGGGTCTGTCCTGGTCGGGCACGTCCCAACGTCAGCTCTGGCAAGGATCCACCCAGTTGACCAATTGCAGTTACAGCAATAACCAAGGAGTCCCCGCTGGTGATGTCTCCGCCAACAAGTTCCGCGGAGTACTCCTCCAAGCGTTGATTCATGCCACGGGCTAAGCCTCGGACAAACTCCACGGGGGTGTGTGTGGGGGCGGAAATCGCCAACAATGCGGCTACTGGACGTGCACCCATCGCCTCAATATCAGCAAAGTTCTGCACAATCGCCTTCTGCCCTATTTGTTCCGGGGTGGACCAATCCAATTGGAAATGCCTACCCGCAACCAACATGTCGGTGGTGACAACAGCCCTGGAATTGGGTGATGCATGCCGAAGCACAGCTGCGTCATCGCCGTTGAGAGATGATCCAGCTTGCTCCGTGATTACCCGAATCACTTCAAATTCCCCGAGGTCTCCAACGGTTGGCCCGTCGCGAAGCGAATCCGGGAATGAAAGTGAGTGCGCCAAAGTCAACTCCTTGGTTCAAGTGTCAGTATTTTTCTAGTCTATCGCCCCACAGGTAGGCTCAGGACACATGAGTGCCGTGAACAGTGCTGGTCGCCCAGCCAACGGGGGAATTAACAAAACCCCCATGATTATTGCCCTAGTGTTATCTATTGTGTTGGTTTTGGCGGTGCTGTTCGGCGCCCGAGTCCTCCTTGGCCCCGCCGGCCAGCAACAGATAGCCATGAGTGGGCTTCCCGCCCCAGACGCAGAATCTGCTGAGTGCGCCGCATTACTCGAGGATCTCCCCGGCGAGGCCTTCGGGCACACCCGTGCAGAAATCATGGATCCTGTTCCACCGGGCGCTGCCGCCTGGTCCACCTCAGACCTCGAGCGTGTGACGCTGCGTTGTGGCGTCGATATGCCATTCCAGTACACCGCGCTCGCCAACACCGTCGACGTCGACGGCACCACCTGGCTACCTGTCTCCGACATGACCCCCGGCTCCTCCCTGGAGACCTGGTACTCCGTCAACCGCTTCCCCGTCGTCGCCATCACCGCCGATGACATCAGCACCGACAGCGCCGACAACCCCGTCGCCCCCTTCAGCAGCGCCGTCGACAAGCTAGAAAAGCGCGACGGCCAGCCCTTCGACGCCCCACTTACCGGCTTGAGCTCAGCCGGCACCACATGCACTTCGCTTTTCGACGCCCTCCCCCGCCAACTCGAAGTCGGCGGCGACGACGGCACAACGTACGAACGCATCGAGGAGGACCGCATGCAGGCCGCCGGATACTCCGACGACGCAGTCGCGTGGGACACGCCGGGATTAGAACCCATTGTGATCCGTTGCGGCGTGGAGCCTTCTGAGAACTACGCAGCCGGTGCCATGTTGCAGCAGATCGATGACATCCCGTGGTTCGAGGACACCATTTTGGCCTCCGGTACCACCTCGTCTACCTGGTATGCCCTTGGACGCGAGATCGACATCGCCGTGTCTCTGCCTCAGGCTGCTTCCTCTTCCCTGATTACTATCTCCGGTTTCATTGAAGACACGGTTCCTGCGGAATAAGACATAAAAAATCGCCCCACCTTGTTTGAGAGGTGGGGCTGTTTTTATTTGATGCTAGTTGTCGCGGTGCAATGCCTGCTGCACCAACACATCCAACAATTCCTCATAAGCCACGCCTGATGCAGTGAACATCTGTGGGTACATGGAAATGGGGGTAAATCCTGGCATGGTGTTGATCTCATTGAGCACAGGACCATTGGCGGTAACAAAGAAGTCCACGCGAGCAAGGCCTTCACACGCAAGAGCCTGGAAAGATTCCACAGCCAAAGACTGGATCAGTTCCGTGGTCTTCTCATCAAGCGGTGCTGGGATCTCTGCAGTAACAACGTTGTCCAAGTACTTGGTATCAAAGTCATAGAATCCACCAGCGCCTGATTCGGTGCCAGACAGCAACGCAGGAACAGACGCCACGATACGACCGTCTGGATACTGCAGCACGCCACACTCCACCTCAGAGCCAACGATCTCTGATTCCACAATGACCTTCTCATCATGGGCACGAGCAAGCCCCACAGCCTTATTAAAATCCTCCCACGCAGTAACACGAGAGATACCAATCGATGAGCCACCACGCGCAGGCTTCACAAATACAGGCAGGCCCAGCAGGTTCTTTTCTGCCTCGGTCAGCTCGGTACGATCACGTAGAATCACCTCACGGCCAACGGGCAGCCCTTCCGCTGCCATGAGCTTCTTAGTGTATTCCTTGTCCATTCCCGCAGCAGAGGCCAGCACACCTGGGCCAACGACCGGAATATCAGACAGTGCAAACAGACCCTGCACAGTGCCGTCTTCACCAAAACGACCATGCAGCACAGGGAAAATCACATCAGCGGTGGCATACAAGCTGCCATCGGAAAAGTGGAACTCTCCACGGTGTGCGGGATCCAGGCTTGGGCGAACCTCTTCATGATGCTCCACCTCAGGCATGGTGCGATCGATGAGAGTTAGCTTCTGTGGATCGGTTTCACCAACAACCCACGCGCCGTCGACAGTAATGCCGACGGGAATCACATCGTACTTCTCAGGATCGAGATGGGCCATGATAGCACCAGCGGAGACGCAGGAGACGGAGTGCTCAGAACTGCGACCACCATAAACGACTGCGACGCGGACTTTTCCAGAATTAGAGTTGCTCACAGCATTGAAGCTTACAACCTAAGACTACTCAGCCTTCTTAGACCTGCCCATGAGAGCCACAATCATGTCAGTTACTTTCATATCTCGGTGGCACACACCGTAGACAGCCTGGGTGATCGGCATCTCCACACCAAGCTTGGTGGCAAGATCAAAAATCGACTGCGAGGAAATAACACCCTCCGCAACCTGACCATTGGTTGCCTCGCGAGCCTTCTCTAGGGATTCACCCTGACCCAAACGCTCACCGAAGCTGCGGTTACGCGACAGCGGTGATGAACACGTAGCCACCAAGTCGCCCATTCCCGCAAGGCCAGAAAAAGTCTTCGCATCCGCACCCAATGTGGCACCGAGGCGTGCGATCTCTGCAAGGCCACGAGTAATCAACGATGCATTGGTGTTCTCACCCAGGCCGTAACCATGGGAAATACCACAGGCCAGCGCGATGACGTTCTTACACGCACCACCGATTTCAGTGCCCACCACATCAGTGTTGGTGTACGGGCGGAAATACGGCGCAGCCACTGCAGCCTGCACAAGTTTCGCTCGGTTTTCATCAGGGCAAGCAATCACCGTAGCTGCAGGCTGCCCCTCCGCGATCTCACGAGCAAGGTTTGGCCCCGACAACACCGCGATGCGTGAAGGATCCGCTTCCGTCACCTCCGCGATCACTTCACTCATCCGCAGGTGCGTGCCCTTTTCAATACCTTTAGCCAAGGACACCAAGGTCGCATCCTGCGGGATCGTCTCTTTCCACTCCGCCAAATTGCCACGCAACGCCTGCGAAGGAATCGCCAACACCACAATGGCTGCGCCCTCTAAAGCCTCCGTTGCCGATGATGTGACCTGCAGCGACTCCGGCAACGTAATCCCCGGAAGGTAATCACGGTTTTCATGGCTGTCACGGATGGTGCTTGCCAACTCTTCCCGCCTCGCCCACAACGTCACAGCGTTGCCAGCATCAGAGAAGACCTTGGCCAACGTGGTTCCCCAGGAACCTGCACCCATCACGCTTACAGAAACCACGCGAAACCCACCTTTCGAAAACGATATTTAACCGTCTCAGGTTAGCCCATGTCCCAAGCCACCCGCATGGAAACCTCCTGGAAACCTGCCGCTGCTGCCCAGAATTTGCCAGGAATCATCCAAAAATGTCGCCACACGCCGAGTCCAGAATGTGCAATGAGCGGGTCGCTGGTGAACAATAGATGGAAGTAGTTTTTCATTCACTTATGTGCGCGTTTTTAATCTGGTTTCTACCAAGAACTGTGTGCACCACAACGCGGAAGGTGAATCGCACCCAATGGCAAATAAGAACAATAAGCCTCATGAGGTGGACAAAGACCAAGATTCAGCCATGCTGATCAACGGTCGCCTGCAACAGATCCCGGCGCGTCCCACTGAGGAATTCACCCGCCCAACTCTTGCAGCAGGTGCAGTACTGTGGCGCGGCGACATCACCAACCCGGACAGCATCGAGGTCGCTGTCATCCACCGCCCGCACTATGATGACTGGTCCCTGGCCAAGGGCAAAGTCGATCCCGGCGAGTCTATTCCGACAACCGCGGCCCGTGAAATCCTTGAAGAAACTGGCTACGACATCCGTCTGGGCAAGCTGATCGGCAAGGTTACTTACCCTGTGCTCGACCGAACCAAAGTGGTCTACTACTGGACTGCCCAGGTTCTTGGTGGAGAGTTTGTCCCCAACGATGAAGTTGATGAAATCCGTTGGCTGTCTGTTGATGAAGCATGCGAGTTGCTCAGCTACCAAGTAGATACCGAAGTTCTGGCCAAGGCAGCAAAGCGTTTCCGCACTCCTTCCACCACTCGGGTGCTGTATGTTCGCCATGCTCATGCACATGGTCGCCAAACCTGGGGTGGCGACGACAATAAGCGCCCATTGGACAAAAAGGGGCGTCGACAAGCAGAAATGCTCGTACCCATGTTGTTGCCCTTCAAACCCACCGCAATTTACTCGGCGGTGCCCGATCGCTGCCAAGCCACCGCGCTCCCCCTTGCCGATGAGCTCGGCCTCGACGTGTCCGTCAACCGACTGTTCGGCGACGACGCCTGGGAAACCGATCCCGAGGCCTGCAAGAAGCGCTTCACCGACGTGGTCGCGCAAGGTGGCGTGCCGATGATCGTTGGGCAGGGCGACATCATTCCGGAAATGATCAAATGGTTCTCCGAGAACGGCACCCTCCCTATCGATGAGAAGATCAAGGCGAAAAAGGGCAGCGTGTGGGTGTTGAGCTTTCACGACGGTGTGTTCACCGGCGCTGATTACCTGGCGAGTTCCCTGCCGGTTAAATAGGAGCGCGTTTAAGGCCTCCAGTTTGGCGAGTGGGTATGGGCTTGGGTTTGAGCCTGTTAGGGGCTTAGAACCCATTCTGGAGGGGCACTTTTCATGCGTTCTAGGTAATGGTTTCGGCTTGCTCGGGGCGGAGCGTCATATTAAACCAAGGGTCTTGGCTTACCGGGGTCCCTTGGTCTGGATATGCACTTCCCAGGCCTCAAAACGTACGAAAAAGACCAAGACCTTAAGGGAATCCAGGGCCTCTTGGTCTATTCCAGACATGCCCACTCCACTCGCCCACCAAGACGCACAAAAGCACCCCGCGACGGAAGATCACGGGGTGCTTTCGCTATCAGACTGAAACTTAAGCGTTAGTGCGTGGCTTAAACGCAGGGCGCTTAGCCTCGTAGTCTTCAATTTCATCGAGCTTGCGCAGGGTCAGGCCAGCGTCGTCGAGGCCTTCCATCAAACGCCAGCGGATGTAGGGGTCAACTTCGAAGCTGATCACTACGTCGCCTGCGGTGACGATCTGCTTTTCCAGGTTCACGGTCAGTTCGAGGCCTGGGGTTTGTTCCATGAGCTTCCACAGAAGTTCGATGTCGGACTGTTCCATGATGCCGGTGAGCATGCCCGCTTTTCCGGAGTTGCCGCGGAAGATGTCGGCGAATCGTGAGGAGAAGACAGCGCGGAAGCCGTAGTCCATGAGTGCCCAGACGGCGTGCTCGCGGGAGGAGCCGGTGCCAAAGTCAGGGCCTGCTACGAGAACGGAGCCGTTCTTGTAGGTGTCGGTGTTGAGGACAAAGTTGGGGTCGTTTTGGCGCCAGTTGGAAAACAGTCCGTCTTCGAAGCCGGTCCGGGTGACGCGCTTGAGGTAGACGGCTGGGATGATCTGGTCGGTGTCCACGTTGGATCGCTGCAGTGGAACGCCAACGCCGGTGTAGGTGGTAAATTTTTCCATTGTTTTCTAGCCTTCCTTAGATATCTGCAGGTGAGGACAGGGTGCCGCGGATTGCGGTGGCGGCTGCGACTGCTGGGGATACCAGGTGGGTGCGGCCTCCTGGTCCTTGGCGTCCTTCGAAGTTTCGGTTGGAGGTGGATGCGGAGCGCTCGCCTGGCTTCAGTTGGTCTGGGTTCATGCCCAGGCACATGGAGCAGCCTGCGGTACGCCATTCAGCGCCAGCGTCGGTGAAGATTTTGTCCAGTCCGAGCGCTTCTGCCTCTTGCTTGATCCAGGTGGAGGAAGGCACGACCATCATGCGCATGCCGTCGGCGATTTTGTGGCCCTTGAGGATGTCAGCGGCGATCTGCAGGTCTTCGATGCGGGCGTTGGTGCAGGATCCCAGGAAGACGGTGTCGATCTTGATGTCGCGCAGTGGGGTTCCTGGTACCAGGTCCATGTACTGCAGTGCCTTTTCGGCTGCTGCCTTGTCGTTGTCGTTGGTGAAGTCTTCTGGGCTTGGTACGGATTCGCCCAGTGGCAGGCCCTGGCCTGGGTTGGTGCCCCAGGTGATGAATGGGGTCAGTGCGGAGCCATCGATTTCTACGACCTTGTCAAAGGTTGCGCCTTCGTCGGTTGGCAGGGTCTTCCAGTAAGCAACTGCTTCGTCCCAGTCGGCGCCCTTTGGTGCCATTTCGCGGCCTTCAACGTAGTCGAAGGTGGTTTGGTCTGGGGCGATCATGCCGGCACGTGCGCCAGCTTCGATGGACATGTTGCACATGGTCATGCGTGCATCCATGGACATCTTACGGATTGCTTCGCCGCGGTATTCCAGAACGTAGCCCTGTCCGCCGCCGGTGCCGATCTTGGCGATAATCGCCAGAATCAGGTCCTTGGAGGAAACACCTGGCTGCAGTTCACCAGTAACTTCAATGGCCATGGTCTTGAAAGGCTTCAGTGGCAGGGTTTGAGTAGCCATGACGTGCTCAACCTCTGAGGTACCGATGCCGAATGCCATGGAGCCAAAAGCACCGTGGGTGGAGGTGTGGGAGTCACCGCACACAATGGTCATGCCTGGCTGGGTTGCGCCGAGCTGTGGGCCGACGGTGTGCACGATGCCCTGTCGGACATCACCCATTGGGTGCAGGCGCACGCCGAATTCTTCACAGTTGTCGCGCAGAGTAGATACCTGCAGGCGGGAAATCTTGTCGTTGATTTCCAGCAGTGAGCCAGTCTTGATGCCTTCGGTTGGCACGTTGTGGTCTTCGGTGGCCAGGTGCAGTTCTGGGTGGCGCAGTTTACGGCCGGTCATGCGCAGGCCGTCAAATGCCTGTGGTGAGGTCACTTCATGCAGCAGCTGCAGGTCGATGTAGAGGAGGTCGGGCTCGCCGTTTTCTCCCTTGGACACGACATGGTCGCGCCACACCTTCTCTGCCAGGGTCAGCTTCTCAGTTGAGGTGCTGTTCTCCACGGGGCTGGTCATGGAACTCACCGTCCTTTAAAAATCTGTAAATCTCACTATATGAGATTAAAATATCGTTTCATGGGACAGTATAGCTATTAAGAGGCATAAATGTCACCTCCCGCCCAAAATCTTTTTATACCCCCACACACAGTGAATCCCTTCACCACGTCTCATTGGGTGAAATGCTAAATTCAAGGTATGGGACAGCAAGAAATTATCGAGGACTCCACCGAGAGCGGTATTAAGGTTTTAGACCGCACTGTATTAATCCTCAATGTCATCGCAGAACAGCCTCGATCGTTGGCAGAGCTCGCAGCTGCCACCGATCTGCCCAGGGCTACAGCCCACCGCCTCGCCTCAGCGCTTGAGGTACACGGCATGTTGGCACGCTCCCGCGATAATAGATGGACCATCGGCGCACGGCTTGCCTCATTGGGTGCACGCGGCGCTGACACCCTCATCGATACGGCCGTACCAATTATGGCCGACCTTATGGAGCGCACCGGCGAATCCGTTCAGCTTTATCGCCTCACCGGCACCACCCGCACGTGTGTGGCCAGCCAAGAGCCCAGCTCCGGGCTAAAAAACGTGGTTCCCGTGGGCACTCGCATGCCTTTAAATGCAGGGTCAGCAGCGCGCGTTTTTGCCGCCTACCTCCCCATCCCCTCTGCCAGCGTCTTTTCCCGCGAGGAGCTTGACCAGGTGCGCGCCAGCGGCTTAGCGGAGTCCGTGGGCGAGCGTGAGCTCGGCCTTGCTAGCCTCTCCTCCCCTGTTTTTGATTCCAACGGATCCATGATCGCGGCACTGTCCATCTCCGGCGTGGCCGAGCGCCTCAAGCCCCACCCCGCCGCCATGTGGGGCACCGAGCTTATCGACGCCGCCGAGCGCCTAGGCGCTTTGCTTTAAGAGCTTTTCGACGCACAACCCCAGTTGTTTATTCAACTCATTGAACCCTAAGCGCTGGAGAGATATCTGATAAACCTCGCTATACCACCAGATTTGCTGCTCTTTGCCAGCGTTAAAGCGTTGCCATAAATCTTCACCGTGTATTTCAAGGTCATCCAAGATGGACATGAGATTATGCAGTTTATCTGCGGTGGAGATTAAGACAGCCTCTAAGCTGGCACCTGCGCTGAGGTGCAGGAGGTAAGCGTCGGCACGCGCTTTCCAGCTTTTTAAGGGCTGTTTGGTGAGCTCTTCCACCAACTCGCGCACCCGCGGACCAAAATCAGCTTCAAGTTGGGCAGAATTGTATTCCTCGGGTACGTCTTCGAGGGTGTCGTGGAGCAGCCCGGCGATGAGCACATCTTCATCATTAGTGACGCTGGCCAGCAAGTACATCACTGAATAAAGATGGCTGACATACGGAATTCCACCGCCTTTGCGTACGTGGTGGCGGTGTGCCCACGCGGCAGTATTCATAGCTTTGCGAAGGCGCGGGGAAAGTGTATTCACGCAGGAAACTTTCGGCTAGAATTTTTAATATATATCCCATGCAAATCGCAGGAGGAATAGATGTTGAAATTCCAGTCTAGAGCCTTAATCCTCACAGTTTCTATGCTTGCAACTTTAAGTGGATGCAGCCAGGAATCCGATCCCATTCAGTCACCAATAACAATCACCACAACCGCCACGACCATGCTCACCACAACGGTCACTACATCCGCCCCGAACCCAGTTCCCCCAGATGCACAGCTGGGCGATTCTGTAGACCTGGAAGTTTCGCGAGCCACAGTATGCATTTATGGCGATGGATACGGCACCACTACCTGGCTCGCAGGGACGGATACCAGCTGCGAGTTTGTCGGCGCGGTGCATCAAAAATTAGTAACCGGAGTAAATGCCACCACTGAAGATATCCGCGACTTTTTACCGATGGACATTAATGTCACCAGCCCCGTCACTGGCCAGGAATATCAGATGAGCTGCACTAATGAGAGTGCGAAAGTAAGTGCATGCCGTAGCAACACTAACGCCAGCGTTTATTTTTACTAAGAACGTGAGCTTGGTTTCATAATACCCCCCAGGGTATTGTTAGCCAGGTGATTCTAGCCCTTCTTGGCGGCCTAATAATAGGCCTACTTCTTGGCATGCTCGGTGGTGGCGGTGCCATCCTTGCCATTCCGCTGCTTATTTATGGATTTTCTTTTAGCGCCACGCAAGCTACTGCAGCTTCATTAATCATCATCGGACTTGGCGCCCTCATTGGACTGATCAGCCAATACGCTGCCGGGCACGTCCGCCTTAAAGAGGGTCTAAGCTTTGGCCTTTTAGGGTTGGTCGGCTCATTTGTGGGCAGTCACCTTGCTAGCAATATCCCCGATTCCCTACTCCTGAGCGGCTTTGCCATCCTCACGCTCGTGGTGGCGTTGACCATGATTTCTAAATTAAGAAGCACCCGAGAATACATAACCAGAAGGCCAAGCATCCTTGCCATTGCTCTTAGTGCCACCGGCGTGGGATTTTTGACGGGATTTTTTGGTGTGGGTGGCGGTTTTGCCATTGTGCCAGCCTTGATTTTTGCGCTCGGTTTTTCCATGCGGCAGGCTAGCGCCACTTCCCTAGTGGTGATCGCCGTTAACAGCGCTATTGCCATGGGATTTAGATATTCCGATTTGGCAAGTATTGACTGGTCAGTGATCTCGCCAATTATCATCACCACCGTATTGGGCGCTTTTAGTGGCGTAAAACTAGCCAAAAAGGTCAAAGCATCATCACTGCAACTAGGTTTTGCTGGCTTCTTGATCTTCATTTCGATCTATATGGGATTTCAGAATTTCCCGGACCTTTTTTAAAACTTCAAAATATACCCCCCAGGGTATCTTGACAGATTAAAGCTCGATGTTTTAGGCTCTACATATACCCCCACGGGTATCCCCTCAACTTTGATCTAAGGTGTCACATGCTTTTTGAACGCATCTACGAAGAAGGCCTCGCCCAAGCCAGCTATTTCATTGGCTGCCAACGCGAAGGCAAAGCGATTGTTGTTGATGCTCGCCGAGATATCCAGACCTATCTGGACCTTGCAGCAAAAAACAACATGGTCATTAGCGCCGTAACCGAAACCCATATTCATGCCGATTATCTCTCCGGTACTCGCGAACTTGCAGCTGCCACCGGCGCCGAGATTTTCCTCTCTGGCGAAGGCGGAGCTGATTGGCAATATGGCTTTACAGGCACCACCTTGATGCACAATTCCACCATCAAGCTGGGAAATATCACCATCACAGCCAAGCACACTCCCGGACACACTCCAGAGCACCTGTCATTTTTGATTACTGATGGTGCGGTCTCAAAGGATCCCGGTTTTATGCTCAGCGGTGACTTCGTCTTCGTAGGTGACGTGGGACGTCCAGATTTACTTGATGAGGCAGCTGGCGGCGTGGACACCCGCTTCGCCGGAGCACAGCAACTCTTCCATAGCCTAAAAGAGCAGTTCCTTGCACTCCCCGACCACATTCAGGTTTATCCAGGTCATGGTGCTGGCAGCCCTTGTGGCAAGGCATTGGGCGCGATCCCTAGCACCACCGTGGGATATGAAAAGGCTAATGCGTGGTGGGCTCCATATCTGCGCAGTGATGATGAAGCCGGCTTTGTGGAAGAGCTTCTCGACGGCCAGCCAGATGCCCACGCTTACTTTGCTCGCATGAAAAAGCAGAACAAGCAGGGACCTGCAGTACTTAGTACATTATCCCCGCTTGTGAAGCTAGAAGCCGAGGAAGTCGTCGAAAAGCTTGGTTCTGAAGCAGTATTTGTGGATACCCGCGAGCAAAACCAAGTCCATCTCGGAACCGTTGTTGGGGCATTGAATATTCCGCGCGGCGCCAAGGCGTCCAATTTTGCGGCGTGGGTTATTGATCCTCAAAAGGATGCTCAGGACCTTATTGTTTTGGCTCCGGACGCCAATACCGCTGCGGATTTCCGCGACGCTTTGCTGCGGGTTGGCATCGACACTGTGCGTTATTTCACCAACAGTATCGATGGATTGCCTACCTTTGTGCCAGAACTCATCTCCCCCGCTGAGCTAGCTGAGACCAACTATGACGCACTGATTGATATCCGTGCAAAGTCCGAATTTGCCGCTGGCAGCATTCCCGGCGCGCAGCAGCTTTCTGGAGGTTCGGCCATGTGGCGCCTCAATGAGCTGCCTGCGGGTGGCACTTTGGTAACCTTCTGCCAATCAGGAGCGCGAAATACCGTGGTAGCCAATGCTTTGCGACGCGCCGGATTCACCGTTATCGAGCTCGAGGGCAGCTACGCCGCGTGGGAAAAATCAGCTGCCAATCCTAAAAACTTGCAGACTGCCGTCTAGTTTTAGATCCGGCGCTGTATCAACTAAACAATCACCCCTTTTAAGAGAGGCCACATTATGTGTCGCGCAGTTACTTGTAAGAAGTGCGGAAAGACCACCTGGGCAGGCTGCGGCCAGCACGTTGATCAGGTTATGAAAAATGTTCCGAGCTCCCAGCGTTGCCAGGGCCACAAGGCAGAGCCTTCCAAGGGCTTCCTTTCCAAGCTTTTCGGCTAAGCATGCCGGATATGGCCAATCCTTCCGGGGGTTGGCCGTTTTTTGCTTTTCGACGCAAACCCACCGCCGCAGGCAAGAGTTTTTCGTCGAAAAGCGCAGTGTTTTTAGCAATCGGAAGCAATTATTGAATTTAATAGTCCCGGTTATGCCCGATTGGGCTTCATTTTCCGGCATTTTCCTTTAAACTCATCTGCTATGACTGAAAATCAGCCACTCCCCGCCGACCTCGTCGGCAGCCATGTTCGTGCCGCTGCTGGCACCCCCGCCGACCTCGCTACTGATCGCAAGTTCTGGACTGGTCTTTCCCGTGCAGTCCAGGAGCGCATTGCCGATGATTGGGAGCGCACCCGCGAAGCTTATGGTGCTGCTCGCCAGCAACATTATTTCTCCGCTGAATTCCTCATGGGCCGTGCACTGCTGAACAACCTGACCAACTTAGGTCTGGTTGATGAGGCTGCAGCTGCTACCCGTGAGCTGGGCCATGAGATCACCGACATCCTGGAAATCGAAAATGACGCAGCACTGGGCAATGGTGGCTTGGGCCGCCTCGCCGCTTGCTTCCTGGATTCTGCTGTTACCCAGGACTACCCCGTTACTGGTTATGGTCTGCTCTACCGCTTCGGTCTTTTCCGTCAGTCCTTTAACGAGGGCTTCCAGGTAGAAAAGCCAGACCCATGGCGCGAAGAGGAATATCCTTTTACCATTCGTCGTGCATCCAACCAGTTGGTTGTGTGCTTTGACGATATGAAAACCCGCGCTATTCCTTATGACATGCCGATCACCGGCTATGGCACTCACAACGTGGGAACTCTGCGCCTGTGGAAGGCGGAGCCGTGGGAAGAATTCGATTACGATGCCTTCAACTCCCAGCGCTTTACCGACGCCATCATCGAGCGCGAGCGCGTTTCCGATATCTGCCGCGTGCTCTACCCTAATGACACCACCTACGAGGGCAAGAAGCTGCGCGTTCGCCAGCAGTACTTCTTCACCTCTGCTTCCCTGCAGGCCATGATTCAGGGCCACCTGGCGCACCACAAGGACCTCAGCAACTTTGCCGAGTTCCACTCCGTGCAGCTCAATGACACTCACCCAGTGTTGGCTATCCCTGAGCTTATGCGTCTGCTCATGGACGAGCATGACATGGGCTGGGAAGAATCCTGGGCAATCGTGTCCAAGACCTTCGCATACACCAACCACACCGTGCTCACCGAAGCTCTTGAGCAGTGGGATCAGCAGATCTTCCAACAGCTGTTCTGGCGCGTGTGGGAAATCATCACAGAGATCGATCGCCGCTTCCGTTTGGAGCGCGCAGCCGATGGACTGGATGAAGAGACCATCGACCGCATGGCTCCAATCCAGCACGGCACTGTTCATATGGCATGGATTGCCTGTTACGCGGCATATTCCATCAATGGCGTGGCAGCGCTGCACACCGAGATCATCAAGGCCGAGACCTTGGCTGACTGGTACGCACTGTGGCCAGAGAAGTTCAACAACAAGACTAACGGTGTTACCCCACGCCGTTGGCTGCGCATGATCAACCCAGGTCTGTCTGACCTGCTCACTCGACTTTCCGGTTCCGATGATTGGGTAACCGATCTGGATGAGCTGAAGAAGCTGCGCTCCTATGCCGACGATAAGTCCGTGCTTGAAGAACTCCGCGCTATCAAGGCTGCTAATAAGCAAGACTTCGCCGAGTGGATCCTCGAGCGCCAGGGCATTGAGATTGATCCAGAATCCATCTTTGACGTGCAGATTAAGCGCCTCCACGAGTACAAGCGCCAGCTCATGAACGCGCTCTACGTACTAGACCTTTACTTCCGTATTAAGGAAGATGGCCTCACCGACATCCCAGCACGCACTGTCATCTTTGGCGCCAAGGCCGCGCCGGGTTATGTCCGCGCCAAGGCGATTATCAAGCTCATCAACTCTATTGCTGACTTGGTAAACAACGATCCTGAGGTCTCCCCGCTGCTCAAGGTGGTCTTTGTAGAGAACTACAACGTCTCCCCTGCTGAGCACATCTTGCCTGCGTCTGATGTCTCCGAACAGATTTCCACCGCCGGCAAGGAAGCCAGCGGTACCTCCAACATGAAGTTCATGATGAACGGCGCCCTCACCCTGGGCACCATGGACGGCGCCAACGTAGAGATCGTGGATTCTGTGGGCGAGGAAAACGCCTATATCTTCGGTGCTCGCGTGGAAGAATTGCCAGCCCTGCGCGAAAGCTACGAGCCATATGAGCTCTATGAGACCGTCCCTGGCCTCAAGCGCGCATTGGACGCCCTGGATAACGGCACCCTCAACGACAACAACAGTGGTTTGTTCTACGACCTCAAGCATTCCTTGATCCACGGTTATGGAAAAGACGCCAGCGACACCTACTACGTGCTTGGCGATTTCGCAGATTACCGCGAGACCCGCGACCGTATGGCCGCCGACTACGCCTCCGATCCCCTGGGTTGGGCACGCATGGCCTGGATCAACATTTGCGAGTCCGGCCGTTTCTCCTCCGACCGCACCATCCGCGATTATGCCACCGAGATCTGGAAGCTCGAGCCAACTCCTGCTGTTAAGAAGTAGGTTTTAACCTCCGCTTCTAACAAACGGCTAACCCTTTTGGGTTAGCCGTTTTTTGGGGTTAAGGGGTTTAAAAGAGGGCTTTTCGACGAGTGTTGGTGGGCATTCTTATTTCCCACAATGGCAAGGGGCTTCGTCGAAAAGCGCGCTTCGTGCCCCTGAAAAATAGTTTCCCGCGCGGGAGGCGCCTGATCAAACCGCGCGGTTATTTCTACCTAATCCTGTTCAGTGCCATATTCCCGCTCAACATACTTGAAAGCCTCTAAAGCCTGTTTAAATCCTTCGTGAAAATCCAGGCCCGGGCTTGTTGGCACTATCCCCAGGGAAATATTGCCATAACAACCATTGCGGTCGTACTTCGGACCAATACTGACCATGTAATGCCCATTTTTGGACTCAAAACGCATGAGGCGACTGGTTGGACTAGATCCACTCCATTCAGCCAGACCACCATTTTTTACAAACCATTCCATCCGAGCCGGATCATGATTCCAACCACGAATATGTTCCCCACCAGCATCAAACTCGACGAACTGGCCATCCATACGCAGGTTAGTAACTGGCTCCCATGTCGCCCTTTCGCGCAAAACCTTTACTTGTAGGTAGTAGGGTTCGTGTCCTGGTAAATGATGTCCGCAGCTATTGGGCAATGGAGGCTTAGCAGAAATATTCCCCATGGGAATCTCCTTCAAAAAATCGCTCTTCTCTGCATTCTTTTGAGTACAGAGCCGATCTTCCTTCGGGGGCACCGTGCGCGATGCGCGGTTGCCAGTCAGCCTGCCGAAGGGCTTGCGGCTGATCTTCTTGATCGTAAAATCGACATTAGCAGACAGCTTGGTCTAGATGCAAGCCGAATTTATAATGTCCCAATCCTTTTGTGTCGATGGATTCACCGATACCCTAGCCACTCTTTCAGGACATCAGAGACGAGCGCTTGAAGAAAAAACAAGAGCCCCGGTGACGTACCAAAATGGTAGGGATCACTCCGGGGCTTAGGAATCCTAAGTGTAAGACCTTGGCGACGTGACTGGCAACTCCCCTACATCTATCGCAGAGCTCGAACAGTGGTTCTCCATCCCTAGAATGAATACATACCGAAATTCTGAAAATCCCGAAGGTTTTTACATCTGGAATACCCAGTTATCTAAAGCATATTTAGAAGATATACAACATGTAGAAGTGCTTTTAAGAAACAGGGTTGACGCCCAATTACGATCTGCTCGTGGCCCCTTCTGGTTTGAAGATGATAGCTATTTTAGATTTGCTCAACAGTTCAAAAAAGCTCTAACAACCGCCAAAAGAAGAACTAAAACAAACGATTCTCCTGGGAAAATTATCACCGCTCAGCAAGTCACATTTAGACGTCGACGATAGGAACCTCAATATGTTTGATTCAGCAGTTTTTAATGTCGCCTCTTGGATTGAGAAAGATGCCACTAATTGGATTCAAGACCACTCACGGGTGTCTGAGATTCGCAAGCAACGGCCGAGTTAGAACCACTACGTAGGCGTACCCCACCATCACCGCGTCGAAAAGCGCCCTCTCTTAACCCCCGCAAGGGGGTAACTTTTACGCGCACGCGTGCAACGCGCTAGTTTTGAAGGCAGTCCCCACGGGCGCCCGAGCACGGGCTGAGATCGCGCTGATTGCTGCGCGAGCACCGTTTGAACCTGTCCGGTTAGCACCGGCGAAGGAAGAGAGGAATGGTGCAATGACGCCTACCCAAAATGAGATCCACCCGAAACATAGCTACTCCCCCATCCGCAAGGACGGTCTCGAGGTCCCGGAGACCGAAATCCGCCTCGATGACTCGCCAAGCGGCCCCAACGAACCCTTCCGCATCTACCGCACCCGTGGCCCAGAAACCAACCCCAAGCAGGGACTTCCGCGGCTGCGCGAGTCATGGATCACCGCCCGCGGCGACGTTGCCACCTATCAGGGGCGCGAGCGTTTGCTTATCGACGACGGCCGCTCGGCAATGCGTCGAGGTCAAGCTTCGGCTGAGTGGAAAGGCCAAAAACCAGCTCCTTTGAAGGCGCTACCTGGCAAAAGAGTCACCCAAATGGCCTATGCACGTGCTGGCGTGATTACTCGTGAAATGGAGTTTGTAGCGCTGCGCGAACACGTTGATGCGGAGTTTGTGCGCTCTGAGGTGGCGCGCGGTCGGGCCATTATTCCCAACAACGTCAACCACCCCGAATCTGAACCGATGATTATTGGTCGCAAATTTTTGACCAAAATCAACGCCAATATTGGCAATTCTGCGGTCACCTCTTCAATCGAGGAAGAGGTGTCCAAGCTGCAGTGGGCCACGCGCTGGGGTGCCGATACCGTGATGGATCTATCCACCGGCGATGATATTCACACCACCCGCGAATGGATTATCCGCAACTCCCCCGTTCCTATCGGCACCGTCCCGATCTACCAAGCGCTGGAAAAAGTAAATGGCGTGGCCGCAGACCTTAACTGGGAAGTATTCCGCGATACCATCATTGAGCAGTGTGAACAAGGCGTGGACTATATGACCATCCACGCCGGCGTCCTGCTGGCTTATATCCCACTGACTACCCGTCGTGTCACCGGCATTGTCTCCCGCGGCGGATCCATTATGGCCGGTTGGTGTCTGGCGCATCACCGCGAATCATTCCTCTACGAGCATTTCGACGAGCTGTGCGAAATCTTTGCACAATATGACGTCGCATTCTCCCTCGGTGATGGCCTACGCCCCGGATCGCTTGCCGATGCCAACGACGCCGCGCAATTCGCCGAGCTGAAAACCATTGGTGAGCTCACCCAACGCGCCTGGGAATACGATGTACAAGTAATGGTCGAAGGACCTGGACACGTGCCACTAAACATGATCCAGGAAAACAACGAGCTGGAACAAAAGTGGGCAGCGGACGCACCTTTTTACACTCTTGGACCACTAGTTACCGACATCGCTCCAGGTTATGACCACATCACTTCTGCCATTGGTGCAGCTCACATCGCCATGGGTGGCACCGCCATGCTGTGTTATGTCACCCCGAAAGAACACCTTGGCCTGCCCAACCGTGACGACGTCAAAACCGGCGTAATCACCTACAAGCTCGCTGCCCACGCAGCAGATGTGGCCAAGGGTCATCCCGGCGCGCGTGCCTGGGACGACGCCATGAGTAAAGCGCGTTTTGAATTCCGTTGGAATGATCAGTTTGCGCTCTCCCTCGACCCCGACACTGCAATCGCTTATCACGACGAAACCCTGCCGGCAGAGCCTGCGAAAACCGCACACTTCTGTTCAATGTGTGGCCCGAAGTTCTGCTCCATGCGAATTAGCCAGGACATTCGCGATATGTTTGGCGATCAAATCGCGGAATTGGGGATGCCTGGGGTTGGGGATTCTTCTAGTGCTGTTGCTTCTAGTGGGGCACGGGAGGGGATGGCTGAGAAATCCCGGGAATTTATTGCTGGTGGTGCGGAGGTTTATCGGCGTTAGACAGAGCGATCCCAGATAGCCTCATATCGTTTTTCGACCAATGGCCAAATAATTTCCTGAACATCCTCCAATGTGGTGACGCCTTCCGCGAACTGCCCCCGAAGGACAAAGTCATGTGGAATTATGCGGCCAGCATGGTCGGTGCGTCCTAGAGGATCAAACATGCGCGTGGCCGTGAATTCCGGGCGAATTAGCACAAATTCACCGGCCAATTCGCGGTCTGCAAATGCCTGCTTATAGATCAGGAGTGGATCGAGCTCCCCACCATCATCAAGAAATCGGAAACCCCAGTCTTTTCCACGGGTTGCCCACATGAGTGTCATGCAAAGTCCCGAACTAAAACCTGATCAGCTTCGGCTTGATTCAGCTTCCTGGTGAATTCTGCAGTAATCGCTTTAAGGAATTCACGCCTTCCGACGGCTTCCTCACGAGCCTTCTGAAGCAATTCAGTTGGCTGATCAACCATATCCCTCACAAGTTCAGCGAAAACCAATGCCGCCATCGCCTTGTTATTTGTTCCAGATACTTTGTTTTTCAAAACTTTGGAAACGATCTTGAAACCCATTTGGGCAATTTCATTTCCCAAAAGTATATCAGCCAGGTTAATTGGCAAAACTTTCAGCTCCTGCCACCACAAATGGCGTTGCATGGGCAATACACAAGCCAACGGGAGGAGGACATCAACACCCTTGCGCTGGCTTATATCAATATGGCCTGGAGTGAACTTCGCCGAAGAGAGCAAAAGGAAATCTTTACCGAAGGAGAAAGCTTCGTCGTTATCGATAAACTCCAAAAGCTTTGAACGCAGCGCAATAATTTCATTGCCAGCTTTCTTATTAAGTAGATTCTCAAAATCTTTTACTTGGAGATCTGGCCATAGATCAGCTTTGGATAAAGCAATTACCCAAATTCGTGGGAACTGTTGGAGCTGTTTCCCACCCTCCAGGATTGCATCTTTGATCTGATTTAGGTTTTCAATGAATCCATCAAATAAATAGCTAAGATAGCGCTCCTCTTCATTGGCGTAATCATGCAGCTTTTGACCGTCAACTAAAAATAGCGCTACATCTGAGCCCAGCAGGTTTCTAAACGTTTCAACTTTATCCTGCTTTTCCGAGTCCGTTACAGCTCCACCCTCAAACCATTCACCTGGATAATCATGCCAAGTGAGATTCACCTGATCAGATTTAGCAGCATCCTTAATTGGGATGTTTTTCTGTTTTAGGGAAAAGACAGTCTTATGAGACTCGAATCTATTTTGGGGTGGCGCTAGGGAATCTTCTTTCATTCCCAGATACATCTTCATTAGTTTGGTATGCCGATCATCTTTTGCACTGAGTTCAAATAGCTGACCTTCACTTTGAGTTGAATCTCGTGCAGCGCCATAAAAAGAGCAAAGTAGGGCGGTTTTGCCACTACCAGATTGACCAAAGAGGGCGATTTGTTGATCTACGGAGTTATTCATGTGCTTCATGCTAGCTGTAATTGGCCACCATATAATTGAAATCCTCCCGAAAGTGATGGGCTATCTCTGTCTCGAACCTGATACTAAAATGAACATGTTCATTCAAAGGATGACTAATAGCAGATTCCAACTGCAAGCGGCTTAAACAGGCGACGCAGGCACGTGTTCTCAAGGCTGCAGTGCAACTTTTCCAGGAACTGGTCTTTGCTGCCATAACAATTCGAGGAATCGCTGAATTAGCTGGTGTAAGCACTGAAACAGTTAATGGCAGTAGGCGACAAAAATGCACTAGTAGTACTAGATTTTCGACACGATGATCGAGAGCGAACATACCCAGCGTGCCGGCTCCCCCACGCGATTGGTGGTGGACACTAATTGCCATCAAACTACTCCCTGCAACTGGACTTATCGCTGGGATTTGGATACCCGATATTGCCCTAGCAGCCAACATCGGAGTGATCGCCTATTTCTTAATTCCTGCCGTTGCTCATATACGAGCGCGCTTCCTTGGACAGGCATTTTGAATTAACTACCTTGGATTGCTTGCGCTTTCAATTGCAGTGCTCGTTCTTCCATTTGCGCTCTGAATGGTTGATCTCGAGTGGTGCAATTTGTTGATGGAGTCAGCACAACACCTTTATTGAAGGCGTGAGACACTCCTTATCTATAACCATGTTCTATCTAGAATGTTCTGAAGTCGATAGAGTTACCCAATGAAAAAAGAAGCCACTCAGTGAAATTCACTGAGTGGCTTCTTCGATTGTACCCCGTACGGGATTTGAACCCGTGTTACCGGCGTGAGAGGCCGGCGTCCTAGGCCACTAGACGAACGGGGCTTGTTCGTGTTTTTACGACTCAATAACAATAAACCACGAAATGCTATTCATACAAATAACGAGGTCAGGTGACTTTTTTCCAGTGAGTTATAAACCCGTAAAAACACCTAGACCCTTCCGCACCCCACATGATCCCATGATGCTTCAGCTCTCCAAAAACTCGTGCCATATAGTCATCGTGATAAATTCCAGCGCCTTTCGAGTAATGCGTTACTTTGACAGCCCTTGTATCTGAACCGAGCTTTGCTCTGAGCTCATCAATCACATCCGGTTTGGACAATGCCTAGAAAACAACGTTGCCCATCGCGATCAACGTTGGGTTTTCACATCCTAGGGCATGCAGCTCTGCGCCCAGACCAACAACTTGCTCCATCAAGAATTCACCGTCGCGAAGTAACTTCTGCACATTGGCTGATGAAGAATTTCTTAGCGGCTCCGGTTTCCCATCCTGGAATTTAACTAGATCCGTGATGGATAAGCCCCATTATGGCGTGCCCCAGCACAGATCTCAGAGTCGGTGATCGCTAGTTGTCGTTATCTCTTCGTGAAATGACGAATACCGATACTTCCGCATGGCTTGTTTTTTGATTTGCAGGACGTTCAGCAAAATTCAAAGCCACAAGTATTAGAACAGTTCTTAAATCGCGCCTGCGGGCATCGAGCTCGAATTGCGTGGAGATCTTATTGAGTTACTGCACGCTCTGGTTGAAAAAGTATTCCGGCGCTACTGCTTAAATGAACTCCCAGGCCCCATTTCGAGCACTCCCCCAAACTGCCCATAATCCACACTGTGACGATACCCAATGAAGATAAGAGGCCCCTAAAACCTGTAACGACACCCTCTTTCGAATAATGGTTTCGAATGAAGGTGTCTGGGCTTATAAGGGTCGTTGTGTAGTTCTCTGACTGACCCTCTCAACTCCTCACAGTGGCTTCAACCTGCTGCCACCGCTTTCCGGCGTCGGTGCGGAGGTTTCGTCAACTCGAGTTAATTGTTCTCGTCGTTGCGTCCGCTGTTGCCCGCTGCGGGCTTAATGTGCCGAGTGTGGGTTGTTGAAGAAGGAGAAGTTGGGTGTCAGTTGACTGCAACGATGTGTCATGTCGGGGCGAGCTCCTGATTCACGCATCTCTAGCGCTTGGAATCTTTGGTTATGGCGATGCCAGCTGCCGGGAGGACGGCGTCATTGCGTCCGAACTTCTTTTTCATTCCACTTACTGCCATACACTCTCCTTTTACTGGTCGGTTCCATTGACTCCAGAGCGCCCTTTCCGAAGCCTCCAAAGTTGCATTTGTGCTGGTTAGAGCAACAACTTGTTGGTGATCGGCTATGAACTTCTCTGTATGAACCTGACTTTAACCCGAGACCGAATCTCGGTAAAGGCTTTTGCGATTTAACTCCGCAACCGCTGGAGATCTTTCACCCCCGCATTTTTAAAATCCCCTGCTACATGAGCCCGTACATTTGTCCTGGGAGGGGGTGATGTCAGATGTGTTAGCAAACACAAAACATCCAACCCTCAATTGATGAAGGGTGGATGCTTTTAAGAGTACCCCGTACGGGATTTGAACCCGTGTTACCGGCGTGAGAGGCCGGCGTCCTAGGCCGCTAGACGAACGGGGCATTAG